>FWPU01013691.1_pt1 | contig 10084 bp, 9 predicted proteins | sample 2228361 | NCBI WGS metagenome assembly FWPU01 (sample SAMEA103939777, study PRJEB20133) | metagenome | reverse complement strand
TATTATCGATGCGCCGCGATTTTTGAAACGGGTCAATGAATCCGTCTGAACTTCGTATTCTACTGGATGGTTGGCCGCTAATTTATCGTCCCCTTTCTCCATCTGCATTCCATCTAATTGAAATTTATGAAGCTTTGATGGGAGAAAGGAATGTGGTTTTGGCGCTGCCAGCGAAAAAACCATCTTGGCTCTCGGAAAAGGTTCAGGTAGTTGAATTGCCCCGTTCACCGGCGGCAATTCATCATTTGCGTTGGGTACAGTCTGACTTACCCCGAATTGCCCATCGACTTCAGGCAGCAGTAATTCATGTCACCCAAGCGGCTGCGCCACTGTTTACCTCGCAGTCCGTTTTATATAGCCCGACTGAGGCCACAGGGGCGAAAGAAGGGCGGCGGATGACCTTTTGGGAAAAAATCGACCTTTCATTTAGTTTTGGTGGCGTAAGCAGAGCTATCGCCGTAAATCGGGAAGATATTTTCAAAAAGGTGGAAAGCTTAACATCCGACTTGCAGGATGAGCAAGATCATCCATTGCAATCCGAGAATATCCTTCTCTCCGAGTCTTCTTCCGCGCTTGAAATTCCCTATTTTTTGTATCAGAGCAACGGAGACTGGCAGCAATTGAGTTGGTTCTTGCAGGTCTGGTCGAGAACTACTGCCCACTTAGGCGATCAAGCGCGATTAGCCATTGTGTGTTGGGATCGGGTGGAACACGAAAGGATCACAGAGCATAGCTCCGAGGAATTTTTGCAAACCCTCCACCTATTTGTGGATGCCACACCGCCGTTTCTGATCGCACTCCTCAAGGAGGCTATTGCTTTGATCCAATTGGAAGCTGAAGCGGCATGGGGAGGGATGGCAAGACGAGCCCTGTCGCTGGGGGTGCCAGTGCTCGGCTTTGAGCTGGACTCTATAGGGGAAAGCGTTGGGGCAGGCGGCTATCTTGTTCCCGAAGGAGATGCCCGGGGGCTTTCGGCAGCTATGATAACGGTCGTGGTAGAAGAAGAGGTGTTGATGGCTTTGCGAGAAAACGCTCGCCTTCAGGCTGCCGCTTGGAACAGAGCTGCTTACCGCAAGGGTTTATTGCGCTTTTACCGAGAGGCGGTGCAACGTAAATCGACCCGCGTTGGGGGATAAAAAAGCGATCGTTTACTTGCCGCGCAAGATACGAGTTCCAAAGAGCCCCAAGCCAATTCCCGCCAGCAGCAAGATGACCCCAAGAATGCCCAAGATCGGGGAGGAAGGATTGGCGGTCGGGGTTGGTTCATTGGCTAATGTCTCCGAGTTCTTTTGTGCTCCAAAATCGAGATAGGTTTCGTCGCCTGGGCTCAACTTAATCGAAATGGTGTTGATTGTCGTGGGGTTGTAGCCATTGGGGATCGCCACAGAGATCGTATATTCGCCTTCGGGTAGATCCTTAAAGCAGATGGGATCGCTACCGCTGCGCGATTCGGCTGAAAAGGCTGCTTTACCTGCTCGTTCGGAGAGGCTAATTGCGCTGCCAGGGATAGCGTTTTCGGTCTCTTGGCGCATGGCATCCCCATTCAGATCTTCATATAATAGGACACAGATGGTTCCACTGCCCGGTAAGGGTGTAGGTGTGGGCAGTTCTATAGTGGGAGTTGGGCTAGGCCCTGGGGTGGGGGTAACAATGGTCGGACCTCCCAATCCGAGCAACAACTCTTGCCCCACGATGATGTTATCGCCGGTCAGTTTATTTAGCCCGCGCAGTTCTTCGATCGGTACCCCTGAAATTAGAGAAATACGAATGAGGGTGTCACCAGGTTGAACAATATAGATAATCCTTCCGTCAGGTCCTGGCGTGGGGGTTGGGAACGGCGTCAATTGAGCTGGGAAAGAGGCCAGGGTCACCGAAGGACTCAGTGCTAAAATCAGCAGACCGCAAAGCATTCCAAATAACCATCGCTTTTTCATAGGGGCGATTATATCATTAGAGAGATTTACGCCGCGTGAGGCTCCACAGGGCAAAGAGGGCAAGTAGGTTGAAAAAGATTGCCACACCGAGATTAGCAACGATTCCCATCCCGTATAGCGGCGCAGCAAAGAGAGCACCTAAGGCACGACCCAAAGAGTGACTTGCTCCGGTTGATGAGAGCATCGTAGCCCTTTTTTCGGGCAAGATTTCGCTCATCAATGGGATACTGCTGACCAGTGTAAATTCAAAAGTAATGTAAAAGAATGCCAAGCCGAGTACCGCTGCAATCGGTGAGCCATGACCTTGAGTTAAGCCGAATGCAGCAAGAATATTCAGCAGGATGCCAATGGTCACGGTTTTGGGTTTGCCTAACTTGTCGACAAAACCTGCCACCAAAAATTCACCCAGTAATTCAGAGATGCCGATGACCGCTGTCGTTGCCCCAAGGGCGGCAATTTTGAGTTGAAAGGTGTCTTCCAACCACACCCCAAACACGAGATTGATGACCTCGTTTGCGGCGCTGATCGATAATCCAATGGCGAGACCATTCAACGCAAGGCTGGAAGACAGCACCGTCATCAGGCTGTGCTGTTGGCGACCCGATTGTGCTGGGATGGGATTGGTAGCAGGCAGCCTAAGGAGCAGGGTGAACAAAACAAACCCACCGAGCACGACAAAGACACCAAAAGGGGCTTTCCATCCTGAGCTGGCGATCAAAAACCCGACAAGGGGTACACCAATCAAGAAAGACAAAGACCATCCTAACTCCATCAAAGCCATCACCCGCCCGCGGGAGGCATAACTCACTTTATCGCCGATATAAGCCAGTAAAGACGGATCGAAGATATACTTGCCCAACATCGTCAACAAAAGGGCTAGGGCGAACAGCCAATAGGATGGGTAAATGAGCACGATCGCCGAGCCAATGGTGAACAGGGCAAGTCCCAAAACCATGCCTGTTTTTCGACCACGGCTGTCACCGATGCTGGCAAAGATCGGCGCGAAAGCACCTAAAACAGCCCGCAGGGTCAGGATATACGACATTTGTTCGAGGGAAACGCCCAATGCCGTGCGAAAGACCCCTAGGAAAGGGTAAACCATGCGGTACAGGGTATTTAGCAAAATGCGGGTGAACGTGAAGAACGCTAAACTTCGCCCCGATATTGGAAAAGGTGAATGGGTCATGGGTTAGGCTGCTCGGCGAGGCGAGAGGGTCGCTCAGATGTTTGGGTGAGGTGGTTGAGAAAATCTGCTAGACTCCAACACGCTAATGTCAATAGGATGACCAAACCCAAGAAGATATAGCGTAAAGTGCCAGCTTGGCTGTTCAGCATGGGCATTTGCGGGTGCAAGACATACTCCGCACCGCGCAGGGCAAGTAGCAAAGCGGCGACAAAAAGAAAATTGACCATACTGCTGAGGCGCGGATTGGCAATGATGCTGGTCGCAATCTGGAAGATCAGGCCGATGATCGCAAAGTTGAAGGGAATGCGGAAGCGCGGTTCGTGTAGAAATAAGCCATTCCAGCTTACCTGCATGACCCATAATGACATGGGCAGGAAAAGCAACCAAAAGATTAGGGCACTACGTTGGAGGGCTATCGACCATGTTTGAAAGCTGACTTTACGGCTCATGAAACCGTATAAGCCGGCTGCTCCGCTGTAAGCGAAGGTCAATAGAGCTGCCCAAACCCAGCCACCGTGAAAATAAATCAATCGAGCTTGCTCGCCAAGCGTTTTTGCCGCGGGTGCTAGGGTAGCTAAACCGAGAGCCATCAAGATGAGGAGAATTGTCCGCCAAAAAGGAGAAATCTTTTTCATAAAATGTATCCCTCCCAAGTGGGTTGGTAGGCTTATCCACAAGGTTGACATATTATACTCGCTCCTTTAGACGTAGGTCAGCTTGGATGAGTGGTACAGGTGTGAATTTCTAAGAAGGCAAAAAAGAACCTTTATGGATTTCCAGATGGGCGGGCGAAGAGGATCGCGCACCGGCTGACATCGACCCTGCAGGCAGGAACGATGATGCTATAATGAGATTAAGTCCATTGGGTGCGAACCTGGATAGATTTATGGCAAAGAAAACCACTTTCTCTCAGGGTAGAAACAGTCAGGCAAAGAAGCGCGAAAAGCCCTTAGCGGGAGCAGGCAGAACGGCGTCGAAGAGCTCTGCTCAACGAAGTGGGCAAGGGCGTTTTCGATGGTTACGCAGCTTCCTGCAGAAGAACTTAAACCGACCCCCCTCTCAGAAGACATCGACAAAGCTACCGATTTCGCGCAGTAAACCGACTACCCCTCCGAGCGGGTTGTCCCTCGACCAAAAATTGGATTTGGTGGGGGTCATTTTGCTTGCCAGTGGGGTTTTGTCACTGCTCAGTATGCTCTCTGTCTCGCAAGGATTACTGAGCAATGCGGTGGTTGAAGCATTTTTTGCTGCTTTTGGATCGGGGGCGGCGATCCTGCCGCTGTTCTTGGCGGGGGTGGGATTGTGGCTGATCGCGCGTCGCTTTGAGCGCGTTCCAACTCCAACCGTCGAGCGACTGGTCGGGTTTGTGCTGCTGTACTTTAACCTGTTGAGCCTGCTTCATTGGTTGGTGGTGCTCTTTTGGATGGATGTGTCTGGACGTGCTTCTATCCAGGGTATCGGTGGTGGTCTGATCGGAGCGTGGTTTTTTAACTTTCTGGAAAGCGGCTTCGGTTTTATTGGCGCAACCATTGCTCTTTTCACTTGGACACTGATTGCCTTGATCCTTGCCTTCGAGCTTCGTTTGGCACAAGTGTTGTCTCGGTTAGGGCAATGTTGGACACTGATTCTGGATTGGTGGGATGAACGCAAAGCCCGCGGGGAAGAAGGGTATCAACCGTCAGCAGAGAAAGTGATAACAGACTCTTCGTCTCTAAGCCACCAACCCCTTTTGCAGAGACCATCCTCCTTATCCCCAAGCGTGGCACTGAGTCTCTCTAAACAGGCAACCAGCACAACCTCGGCAAGTTCAGGCAAGGAAGTCCTCCAGACAAATTGGCAGTTACCTAAGGTGGCGGAAATCTTGGATGCGACCGTCGATGTCCCAGATGGAGAGGATCTTGACCAGCATCGCGCCAGAGTCATTGAGGAAACGTTGAATTCTTTTGGCGCGCCGGCACATATTGTGGAGATCAATCGTGGGCCGGTGATCACCCAATTTGGGGTCGAACCAGATTTTATCGAAAGCCGCGCCGGACGAACACGGGTAAGGGTGGGCAAGATCGCTGCTCTGGCGGATGATTTAGCGCTAGCGCTTTCTGCTCGCAGTGTTCGCATCCAGGCGCCAGTGCCGGGTAAAGGGTTTGTAGGCATCGAAGTGCCCAATGAACAACCCAGGTTGGTGCATTTGAGGGAGGTGATCGAGAGTGAAGCTTTTCAGCGCTTGCGCTCCCCTCTGCGTTTTGGCTTAGGACAAGATGTGAGCGGGCGAGCGGTAGCGATCGATTTGGCGGGGATGCCTCATTTGCTCATTGCCGGTACAACGGGTTCGGGAAAGTCGGTGTGTGTCAACGCTTTGATTACCTGTTTGCTGCTCTTCAATACCCCCCATCAATTGCGATTAATCATGGTCGACCCGAAGCGAGTTGAGCTGTCCAATTACAACGGTATCCCCCATCTATTGACGCCGGTGGTCGTGGACCTAGAGCGGGTGAGCGGCGTATTGCAATGGGTGACGCGCGAAATGGAAGGGCGCTATCAAAAATTGGCGAATGTCGGTTGCCGCAATATCGCAGAATATAATGCCAAAGCACCCCAACGGAATGAAATCCCCCTGCCTTATTTAGTGGTGATCATTGATGAATTAGCCGACTTAATGATGCTCGCACCGGAGGAGACCGAGCGCTCGCTGACCCGTTTAGCCCAATTGGCACGTGCCACCGGCATCCATCTGGTCATTGCTACCCAACGGCCGTCCGTGGATGTGGTTACCGGGGTCATCAAAGCCAATTTTCCCGCCCGCATTGCTTTCGCCGTCGCCTCGGGCGTGGATAGCCGCGTAATTCTCGATCAACCCGGCGCAGAACGACTGCTTGGACGAGGGGATATGCTCTTCCAAGCCCCCGATGCGGCGGCACCAATTCGATTGCAAGGGGCGTTTGTCTCGGATGGCGAGATACAACGGTTGGTGGAGTTTTGGCAAGCCCAAAATCTGTCTTCTCCTTCAGCGGCTAGCGGTGACGGTGGCAGCAGTATCCTGATGGGAATCCCGCTCAAACAAATTCCCTTGTGGGATGACCTCACGCAAGACGAGAGCCAGGATCCGCTCTTCAACGAGGCGGTTGACATTGCGCGGCGGCAAGGACGCGCTTCGATTTCGATGCTTCAACGCCGTTTGCGCATCGGATATACCCGCGCGGCGCGCTTGATTGAGGCCATGGAGGAGAAGGGAATCGTCGGCCCACCGATGCCAGGTACAGGAACGCGCGAAGTTTTGGATTACGGCGAGGCGGCACCGCCGGTGGGTGAAGAATAAGCTACTAAGTGATTATTCGACCGCTTTGCGGTCAAGTTGGGGAGTCAATTCGCGCAGCTTGCGTAAGAGATTATTGCGAATTTCCTGCACATCGGGAGAAGCCATTTGAGAGAGGCGGTCTAAGGCAGCGAGGTATTGAAGACGAGCAGCTTTGATTTCACCGCTGGCTTGGTAGAGTTCACCCAAACCAAGATGCACCTGCAAGGCTTGCTGATGGGCATGTTCGACATTCGGCAAGAGCGTTAAGGCATGTTCGTAATGTTTACGAGCTTGTTCGTAGAGCGAACCGCTTTGTGCCTTTTGGGCTGCTAAGAGCAGGTAATGAAGCGCTTTATCGGGTTGGTTGCCCCAAGAGAAATGGCGTGCGAGTAGTTCAATGACCTCGTTCAGGCGGTTAGCGTAGCGGCTTTCGATCGCCGTGCCAACCAGGGCATGCAGTCGACTGCGCTCCTTTTTGAGCAGGGTATTGTAAACCGCCTCAGAGATCATCATGTGGCGAAAGGCATATTCACCTTGGGGATGGTCGGGCGTTGCCAGAATGAATTCGCGCTCGATCAATTCCTGTAAGGTTTTTTGCAGGTCTTGCTCATGCATTGGCAGGATGGTTTCTAAGAGATCGTAGCTGAAGTGATGCCCGATGATCGAGGCACATTGTAGTACGGTACGTTGGAAAGGCGTTAGTTGGTCAAAGCGGGCTTGAATCAAGCCTTGCAGGGTGACCGGCACCCCGAGCGATTCACCTTCGATGGAGCGGTGCGGTCGAAGCCCACTAGGCGTATGCTCCAAGGCGCCAGCATCTAGCAACATGCGCAAAATTTCTTCAAGATAGAGCGGCACGCCGGCGGCATGTTCGAGGATACTCTGCACCAGCTTGGGATGAAATTGCTCGATATCGACCAAACTGGCGAGCATGGAGTGGCTTTCCTCGTCCGATAAACTGCCGAGTTCGATGCGTTCGATCCGTTCGGGCGGTAGGCTGTGGAGAAACTCGAAGAATTTTTGCAGGGGGGGGACATTCTCACTGCGCGTTGCTGCTATGATCAGCAGAGGCGTCTCAGGTAGATCGGATAAGACCGATTGCAAAATGTTCAATGAAACCTCATCCGCCCATTGTAAGTCTTCTAGGATCCAAATGCGTGCCTGATTGGGATGGCAGGGGTATAAAATCGCTCGAATGGCGGTGGTGACCTGTTGGCGGAATTGATCGGCTTCTAGGTTTTGCAAAAGGAGCAGATAGTTGGGATCGGAAGATGGCAAGGAAAAGAGATATTCCAAATAGGGCATCAGCTCATCGGCGCGTTCGGGTGTGCAGGTTTGTAAGCTCTGATGGAGTTGACGGGTAATTTCTGGCGGGGTGCTCTTGGCAGAAATGCCGAGTTGATGGCGTAGCAGATCGGTAAAGATCCAATACGGCACCGAGCGACGATAGGTCAAGCTGTAGCCTTCGATAAATGGAGTGGCATGTGCCGTCAGGAAGCGCTTGAATTCTTGTAAGAGGCGGCTTTTTCCAATGCCTACTTCTCCAGAAATCAGAATAAATTTTCCTTGTGTGGCAGTTCCGATTTCTCGTCCAGCATCGATGAGGCGTTGCAGTTCTTTCTGCCGCCCAATCAGCGGAGCATGTAAGCCCTCGACAGCATGAGTCGTGTCGGGCAACGATTTCATCCCAATTAGGCGATAACAAGGGATGGGATGGTCAAATCCTTTGAGGGAAGCATCGGGCAGTCGTTCGTAGTCGAAGATGGCTTTGGTTTGATAGACGATTTCGGCGCTGGTGTAAATACTGCCCGCTTCGGCAAGCTCCTCCAGTCGATAGGCAAGGTTGACCGTTTCGCCGATGGCGGTGTAATCCATCACAATGTTCGAACCGATCTCTCCGACGATGACCGGCCCGCAGTGTAAACCAATGCGCAGATTCAAGTCGATATTAAGATTTTGCTGCACATGCTGACGCCACATCAGAAAGTTGGCTTGCATGTCCAACGCTGCCCGAACGGCGCGCTCGGCGTTATTCTCGTAGCTCACCGGGGCGCCAAAAAGGGCCATAATCCCGTCGCCGGTCATCTTGTCGATGACTCCTTCGTATTTATAGACCTCGCGGCTGAGCAGGTCGGTATATTGCTGTACCAGCTCGTATAAGGCTTCACTGTCCAAGCGGCTAGCAGCGACCGTGTATCCCACGAGGTCGGCAAATAAGACGGTGACATGGCGGATTTGACTGCGTTGACGGGCTTCGAGGATCAACGGCGGTTCGCTTAGCCGTGCCCCGCAGTAGCCACAAAAGCGCATTCCGGGCGGCAGTTCGGATTGACAGTGTTTGCAAATCAGCGCCATTGACTCTATCTTACTATGAAAAAGTCCAAATAGACTTGACACTTTTGTTGGGTGTCCGTATAATTTAGTTTTGCCCCTAGCCATGAGCTAGGGGGTAAATCTTGTATTCCCAACTTCCTCATCGTCTGGCGGAAGCACTGACACAGCAGGCGGAGCGCAAGGCGTATGGAGAAGTGAAGATTGGAGAGAAACATGAAATATGCGATTGTCGAAGATGGCGGGAAGCAGTATAAATCCGTAGTCGGTGGTACCATCGAGGTGGATTACTTTCCCGCCGAAGCTGGTGAACAAGTTGATCTGGAGCGGGTTTTGCTGGTCGCTGAGGATGACTCGGTCGTGGTGGGCAAACCCTTCGTAGAAGGAGCAAGGGTTCAAGCCACTGTCGAAGCTCAGGTCAAGGGCAAAAAGGTGGTCGTCTTCAAATACAAGCCGAAAAAACGCTATCGCGTCAAAGCTGGGCATCGTCAGCGCTATACCCGCCTGCGCATTGATGAGATTGTAAAAGGATAGGAAGGTACGTATGGCACACAAAAAAGGTGGCGGCTCCAGCCGCAACGGACGGGATAGTCATTCCCAGCGCTTGGGCGTAAAAGTCTTCGGGGGGCAGCATGTTCTGGCGGGCAGTATTCTCGTCCGTCAGCGCGGCACGCATATCAAACCCGGCAAGAACGTCAGGGTGGGTAAAGACGACACCTTGTTTGCTACCGCTGCCGGTATGGTGCTCTATGAAACCATCCGCGGCAACCGCAAGCGGGTCAGTGTTATCCCAGCCGAAGAGAGCGCCTGAGTTCAGCGCAGAGAGAAGGATCAGGTATGAAAAAAGAAATTCACCCTACTTACTACCCGGATGCGCAGGTGATCTGCGCCTGTGGGAACACTTGGACGACTGGCTCAACCAAAAAAGTGATCCACACCGATCTTTGCTCGAAGTGTCATCCCTTTTACACGGGCGAGCAGCGCATTGTCGATAGCGAAGGTCAGGTCGATCGGTTTTATCGCAAGTTGGAGATTCGCATGCAATATCAAGCAGAAAAGGAAGCCCGCGAAGCAGCGCGCACCTCGCCTTTGCGCCCGATAGCCGAATTGGAACTCGGACCGCGCGCCACCGAGGCTTTAGCCAAAGCCGGCATCACCAATGTCGGTCAAGCCCTAGAGCGCTTGGCGCAGGGCGAGCAAGCCCTCTTATCGATCGATGGGTTCGGGCGCAAATCCTTAGCCGACCTGAAGAAGCGCTTGCGAGCCTTTGGCTATGAGTTGCCCGAAGCAGCCGAAGAGATTGTCGTATAAGAAAGCAATTGGTTACAGATAAAAAAATCC
>FWPU01013690.1_pt1 | contig 10087 bp, 8 predicted proteins | sample 2228361 | NCBI WGS metagenome assembly FWPU01 (sample SAMEA103939777, study PRJEB20133) | metagenome | reverse complement strand
CAAAAATAGGTATTTCTAAAAATTGTCCGGGATAAATGCTTTCATTTTTTAAGTTGTTTAAAATAATTATATATTTTACTTCAGAAGAAAATCTTTTAGCAATCGAGATAAGATTATCCCCTTTTTGAACCTCATATTTTATTATCCTTTCAGGAATAAATAAAATCTGCCCGGTTTTAAGGATAACAATTTCATTTAGCTTTTCCAGAATGTATGAATTTATCTCAAATCTTTTTGAGATACTCCATAAAGTATCACCTTCTTTAACCTTATACTCAATAGGAAACAAATCTGGCAGGATAAATAAGATTAAAAACAAAACCAGAAAACACATTTCCGGAAACTCCTCATCTTTTTATTTTCGGATTTTATTGAAAGTTATATGAATTTATCATTTACCTTAAACTGAGTGTTTTTTAAAGTGTAATAGAAATAAGTCCCTACAACAAACCCAATAAAGTTGAGGCTGGGTGTCAATCTCTATATAATGTAAATAATATCGTTCAATTTAGTTATAATTTCATTAGGTATTATTTTCAATAAATAATCTGGATAATCCGAAATATAACGAAGGAGGAAAAGATGAAAAAGTTTATTTTTATTTTTTTCCTTGTTTTACCCTTTAGTAAAATATATTCTTCTGATTGGCCAATCTACAAAGGAAATTTCTACTTTACGGCAAATAATGACCAGATAATTGTGAAGAATAACAATTTAAAATGGCTTTTTATGGCTTCCAATTATATTTTTAATCCCGTAGTTTCGGAAGGCAGAGTTTACTTTACTGATATTGACAAAATCGTTTATTGTGTTGAAGAGGATACAGGCAAACTTCTCTGGAAAATTAATCTTATGGAAATATCACCAAGGTTTTTAAGTAAAGGAACAGTAGCGGGAAAGGTAAAATACCCACTCATAAAAGGCAATTTCTTATTTGTTTCTGATTCTATTGCTATCTATTGCATAGACAAAAGAAATGGTAAAATTATCTGGGCAAGGGTAGGGCTTCAAGAAGCTGAAAAGATTAATCCTGTGGTAGATGGAATCTATGCAGATCCTATAATTTCAGGCAATGCTATTTATTATGGTACAAGAAAGAACTTTATTGCAAGAGAGATTTTTAATGGGCATATTATATGGTCAAACAGTGAGATAGAAAGCTTTTCTGGTTTTCCCACCTTTTATGATGATAAAATTTTTGCACAGTCAAAAGATTTGAAGAAAAATCAGTTTTTTGTATATTGTCTTGAGCAGTTTACCGGCAAAAGCTTGTGGAAAAAACAGATTGAAAATCCTTTACAGATTTTTTCTCCAGTAGTGTATCAGGGCAAAGTTTATATACCTTCTGGCAAAAAGCTTTATTGTCTTTCTTTAAAGGACGGGAGTGAAATTTTTCAGAGGGAGTATGAAGATTTTATCACTTCCAATCCAAGTTTTACAGATCAGGAGATTCTTTTTACGATAGGTAATAGAAAGCTCTCAGTTGTTTCGCCAGATAATGGTTCTGTAAAATATTCTATAGAATTTGGAGAAAGAACTTCTCCATACTTTGCTACTGTAAATGACCAGATTTATGTTGCACATAATTATACAAAAAAGGTTGGGGAAAAGGATATTGTTTTTACTGTCTTGAAAGCCTATAGTTTTGGAGATAGGAAAATACTCTGGGAGTTTTATCCTCCTTTTCCCGGTGGTGCATCTCAACCGGCGGTTTCGAGAGGGACATTATTTTTACCTGCTGGAAACTACATTTATGCTGTTGGAACTTACTACGAAAGACCCATAGTTTATGGTAACGATGGAAGATACAGACTTGCCCCGGAGGATGGTTCTTCTGAAACTTTAGCCTTAAGCAATAAGAAAGTTAGTGATGAAAAGGTTGCAATTCAAAAGCTTGCCTCTTCTGTTAAATCGAAAGCTCAATGGGATGATGAAATGGAAAAAGAGCTTACAGCAGGGGTTTTTTCATCTGAAAAAAGGAGCAAAAGTTCCAGAGGACCTTCAATTTCAGAAAAACAAACCTCAAGCAAAGAAGATTCTTCAATGAAACTTGATATTAAAGAGCCAGAGATTGGAGAAACTTTAAGAAAGGTTCCGCAATCAGTAGTTTTACCCGAGATCAAGCTTGAGGATATAGAAGTTGGTAAAAGTATCGTGGTTGAGAATATTTATTTTGAATTTGATCGGGCTTATTTAAGAAGGGAATCGATTAAAACTCTTGATAGTATAGTAGCTCAGCTAAAGAAAAATCCAAGAATAAAACTTGAGATTCATGGACATACAGACAATATTGGTACAAAGGAGTATAACCAAAAGCTTTCAGAAAAGCGTGCTAATGCTGTGATGGAGTATTTAATCAAAAATGGGATAAGCCCGGAAAGATTGAAGGCAATTGGCTTTGGTGAGGCAAAACCAATTGCAGATAATTCAACTGAAGAAGGGAGAAGCAGAAATAGAAGAACTGAATTCCTTATTGTGGAAAAATAAAAGTTTATTTGAAAAAAATTTTATTTTGCTCTAATATATGAGGGTACTAATTGAGTGTTTTTTAAATACCATATGAAAAAGCCTTATTGAGGATTTAAAATTGGAATTAGAAAAACTTACGGATGAAGAAATTATTTATAAGTTACAGGAAATAAAAAAAAGTAACTTCCAGTTTTTTGAAGTATACTTTGAAGAGATTTTCAATCGTTACAGAAACCAGGTTTTTAATATTTGCAGATACTATGGTTTACAGACCAATGATGCCCTTGATGTAATTCAGGATGCATTTGTAAAACTGATTAATTTTACTTCTTCTTTCAAAAAGGATTCTTTATTCAAACCATGGTTTTTTAAGATAGTATTGAATATTGTAAGAAATAAATACAATGAATTAAAAAAGTATTCATTTGTTCCTATTGAAGAAGTAGATTCTTCAAAAACATTTTTTGAGGAAAAAGTTTTTGAAAAAATTCAAAATAAAGAGTATATTGTTGGTATTTTAAATAGGATACCAAGAAAATTAAGAGAAGTTGTTTTGCTTAACATTTATGGAGAACTTGAGCCTCCTGATATAGCTAGGGTTCTTGGTATATCTTTAAGGCAGGTTTATAACCGTCTTAAAAGGTCCAATGAACTTCTTAAGGAGGTTTTTGGTGAAGAAAGAGATTTATATGATTGATAAAGAAATAAAAGGCATTTTAAAAAATGCAAGATTTCAATTAACTGAAGCTGAAGCTGTTGAATTATTGAATAAAATAAAGAAAAAATTTTACGAGAAAAATTATGAACATAAGGTTATTAACAGATATTTTCTTGCAGGTGCTTTTTCCTTTTGTGCAGTTTTATTTGTCATGGTTTTCTCTTTATATTTTTTCAGGTTTTATGGTTGTCATAAAGTTAAGGTTGTTTCTGGAAATGTAAGTCTGAAGAAGAATTTAATAACGGGAAATTATATATTGCGAGATGGAGATAGAATATCTACTTCGGAAAAGGAGAGTTGTGAAATTAAGTTTGTCGATATTGTTAATATAAAACTTTTTGAAAATTCTACTTTAAAGGTTGATAAAATTAAAAGTGAAAATGCCATTTTTGAGCTTCACAGTGGTAAGGCATTTTTCCAGGTTGAAAAGAAAGAAAAGCCTTATTTCGTAGTTAGGACAAGATTTATTGAGATTCTGGTAAAAGGTACAGTTTTTGAGGTTGAAGTATCTCCTTCAAATGAAATTGTAATGGTTACAAGTGGTGCAGTTATAGTTAGTAATTTAAAAAATAGCACCAATTTTGCTGAACTTCAAGAAAATGAGATAGCTATTTTTACTGTTGCCTCTCAATTTTTAAGAAAGCTGTCCCCACCCTTCAGAGATAAGACTGGAATTGTTAACTGGAGTGAAGGTTTTATTAATTCACCATATTTCATTGCAGAAGAGAAACAGAAAGAAGAAATTATTGAGGCGAATAGGGAAAGTTTTATCGCTATGGATGATAAAATCATCACTTTTGATAGAAATACAGTTTATGTATTTTCAACCGATAGGAAACTTTATCCAAGAAGAAAGATAAATTTACGGTACCCTGTTAAAGATGTGGTTGGAAATAAAAGGACACTTTATATTACATCTGAGAATGGCGGTCTTTATACTTATAGTTTAGATGGGGAAAAACTCTGGGAAAATAATGAAGCTGGTGTAACAAAGTACTATTCAAAACCGGTAATATTTTCCAATCTTATTTTCCTTGCCACTATAGATAAAGGAATACAGATTTTCAACAACAAAGGGAACCTGATTGATAGAATAATCCCTGAAAGTGGAGAGGCAATTTATAATTCTCCGCTGGTTCTTGATGAAAATTCTTTTATTTTTTTCACAGAAAAAGGAAACTTAATCAGGTATGATTTAACTGGAAAGACAAATATCTGGAAAATGAATTTCAAGGAAAGTATTCTTCCTCCTTTTATGGTAAATGATAATTTGCTATTTATCTATTTAAAAAACAGTGGCAGGATACTTTCTATTAATGTGGAAAATGGCAAAGTTTTATGGTCTTTTAATATCAAAAATATTCATTTTGATTCATTTCACGTATTTTATGATTACCTTGTAGCGGGTTTCAGAGAAGAAGTTTTTGTTTTTAATAAATTCACGGGCGAAGTGATAAAAAATCTTATATTTGATTTTAAAATAAAACAGATGGTTATGGAGAAAAATAAAATTTATCTTTTGACAGAAAGCAATAATGCCTTAATATATAATATTCCAGGTCTCGTGAAAATATACGAAAAAAAGTTTGGTAAAGATATAATTAAATTTTCACACCTGAATAGAAATATCTTTCTTGTGGGCGATGATGTTTTGCTTGACACAGTTAGAGAATAGATAAAAATAGTTTTGTCTCCCTTTAAATGAAATACATTTAAAAAACCGCTCAAGTTAGAAAAAAGTTTTTTGGCTTTATTTCATTGAAATTATATGAGTGGTCCCGTATACGAAGATATATAATTTTTCCAGTTCTGGTAATATTTCTGGAAACTTTTCATTAATTTCCTTTCCATATTCAGCTAATTTCGTAACAATCTGTTTTGCTTTCTTTTCATTATTGTCGTAATCTTTAAGTTTCTGAAGACAGAATGCATATCTAATTAAGGAGAGATAATAGTTTTTCTGGGTTTTACCGTAATTTTCTGGCAGTGTATACTTTTCCACAGAAAGGTTATAGTATCTGGCAGCAATGTTGTAAACCTTATGCGATGCGTAAATATTACCGAGGTTAAAGTATAAATCTGCTTCGTTGGGGATATATTTAATTGCTTTTTCATAATATTGAATTGCTTTGGAGTAGTTTGCATTTTTGTAATACATGTCTCCTATAGCTTTTGCTCTTAAACCAAGCCCCACTTTTTTATTATAATAAAGAAAATGATAGCCATTTACACTAAATCTTTCCTGTTTTTCAAGAGGAAAAGAATAACTTAAAATAACGAATGAGCTAAATATTATTAGCAAGCTTTTCAGAAACTTTCCATACATCTCCTGCTCCAAGAGTAACAACAATGTTTTTCTCACCAAAAAAATTTTTTAAAGTATCCGGTATGCCTTCAAGGTTTTCAGTATAAATTACGTTTTTTTCTCCTTTAAGTTTTACAATTTCATCATAAACTATTCTTGTGGAAATATTGTACTCATTTTTTTCTCTTGCTGCATATATTTCCGTCAAAACAACCTTGTCAGCTATACAAAGGGATCTGGCGAAATCTTTATAAAGTAGCTTTGTTCGGGAGTAAAGATGAGGTTGAAATATAGCTATAAGCATTGCATTTTTTCTTAAAGACAGATTTTTTGCAGCACTTAATGTTGCTTCAATTTCTGAGGGATGATGTGCGTAATCATCTATAACAGTTAGTAAATCTGAACTTACCTTAATCTGAAATCTTCTGTCTGCATTTTTGAAATTAGCAAGGGTTCTATAAATATTTTCATATTCTATACCATTTGCTGTTGCAGCAGCAATTGCAAGCAAAGCGTTATAAACATTGTGTAAACCTGGAATATTTAAAAGGAACTTTCCAATAATTTTACCTTTTTTTAAAACTGTAAAACTCGATAGAAATTCATCAAGCTTTATATCCCTTGCCACAAAATCTGCTTTTTTATTTTTTATACCAACAGAGATTTTCCTTTTGTTTTTAATTTTTTTTACCACTGAATTAAGGGGTTTGTCATCGCTATTGTATATTATCAAGCCATACGAAGGAATGTTATTTTCTAAATAACTATAAAATGCATTCTTTATATTTCTGAAATTTTTATAGTAGTCAAGATGGTCATCATCAATATTGGTTAAAACTGCAATATCAGGATGAAGCTTTAGAAAAGAACCGAATGCCTCACAGGCTTCATAAATAAAACAATTTCCTTTTCCATCATAGCCAGAACCATTTATTTCCTCCAGATGCCCTCCTACTGCAAGCGAAGGATCCTTGCCAGAGTTAAGAAATATTTTAGCTATCATTGATGTGGTGGTGGTTTTCCCATGAGTTCCTGAAATTCCAATTGTAAACTTTGGAGTTGCAAGAATGTTAAGCATCACCGCCCTTTCCATTAATGGAATATTTAAATCCCCTGCCTTTTTGAATTCTGGATTATCTTCCGATATTGCATTGGTATAAACAATAAGGTCGATATCCTTGCTGATATGATTTTCATTGTGTCCTATAAAAACCTCTATACCAAGTTTTTTAAGATTTTCCGTTGTTTTTGAATAGCACCTGTCCGAGCCTTTAACCTCAAAACCTCTGTTTTTAAGTATTACTGCCAGAGCGGACATTCCTATTCCGCCAATTCCTATGAGAAAAATCTTTTTTATGCCGTTGATATCTTTCATACAATTCCTTAAATAAAAGAGGATAAAATATTTTACAATATTTTTGTATTTTTTACAAGCTTACATTAATCACCAGACATTATCTTTTCAAACTATTTGCCGTTGCAAGCATAGAATCACTTGTTTGAATTGATTTCGAGTTAAATTCATAAGCTCGCTGTGCCACAATCATGTCAACCATTTCCTGGACAGCATTAACGTTAGACATTTCTAAAAAGCCCTGATGAATTTTACCAAAGCCACCTATAGATGGTGTTCCTTCCCTTGCAGGACCTGATGCCTGACTTTCTTTAAAAAAGTTTTCTCCTATGCTGGTTAATCCTGCAGGATTAATAAATCTGTAAAGTAAGATTCTTCCGACTTCAATGTCTTCATCACTTCCTTCTACTTTTACTGTTAAAAGTCCATCCTTTGATATACTGAGTGTCCCTATATCGAAATTTTCTGGAAGCACTATAGGAGGTTTTAATCTGTATCCCTGCGAAGTTACAATTTCCATGTTGCTATCTATTTTTAGAGAACCATCTCTGGTATAAGCTTCAGTTCCATCCGGGAGTGTAATACCTATGAAGCCCTCTCCTTCTATTGCAATATCAAGCTTATTGCCTGTATTTTGCAAACTTCCTTGACTGAAAAATTTTTGTGTAGCGGCTGGTCTTACGCCAAGTCCAACTTGAATTCCAGTGGGATATTGACTTATTTCTGAAGATGGAGTACCAGCCAGTCTGAGAGTCTGGTACAAAAGCTCCTCAAACTCTGCCCTTGTCTTTTTAAATCCAGTTGTGTTGACATTTGCAAGATTATTTGCAATGGTATCAATATGAAATTGTTCTCCAATCATTCCAGAAGCCGCTGTCCACAAAGATCTCATCATATAGACCCTCCATTATTTATTAAATTCATCGGAAAAATCCGAAATTTTTTAACAAAAATTAATTCATAATTATTTGCAAAAATTAAAACTGAAGTTATAATAATAGTGGTAGTTAAAAATAGGGTTTATTATGGGCGAAATTAATTTGTTTTTTTTGATTTGGATTGCGGTTGTACTTTTTTCAATAGGGTTAATAATATTGATAATATTGAATTTTATTAAAAAAGACACTACTCTTGTAGCGATTGAAAAAAGTTTAAAGGATGGAAGCTATAAAAAGGCCCTTAATTTAGCCCTCAAGATTGCAAAAGATAATCCCAAAGATTTTCTTGTCAAATATTATATTGCTCAGGCATATGAGGGACTTAGAGATTATAAACAGGCTGCAGTTTATTATGAGAAAGCATCCATTGCCGCCGGTCTATCAGCAGAGGAAGAAATAAAGAATCAAATTTTTTTGAAAGTAGCTGAATCTTTCAGGAAAATAAAGAAATATAATGAAGCAATGGGTTATTATGTACTTGTTCTTGAGAAAGAACCGAAGAATTTAAAAGCTCTGATTGGTATAAGTGAAATCTTGTTTGAACAGGAAAATTATAAAAAGGCTAAAGAGTATCTTGATGTTTACGTGAAAGCCAAGCCGGATAATCTGAAAGCTCGTTTCATGCTTGGTAAATCATCTGCTAAAACCAATGATTATTCAACTGCAATGGACAACCTCGAATTTATTTTACAGAATATTAAGATTAATGATGAGGTTTTAATAACCAACACCTCGTTGCTTCTTGCAGATGTCTATCTTGCTACCAAAAACTATTCAAAAGCTACTAACGTTTTAAAGAAACTTCTTGATAAACAAATAGAGATGGATATTGTGGTTGTAAAGATTGCAGATGCTTACATAAGAAATAATCAAACTAAAGAGGCAATTGTTTTTGCCCAGCAAAATATAAACAGGGTGTCAAAGGAAGCACAGTGTGAGTTATATTATTTTATGGGAAATGCATATATGAAAGAGGATGAAATAATGAAGGCTGCAAAATCCTGGAATGCAGCATATAAAATAAATCCTTCTTATAAAGACTTGAAAAGCATTGTGAGTAGATATAATTACTTAATAGAACATCCAGAGCTTGAGCCTTTATTTTCGAAGAATGAATCCTCTTTTGAATCTTTTGTATTAAGCCTTTTAAATTATCCGTATGTCAAGCAAATAATAAAAAAAGAGAATTTTTGGGTGATTGAATCTGGAGATATAAGCTATTTAGTATATAGAAAACCTTTCCCCGTAAGCATGGCGGAACTAAATGAAATGGAAAAGGTTATAAAACAAAATTTTAAAGCTAATTCAAAATGTATTTTATTTTCGCTTTTTGGAATAACAAACGAAAGCTTTACATCAAGCGATGTGTATGATGCAAGTAAAATGGATCTTGTTTCCGAAATAGATTTTATCAACAGGTTGAAAAAGGAAAATTTGAAACAACCTGATAAAAATTAGAAATATATGATTTTATATTATATAATAATCACAAAATTTTATAAAAGGAGTGGTCTATGACAAAGACAGATTTTATTGACCTTCTTGCTGCAAAAACCGGCGAAACAAAAAAAAGGGCTGGTGAGCTTGTTGATACTTTTCTTTCAATCATTGAATCTTCTCTTGCTAAAGGTGAGACAGTTCAGTTTGTTGGTTGGGGAACCTTTGAGGTTCAGAAAAAAGCTGAAAAAATGGGGAGAAACCCAAAGACTGGTGCTCCTTTGAAAATTCCGGCAAAAAAAGTTGTGAAGTTCAAAGTTGGAAAAAAACTTGCTGAGAAGGTAAAAAAATAATTTTCCTGTTTTTTCACTGAATGGGGATATTCAATTTGAATATCCCCATTTTTAAAACTTTATTTTAAAAAAGAAATTAATTACTTCACTCATCGAGTTTTTAAGAAAAGGTGGTATTACTGTTTTGTCAAAATCAGGAAAAAGAGAAAGAAGTTTGTATTTTTCTAAAAAAGTGAAAATTACTCCCACAATTATTGATATTTGTACTAATCCTGTTATTCCTCCGAGGAGTGAGTCTATCCATCCGATGTCTAAATTTTCAAGAAGTTCTGAAATATAAGAGCCTATATTAATCAGGAAAATGTAACATATTGAAAAAATTATTATAAAGCTAGTTATGCTGTAAATTATGAGTGGCTTGATTTTAAAGAAATTAAATATTACAGGGGGTAATTTTAAGCCAATTAATATGCCGAGAGCTATTCCAAGGAAACTGAAAAGCATATAAAAAAATCCCTTGGAAAAACCCCAGACGAAGCTAAGTATAAATAAAAATATCACTATAAGATCTAA
>FWPU01013689.1_pt1 | contig 10087 bp, 9 predicted proteins | sample 2228361 | NCBI WGS metagenome assembly FWPU01 (sample SAMEA103939777, study PRJEB20133) | metagenome | reverse complement strand
CGTCGGCCCAGGCCAGGTGGCCCCTTGAGGTCACCCCAGCCGCTCGGAGGGCTGTGACGCAGCCCCCTTTTTCCAGGCCTCCTGAGCTTCACATATCCTTACACCAGTCTTTCTCATATTATGGTAACATCACATCGAATTGGTATAAAATTCATAATCCGGGGTTGACAAACAAACTCTATCTGTGGTTATATGCGCAGCAACAAGGCACATGACTAGGCAGGTGCCAAGGTCTGCCCCCTCTCTAACTCTACCCCAGAGGGGGCGGGATACCTCGCCGAATTACAGAAGTCCATGTAATCGCGACTACCTGCTTAGATGCAATACGCCTGGCACCCGCGTACCGCATGACACCGACGGCGTGCCCGTATCTACCCTGGCCCAGGAGGTTGCAATGACCAGCCATGCTGCCAAGCCCGGATGGTTGTCAGCCCTCGTAGTCCTGTCCCTGGCCACCGTCGCCCTGGCTATCGCCTGCGGCACCAGGGAGGTGGAGGTCCCCGTGGAGAGGACCGTGGTGGTGGAACGCACGGTGGTGGTGGAGCGGACCGTGGTGGTGCCCACGGAGCGCACAGTGGTAGTGGAGCGGACGGTACAGGTGCCCATGGAGCGCACGGTGGTGGTTGAGCGGACAGTGCAGGTGCAGGTGGTGGTGACTCCAACGCCTGTGCCCAGCTCCACGGCCACGCCTGTGCCCGCCCAGCAGCCGGCGCCTCAGCCCAAGAACCCCAGGGGCACCATCGTCATCGCCGAGCGCGGTGAGCTGGCCAGGGGCACCGGCATCAACTCCCTCAACCTCGCCATCGGCGCCGGCCTGAGCGTGACGGAGAAGCTCTTCCGTGCTACCAGGGACAACCCTGTTGATGGCCTGGTGGCCGAGTCCTGGGACATCGCCGATGACTTCAGCAGCGCCACCGTGAAGCTGCGCGAGGGCATCCAGTTCCACCAGGGCTACGGCGAGCTGACGGCGGACGACGTGGTCTGGAGCTACAACGACGCCAACCCGGGCTATAACCCCGAGAGCATCACCGACGGCGGCAGCAACTGGGTATCCCTCATCGGCAACCAGCCGCTGGAGAAGGTGGACAACTACACCGTCAAGATACCCTTCAACCAGTTTGACTTCCGGTGGAACTCCTTCCACTTCGCCCAGACCGGGCTGGGGGCTACCATCCTCAGCAAGCGCGCCTATGACCAGAATGGCCGCGAGTGGAACCTCAGCCACATTATAGGCACCGGCCCCTTCCAGGCCATCGAGTGGGTGACCGATGACCACGTCAGCCTGGAGCGGGTGCAGAACCACTGGCGCAAGACGCCCCAGGTGGAAAGGCTGATTGTCCGGGCCATCCCTGACGAGGCGGTGCGTATGGCCATGATGGAGACGGCGGAGGCCGACGCCGCCATCATCGAGCTGCGCAACTACCCGGACATGCTCCGCAAGGGCTTCCTCAGCACCGGCGCCGGCGCGGGCAGCTTCCACTCCCTGAGCTTCTCGGGCAACTACTGGGAGGACACGGCCCTGGGCAATGGCAAATCGCTCCAGGAACTGACCGGCGCGGCCACGCGGCCCACCTTCGCCGCCGACCTGCCCTGGATAGGCAACCCCTTCCGGCCCAATGACGGCGATAACCCCCAGGGCATGGACGACATGGAGCAGGCCCGGCTGGTGCGCCAGGCCCTGTCCCGCGCCATAGACCGCGAGCTGATCAACGAGACCGTGCTGGCCGGCGTGGGCTGGCCGACCCACGTGTATGGCCACCACCTCCATAACCCCAACTACAAGTCGGAGTGGGTGTACCCCTACGACCCCCAGGAGGCCGAGCGGCTGCTGGACCAGGCCGGCTATCCTCGGGCCAGCAACGGCACCCGGTTCCAGTTGCCCTTCTTCATCAGGCTTGGCCGGGGCGAGGAGGAGACGGGCGAGGCCGTGGCCGGCTTCTGGCGGGACATTGGCATTGATGTGCTGGTGAACAAGGCCCAGTACCAGGTCTTCCGGCCCAGCCTCATCGCCCGCAGCGCCACCATGCCCTGGATCCACTCGGCCGGCGCCGAATCGCCTTCCCAGCCCTGGGACTGGCCCGTCATCGGCGCCTCCGAGTCCACCGTGGGCTTCGGCGGCTTCAACATCGGCGTGGAGCACAGGGAGCTGGGCCAGCTTTACCTGCAAATGTCCAGGGAGTTCGACCTGAACAAGCGTATCGAGGTGCGCAATCAGATGGCCGAGTACCTGTACCACTGGGCCACGGTCATCGGCGTGGTGGCGGTGCCCAACAACCTCATCTACAACCCCAATGCCATCGCCCAGTGGGAGATGATGCCCACGGTCCGGGAAGACGCCTACAACTCGCCTGAGAACATCGTGCTGAAGTAGCTGGGCCATGCAGCGTTTCCTGGTGCGCAGGTTCTTCTTTGGCATCTTCGCCATGGTAGGGGCGACCATCATCGTCTTTGGCCTGGCCCATGCCAAGGAAGACCCGGTGAACGTGCTCTTCCGGCCAGAAGGCTACGGCGTCACCAAGGAGCAGATCGAGGCATACAAGAAAAGGTGGGGCCTGGACAAGCCGCTCATCGTCCAGTACTTCGTGTGGCTCCGCAACGTCCTGACCGGCGACCTGGGGCGCAGCATCCAGGACACCAGGCCGGTGACCGATATACTGCGGTCGCGCATGGGCGCCACCTTCCAGTTAGCCATCGCTGCCTGGGTCTTTGGCACGGCGCTGGGGGTGCCCCTGGGCGTGCTGTCAGCCGTGAAGCGGGGCACGTTGTGGGACTACATTGGCCGGGGCTTCGCCCTTTTCGGCCAGGCGCTGCCGCCCTTCTGGGTGGGCATCATGGGCATCCTCATTTTCTCGGTCTGGCTGGGGCTGCTGCCCACGTCCACCCGTGGCGTCAACGAGCCTATACCTACCCAGGTACGCCACTTTATCCTTCCCACCATAGTGCTGGGCTGGCTCCCTGCCGCCACCTACCTGCGCCTGACGCGCTCGGCCATGCTGGAGGTGCTGGACTCGGAGTATATCAAGCTGGCCCGGGCCAAGGGCGTGACCTCGTGGAAGGTCATCTGGAAGCACGCCTTCCGCAACGCCCTCATCCAGCCGCTCACCGTGGCGGCCCTGCTGCTGGCGGGCTTCCTGGAGGGCGCGGTCCTGGTGGAGAATGTTTTCGCCTGGCCCGGCATCGGTCGGGTGGCAGTGGACGCCGTCTCCCAGAGCGACTTCCCGGTGCTTTCCGGGGCCGTGCTGCTCTTCGCCCTCATATACGTGGTCATGAACCTGGTGGCCGACCTGACCTATGCCTACATAGACCCCAGGATACGCTACCGTTAGCCCAGGAGGGAGGATGGCAGGAATAGACTTCGCCCAGGCTGTGCGCCGTCGCCCGGCCGGCCTGCTCATGTGGCCTTCCCTGGCCTGGAGCTTCATACGCCGCTGGCCCGTGGTGCCTCTGGCCGTCCTTGCTGCGCTGGCCTTCTGCGCCATCTTCGCGCCCGCCATAGCCCCCCATGACCCCATCAAGCAGAGCCTGGTGGCCCGCAACGCGCCTCCCGCCCTGTGGAATGCTGGCTGGTACGACGAGCACCCCAGGGTGACGGAGCGCTATATCCTGGGCGCGGACTTCATGGGCCGCGACGTGCTGAGCCGGCTGGTCTACGGCGCTCGGGTGTCCCTGATGGTGGCGGCTGTGGCCACGGCCAGCGGCATTGCGCTGGGCACGCTGACCGGCCTGGCGTCGGGCTACTATGGCGGCCTGCTGGACGAGCTTATCATGCGGCTGGTGGACATCTGGTACGCCGTGCCCTTCCTGCTCATCGCCCTGGTGGTGGCGGTGACCATCGGCCAGGGCGTGGCTATCATGATGGCGCTGCTGGCCATGACCACCTGGGTGGGCCTGGTGCGCAACGTCCGCGCCGAGGTGCTGACCCTCAAGACCCGGGACTACGTGGCGCTGGCGCGGGTCGCCGGCTCCTCGGACTGGCGCATCATGCTCAGGCACATCCTGCCCGGGGTGGTCAGCATCGTGGTGGTGCTGGCCTCCCTGCGCGTGGGCGGCCTCATCCTGGCCGAGGCGGCGCTGAGTTACCTGGGCGCCGGCATTCCCGCCCATATACCTAGCTGGGGCTTCATGATCTCCGATGGCCGCAACTACCTGGCTACCTCCTGGTGGTCGTCGGTGTTCCCGGGCATGGCTATTTTCCTGACGGTCATGTCCCTGAACTTCCTGGGCGACTGGTTGAGGGACCACTTCGACCCCAGGCTCAGGCAGGTTTAGGGTACCTTGTCCCAGCCCCTCGGGGCTGGGACGCGGGGTAGAGCATAACGAGGGCGGGATACAGAGGTCTTGCCTTACGGTGCCTGCCCAGGCTTCCGCTGAGGGGAGAGCTAGAGAGGGGGCCCGGGCCTGTCGGGCAATTCTGGTCTGGAGATGGACGCATGATAAAAGTCGGAGCGCGGATTCACCCGGACTGGCTTGAGAGCGAGGGCGACGAGGACCTGCACTTCCTCAACCAGATCGGCGTGGACTACGTGGACATCACCCTGGATATGGTCAAGGGCTACAAGGAGACGGGCTGCTTCGAGCGGGATGACCTGTTCGCCCTGGTGGACCGGCTGGACAGGGCCGGGCTGAAGATCGAGCGGGCCAACACCCTGGCGCCCTACTACAAGGATGCTCACCTGGGCCGGCCCGAGGGGCAGCGCCAGATAGACAACCTGTGCAAGATAGCCGAGTTGCTGGGCGAGGCCGACATCCCCCTCATGGGCATCCAGTGCTTCTCGGCGGTCAGCCTGGTGCACCAGCGCAGGCCCGGCTGGGTCACCCGGAAGGGCCGTGGCGGCTACCAGTACCACGCCTTCGATCTGGGCCTGGCCGAGAGCATCCACTACGAGCCAGAAGCCCGAGTCACCGCCGAGCAGCTCTGGGAGGGCCTGCTGAACATCTACCGGCGGGTGGTGCCCGTGGCCGAGGAGGCGGGGGTCAGGATAGCCATGCACGGCAACGACCCGCCGCTGCCCTTTGCCTACGGCAACCCGCAGATCCTGTGCCGCTTCGCCGACTTCGACCGGCTCTTCAGGGAGGTGCCCAACGCCAACAACGGCATGACCTTCTGCGTCGGCACGCGCTACGAGTCGGGCCAGGACATTTTCGAAGGCATCAAGCACTTTGGCCAGCAGGGGCGGATGTTCCACGTCCACTTCCGCAACGTGCGGGGCACCCTGCCCAGGACCAGGGGCTACGAGGAGGTCTTCCTGGACGACGGCGACCTGAACATGCGCGAAGTGCTGCTGGCCCTGCACAGTGTCGGCTACGACCACGTCATTGACTTCGACCACGTCATGCGGATTTCCGGGGACTCCCACCACGGCCGGCAGTACATCGCCTTCGCTGTGGGTTACATGAAGGGGCTGATAGCCGGACTCCCCGGATAGCGGCGGCGCGGTGTTCCTGGAATTTCTGGCGGCGTACCTGCTGCGGGCGTTCGTTGCCTTCGTGCTGGCGGCCATCCTGGGCATGCTGGGCCTGGTGGCAGGCTGGATGGCCTGGCCGCCCGACTCGGGCGCTGGCTCCCTGGTAGCCTTCCGGCTGGTGGGCATCGGTGTTGGCGCGGGCATAGGTGGGCTTGCCGGCTGGGTGAAGCTGGACTGGGCCAGGCGTCTTGTCCTGCTCACCCTGGCGCTGGCCCTGGCGGGTGGGCTGGCCGGCACCTTCCTGGGCATGGAGTATGGGAGCGCGGCGTCGGCGCAGGTCCCCCACCCGTACCAGGCTGCCCAGTCCAGCACGCTTTCCACCGTGGTGGGCGCCGCCATCGGCGCCATGCTCCTCCCTTCCCTGGTACATGCCTACCTCGCCTGGCGGCGCCGTGAGCTATGAGGACAGGCCGGGGAATTTAAGTACAGCGATGTTATTTGGCTCATGCAGGGGCAGGCCTGAGGCCATCTGTTCCAACTAAGTCCGAGTTGCGGCTAAGGACTGGCCTTGATTACACGCGAGCTGTCATTTACCGAGCGGTTCTCCCAAACCTTGTGAAGTCAGTGACGAAACGCGGCAGATTATTTGGAACGAAAGGCCCTGGCCTTCCCCCGTCAAGATAGCAGGGACTGGCTCGCCCCCTCTGGGTGAGGGCCGCCCGGCGTTACGGGTGGTACACCACCATCTTCAGCTCGGTCATCTCCTCCACGGCGTACCTGGGGCCTTCCTTGCCCATGCCGCTTTCCTTGAGTCCGCCGTAGGGCATCAGGTCGGCGCGCCAGGACGGGCCGGAGTTGATGTGGATGTTGCCCGACTGCACCTCCCGGGCGAACCTCATGGCCCAGCCCAGGTTCTCGGTGAATATGGCCGCGCTCAGGCCGTAGCTGGTGTCGTTGGCCATGGCGATGGCCTCGTCCAGGTCGCGGAAGGGCGTGACGGCCACCGCCGGGCCGAACAGCTCCTCGCAGGAGACGCGCATCTCCGGCCTGACGTCGGCGATGACGGTGGGCTGGTGCAGGGCGCCCTGGTACTCGCCGCCCACGATGATCCTGGCGCCGCCGCTGACCGCCTCCTTCAGCCACTGGTTGACGCGCTGGGCGTCCCGCTCCCGTATCATCGGCCCCATGCGCACCCTCTCGTCCAGCGGATTGCCGGTGTTTATGGCCTCCACGCCCACCTTGAGGGCGTCCAGGTAGTCGGCGTACACCTTCTGGCTGGTGATGATGCGCTGGGCGGAGATGCAGGACTGCCCGGCGTTGACGTAGCCGCTGGCAACGGTGGCGCTGACCACCTTTTCGATGTCCGCGTCGGGCATGATGATGAAGGGCGAGTTGGAGCCCAGCTCCATGGTGACCTTCTTCAGCCCGGCCACGCGGCAGATGTGTTCGCCCACGTCGCGGCTGCCGGTGAAGGTCACCTTGCGTACCCGGCGGTCGGCCACCAGCGGGTCGCCCACCTCGCCGCCGGAGCCGGTGACGCACTGCACCGCCTCGGGCGGCACGCCGGCCTCCAGCAGCGCCTCCACCAGCTTCAGGGCCGACAGGGGAGTATCGGAGGCTGGCTTGACGATAATGGCGTTGCCGGCCGCCAGCGCCGGGCCGACCTTGTGGCAGACCAGGTTGAGGGGGAAGTTAAAGGGGGTGATGCCCACCACGACGCCGCAGGGCACCCTGATGGTGAAGCCCAGCTCGCCCTTCCAGCCGGCCGCGCCGTCCAGGGGCACCGTCTCGGCGTACAGCCGCTTGGCCTCCTCCGCTGACAGGGTCATGGTCTGGACGGCCCGCGCCACCTCGGTCCGCGCCTCGGCGATAACCTTGCCCTCCTCCAGGGTGATGGTGCGGGCGAAGTCCTCCTTGCGTTGCTCCAGGATGTCGGCGGCCCTGCGCAGCACCTGGTAGCGCTCGTAGCCCGAAAGCCCGGCCATCACCCGGGCGCCGCGCACGGCGCTGGCGATGGCCGCATCCACGTCCTCGATGCCTGCCCTGGGCACCGTGTCAATTACCGAGCCATCGTAGGGGTTGGTCACAGGCACTTTCCGGTCCCTGTCCACCCACTCGCCGGCGATGTACATCCTCATGGCGCGACCTCCCTGCTCTTGCTTGCAGTCCCTCACTTCGGTAGAAACGGAGGAGCATTCACTTGTCAAGGGACCGATGGCCGCCAGCCGTCAAGACTGGCGCGACCCGGTCAGATAAATTTGTTAGCCAGCAGCACTCAGCCATCAGCCGCCTGTCTGGAGGCAAGGGCTGAAAGAGGGGCTAGCCGCCATAGTAGAGCTTGTTTCTCTTGCCGTCCTCGCACTGCGGGTTGGTGCAGAACCAGAAGACTTCGGGCATGGGTGGTCTGCGCAGGCCGTTGGACTCCCGGCGCATGGGCGTCCCGCAGACGGAGCAGATAGCCTTCTCAGGCTTGGCGGTTACGGGCATGTGAAGACCACCTCCTTCCTGAGTACATGATAGCACCGGCGCCAGGCCAGTTCACCAGGGGGCCGCGCCGGGCAAGCTGGCGGTTGACGGCCTTTCCTGGCGCGAATATACTCGCTGGCGTACAGGCCAGGGCAAAGGCTGGGGGTTCGGGTCGTGGTGGTGTGCCTGTAGCTGTTGCACTGTTTCCCGAGTCGGCACCTCTGGAGGGATGCCATGGGCATGTTCGATAATCGCGTGGTCATCGTCACCGGCGGCGCCCTGGGCATGGGGCGGGCCACGGCGCTGGAGTTCGCCCGCGAGGGCGCCCGGGTCACCGTCGCCGACATCAACCGCAGGGCCGGCAGCGCCGTCGTCCAGCAGATGAAGTCGGCGGGACAGCAGGGCCTCTTCGTAGAGGCTGACGTCGCCCGCAGCGCCGATTGCCAGCGCGTGGTCAACGAGACGGTCGCCGCCTTCGGGGGCATTGACGTGCTCTTCAACAACGTGGGCATCCAGCCGCCCGAGTCCTACCTGACCGCCGAGGAGACGCCAGAGGAGATGTGGGACCGCATACTGGACGTCAACCTCAAGAGCTACTTCCTGATGTCCAAGTACGCCATCCCCCACATGAAGCGGCGTGGAGGCGGCGTCATCATCAACAACGCCAGCGTGCAGGGCCTCCAGTCCCAGAAGCGGGTGCCGGCCTATGCCGCCAGCAAGGGCGGCGTGCTCTCCCTCACCCGCCAGTTGGCCCTGGACTACGCCGAGCACCACATCCGCGTGCTGGCCATCTGTCCCGGCACCATAGACACCGAGATGGTGCGCGCCTCGGCAGCCATGCAGGGCGGCGACGTGGAAGAGACGCTGCGCAAGTGGGGCAAGATGCACCCCATCGGCCGCATCGGCACCGGCCAGGACATCGCCAACGTGGTGCTGTTCCTGGCCAGCGACAGGGCGTCCTTCATGACCGGCGAGTACGTCTGCGTGGACGGCGGCTACATGGCCCTGGGGGCCTGGGCCACCGCCACCGAAGGGTGAGGCCCCGCTGCGCGGCGGCAGGCAGATAGACTCCTTCTCAGGAGGCTGGCATGGCTGTGCTGGACAACGCGACGCAGGTCTCGGTCCTGGTGGATGGACTGGACCACCCCGAGGGCATAGCCTGGGGCGCCGATGGCTATGCCTACGCCGGCGGAGAGGCGGGCCAGGTGTACAGGATAGACGTGGAGCGGCGCGAGTGGCGGCAGGTCGCCTGCGTTCCGGGAGGCTTCATGCTGGGCATGGCCCTGGACGCCGACCACAACATCTACGTCTGCGACGTGGGTAACCACAAGGTCATGAAGGTCACCCGCGGCGGCGGCGTCAGCATCTACGCTTCCGGCGCGCCCGACAGGCCCTTCCGCACGCCCAACTACCCGGCCTTTGACGCGGCCGGCAACCTGTACGTCTCGGACTCGGGGGAGTGGAAGGCCAACAACGGCTGCATCTACAGGGTCAGGCCCGGCGGCGAGGCCAGCATATGGGAGGGCACCCTGCGGGAGTTCCCCAATGGCCTGTGCCTCGGCCCCGGCGGCGACTACCTCTACGTGGCCATGAGCCTGGGGCCGCCCCGCGTCGCACGGGTGAGGGTGCGCCCCGACGGCAGCGCCGGCGCCGTGGAAACGGTGGTGGAGCTGCCGGGCACCGTGCCCGATGGCCTCGCCTTCGACACCGACGGCAACCTGTACGTGTCCTGCTATCGGCCTGACCGCATATACCGGCTCACCCCGGGCGGCAGGCTGGAGGTCCTGGCCGAGGACTACGAGGGCACGCTCATCGCCGCGCCCACCAACGTCGCCTTCTGCGGCAGGCGGCGCGACCTGCTGCTCAGCGCCAACCTGGGCCGCTGGCACATCACCCGCTACGAGGTGGGCGCCATCGGCCTGCCGCTGCACTACCCCAAGCTTGGCTGAAAGGAGCCAGTATCCACGAGTCCATCGCGAAGGCTGTGGGCGGGGACGAGTAGTCTGTCACCTGTACTTTGATGGAATCAGTCCTCTCCCGCCAGGTGTCCAGGGGCGGACAGCTTTTCAAGCCAGGTGGGAGAGTGGCATGCCAGCGGACCTCACCCCCAGTGCATAAGGGCACAGCGCTGGTCCATCTATGGCCCCCTTGTATGTTTAAGATGTCGGCGGTTGGGTGTACTAATGAGCAGCATGGTCCCCCATGCCGCCCATTAG
>FWPU01013688.1_pt1 | contig 10090 bp, 7 predicted proteins | sample 2228361 | NCBI WGS metagenome assembly FWPU01 (sample SAMEA103939777, study PRJEB20133) | metagenome | reverse complement strand
GCCGGGCACCGGCGAGGTCCACTACAACCGCGTGCTGCGCGAGGCCCACGAACTGGGCTACCGCGGCTACGTCGGCCTGGAATGCCGCCCCAAGACGACCGAGCTGGCCGCCGCGCGGGCCGTCGCCGCGGCCGATGTGTGGTGAACGCAGCGAAGCTCGCCACAGGCTGCGGCCGTTCAACCCGCACGCGGCTGGCCCGCCACCGCGCCGGGCAGTACCTGCGGCAGCCAGACGCGTACGCGCTGGACCAGGGGTGCTTCGTCGGGAACGGCGGTGCCGCGCGCCAGGGCGTCGGCCAGGCCGCCGAGCCGGTCGCGCATCCGCTGCAGGAAGGCTGCCGTTTCTTCGGCCGACAGCCGGCGGCTGCACAATTCCACCGCATGCGCGCGGCGCTGCCGCTGCATGGCCACCAATGTGCCGCGCTCCGCCTTGTACAGCACGCCGGAAACAAACGCCCGGCGCAGCGCGCCACGGGTGTTGAAATGGTATGCCTCGTCGCCCCCCAGGTAGATGCTCCCGCAGCCATCGCGGCGAAAGCCTACCACCACCGGCTCGGGCAACCCGGCCACCAGCCACTGGACGCGTTGGACCAGGGCCGTTGCCTCGCGCAGCAGATCTTCGCGGTCGTGCTCTTGCCGTGCCATGAGCGGGCACCGCGGGGCACTGTGGGGGAGGGTTCTTCGGGGGGGCGCTGCGCAGCGCATCGGCAACCACCCGCTGGCCGACCAGGTGCCGTGGTATCACAAGCTCCGCCAGCCGCGCGCACGGTCCCTGCGCCGCACATCACACAGCGTGCCGCTGCCCAACGCGGCGCGGACGCCTACAGCAGCTCGGAAATCACCTTCACGTCCTTGGTCGTATCGACCAGCGGAATCGGCCGCTGCACGCCCGGCGCCACGTGGTGCTTCGTGTAGTCGATGCCCAGGATGGTACACACGGTACCCAGGAAATCCGGCACGCTGATGGGCCGCTCGACCACCTCGGCGGCCTGCCGGTCGGTCCGCCCCACAACTTGCCCGCCGCGGATCCCGCCTCCCAGCAGCACACTGCTCCAGGCGCGGGCCCAGTGATTGCGGCCGCCACCGCTGGTGATCTGCGGCGTGCGGCCGAATTCGCCCATCCACACTACCAGCGTCGATTCCAGCAGCCCGCGCTGGTGCAGGTCTTCCACCAGCGCCGCCATCGCGGCGTCGCATTCCGTAGATAGGGCGCGGGAGCGGGGGAAGTTGTCGCGGTGCGTGTCCCAGCCCACGCCGCCACCCTGCATCACCTCCACGAACCGCACGCCTACTTCGACCAGGCGGCGGGCCATCAGGCAGCCCTGCCCGAAGCTGCTGCGGCCGTAGCGGTCGCGGACGGCATCCGGCTCGTGCGACAGATCGAACGCCTGTTTCTGCGGCGCGGTCATCAGCCGCGCGGCCCGTTGCAACGCAGCGCTGTGGGCCTCACCGGCCTGGGTGCGGTACTGCTGCTGGAACGACGACTCCAGGCGGCGCAGCATTTCCAACTGCCGGCCGTAGGCGTCGTGCGGCACGAGCGGCTCCACGAAATCGATCCCCCGCGACGCATCGGTCACCTCCAGCGGCTGGTAGAGCGGGCCCAGGAAGCCGGAGCGGACGAAGGAGCGCGGCCCGTCGCCGATGCACACGAACTGCGGCAGCGGGAAATCGTCGCGCCCCAGCTCGCGCGCCACGATCGACCCCACGCTGGGGAACACCAATCCGCCGGCCCGCTTCTGATACCCCGTGTGTACGTGGTAGGAGGCCAGTTGATGGTCCGATTCCACGGTGCTCATTCCACGCAGCACGGCCGCATGGTGCATCCATCGGGCCAGTCGCGGGAAGTGCTCGCTGATCTGGATGCCGGGGACCGACGTGTCGATCGGCCGGAACTCGCCGCGGACGTTGGCCGGCGCCTCCGGCTTCAGATCGAACGTATCCAGGTGGCTCGGCCCGCCGGACATCCACAGCAGGATGCACGCGCGGCCCGAGGGTTGCTCGGCGGCTTGCGCCGCCAGGCGTCCCAACCATCCGGCCAGCGTGCCGCCGGCCGTGGCCGCCAAGAATCCGCGACGCGTGACGTTCGGATACATGCACGTTGCTCCTGGTTTTCATGGCGAGCACGGGCCGGTGAGCACGGGCGGGCCAGCACGCGCCGCTCAGCCGCGCCGGTGATCAGCACGCGCCGGTGATCAGCACGCGCCGGTCTGCCGTGCGGGGCTCTGCGAAACAAACGCCCCAACGCGCCGGCTCTTCGGTCTCTGGGTGCGACTTCGGCGAGCCTGGCCTCGCGTTGCTCGGCGGGCGTCGGGCCGCTGTGCGGGCGTCGGGCTGCTGGGCCAGCGTCGGGCCGCTGTGCGGTCTTCGGCACGCTGTCCGCCCGGCGAGGCCCCCCTGTGGCCTACGTCGGTGCTGCATTGCTGCTGGCCGCGCTTAATGGTTGAGCGAAAACTCGCTGCTCATCAACAGCGCCCAGGCCAGTTCCCGCAATGCGCTCCGCGGCGACGCACCGGCGCCCATCGGCGCGCGCAGCTCGTCCCGCTCCTGCGGCGTGGGGCGTCGGGCCAGGATCGCCAGGAACAGCGCCTCGACGGCCTCGTCGGCGGATCGGCCCGACGCCGCGTCGGCGGCCAGGGCATCGATGCTTCGCCCGGCGAACTGCGGCGAATTCATGAGCCGCAGCAGTTGGGGGATGCCCCGGTCGTAGCGCGTCGGGTCGGCATCGCCATCGTCGGCGAAAAACTGTGTGAACTCGTACCGCGCGCCCAGGCGGAGGTTGATGCTGGCGGCGCGCACCGGCGGACCCAGCACCTGCACCAGCGAGTCGTACAGTTGCTCCGCCGTGAGGACTTTGACCGACATGCGGGCAAACAGCGCCGCTTCGCGCTGCGGCTCAGGGCCAGCGCGGCTCGTGCGCTGGTACGCGCGGCTCAGCAGGATGGACCGGCACAGCCACTTCAAGTCGAAACCCGAGGCTGCGAACTGCCGGCTCAGCTCGTCGAGCAACTCGGGATGCGACGGCGGGTTGGCGTCGTGCATGTCGTCGACCGGGTTGACCAGCCCGCGCCCGAAAAACTGCCACCACATGCGGTTGACCGCCGCCCGGGCGAACCACGCGTTGTCCGGTGCGGTCATCCAGTCGGCCAGGGCGCGGCGGTACGGCAGTTGCGCGGCGCTGGAGAGTTCTTCGCCTCGCGGGAAGGTCGGCCGGCTCTGCAGGAAGCCTTCGATCATGTCCGTGTCCGCCAGCGAGGCGAGCGTCATCCGCGGGTCGTCGCGAATGCCCAGCGAGTAGGCGACTTTGGGGCGCCCCGGCGTCTGGATCTGCGCGAAGAATGCCGCCAGCCCCCAGTAGTCGCGCTGCGTCCAGGACGCGAAGGGGTGGTCGTGGCACTGGGCACAATTCAGCCGTATGCCCAGAAAATAGCGCGACGTCAGGTCGGTCAGGTCCGTGACACTCAGCGGGAAACGCCCTTGGATGAGATACGTCACCGCCGGGTTCTCGTCCAGCACTCCCTGCGCGGTAAGCAATTCGGCGGCGATCCGGTCCCAGCCGTCGTTGCGCTGGAACCGCTCGGCCAGCCAGGCGACGAACCGCTCCGACTGCATCCGCTGCTCGTTGGCCAGCGACGAAACCAGTCGCCGCCGCCACAGGTTCCCCAAATGCTCCCCGTATCGCGGGCTGGCCAGCAGCTCGTCGATCAGGGCGCTGCGCTTGTCCGGCGACGTGTCGTCCAGGAACTCGGCGACCCTCCCGGCGGTGGGGACCACCCCGTGCAGATCGAGGTACACGCGGCGGAGGAACTCGGCGTCATCGGCTCGTGGAAGGGGTTGCAACCCTTCGGCCTGCAATCGGGCATCGATCCAGTGGTCGATGCGCCGGGCCATGGCCTCGGCATTCGGGGGCGGCTCCCCCTGCGCCGTACAAACTCCCGACCAGACCGCCACCATGGCCAACAGCAGCGTTACCGGCCGCATGCCACGCACCTCCCGGTGGAAAATGCCGCAGGGGACCTCATGATGTCACCGCCGCAGCCGCTTGCAGTAATACAGAGGCGCCGAACGCCCGGTTTATTCACGGTCCCGCAGCGATCGGTCCGGCTCCCATGCCCCTGTGGCTCCCATGCTCCTGTGGCTCCCATGCCCCTGCGGATCCCATGCCCCTGCGGATCCCTCCCCCAACAGGCGGCACGTGCAGGCAGCCGCCGCGGCACCGCGCCGCCTCGCCGCGCCGGCCCCCCCACGGTCAGCTTCCGTGCACCACGCTCGTCTGCCAGCCGTCGTACGCACCGTGAAACTGCTCGGCCAGATCGTACAACCCCAGCACCACTTCGTTGATGCTCAGATAGTCCACCGGGTCGCTCCGCGAAATGCTCACGCCAAACGGCAGGTCCTTCTCTCCGTCGTCCATCTCCTGGATCACCCGGTAGCCGGCCTGCGCCGCCGCCCGTTCGAATCCGCTGCGGTCGTCGGTGGCCGGAAAGTACAGCCGATGTTCCACCTCGCGGGGAATCTCATGCCGGTCCCCCTGCTCCTTCAAGCTGCTCAGCACGCGCTGGTTGAGCACCATTTGCAGCTCGCGGTCCGACGGCAGCAGATACTCGTGGTACAGCGACCACTCGGGATCCGGGCGCGTGCCGGTGGCGAACTCGTACTCCGGAAACTGCTGCATCGCCCCGATCAGTCGTTCCTCCACCTGAGGCGCATCGGCGGCGTAAAACAAGTAATCCCGTATCCCGTTGCACGTGTTACTGCCCACATACGCGGCCGGCCTCGGCAGCGGCGCCAGCGCCTCGACCAGCGCGTCCTCGATCTGGTTGAGGCGCTGCACCTCGTCGCGATCCGACAGCCCGTCTTCGTCCGGCTGGCACAGCCGCAGCCGCAGCCACACGAGTTGCTCCTTGCCCGCCAACGGCGCCTCGCCAAACAGCCCGAGATTGACAAAGATCGCTGTCGGCTGATCGTCCACGATCCGGTAGAAAAAACACCAGTCTTCGTTCATGGTGGGGGAGTCCTGTGTCGGGAGACTTGACGCCACGCCCGCCCTTGTCGGCAGCGTCGCGCCGCCGGGCCTCCAGCGCGTCGCGAATCGCCACGCCGCCCGGACGACGCGGTTGAACCCCGGAGCAGCCAGATCGCGTCGCCCCGCCGGGGCGTTTCCCCGGAGCAGTCTGGCGCTCGTGCCTCGACCCGCCACCCGGACGCGGCACGCGGGAGCCCGGAAGTACCCCTAGCAGACTGGTTTCCGCGTGAAATTGCAAGCGGCGGGAGCCGGGTCCCGCTCGCCTGCCCGGCGGCGATGCAGCGCCCCGAGTTGCGCCGCGTGGCAGCGCCGCGGCAGGCCAGCGCGTCAGCAACCGGCGGCGGACGTCCGGCTGCCCATGTCCCGCTGGCCACGTTGGCCTGCCGATTTCCGGATTCGGCCCACCAGCGCGTCACCCGTTGGAATGTCCCACTTCCGGCGCGATGTCGAGCGTCTGCACCGGCAGGTCGTAGTCCATCGCGCGCACCGGGACGGGCTGTCCGTTTTCTTCCAGCCACGTGCAGTTGCGGCCGGCCTCCTTGGCCAGGCGCAGCGTGCGTCGCAGCCGCCGGACGACGCACTGCATGTCGTCCTGCGGCTCCACGCCGACTACGGCGGCCGTCAGCGATACGTCCACCGGCTGTCCGTGCCGCCGGAACGTGCACCGGGCCACCGCTTGTCGGAACCGCTCGGCGGCGCAGGTGGCATTGCGCGGCGCCGTGTCCCCCAGGAACAGGAGGACCTGCTGTACGGCCAATCGCGCTGCCAGGTCGAAGCCGCGGCGGCTGCGCATGGTCTGATCGACCAGTTGCCCGACGGCCGACAGCAAGCCGTCGCCGGCGCGCGTCCCCTGCAACCGGTTGATGCTCCCTTGCCGATCGACGTCCAGCAGGGCCATACTCAGCGGCCGCCGTCGCTGCGCATCCTCGCGCCACCAGCGCTGGACGAGCATTTCCATCCCCGTCCGGTTGAGCAGCCCGGTGAGCGCATCGACCAGCAGCGGCTGTTCGATCTGTTCCAGGCGGTCTTCGCTGGCGAGGATCGTGAGCATGGCTTCGTGCATCTTGTCGCGCAGCGCGTGGCAGGTGTCCAGCAGACCGATCACCTCGTCCAGCAGGTCGTGGACGTGCGCGGGCTGGGAGCGATCGATCCGCGACAGGCTGGCCGCCGTCGACTCGATCTGCGCCCGCTGGCCGAGCAGCACTTCCTCCAGCCGTGTGGCCAGCAGTTCGACGTCGCCGAGCGAACCGCTGCGCTGTTGTAGCCGCAGCGTGGCGGCCGCCTGCTCCTGCAGCCACGCCGTGTTCTCCTGCCGCAGCACCTCGCAACACTCCTCAAGCGCTGCCGGCGATCCGGCCTGCTGGCAGGCCCGCAGCGCGTCGTCGACCTCCAGCAAGCCCCGCCGATATCGCCCAAGGGGCAGCCGCAGCACGTCGGATACCGCATCCGCGAAGGGGCGGAGCCGACGCACCTCTTCCAACACCGCCAGCCACGCGTCGGGGAGATCGTCGCCGCACGGGCACGACTCCGCCTGGGCCGCGGCTGCCGGCGGCTGCACCGCCGTCGCGACGACGCTGATGGCCGGGTCGGCAGTATGCTGGTCGGCCGTCGGCGGCGCCGCTTCCTCCGTTGCCGGCGGGACGGCCTCCGTCCCCTCCGCCACGCACTCCGGCGGGGCCGCAACCGGTGCCGCCTTCGGCCAGCGGGCCACGCGGAGCCTCGGGAACGGCGCACCGACCCGCGCGGCCAGGACCGCCGTCGCGTATCCCAGCCCGATGTTGGCCACCGCCATCAGCAGGATGAAACTCAGCACTGCCGCAAACTCTCGGTTGAATGGAAGTGCCGGCATCGACACTCGGACGGTTCCGTCCGACGTCGCCCGTCCAGCGCGGCGCTGGAAAGGCCGCCCCGGCCGCTCCATGGCGCTGCGCCCCCGTGCGCGTCCACGACATGCATCTCCCATTGGACAATGTACCTTGCAGTCGCAAGTCGTGGCGGACAGGCAGTTGCGCCAGCGCGGCACGGTCTCGGGGGGCGACGCCGTTGGTACCCGCCGTTTCTGCCGGCACCAATCCAAACCAAATCAAACCAAATCATGCATCCAGCCAATAGAGGTTTTCATTCGCAACATATTAGCGTGAAGCATCTTGTGGCAAAAAGACGAACGCGTATTCACAAGCTGGGAAAGCGTTGAAATAGTCAGGCCAAGATTTTGACGGCTTGCTCGAGATTCAGATCCGCTTTAATCCACCCCCCAACCGGCTGGGACCGCCGTGGACGCATCGCAATTCTCCGAGCGTTCGCCTGGGATCCTATTTATTTCGCCGTTTCTGCGCGTCGCCAGCTTGCCCGCGCCATTGGGGGTGACCTACCCCACGGCAAAGGCCGACTGCAAGCGGCTTGTTGAGGCGGGAATCCTCGAGCCGCTGCCCAATGTTTCTCCGACGACGTATTACTCAAGCGACATCTTCAACGTCGCCTACAAGGGGATCGGCGACGAACCGATGTGAAGCGCTGCCTGCATCCGCGTCGCCGCGCGGCCCAGCCCGCAGTGCCCGCCTCATGCCCGCGGCAGCTCGACCGTGAATTGCGTCCCGTGCCCCAATTCGCTTTGGACGGTGATGGTCCCGCCGTGGGCTTCGACGATCTTGCGTGCCGTAGGCAGTCCCAGCCCCGACCCGTTGCGCTTGGTCGAGTAGAACGTCTCAAAGATGCGCGCCATCGTCGCGGCGTCCATCCCCATGCCCGTGTCGATCAGGTCCACGGCCGCGCCGGCCGGGGTGGCGCGCGTCCGCACCTCTAGCCGTCCTCCCTGCGGCATCGCCTGCTGCGCGTTGAGAATCAGGTTCAGCACCGCCGCCCGAATCTGCTCCCGGTCGATCCGCACGTTGGGCAGATTCGGGTCCAGCCACCGCACGACTTCGATGTGGGACTCGCGGGCCTGCGGGGCGAAGAAGTCCAGCAACTCCTCGATCAGCGCGTTGAGATCGGCCGACTCGATGTGGGCCGGCTGCGCCCGGGCGAAGCGGAGAAAGTCGTTCACCAGGTGCTCCAGCCGGCGGCATTCGCGCTGCAGCCGCTCCAGGGCCCGGCGCTCGCGGGGCGTTTGCGCGTCGCGGAAGTCCTCCACCAGCAGCTCGACGTTCAGCGCAATGGTCGACAGCGGATTCTTGACCTCGTGCGCCAACTGCCCGGCCAGCACGGCGATTTCCGTATATTGGGCCCGCAGCTTGTCTTCGTTCGACATGGCGTCGTGAGACATGCAACCGTCCCTCCGGGATGGCCCGGCGCGCAGTGCCGGCGCCTGCCGTAGCGGAGGCTCCGCGCCGTCGGGCCCCGGAACCCTGCGCAGGCAACCGCGGACCCGCGGCCACGCCCGCCGCCGTCCTCCAGAGTTCATCCTGGCCGCCGGGGTGCCGTAGAGTCAATTGCCGCCGGCCAGGCCAACGGCGCAACCGCAGCGGGGCGCGGCGCCGCGACCAGGCCCGCCAGGACGGGGAGCTACCGGCCGTTGGTCTTGCCGGCCGGAACGGCACCGGACAACTCGGCCAGCGCCTGCCGGTGGCTGAGTTTGATGCGGTCCTGCTCGTCGATGGCGATCACCTTGACGGCGATCTGGTCGCCCACCTTGCAGATGTCGGTGACGCGCTGCACGTACTGATCCGACAGCTCGCTGATGTGGCACAGGCCGTCGCGGCCCGGCACGATCTCCACGAAGCAGCCGAAATCCTTGACGCTCGTCACCCGGCCGTGATAGATCTTGCCGATCTGCACGCTGGCCGTCATGGCCTCGACCATGTCCAGCGCCGCCTGGGCGCTAGCCACGTTGCTGGCCGAAATGGTGACCGACCCGTCGTCCTCCACGTCGATCAGCGCCCCGGTCGTATCCTGAATGTGCCGGATGGTCTTGCCTCCCGGACCAATCAGCAGGCCGATCTTCTCCGGGTCGATCCGCGTCCGCAGCAGCCGCGGCGCCCAGGCCGAGATCTCCGCATTGGGACGCGGAATGGCCGACAGCATGGCCCGCAGGATGTGCATCCGCGCTTCGCGGGCCTGCTGCAGAGTAGCGCGGATGATGTCCTCGCTGATGCCGTCGATCTTCAGATCGAGCTGGATGCCGGTCACGCCGTTCTGCGTGCCGGCCACCTTAAAGTCCATGTCGCCGTGGTGGTCTTCGTCGCCGATGATGTCGGTCAGCAGCACCCAGCGGTCATCGGCCTCCTTGACCAGCCCGATGGAAATGCCGGCCACCGGGTTGCTGATCGGCACGCCGGCGGCCATCAGCCCCAGCGTGGCGCCGCACACGGTGGCCATGCTGCTGGAGCCGTTGCTCTCCAGGATGTCGCTGATCACGCGGATCGTGTACGGGAACTCCTCGGGATCCGGCAGCACCGACTTGACGCTCCGCTCGGCCAGTGCGCCATGGCCGATCTCGCGCCGCCCCGGACCGCGAATCGGCCGGCATTCTCCCACCGAGAACGGCGGGAAGTAGTAGTCGAGCATGAACTTCTTGCTGTACTCCTCGAACAGCCCGTCGACCCGCTGCTCGTCGCGCGAGGTCCCCAGCGTCACCGTCACCAGTGCTTGCGTCTCGCCCCGCTGGAACAGCGCCGAGCCATGGACGCGCGGCAGCACATCGACGGCGCATTCGATGGGGCGCAACTCCTTCAACCCCCGGCCATCGGGTCGCGTTCCCGACAGGATCAGATCGCGCACCACACGCCCTTCGAGCTTCGCCCAGGCGGATTCGAACGCCCGCAAGTCCACCGTCGCGTCGGCCGCTGGATCGGGGATCATCTCCGCCTGAGCGACGGCGCGCAGCTCGGCGACGGCTTCGGCGCGGGCCTGCTTGCCGGGCGTCTGCTTGGCGGCGCGCAGCCGGTCGTAGTAACGCTCCTTGAGCCGGTCGTACAGCTCGTCGGCCGGCGGCGGCGGGAACTCCGGCCGCTGGATCCCCGCCTTCGCGAACAGCTCCAACTGCAACTCGCACAATTCCGCGGCCAGGGCATGCGCCTGGCGGATGGCCTGCACCATCAGATCATCGGGCAGCTCGCGCGCGAACCCCTC
>FWPU01013687.1_pt1 | contig 10091 bp, 9 predicted proteins | sample 2228361 | NCBI WGS metagenome assembly FWPU01 (sample SAMEA103939777, study PRJEB20133) | metagenome | reverse complement strand
TTCCACTATAATCCCCCCTCAGAACCCGCCCCACCGGCCCCGACCTGGAGGCTTACCTGGCCTGCCGCCTCAACGCCGACCTCTGAGCGGCTGGCCCCCGCCCGCTCCGGCGGTTATAATCCCCTCAGCACACCCTGCCCGTATCCCTGGCCTGTCGCCTGGACCATGTTCACTTCGCCTTCCCGCACCAACCCGCCCGGTCACCGGGGCATCCTGGCCGCCGCCGTCGTCATGATGGCCGTCGGCTGGCTGGGCCTCTATCAGTTGGTCACCACCACCCTGCCCCTGGCCTTCCCTCGCTGGCTCTTCTTCATCCTGCTCTTCATGGCCGTCACCGGCACCGCCCTGCCCTTCGTCCGCTTCCTCAACATCCGCTTCACGCCGGAGCCGTACCCGGTCGCCCCGCCGGGCGTCATCCTCCGCCAGAGCATCTGGTTCGGCCTCTACGCCGCCACCTGCGCCTGGCTCCAGATTCCCCGCGTGCTCAACTTGCCGGTGGCCTTCTTCCTGGGCCTCAGCTTCGTCGTCATCGAGGTCTACCTGCGCCTGCGCGAGCGCGAGGAGGAGGCCGCCTGACGCCCCCGCGCCCCTTGCAAGGAGTCAAGCTCCCTCATGGTCGAGAGCCTTAACGAAAAGCTGCGTGCCCTCCCCGCCGTGGACGCCCTGCTCAGCACGGAGCGGGGCAGCGCCCTCCGCGACGAGCACGGCCTGGTCCAGACCGTGGAGGCCCTCCGCGCCGCCCTGGATGCCGCCCGCCAGGCCATCCGCGCCGGCGCCGCCCCTCCCGACGCCGGGGCCTTGCTCGGCGACGCGGCGGCCTACCTGGCCCGGCGCGCCACCCCCTCCCTCCGCCCCGTCATCAACGCCACCGGCGTCATCATCCACACCAACCTGGGCCGCGCCCCCCTCAGCGAGCGGGCCATCGCCGCCGTCGAGGCCGTGGCGCGGGGCTACTCCACCCTGGAATACGACCTCGGCCCCGGCGGGCGCGGCAGGCGCGACGTGCACCCGGAGCGCATCCTCTGCGAGGTCACCGGCGCGGAAGCCGCCCTGGTCGTCAACAACAACGCGGCGGCGGTCCTGCTCGTCCTCCTGGCCCTGGCCCACGGCCAGGAGGTGCTCCTCAGCCGGGGGGAGCTGGTCCAGATCGGCGGCGGCTTCCGCATGCCAGACGTGATGGCCCAGTCCGGCGCGCATCTGGTCGAGGTCGGCACCACCAACCGCACCTCCCTGGAGGACTACGCCACCGCCATCACCGAGCGCACCGCCCTCATCATGGCCGTTCACGCCTCCAACTTCCGCATGCTCGGCTTCACGGAGCAGCCCGCTCTGGCCGACCTGGCCGCCCTCGCCCACCGCCATGACCTCCTCCTGGTCAAGGACCTGGGCAGCGGCGCCCTGCTGGATACCGCCCCCTTCGGCCTGGCCCACGAGCCGACCGTGCAGGAGACCCTGGCCGCCGGCTGCGACCTGGTGGCCTTCAGCGGCGATAAGCTGCTGGGCGGCCCCCAGGCCGGCATCGTCGTCGGGCGGGCAGAGCTGGTGGCCGCCCTCAAGCGCCATCCCTTCGCCCGCGCCGTCCGCATGGACAAGCTGGACCTGGCCGCCCTGGTCGCCACCCTGGATAGCTACCGGCGCGGCGCCGCCTGGGACGAAGTCCCCGTCTGGCGCATGATCGCCACGCCCTATGCCAGCCTCCGGCGGCGCGCCTTGCGCTGGCGGCGGCGACTCGGCGCGGGAACGGTCGTCGAGGGGGAGAGCACCGTCGGCGGCGGCAGCCTCCCCGGCGAGACCCTCCGCACCGCCCTGCTCGCCCTGGAGGTCCCCCATCCCGATGACTTCGTGGCTGCCCTCCGCCGGGAGCCAACCCCCATCATCGCCCGCATCGCCGGGGACCGCGTCCTGCTCGATCCGCGCACCGTCCTCCCCGGCCAGGACAGGGCCTTGCTGGAGAGCCTCCGCCGCCTGCTGGGCCAGGCGCAGTAGCGCCCGTGGCAGGCAGCGCCGCTCATGCCGCCGCCCGGCGCGACTCATCGCCTCCCCTGACTGCCTTTTGGCCCTCCTCCCCACAACTTTCCATTGCGTGCGGACGTAAATTGAGTATGATAACCGTAATTGTCATTTTCAGTCATGCATAAAGGAGCCTTGCTGCGGATATGTCCAGCCAAAAGATGATTCGCGCTATGTTCGTCGTGACCGGGGTCGTGAACCTGTTCCTGGCGGTGGCATTTATGGCCCGCTGGCCGTGGACGCGGGCGCTGTGGCCCTGGACCGGGCCGTACAGCCTCACCGGCCTCTCCCACCTCTTCATCGCTTCGATTCTGGCCGCCATCGGCGCGCCGGCGATCTGGCTCGGCTTCTCCGGCGAGAGCGGCCCGGCCACGGCGGGCGCCATCAACCTGGCGGTGACCTTTCTCGGCGCGGGCCTCTTCATGCTGCAGAGCTACGCCAGCCGGGGCAGCGCCCCGCTCCTGGTGGGGGCCGCCGTCTGTGCGGCTGCTGTGGCCGGGTCTGTGACCATCGCGCTCGTCGCCCGGCGCTACCCGCTGCGCGATTCGCGGCCCATGCCCCGCCCGCTGCGGGTAGCTTTTGCGATCTTCGCCGTCGCCCTGCTGCTGGTCGGCCCTCTCCTGCTGCTCAAAGTGCCGAACGTCTTTCCCTGGACCCTCAGCGCGGAGGCGTCGGTCGTCTACGGCTGGGTCTTCATTGGCGCGGCGGCCTACTTCATTTACGGCTTGCTGCGGCCTGCCTGGTCCAACGCTTGCGGCCAGCTCCTCGGCTTCCTGGCCTACGATCTGGTGCTCATCGGCCCCTTCATCGCCTTGTTCGGCAGCGTCCGCCCCGCCAACCGCCCCAGCCTGATTGTGTACACAGCGGTGCTCGTCTTCAGCGGCGCGGTCGCCGTCTACTATCTCTTCATCAACCGGGCGACTCGCCTGTGGCGGGCCAGACCGCCGCAGGTCCCGGTCGGCGTCGCCCAGCCCTGAGCAGGCAGCAATCAAAGCGGGGGCGGCTGGCAGACCTCTAGCTGCCCCACGCCTGTTTGGTGATAAAATGGAGCGACACCAACCCAGTGGTAACGGACGTTACCGCCGCACCACACCGGAGAAGAGGAACCCCCATGAAATCGGATATCGACCGTCTGATGGCCCAGCGCAACCTGGACGCCCTGCTCGTCCTCGGCGGCGAGGGCGAAAACCCCCACCGCGACTACCTCACCGGCGGCGCTAAGGCCAGCGGCCTCGTCTTCAAGCAGCGCGGCCAGCCCCCCATCTTCGTCGTCGGCATCATGGAGGTGGAGGAGGCCCGCAAGAGCGGCCTCCAGGTGGTCACCCACAACGACCTGGGCCTGCCGGAGATCTGGCAGCGCTACAAGGACGACCTGGATACCATGCTGCTCAAAACCTACGAGCGCTACTTCCAGCACTTCGGCCTCTCCGCCGGGCGCGTCGGCGTCTACGGCTACGGCGACCTGGGCCGCACCTGGGAGACGCTGCGCATGCTCGCCGCCCACTTCCCTGCCATCACCTTCGTCGGCGAGCGCCACGACACCCTCTTCGACGAGGCCGTCACCACCAAAGACCCCGCCGAGATCGCTCTCATGCGCGATGTCGGGCGGCGCACCAGCCTGGTCATGCAGGCCGTCTGGGATTTCATCGCCGGCCACCGCGCCGAAGGCGACGCCGTGATCCAGGCCGATGGCTCCCCCCTCACCATCGGCCACGTCAAGCGCTTCCTCCGCTTCAAGCTGCTGGAGCACGACCTGCAAGACCCGGAGAACCACACCATCTTCGCCCAGGGCCGCGACGCGGGCTTCCCCCACAGCCGGGGCGAGGACGCCGACCCCCTCCGCCTGGGCCAGGCCATCGTCTTCGACCTCTTCCCCCGCGACCTGCACACCGGCTACTACCACGATATGACCCGCACCTGGAGCATCGGCTACGCCACCCCAGAGGTGCAGCAGGCCTACGACCAGGTCAAAGCCGCCTTCGACGCCGTCATGCGCGCCTTGCAGGTCGGCCAGCGCACCCAGAAATTCCAGTTGATCGCCCTGGACGTGCTGGAGGAGTTCGGCCACCCCACCGGGCGCTCCGACCCCGGCACTGCCGTCGGCTACATGCACAGCCTGGGCCACGGCCTGGGCCGCCAGGTGCACGAGCGGCCCTCCTTCACCCACCTGCGGGACAAGGACGTGCTCCAGGTCGGCAACGTCTTCACCGTGGAGCCGGGCGTCTACTACCCCGATAGGGGCTTCGGCGTCCGCATCGAGGACACCGTCTGCATCGAGGAGGACGGCTTGGTCCACAGCCTCACCCCCATGCACAAGGAGCTGGTCCTCCCCCTCCAGGGCTGAGCCGCCCCCGCCCCAAAAAAGTCCCCCTCTCCACGCAAGATGGAGAGGGGGATTTAGGGGGTGAGGCCTCCACGCAAGCCGAAGAGGGGGATTTAGGGGGCGAGGCCTCCACGCAAGCCGAAGAGGGGGATTTAGGGGGTGAGGTCTCCACGCAAGCCGAAGAGGGGGATTTAGGGGGTGAGGTCTCCACGCAAGCCGAAGAGGGGGATTTAGGGGGTGAGGCCTCCACGCAAGCCGAAGAGGGGGATTTAGGGGATAAGGGCCGGGCGGCCACGCCTCACCCCGGCCAGGCCAGCACGTCCACGTGATCCACAGAGCCGTCAGCCCCCCACGCAAAGGGGAACCGCTCGCCGTTCAGCCGCAGCCCCCACAGCGTGTAGCCCAGCCCGCCCAGCAACTCGGCGGCGGCCCCGGCCACCTCCGGCGCCGTCTCGTAGTGGTACTCGAAGGCCACAAACGGCCTTAAGCGCGCCAGCGCCTCCCGCCCCCCCAGCAGTACCCGGCAGTCGTTGCCCTCCACGTCGATCTTGATCACGTCCAGGCGCGGCCAGCCCCGCTCCCGCAGGAAGTCGTCCAGCGTCACAGTCTCCACCACCAGCCTTTGCGCGGGCTGCGCCACCATCGCCGCCACCAGCGAGGACTTGCCGGGCTGCGCCGCAACGTAGAAGGTGGCCTGCCCGCTCCGGCCATCCACCGCCTTCTCGATCACCGCCACCTGCCGGAAGCCATTCAGCGCCACGTTGCGCCGGATGCGCCCCGCCAGCGCCGGGTCAGGCTCGAAGGCTGCCACCCGCCCCGCTGGCCCCCACGTCCAGGCAGTGCCCGCCCGGCGGCGTGTGCTGCCGCAGCGCGTGGGCCAGCGCCGGCTGGTACGCGCCGAAGAAGAGCAGCGTGCGCTCTGCCCCCCCGCCGCTGTCGATGTGCGCGTGGATGCCCCCGGCAGCCCCACCGCGCCCGCGAAGTGCAGCCCCCGCCTCTCCATCCACCGGACCAGCCGCTGGACGCCCCGCAGCGGGCGCTGGGGCCGCCATGCTTGCAGGCGGCGCGTGACGGCGGCCACGCCCAGCAGCAGCCGGAGGCTCAGCCGCCGTGCGGCGGGGCTGCTGCTCATTCCTCGCGCAGCACGTAGCCCACCCCGCGCACGGTGTGGATCAGCCGTGGCTCGCCCCCCGCCTCCGTCTTCTGCCGCAGGTAGCGCACGTACACCTCGATGATGTTGCTCTCCCCCCCAAAGTCGTACTTCCACACCCGGTCGAAGATCATGTCCCGCGTCAGCACCTGGCGCGGGTGGCGCATGAACAGCTCCAGCAGCTCGTACTCCTTGGCCGTCAGGTCGATCACCCGCTCCCCGCGCTGCGCCCGGCGCGTGCCCGTGTCCAGCTCCAGGTCGGCAAAGCGCAGCACCTCCGGCGTGGTGGTGGGCCGCGCCCGCCGGAAGAGCGCCCGCATGCGGGCCAGCAGCTCGTCGAAGGAGAACGGCTTCACCAGGTAATCGTCCGCCCCCGCGTCCAGCCCCTGCACCCGGTCGGAGACGCCGTCCCGCGCCGTCAGCATCAGCACCGGCACTTCGCTGGCGGCCCGCAGGCGGCGGCACACCTCCACGCCGTCCATCCCCGGCAGCATCAGGTCCAGGATCACCAGGTCCGGCGGCGCGTCGCGGGCCTTCTCCAGCCCGCTGTGTCCATCCGTCGCCACGTCCACCGTATACCCTTCGTAGATCAGGCCGCGCCGCACCGTCTGCACGATGCGCTCGTCGTCTTCGATGATCAGGATTCGCTCACCCGTCATGCCGTTCTCCCCATTGCAGACCCCATACCTCGCCCGGCGTCTCCACGGCAAACCGCTCCCCCGTCTCCAGGTGCACAATCGCCAGCCGCCCCGCCAGCCCAAAGTCCCCCTGCCCCGCCTGCCGTAGCCCCGCCGCGTACCGCCCCTCCGGCGACAGAACCGGCGCTTCCAGCAGCCCCCCCTGCCCGTGCGGGATGGGCAGCGCCTCCGGCAGCAGCGGCACCAGGAAGGGCTGCACCACCCGGGGACCCAGAAAATCCCCGCCCCCCGTGTCCCGCAACACCATGGCGGCCTCGTTCGCCAGCGGGGCCGCGTCCCGGATGTGCCACGCCTCGTCCAGCACCGTCACCACCGCCCCAATGTTGACCGGGTCCACCAGGTACAGCCCCGGCGTGGCGTAGGCCCGCCCGTAATCCCACGCCAGCACCAGCCCGTTGGGCAGCCACGTCCCCTGGGAGGCCCCCGTCGGCAGCTCCAGCGCCTCCCCCCCCGTGATCGGCAGGATGCCCAGCCCGCTCCCCTCGTAGTACCCGATCTCCACCAGCAGCAGGGAGCCGCTCGGATTCCAGCGCGGGCGCAGGTAAACCCGCACCTGGTCCGGCGGCGTGTCCTCGCCCAGCCGGTCCGCCACCAGCTCCGTGCGCGCGCCCCCCGTCGCCGGAATCAGCCAGATGCCGTCCCGCACGAAGGCGATCATCCGCCCGTCCGGACTCCAGTCCGGCTGCCCGCCGGCGCCGGGCCGCTCGGCCACCGGCGAAAGCTCCCGGCTCCCCGTGCCGTCCGCGCCGGCCACCACCAGGCTCCCCCCCGCCGTGTAGGCGATCTGGCTGCCGTCCGGCGAGAGGCTGTAGTCCACCACGTTGCTCGCCTCCGCCGTCACCTGCTCCGCCGGGCCGCCGTCTGCCGGCAGCCGCCACAACTGGGCCACCCCCGCCTCGTCGCGGCAGAGGAAGTACAGGTCGGCGGGCAGCGCCACGCCGGCGGCCTCCTGCGGCGGCAGCGGCCCCCAGTCGTAGAACTTCACCCCCGTCATCAGCTCCCGCCGGGCGTCCGTGCGCGGCTCGATCACCGTCAGCGTCCCGTCGATGGTCGCCAGCAGCGCCGCCCCGTTCGGCAGCCAGCGCATGGCCGCCGTCAGCTCCAGCAGCGCCTCGAATTCCTGGTATTCCCCGCTCTGCAAGTCCACCGTGCCGAACCGCCGCGCCGCAAAGCGCTGCCCGCTGCTCCCGTGCACCAGGAAGATCAGCCGCCCCCCGGTGATCCGCGTCGGCTGGCTCGCCACCACCTCCGCCCCCAGCAGCACCGTCTGGCTCCCGTCCGCCACGCTCAGCGCGATCAGCCCGCCCGCCGGTGGCGCCAGCGCCAGCACGCCCTCCCGCACCCAGGCCGCCCCCGCCGAGGCCGGGACCTGCCCCGCAAAGGTCATCCGCGCCGTCTCCCGCCGGTAGACGGACCACACGTTGCCCTCCGCCTCGGCGGCCAGGTAGCCCCCGCCCGGCGACCACAGCAGGTTGAGGAACGGCCCCCCGGCCAGGTCCTGGAATACAGCGGCCCCCTCCTCGCCCACCCCGGCCAGGTATAGCCGCAGGCCCGCCCCCGTCGTGTAGGCGATGGCCGTCCCGTCCGGCGACCAGGCCAGCGTCCGCCCCCGCCCCGTGATCGGCGGCTGGTCGGCCTCCTCGAATTCCACCACCTGCCCGCTCAGCCCGTCCACAGCCGTCACCGCCAGGAAGGGCCGGGTGGCCCCGTCCTCGCCCGTGGCCGTGCGGTAGGCGATCCACTGCCCGTCCGGCGCCACGCCGAAATCCACCACCCCCTGCTCCGGCGGCGTGATCGCGGCGGCAAAGCTGCTGCCCCGGCTGATGTGCATCACCTGGTTGCTCTCCGTCAGCACGAACAGGTCGGCGGGCAGGGGCAGCTCCTGCTCCTGGGCCAGCGCGGGTCCCCTCGCCGGGCCTGCCGCCCCCAGCGCAAGCAGCCACATCCCTAGCAGTATGGTCTTTAAGCGTTGCATCACCAATAGACTCACTCAAATACAAGTAGGAGTTGTACGCGCCTCAGTATAGCGCAAATCCCGGCGCTTGCCCCCTGCCCGGCGGCGATTGGGCCGCCAACAAAAAAGCCCCGCGTGCCGTCCACGCGGGGCCACCTTGCCGACGATAACCGCTACAGCAAAAACGGGATGATCAAACCGCCGCCCCCGGTCTGGGGGATGTGCCCCATCCCGGCCACGATGTTGCTGAAGATGTTCCCGATACGCGGTCCGAGGATGGTCAGGGCGATCAGCACGACCATCGCCACCAGGATCAGGATCAGCGCGTACTCGATCAGCCCCTGGCCCTCCTCGTCCTCCCCATGCAGCAGACGACGACGTTTGAATAGATCAAGCATAAAGATACCTCCTGCGTATAAAGGCAGATAGAGTCAGCATACCATGTAATGCGGCCCGCTGCCAGACAGGCTTTAGTACTATCGGGCTAAGGTCGGGCGCTTGTGGAAGCGCCGCTCAGTCAGGGGTATCCTATAGAGGTGGGTGTGGCTTGCCGTTTCTCGCTGGTCCTTGCCGGGAGGGGATATTCCGATGAGTCGTTCGTCTGGGGGCGCGTCCTTCTACCTGCCGGGCGGCGCGCCGTTTTTCTTCCGGGGCGGCCCTGTCGGCTGCCTGTGCCTGCACGGCTTGCAGGCCGTGCCGCAGGAGGTGCGCTGGCTGGGGGAGCGCCTGGCCGCCCAGGGCTGCACCGTCTACGGGCCGCGCCTGGCCGGGCATGGCACTTCCGTCGCGGACCTGCGCCGCACCACCTGGCAGGACTGGTACGGCAGCGCCCTGGATGGCTACCACATCCTGCGCGGGCAGTGCCGCCGCGTCTTCGTGCTCGGCCTCAGCCTGGGCGGCCTGCTGGCCCTCTACCTGGCCGCGCAGGAGCAGCCGGATGGCGTCGTCTCCATGGCCTCCATGCTGGAGCTGGACCTGCCGCTCCTGCCCTATGCCCGCTACCTCAAGTGGCTGTGGCGCTACACGCGCAAGCGCCGGGACGCCCACTTCCACCGCATCGACGCCCGCCTGCGAGAGATTCAGGCCCGTCGTGGCGAGCCGGTCATCGGGCGGGCCAGCTACGGCCAGTTCCCCATCGCCAGCCTCGCCGAGCTGTACGCCCTCATGCAGGTCGCCCGCCCCCGCCTGCCGGCCCTCACCGCCCCCCTCCTCCTCATCCACTCGGAGGCCGACCGCACCGTCCCCGTCCGCAACCAGGCCCTCATCGCCGGGCTGGTCGGCACGCCGAAGGAGGACCTGCACACCCTCCGCCTGCGGACCTGCGACCACCTGCTCACGCTCGACGTGGAGATGGACACCGTCTTCGAGGCCGTGACGGCTTTTGTCGCCCGCTATGCCGGGCAGGAGCGCCCCCCCGCCAGCGTAGCGCCCGGCGCGGATGGCCGGGCCAGGGAGTGAGGCACATGACCATCGCCTGGGAGAAAGTGCTGCCGCTGATCATCTCGATCACCATCCTCATCCTCATCGCCATCCTGCGCGAGTATTCGCGCACCGTCGCCGCCATCACCGCCACCATGCCGGTCACCATCCCCCTCAGCCTGTGGATCATCTACGCGGCGGAGGGCGGGGAGCGGGCCGCCGTGGTCCAGTATACCGACGCCATGCTCATGGGCATCCTGCCCACGGTGGTCTTTCTGGTGGTCGTATGGGTCGTCTCGCGCGCCGGGTGGGGCCTGCTGCCCATGATCCTGGCCGGTTACACCGGCTGGGCGCTGGCCCTGGCCGCCAGCCTGCTGCTCCGCCGGGCGCTGGGGTTAGGGTAGTTGCCTCCGGGGGAAAGGCAGCGGCCCGCACGCCGCCCCTACTGCCCCGCCGCCCCCGCCTCGCCCATCCCCTCCAGGCTCACCAGCGGCCACATCGGCTGCACGTCCATGTCCAGCCCGTCCCGCTGCCCCC
>FWPU01003869.1_pt1 | contig 10094 bp, 10 predicted proteins | sample 2228361 | NCBI WGS metagenome assembly FWPU01 (sample SAMEA103939777, study PRJEB20133) | metagenome | reverse complement strand
GCCGCAGGCTTTACGCCTGCGATGGGGCGCCCCGATTTATCGGGGCGGCTACCCGTCAAACCTACCTTGAAGGAACAGTAGAACTAAAATCTTGGCGTCAAAGTCAAAGTAACCCGCACACTCCGTGTGCGGGTTACTTTCCCATTGACCCTCCACCTCTTTCGTGTTACACTTTGCCGCAGGAGGGAACGACATGACACATCGCGAGCGCGTGCTGACCGCGCTATATCATCAGGAACCCGACCGCCTGCCTCTCGCCTTGTGGGGCAGCGCGTACGGCATCATTGACGGACCTTACAAACGGTTGCGCCAGCACCTTGAAATTCCCGGACCTGTGCCGCCGCCGTTTCGACGGAATCATGGGCACACGGTCAATTACATGGACGACGGCGTCCTCGCCGCATTGGACGTGGACGTGCGCTACGTCTGGACCGGCGCGACCGACATCAACTCGCCCTATCACGGCAAGGGCTTCGACCAGTTGGGCGTCGAGTGGGGCAAGAGTGGCTATCAGGTCTATCCCATTGGCTTCCCGCTGGCGGAGAAATCCGTCGAGGAAATCGCTGCCTACAAGTTTCCTTCGGCGAAGGATCTGTTCCGCGTGGACGAACTGCGCGACCGAGCGAAGGCGTTGGCGAAGGAAGGCGAATACGCTGTTTGCGGGCGCGCGCCGAACTCTTACGGCTTGTATGACCAAGCCTCGTATCTGCGCGGCATCGAGGAGTTCATGGTGGACTTTTACGACAACCCTGAAGCCGTTCACGTCCTTGTCGGCAAAATCGCGGACTGGTTCATCGAACTTTACGACCTCTACCTCGACGTGGCGGGCGACTGCCTCGACCTCATCGAATTGCCCGGCGACGACTACGCGGGCACGGCGGGACCCATCATCAGCACGCAGCACTTCGACGAGTTTTTCAAAGAGCCGTGGAAGCGCGTCGTCAGTTTTATCAAAAGCCGCAAGCCCCATCTGCACGTTCTCTTTCACTCCGACGGCGACACCACGCCGTTCCTGCCGCACTTCTTGGAGGTCGGCGCGGACGTTCACCATCCGCTGGAATTTGTGCCCAACCTGGACATGAATCACGTCAAGCAAACCTTCGGCGACCGGCTGACCATCGTCGGCGGTTTGGACCTCAAAGGCAAGCTGCGCAAGTCCCTCGCGGGAGCGGAAGAGGAAATCAAGCGCGTTCTCAAGTTTCTCGCCCCCGGCGGCGGCTTCATCTTCGCGCCGTCCAATCACGTGCAGATTGACATTCCACCGGAGAACCTCGTCCACGCCTTCCGGTTTGCGCGGGAGGCAGGGCGGTATCCCATCAGTCTGGACTGACTATGGGTCGGAGCGCAACGCATGGCGAAGGAAAAGACATCATACAACCAGTTGTTCAAAGACCTGCTGCGGGCGTTCTTCCGCGATTTCATGGAGTTGTTCTTTCCGAACGTCGCGGCGCGGTTGGACTTTTCCAGCGTCACGTTTCTGGACAAAGAGGTTTTTACTGACGTGCCTAAAGGCAGGGAACGCAGGCTGGATTTGGTTGCGCAGGTGCCGACGCATGATGGCAAACGTGAGTTAGTGTTGGTTCACGTTGAAGTAGAATCGCAGAGGAAGAAATCCGCGTTTCACAAGCGAATGCTGCAATACTACATGGCGTTACGCCTGCGCTACAACCTGCCTGTGTTTCCTGTCGTCGTTTATCTGTCGCACGGAGTGGGTGGTCTGGGCACGGAGGTATGTGAAGAGTCATTCTTGGGCGCGCGCGTGTTGACGTTTGAATATCAGCGAATTGGAGTCTCTGACCTGCCTGCTGAGAAATACTTACAGTCTCCTCACCCACTGGCGTATGGGCTGGCGGCATTGATGGAAAAGGGCCCTCGACGCGCTGCCGAGTTGAAGGTAGAATGTTTACTGCGCATCGCTCGCGCTTTGATTGACGAAGCGCGAAAGGCGTTGCTGGCGAATTGTGTGGAAACCTATTTGCGTCTCGACGAGAGCGAGCAGGCGTTGTTTGAGCAACTTGTGCCTGCCCATCAGGAGGTGAAAAAGATGCTGACGGTTTATGAAATCAATGGGATGCGCAAAGCAGCCTTGATGCAACTGCGCCTCAAGTTTGGCGATTTGCCAGAGCAAGTTGAAGAGCGCGTTCAATCCATGGAAACCGAATCCGAACTGGACAACCTGCTGAAAGCCATCCTGAACGCAAAGTCGCTTGACGATTTGGGCTTGACGCGAAAAAGGAAAATGACCGCGCGCCGTAAAGTCTGAGACAAACAAATCGAGGTGGTTCGTCATTCATGGAACTTCTCAGCCGCTTCGAGCAGAAAATCGAGAACCTGTTAGAAGGCTTTTTCGGGCGGACGTTTCGCGGGCGGATTCAGCCGTCGGAGTTGGGGCACCGGCTGCAGCGCGAGATGGAGCAGGGCAAGGTCATCAGCCCCGGCTCGGTGTTTGTGCCGAATCAGTTCAAGGTCTTCTTGCACCCCGACGATTTCGCCAGCCTTGAGCCGGTGCTGCCGGTGATTGTGCCGGAACTTCAGCGTTTCCTGACCGACTGGGCGAAAGAGCGCGGTTTCCGCCTGAGCGCGGCGGTGGAGATTCTGGTGGAAAAGGGCGAAAAGGTCAAAGCGGGCACGGTGCAGGTGACGACGGCTCTGACCAAAGGCGAAGAGACGCCCGTTTCCGCCGACCCTCCGGGCACGGTGCGCGCTACGCTGACGATTGCGCCGAGCGGACAGACGTTTGAACTGTCCACCCCCGAAACGACCATCGGACGCGACCCCGAGAGTCACGTTCACCTCGACAGCAAAAGCGTCTCTCGCTCGCACGCCCGGATTCTCTGGGAGGACGGGCAAGCCGTGATTTACGACCTCGGCAGCACGAATGGGACTTTCGTGAACGGTCAACAGGTGACGCGCTGCGTCCTGCGGTCGGGCGACGTGATTCGGCTGGGAACGTTATTGATGACGTACAAAGTGGTGCGCGTGGTGTAACGACGAAAGGGAACGGCAGGAGACGGCAGGAAACGGCGGGAAAGTTCCTTGTCGTTCCCCGTTGTTTCCTGCCGTTCTCTAAATCGCGTGAATCTCATCCTTCTCATCGGACAACTCGTTTTTCTGGGGCTGCTGTATCTGTTTCTCGTCAAGGTCGTGCGGGTTGTCGTAGCGGACTTGAAGCGACAGGCGGGTGTTGCGGTGCCGCGCGCGGCGCGGGGGACGGGCAAGGCGCAACTCGTTGTGCTGCAAGGTGAGAACCCGGCGCGGGGCGAGCGGTTCGTGTTGTCATCGCCGATTGTGACCATCGGACGCAACCCCGTCAACGAGTTGCAGATTCAGGACAACTACGCTTCGGGAGCACACACGCGCCTGACCGTGCAGGACGGCATTTTCTACGTCGAAGACTTGGGCAGCAGCAACGGCACGTTCGTCAACGGGCAGAGAATCCACGAACCGCTCGTGCTGCGGCACGGAGACCGCATTGAAGTGGGAGACACGGTGTTTCGGTTTGAGGAAATCTCCTGAGGGTGAATGGTTGATACACAGCCTACATCAAACTATCAACCATTGACCATGACCATCGCTGCCGCTCCCAGAAACGCGGCGTCTTTGTCGAACTCCGATAACTCTATCCGCACGGTCTGAAACGCCCCCGCCAGAGCGTAACGTTCCGCCCACTGTTTGACCTCTCCCAGACAGAACTCCAACCCCAACGCGACACTTCCACCCAGAACAATCAACTCAGGATTGAAGATGTTGACGAGGTTGCCGATAGATGCGCCCAGCGCGTGCGTCACGCGGTCAACGACCTGCCGCGCCAGCGGATCGCCGTTGCGGGCAGCGCGGAAAATATCGGCAGGGGAAGACAGGGGACGACGGGGAACCGCAGGGGAATGGCAGGGGAGTGGCAGGAATTGGGAGGAATTCTCTGTTGTTCCCTGTTGTTCCCCGTCGTTCTCTGTCGTCCCCTGTTGTTCCCCGTCGTTCTCTGTCGTCCCCTGTTGTTCCCTCATTTGCTCCACAATCTCCGGTCCCGCCGCATACGCCTTGAGACAGCCTCGGCTGCCGCAGGAGCAGGGGCGTCCGTCGAGTTGCACGCTGGCATGTCCGATTTCGCCCGCGAAGCCGGACGCGCCGCGCAAGAGTTGACCGTTGGCGACAACCGCTCCGCCGACGCCCGTGCCCAGCGCGAGGTAGATGAAATCGTTCACGCCCTTCGCTTTGCCGAACCGCATCTCGCCCATCGCCATCGCGTTCACATCGTTGTCCAATACAACAGGCAAACCGCATTGCTCTTGCAGAAGGTCGCGCAGCGGAACGGCTGCCATTTCAGGAAGTTTGAGAGCGTCCGCCTTCAACCGGCCCGCCTTGAAATCCACCATCCCCGGCGCACCGATGCCGATGCCGACAATGGTGCAGCGGTGCGCGGCGGAACGCGCTATCATCTCCTGAATGACCCGCTTCAGCGTGGCAACGGCGTCATCATCCACCGAGCGACTCGGCACAGACAGCGAAGACAGAACCTGTCCATCGCGCCTCACCACCCCAGCGGCAATGCGCGTGCCGCCGACGTCAATGCCCAGCACGACAGAGTTCATGGGTCAATGGGTCAATGGGTCAATGGGTCAATGGTCTCATGAACTCATTGCCCCATTGACTCTGGCGGTCATCCCGTTCCCACCAGCACTTTTCGCGGCACCGCCTCCTGCACGATTTCCTCGTAGGAGGTGCGGCGCACTTGCTCTTTGTCGTTGATGTACGTGATACGCAATCGCACGCGCTGTTTGGCGGGGCGACCTTCCTGCACGACTTTGGTGGTGCCGCGCGGCAAAGAGGGCGTCTTCATGCGCACCGTCCACGGGCGCGTGGCTTCCACAAGTTGCGTTTCTTCCGTGCGGGTGATGACGGTGAGCGGCGGGTTGCCGCCGGCAATGATGATTTTGTCGCCGACGCGCAGGCGGTAAACGTCCACGCCGGGGTTGTAATACTGCAAGTCCGTCAGCGTGACGCCGAAGCGTTGGGCGATGCTGACAAACGTATCGCCGGCTTGCACGGTGTAGGAGGTGGCGGCTGAGGCAGGACTGGTGAGCACTGCGACGGCTTCCGTCGGCGTTTTCAGGGCTTCCTTCGCCCGCGGCGCCGTGGTGAGGACGGGCTTAACGCGCACCTTTTCTTTGAACTGCGCCGAAATGAGGCGCGCGTCGCGCGGAACGTAGCTCGTTCGGACTTTCTCCAAACACTGGCGGGCATCGGCTTCCGTGGAGAGAATGACCACCGGCTTGTCGTCCACGTAAATCGCATAAACCTGCACGACAGGGGTAAGGGCTTGCGCAAGTTTCCGCCGCGCCTCGTCCCACGACATCACCCGCTCGCCGCGCGCTTCAATCGGATGAACGATGACCTGCTGACGGAAGGTGACGAGTTGCGGCTTCTCCAGAAAACACTGCTTTCTCAGCACGTCGAGGAGGCTTTGCGCCGTGCGCTCGTTCGCCACGACGGCGACAGACTTGCCATTGACCAGAACGACTGCTACGTGCGTCGGGAAGGCAAGGCGGTAGACGATAAACAACAACGCGCCGATGACGGAGATATACAGCACTCTCTCCACCGACACGCGGCGTTTGGGGTAAACGATAATCTCATCGAGCGCCATAGCCGACCACCTATCCTGCGGATGAACCAGCAGCGTTGGAACGTTCCAACGTTAATTTTAGCATAGGCGCGATGAGGTGATACGACTTGGTAAAAAAATAGACACGATGGACAGGATGCAAGGGGAGAAGAGATAAGAGACGAGGGATGAAGAAATCATCATCACTCATCCCTTATCCCTCATCTCTCTTCTTTTTCATCCTGTTGCCTCCTGTTCATCCTGTCTCCAAAGCCGTCAACTATGTAGCGGCTTCCTGCTGCACCACCTTCGGCTCGGCGCGGAAGCCGATGAGGAACGCAATCGCGCAGGCGATGGTCAACGCGCAGGGCACCAGAAACACCGGCGTCCATTGCTGCGCTCCAGTGGAGTCCTTGAAGGAGTCGAGAATGCGCCCGGTGAACCACGTTCCGATGTAGTTTCCCAAGCCTAAGGTCACCAGCGTCAGCAGACTCTGCGCCGAGGCGCGGATGTCTTTGGTTGCCGTTTGATCCACGTAAATCTGCGAGACCACGAAGAAGAAAGTGTAACCGATACCGTGCAGCGTCAGCGAGGCCACGACCAGCCACGTCGGTTGTTGTAATGCGAAGACGAGATAGCGTATGGGCCAGGCGATGACACCGATGGCTAACGCCTTGCGCACGCCCAGCAAGGGAAGCAGTTTCGGCAGGAAAACCGCCATCGCTATAATCTCTGCAATCTGCGCGACGGTCATCACGGCGGGAACGCTTTTCTGGGAAATACCGATGCTCTGAAGGAAAGAGCCTGTGGGCATGTAGTAGAACTGAAGTTCCGTCGTGACCACGAACGAGATGATGATGAAAATCAGGAAGTTCTTATCGCGCAGAAGTTTGAGAGCGTCCACGAACGCGAGCGGGTTCACGTTCTCACGGCGCGGCGGTGTGTGGGGAAGGGTGAGACAGAAGATGCCCATTAACACGGATAAGCAACCGGCTAAGAACAAACAGTCGCTGCGCCCCTGTCCCAGTGATGGCATCACGTTCCGCAGCCCCGTCAGAACAAGTCCGGCGACGATCCATCCGATGGTGCCCATCACCCGAATCGCCCCGAATTCCTTCTCCACGTCCTTGAGATGGTGGAAAGTCAGCGAGTTCGTCAGCGCCAGAGTCGGAGCGTAAAGCAGCGAGTAGGCAAACATCATCCAGAGCATGGGACCGTAATCTTTGGTGTGCGACGTGATAAGGAGAATCGCGCCGCCCGCGAGGTGGACGATGGCTAGAAACCATTGCGTCGGAAACCATCGGTCGGCGATCTGTCCGCCGATGAAGGGAGAAATAATGCACGCCAGCCAGAGCGTCCCAAAAATATAGCCTGCCTCCGCGCCCGTGAATTTGAGCGTATCCGCAAGGTAAGGATACAACACCGGCGCCCATGCCCCCCAAATCGCGTACTGCAAAAACATCATCGCGCACAAACGAAAACGTAAAGTAGAATTCATCAGCCGTTAACTCCTTGATTCCGATGGTGAATGGTCAGTTGAGCAATTGACCCATTGACCAATTAACCATCCACAATCAGTTGCTTCATCCGCTCTTCTACTCTCCCCATCAGGGTGTCCACTTGCTCGCGGCGGCGGACGGTTTGAACGATGTCGTCGACGGTGATGGGTTCGCCGAACCGCACCGTTGTGCGGCGGAACGCTGGGCGCGGGATGACTGAGCCGTAGGGAATGATGTGCTCCGTGCCCAGCAAACCGACCGGCACAATCGGCACGTTCATCCGCAGCGCGATGAGTCCGACGCCCGGCTCCAGCGGCTGGAACGCGCCCGTTGGGCTCACGCGCCCTTCCGGGAAAATCACCACCGCTTCGCCCCTTTCCAGCAACTCCTCAATGCGCCGAATTGCCCGCCGGTCGGCAGAATCGCGCTTGATGGGCAGGGCGCGAAAGAAGCGCATCACTGTTCCCAAAATGGGAATATCGAACAGTTCCTCTTTCGCCACATACCACAGCGGGCGCGGCGCGGCGACGCCCACCGCCACCGGGTCGCAATCGCTGCGATGGTTGGGCGTCAGAATCACTCCCCCTGCGCGCGGCACGTTCTCCGCGCCCTCCACGCGCAGACCGCCCAACAGCGTGAAAATCCCCTTGCCGAAAACTTTCACCGCCGGGTAGAGTGCCCGATAAGCATCCACAGATTTCTTCTCCCCGATGCAAGTTGTGGGATGGAGTATAACATAATTTGCCAGCGGAGACAAAGATGATAAGAGATGCGAGGTGAGAGATAAAGAAACTGCCAGTGATAGGAATCGCCCATGCGCCGTTGGCGCACCACGCCGCATGAAAATGACGGCATGGGATGCCGTCGCCCCCGTCCCCCGCTGGCGGGGGACAGCCCCCGTCAACGGGGGCAGGGGGGCGATAGACCAGTGCGGCATCCTATGCCGACGATTTTCGAGGGAGCATCTCGCCCCGACAAACGCGGCGAGACGCCGCTTGCCCTCATCTCTCATCTCTCATCTCGTTCTTGGGGAGCGTGAAGGTGAACGTGCTCCCCTTGCCGTAATCGCTCTCCACCCAGATTTTCCCACCGTGTGCTTCGACGAGTCGCTTGGTGGAGAACAAGCCGACGCCGGTGCCGGGGATTTTGTGTTTGCTCTCGTCAATGACGCGCTCGAACAGTCTGAACAAACGCGCCTGCTGCTCCGGCGTCATGCCGATGCCGTGGTCGCGGACGCTGATGAGCAACTGCGCGTCCTGATTTTCAACGGTCACAATCACGTCGCCGCCGTCGGGCGAATACTTGATGGCGTTGTTGATGAGGTTGGTCAGCACGCGGGTCAGCTTGGATTTGTCGGCGCGAATCGGGGGCACTCCGTCGGGGATTTGCAGGATGAGGTTGTGGCGATGGGCGTAGATTTTTTGGTGCGTCACGATTTCGCGGAGGAGCGCTGGAACCTCCACGCCTTCCCGATGCAGAGTGATGCGGCGCTCGGGGTCGGTGTCCAGCAGGTCGTCAACCTCGTGCGCCAGTCGGTCGCACTGCGCCGCCATCGTTTCCAGAAACTCCTGACGAATTTCTTCGGGTAGTTTGCCCTGCGTGTCCTGTCGCAGCGTGAGGGCTTCGCCTTTGATGATGGCGATAGGCACTTTGAGGTCGTGCACGATGGTCTTCATCACCGCGTCGCGGGCGGCGGCGAGTTCAGCGATGCGCCGGCGCTCCGCCTCCGCCCGCTGCGCTTGCAGCAGCCGCTCATGCGCTTCCTCCGTGAGACGGTCAGTGACGGCAAAGACGCAGGTGACGACGACTGCAACCAGCGGAAATACCAGGTTTACATACGTCCGCCCGTAAACGAACGCTGCCCACGTCAACGCGCCCCACAGGAAGAACGCGCCCACGCCCACGAGCAGCCCTGCGGTTACGCTGCGCCTCCGAACTGCGAGCGCGGGCAGGGCACACAGCAGGAACGTCAGCAGCAGCGTGCTGACGCGCCCCACCGACCGCTGCGGATGCAGCATCGTGTTGACGCAGTGGGCGACGACCTCCACACCCGCCATGTAGTCGGAGCGGCGGCGGTCAAAGGTGTATGAGAGCGGCGTGAGGAATCGGTCCGGAGCGTCCTTCAAGTAAGAACCGACCAGCACAATTTTGCCCTGAAACCACTCCTTCGGCAGCACGCCCGCCGCCACGTGGTCGCTGCGGAAGAAGCGAAAGCCGCCTCTGTCGGGCGGCGTGCGCGGCGGCGCAGCGTAGTCAATGAGCAGAGGACGATTGCCGCCGACGCGGGCGACGAGCGCGCCCTCCGAGATGCCGAGCCAGCGCGCCGTCGCCACCGCCGGGAAGAAGGTCAGCGGAACGTCCGGTCGCGTCAGGCGCATGAAGCGGTGCAGCCTATCTCCCTCCTCCCACAGCGCAGCGAAGCCGACCCCCGCCGCCGCGCGGCGGAACGCCGCTATCGGCAGCCCCGGCTTGTAGGTGCCGGGCGCATCGGGCAGCAGTTCAGCGGGGATGACCACGTTGCCCGCCTTGCGCATGGCTTTAAGGAGTAATTCATCGTCAGGTGTCTCCGTATCCAACAGCACGTCCAGCACGATGACCTTCGCCCCCGCGTCCGATAGCGCTTCGATGACACGAGCCAGATGCTGGCGCGGCAGCGGCGAACGCTGCTGCCACTTCTCCGCCGCCACCGTCTCCTCCGTGATGCCCGCAATCACGATGTCCTGCGAGCGCGGCGGCAGCACCCTCAGTTGCCAGCGCCAGCGAAACCGCTCATCCAGCGCCCGCCACTCCATATCCCGCGCCATCCCCAGCCACCACGCGCCCTCGGTGAGAAGGACGGCGAGGAAGGCGAGGAGGAGGGAGCGGCGAGCGGGTTTGTCGGAAAGGAGAGAAGGCATTTTGTATAGGAGTCATTCATGCGCCGTTGACGCGCCCCGCCGCAGGAAAATGACGGCATGGGATGCCGTCGCCCCCGTCCCCCGCTGGCGGGGGAC
>FWPU01013684.1_pt1 | contig 10095 bp, 6 predicted proteins | sample 2228361 | NCBI WGS metagenome assembly FWPU01 (sample SAMEA103939777, study PRJEB20133) | metagenome | reverse complement strand
CCGGTCGAGCGGCCCCCGCTCGCGTCACCCGCCGGTGATCCCGGAGGGATCACGGCAATTAGCCGGAGGTCAGCGCAGCGCCACCTCCGGACGAGCGGCGCCCACCCCCGTCATCACCATGATCCCGAAGGGATCACGGCCACTGGCCGGAGGTCCGCGGAGCTGACCTCCGGGGACGGAGCACGGAGCAGGGAATGAATGTGGGCATTGGCCCAGGTGTTGGCCGAGGTAGCTGGGGCGATGCCGGCCGTTGGGAGCAGCGCCGCGCGCTGGCCCAACCGAGAAAAACGGGTCCGCAAATATCTCCCGCTTTTGCGCGGCCGCTCTGCCTGGCGGGTTACCGGGTCAGGTTCTTCCAGCACCGATCCAGCCACTGGTACGCTGCCAGCCGCACGGGATCTGGGAAATCGTGGGCGGCATCGGGGTACTCGACGTGCAAGCGGGACTCGGCATTCCACAGGCGGTACACCTTGGCGGCGGCGGCCATCACCCGCTTGACCCCGGTGCAGTCGAAGTTGTCGTCGCGCAGGGGCGCATTGACGAATACCGGCCGGGGGGCCAGCGCTGCCAGCAATTCATGGAAGTCGAACGGCACCCGGTCGGGGTCGTTGCCATACACCTCGCGGATCCGCGGCATGTAGCGGTCGCTGGTCCAGCCGGCCAGCTTGCCGCCATAGTAGTTGTGGAACGCGGTGAAGCCGCAACTGGAGATCACCGCCCGGATCCGCTGGTCGAACACGGCTGTAAAAAGTGCATTGTGTCCACCCAGCGAATGGCCAATGGCCACAATGCGGCGCGTGTCCACCTCGGGGAGCGTTTCCAAAAGGTCCACGGCCCGGTGGTTGTTCCAGATGGCCTTCATCGAGCCGCTGGCATACTCCGGATGCTTCCGGAAATCGTAGGGGTACTCGCCGAACGAGGGGTAGTCGGGCACGATGCAGACGTAGCCGCGGTTGGCCAGCTCGTGGGCGTAATGCAGCGTGGGGCGCCCGCCCAACCCGGCCGGCTCGCCTTTGCCGATGGCAATCGTCTGGTGGAGGCACAAGGCGGCCGGCCGCCTGGTATTCGTGTCGTGGGGCACGAGCAGGTAAGCGGGGACGCGGTCGCCGGGTTCGGCGGCAAACGTGAGTTTCAGCCGTCGGTAGTGCGGCGTGCGTTCCTCTTTTTCGATGCGGACATCCAGCGGCACGCGGCGTTCTGGGCCGGGGAGGCTGCCCATCACCACCTGCACGTTGTGGAGGATTCGGGCCCGCCGCCAGGTCCATTCGGCGGGCGTGGCTGCGTCGCGGAGCTGCCCCTGGGGATCGCGGATCTGCAGGGGATTACGGTGATCGTCGTCCGTGGGCGCCGCCTCTTTGCCCGGCGAATTTGCCGGCAAAACATCCGGCTGCCCAAGGGTTTGGCCCGGATCCTGGGAGGCGGCCCCCAAGCACAGGTTCTCGAACCAATACAGGCCGCTGCGGTCTGCGGCCAGAAGGTCCACATCGCCGTCCCCGTCCAGGTCCACGGCTTTGGGATCGAGGCCCCAGCCCGCCCGGCCGCCGGAGGATATCGTGCCGCAGGAAAACGTCCGCGTCTTCGGTTCGAAGCGATACCAGGAGATTCCTAGCGGATCGAGTTCGCCGGGGTCGCGGCCTTCGTGCCCCAGATAGCGTTTGCCGGCCACGATTTCCGTCCGGCCGTCGCCATCCAAATCGGCCGCGACAAGGGCATGGGCCTGGGAGCAGCGGGTGTCGATCGCGTGCCGGACCCAGCGGACCCCAGGGGCCTTGCGGTCCTGCTCGAGCCAGTACAGTCCGATGTCATGGCCGCGTCCCCAGAGCAGGTCATTATCCCCGTCGCCATCCACGTCGAGCACCAGGATGGGCACGCTGGCATCGCCGTCCAGGGTGAAATCGGGGTGGAACCGCCACGCGCCGGCCCTGGGATCCTCGGGCGCTTCCAGCCAACCTTTGGGGCATACGATGTCGCCGCGGCCGTCGCCGTTGAGATCGCCAAAGCCGATGCCGTGGCCGGCTGCCACCTCGGGCAGATCGTGCCGCACCCATGCCACCTTGCCGTCCGGTCCGGAGCGGACTTCCCACCAGGCTGCAAAGGTCGTCCCGTTGGGAAGCACGTCCAGCCGGCCGTCCCCATCGATGTCGTACAGGCGGGCGGTCTCCATCGGGCCCGGGGTGGCCACCACGTGGGCCCGCCACGGCCCCAACTGCGGACCGGGATGCTGGATCCAGTAAAGCGTTCGGCTGCGATAGTTGGCGCTGACCAAATCGGTCCAGCCGTCGGCATCGATGTCCAGCGGCAGATTGGAGTAATCGTCGTATCGTCCCCGGATCATGGGCACATCGCGCAGCGAGTGCCGCTGCCAGGTTGGCGCCTGGTACCAGTACGCGCCGCTGACCACATCCAGCCGGCCATCGCGGTTGACATCGACCGCGGCACACGCGCAAAACTGCGATTCGGGATTCAAATCATGGCGCCGGAAGCGGAGTTCGCCCGCCCAGGCGCCACCGGCCCACAGCCCTACGACCAATCCCCAAAGCAGCGGTTTTGGCCACATTCCAATCCTCCTCGTTCAAGGCGGGTTATTATTCGCTCACCAGGATGGAGACCTCGTGCGGACCGCGGGAGTCGGCGGCCAGGAAGGCCTCGGGTTGGTCTTTGCCGTTGATACGGCACTGGCAGACCCTCGTGCCTGTGCCCCGGATCGTTACATCGAGCGTCATGGCCCGATATCGGAGGTTCTGGAGCCGCACCAGAGCGAGGCCTTTCGGGATGCACGGCTGGAAGCGTACTCCCCGCGTCTCGAAGCGCATCCCCACAAGCCCCAGCAGCACCATCCGGAGATAGGCCGTCGCTGCCCAGGTCTGGCGCGAGGTGGCTTGCCAAAGCACAATCCCCTGGCCGAGACTTTCCTGCAAGCCACCGTAAGGCTTGCCGGTCCGAGGGTGGTAGATTTCGGCAAAATGCTTGTCCCGGACCGCATGGGCGGCCAGGTTGAAAAGCTCATGGCCGAAGAGGTCGGCCCTGCCGGCTCGGGCGGCCGCCTCGGCCCAGAACCCCTGGATTTGTGGCCACACGGTGCCCATGTGCCGGCCGAAGGCCATCCCGTCGGGGCGCTCGTAGCGCGGCAAGTTCGGCCATCCGCAAGGGATGCCCGCCGGCGCGATGTGCTGGTTACGCAACACCAGGTCCCGTTGCCGGTCGTCGGCAATGCCGAAAAGCAACGCATAGGCCGAGCCTAGCCCTTCCTGGTGGTCGCAGTCCCCGAGCGGCCCCACCAGAAACCGGTAACAACCCTTCGACGGCAGCCAGAACCGTTTGTCGATAGCCTCTTTCAGGCGCTGGGCTTTGGCACTCCATTGGGGATCGACGGGCGTTTGGAGCTCGCGGGCCATCTTCTCCGCCGTCACGTAGGCGCTATAGTACAGGCAGTTGGTCGAAAGGGCCTTCATGGGGATTCCGTATCCCGGCTTCGACACCTTGTCGGGGTTGTGCCTGGGCCAGTCGAGAATTGCGCTGGAGCCCCCCGCGTTGGCATAGGCATCGGGATAAGCGGCTACCCCGTCGCTCCAGCCGGGACCGCGGAAAAGATGGTCGGCCGGGTCGAACTCCGTTTGCTCGAAGTATGCCAGGGAGTTTCGCGTCGCTTCCAAGGCCAAAGCCAAGAACTCGCGATCGCCCGTGTACAGGTAGTGGTGCCACGCGCCGGTGGTCCACACGATGCAGTCCCAATACTGCCCACCAATCCGGATTCTGTCGCCGGAGCGTTCCAGGACCGAAAGGAGCGTATTGCGGGCCACCTGGGGCATCAGGAGCGAAGCACCGTTCCAGGCGTTGATGGCCGCGTCCCGCGTCCAGGGGGTATCGTAGTCCAGCCCGGCAAGGATCACGGGGACGGGCCTTTCCAACAGCCCATCCTTGAACAGCACAACATTGCCCAAAAGGTCACCCAGGGCGATCCGAAAGGCATCGTAAACCGCCTTGTGATCGACTTGCAAGTGCGGCAGGGTGACGACGGCCGAGCCCGGATCCACACAGGATTCGGTTGCCGGTGCCGCCACCGGTGCGCTTGGGACCGCCATGGCCACGGCCACACAAACGATCCATTGTCGTGGGCAATAGTTAGGCATTTCCGTTCCTCCCCGTGCGCTATGGGGGTGCGATGTCGGCGCTTTTGGAGCACCTGGGCTGGCCGGCCGGTGGCCCTTGTCCCGAAAGGGTAGGCGGGCGTCGTTTGCCGGGCCCAAGCGCCGGGGCCAGAGGCGGCCGATGGCGATTTCGCCTCCGCCGTTGCCTTGTGCCGGGCCGCCAGGGCCATCACCGTTTGCCCAGTTCCTTGATCCGGATGTCCTTGAACCGCAAATAAAGCTCGTCCGCCGAGTGGATTTGCAGGCCGATGACGCCGGTGGTGCCCACGCCGTGGCGGCGGTACAGCTCGTCGTCGAGCACGCCGGTGCCGTCGTAATCGACCATGGTTACGCCGTTGAGCACGGTTGTGATCCGCATCCCCTGGGCGGTGATCTCCAGGTCGTTCCACCCCGGGGGTTCGTCGGCGTAGAAGAATTTCACGTTGGGCACCGGGTCGTTCGATAACCAGCGGTGCTCGCCGGGGCCCTCGTTCCACAGTTTGCCCGTCAGTTGCGGATTGGGCGGGTTGATATCCACCTGCGGGCCTTCCATCCAGCCGGTGGCCGCATGGTACCGGCTGCGGATCTGGACGCCGCTGTTGCCGCGCACGGGCCGCGGCACCTGAAAGCGCAGCCGGAGGACGAAGTCGGAATACTCGCGCTGGGTGGCCAGCAGGATGTAAAAGTGGTCGCGGTGGCCCATCGTGTTGGCCAGCAGGGTCCCCTTGTCTACCGTCCAGGCCCGGGCCGCAAAATCCTTGTCCTTCGGCAAACAGTTGATGGTCCAGCCGGCCAGCGTCTTGCCGTCGAACAGGGGGACGAAGCCTTCCTCTTCGGCTGCCGGAGAGGGATAGCAGTGGGCACACGCCAGAAGCCCGGCCAGGAGCATCGCCCGGCCGATTGTGGGGGATATCCAAACCACCGATTGCCGATGCGGTTGCATGGCCGAAAGCTCCGCTTGCGCTAGACCTCCCAACCTTTGCGATGGGGGGCGTGAAGGGCACGGTGTGCCTCTTCGTCGCCCGCGATGGCCAGGGCGGCCGGGTCGAATGCGATGGGCCGGTTGACAAGCGTGGCGATGTTGCCGGCCAGGAGGAGTTCGATGGCCGGGCCGGAGTGGTCGAAGTTCGACAATCCGGGGCGCCCGCCGCGGCAGGCGCTCATCCATTCCCGCTCGTGGCTGCCGACGCTGGGATAGCGTTGGGGCTGGCCCGCTGCCTGGGGGAAATCCTTTTCGGGCAACAAGGCGCACATCGAATTGTGGGCATTGGTGTGCACCACGGCCTTGGTTCCCACCAGCAAAGAGCCGGAGCGGGGCGTCCAGCTATTTTTCCACTCCAGCGGGCGGCCCGCGATCTTTTCCAATTTGGCCCAGATGCCCCGGCGCTTGAGTTCTTCTTCGCTGGCGTTGTACCAGTGGACGACAGCCGGCGGCCGCTTGCCGCGCGCAGGAACTTCGAACCGTACGATTTCGCAGCGGGGGAAGTTCTCGGGGCAGTTTTCGGGCGACTCGGGGACGATGCGGATGGTGCCCGAAGCCCGGCCCTCCCAAAAAGCGATCAGGTCCAGGGCCTTGAAGGTCATGTGGATGGAATGCGATCCGCCACCTCCCAGACAGCCGGTGCCGTATTCCCGCCACGCCCACCAGGAACTGATGTACGAGGGGTGATAGGGGCGCTGGGGGGCAGGCCCCAGCCAGAGGTCCCAGTCCAAGTAGTCGGGCACAGGGGGCGTGTCCTTGGGCCGGACCATCGGCCCCGATCCCCCGAACACGAACCACACATGGGCCTCCCGGATTTCGCCGGCCGCCCCGTCCTCGACCAGCTCCAGGGTCCGGCGAAACGAATCGGTGGCCATGCCCTGGTTGCCCATCTGGGTGGCCACCTTGTGCTGGCGGGTCAGGTCGCGGAGGCGCCGGGCTTCGCCTACGTCGTGGGCGATCGGCTTCTCGCAGTACACGTGCTTGCCTCGGCGGATGGCGGCCGCTGCGATCACGGCGTGCGTGTGATCGGGGGTCGCCACGATGACCCCGTCCAGGCGAGGGCCCAGTTCGTCCAGCATCCGCCGGAAATCCTGGAACACCGCCACCCCCGGCCGCTGCCTGGCGGCCAAAGCGATCCGCTGCCGATTGGCATCGCAGACCGCCACCAGGTTCTCGCCGACACGGGGCACCATGCCCACATGATACGAACCCCGCGCCCCCAGCCCGATGACGGCCAGGTTGAGCTTTTCGTTGGCCCGGTAGCTCCACGCACTTCGGGCCGAGGTGAGCACCACTCCGCCGAGGCCGGCCGCTACGGTCCCAGCCAGCAATTCGCGCCGCGTGCAACGCGCCATGGCGTCCTCCCTTCCAGCCTGCAACACCGCCAAAGGGTCTCTCTTGCGCGGTGCATCATGCGCCGAACCGGCCGGCGCCGCAAGGGCCCGCACCGAAACGCTGTTCGCATGAGGGCCTCTCCTCGGGAGGAGCAAGAGCGGCGACCGAGCCCTGCACGGGTGTGCGGCGCCCGTGGCTGCGAATAACGACGACGGCATTCCGTACCCTTGACGAAAGCCGCGGAACCGCCGGCCGTGCCCCTGCGTGGTGCGCCCGGCGATGCATTCCTTCAAAGTTAGGCGGGGTCCTTGGGCCCCATTCCAACCGGGTGTTTGGGGCGACGGAACCGCACGGCTTGCCGGCACCCGCCAGGCTGGGAGACACGGGGTTGCCTTCAGCCGCTGGCCTTTAGCCGGTCGGCTCGCGACAGGTTGGCGGGCTCCTGGATGGCCATTCGCGCCGCTTGGTGGACCCGCAAGGGCCAGCACGCCACCCCCGCCCGGTCCTACCGATACAGCCCGTGGCTGCGGATGTATTCTTCGACCGCCCGAGGGGTTTGATAGCGGATGCTGCGGCCCGCGGCCACCCGCCGCCGCAGGTCGGTGCTGCTGATGCCGATGGAAGGCATCTCGACTTGGTGCTGGCGGATGGCTTCCAGCCGTTCGGGTTCGACCAACGGAGCCAAGAGGCTGAAATCCACTTCAGCCGCACCGGCCCGCCGGGCGACCACGGGAAGGGCCAGCCGACACACTTCTTCCGCACGGCGCCAGTGGGGCAGGTCGTTGAACATATCGGCCCCAAGGAGCAGGAAGAGTTCCGCCTGGGGGTTTTCCTCCCGGAAGTAGGCCAGCGTGTCCACGGTATAACTGACCTCGGGCCGATCGGCCTCGTACCGGCTGACATGGAAGTGCTCATGCCCGGCAATCGCCAGCTCGAGCATTTCCACACGATGGACACTGGAGGTCAACGGCCGGTCCAGCTTGTGGGGGGGCGCAGCCGCCGGAAGAAAGATCACCTGGTCCAACCGGGCTTGCTCCCGGCAGCATTCGGCGAGCAGCAGGTGTCCGTAGTGAACTGGGTCGAACGAGCCGCCAAACAGGCCCAAACGCTGTGCCATCGTTGCGACTTGTCAGGGTTCGTCGGGCTTGCGATATTGCGATCATGGTACCGCAGTTGCAACTTTTTGGCGATGAGTCGGCCCCCTGGGAAGCCGACGACCAGGCCGAGGAACTCGTGGCCACGGTCGTCTTTGCCGCCGGCCCGGCCGGGGAGTTCGATTACCGCGTGCCGCAGGGGCTTTTGAGCCAGGTGGAACCGGGCCGTCGGGTCCGCGTGCCCCTGGGGCGGGGCAATCGCACGGTGACCGGCTACTGCGTGGCGCTGGGATACAAGCCCGCCGGTCCGCGCCGCAAGCCCGTGTTGGCCGTCCTCGACCCGCAGAGCCTGCTCTCCTCCTCGATGCTGGCCCTGACGCGCTGGATTGCCGGGCACTATTTGTGCCCCTGGGGCGTGGTGCTGGAGTCGGTGGTTCCTTCCGGGGTCCGGCAGCAGGCCGGCAGCCGCCTGGCGACATTCCTCAGCGTCGATCCGGCGGTGCGCGGCCGCCTGGCAGAGCTGAAACTCCCGCGGGCCCAGCGCGCCGTGCTGGATGCGCTGGCCGCCAGCGCCAGGCCGCTCACCCCCGCCGAGCTGTGCCGCATCGCCAAATGTTCCCAGGCCCCAATCGCTACGTTACGCCGCAAGGGGCTGATTCGTTCGTCGGCCGAGCGGGTGTTCGCCACGCCCCAGCCGGAACGGCCTCCTACGCCCCAGAGACCTTGGGAATTGAACGCGGATCAGAAACGGGCCTTAGGGGCGATCCTCGAGGCCTTGGAAAGCCGGCAACACCGGACGATCCTCATCCACGGTGTTACCGGCAGCGGCAAGACCGAGGTGTACATCCAGGCCATCGAGCAGGTGGCCCGCTTTGGCCGGCAGGCCATCGTGCTGGTCCCCGAGATCAGCCTGACGCCGCAGACCCTGGAGCGGTTTCGGGCGCGGTTTTCAAAGGTGGCGGTGCTCCACAGCCACCTCAGCGATGTCGAGCGGCACCAGCAGTGGCAGCGGATAGCGGCCGGGCAGGTCCAGGTGGTCGTCGGGGCCCGCAGTGCCGTGTTCGCTCCCACGCCCCATCTGGGACTGATCGTCCTCGACGAGGAGCACGAGACATCGTTCAAACAAGAGACCGCCCCCCGCTACCATGCCCGCGACGTGGCCCTGGCCCGCGCCAAGGCCGAAAACGTGCCGCTGGTGCTGGGGTCGGCCACCCCCTCGCTGGAAAGCTGGCACCGGGCCCGCACCGGCCAGTACGTGCTGGTCGAGATGCCGCACCGCATCTTCCATCGGCCGATGCCCGTGGTCGGCACCATCGACCTCCGCGACGACGAACACCTCCGCCAGACCCGCGGAGCCATCAGCCGCGTGCTCCACCAGGCTATCCGTCGGGCCCTGGACGACGGAGGCCAGGTAATCTTGCTTTTGAACCGGCGAGGATACTCGACCCACATCCAGTGCCCGGCCTGTGGGCATGTGGTTCGCTGCCCGCACTGCGACGTGGCGCTGACATTCCACCGCAGCGGCAACGTGGCTTTGTGCCACTTTTGCGACTATCAGATGCCGGCCCCGGCAGCCTGCCCGGAATGCCAGTTTGCCGGGGTTCACTACGGCGGCCGGGGCACCCAACGCCTGGAGGCCGAAGTGCGGGCCCGTTTTCCCGATGCCCCCTGCCTCCGCATGGATACCGACAGCATGAAATACCCCGGCAGCCACGCAAAGGCGCTCTCCGCCTTTCGTGAAGGGAAAGTGCGGATCTTGCTGGGAACGCAAATGATCGCCAAAGGGCTCGATTTTCCCAACGTAACCCTGGTCGGCGTGGTGAATGCTGACACGGCCCTGCATTTTCCCGATTTCCGGGCCGCCGAGCGGACCTTCCAATTGGTGACCCAGGTGGCCGGCCGCACCGGCCGAGGCGATCGGCCCGGCCGGGTGCTGGTCCAAACCTACAACCCCGAGCACCCGGCGATTGCCGCTGCCGTGCAGCACAATTACGCGATGTTCGCAGGCGCGGAACTCCCCCTGCGGCAAATGCTCAAGTACCCGCCCTTTGCGCAGATGATCCGCCTGGTGGTACGGGGACCCGCCGAAACGCAGGCCCGCACATTTGCCGAGACGCTGGCCGGCCGGGTCCGACAAACGCTTGCCGATTCCCCCGACGCGCGAGTCCTGGGCCCCGCCCCCGCCCCGTTTGCCAAGCTCCGCGGCTTGTACCGCTACCAGATCCAGCTCCAAGGACCCGACTTAGACGCCCTGCGCAATGCCGTACGCCAGGCCGAGGACCTGCCGGCCCCGGAACAGGTCCAGTGGATCGCGGACGTGGACCCCATCGACATGCTCTAGCGATGGCCGGCCGGGATTCCTCGAACCAGCCGGCCCACAAGCCGGCCTAAGAGCTGGCCGGTAACGGCCCGGTGGCCGCCCCGCACAGGGGGCGTGCCCTGACTGCTTGTAAAGGGCGTGGCCGGTGCAGGGGGCGTGCCCTGACTGCTTGGGACGGGCGTAGCCGGCCCAGGGGGCGTGCCCTGACTGCTTGGGACGGGCGTAGCCGGCCCAGGG
>FWPU01013678.1_pt1 | contig 10100 bp, 6 predicted proteins | sample 2228361 | NCBI WGS metagenome assembly FWPU01 (sample SAMEA103939777, study PRJEB20133) | metagenome | reverse complement strand
CGTGACAGCTCTTCCTGGCCGGGTCGGCACGAACTCACCGCCGGCGATCTCCACCAGTTCGGCCACCCAGCCGGGGCTGCTCATGACTGGCTTGGGCCACATCTCTACGTACACCCGGGGACGGCGCAGACCGGCCACCTGCCGGCGGAGGGTCTCGAAGTCAGCCTGCATCTGGCTGATCACCTGCCCGGCCTTCTCGGCGGCGTTGGTCAGCCGGCCCAGCCAGGCGATGTGGGCGTAGACGTCTTCCAGGCGTTGGGGATACAGGCACAGCAGGTTCAGCCTGGCGTGCAAAAGCTCCAGCATGGTCTCAGCCCGATAGGGGACCGAAGCGATGACCAGGTCAGGTGAGAGGGCGGTGACGTCCTCGGGCTTTGCGGACCACGTCGAGGGCAGGCGGGGCCTATCGCCAGCGTCCACCAGCCGGTCGCACCACTCGCTGACAGCCACCAGGCGGGCCTGCTGACCCAGGGCGAACAGCGTGGCGGTGACGCTGGGCTCCAGGGAAACGATGCGGTTTGGGCTACCCGGCAACATCGGCTGTTTCTTCTTTCGAGGAATCGCTCTGGTAGCCATCTCCCTAAAACTCAATGCCCGGCTGTGCCCGGATACCTTGGTCGTAGGGATGCTTCACCTTGCGCATCTCGGTGACCAGGTCGGCAAAAGCGATGAGTTCGGGCGGGGCATCGCGTCCGGTGATGACCAGGTGCAGCATCGGTGGCCTGTTATCCTGCAGCCAGGTGATCACCTCTTGTGTGTCCAGCCAGTCGTACTTCAGCGGATACGTAAACTCATCCAGGATGATCAGGTCGTAGTCACCGCTGGCGATCTTTTCCCTGGCCACCTCCCAGGCGTGGAGAGCCTTGGCAACGGTCTCATCCATGTCTTTGGAGAGCCAGGTGAAGCCGTCACCCAACTTGTGCCACTCAATGCCCAGCTTCTGGGCGGCCTGGGCCAGCTCGAGCAGGGTGGCTTTGCCATCCGACCAGCGCGAATGCACCTGAAGGTCGCCCCGAACCTCCTCGAGCTGCACCAGCCGGGGTAGCTGTCCGGCCTGGGCGGCTTCAATTTCGCCATTGTCCTCCCGCAGGGGAGGCGGAATCCAGGGCAGGCCCAAAGCTCGGTAGACCCCGGCCTCGTCCTCACCTGCCAGGCGCGTCTCTCCCCGCCAGACCCCATACTCGTTGAGCTTGAGGCCCTGCTTCTGGGCCAGGGTGCGCAGCTTGATGCTGTGGGCTTTGGAGCCGGTCAGGTACTGCAGGCCGCTGCCCCACGCCGCAGGGGGTACGGTCTTGAAGTCCACCTGCAGGCCCCCCTGCAAAAAGACCGTGGCCCGGTTCTCGCCCACCGCTTCCACATCGACAATGCCCGGCAGCCGCACCAGGGCCTCGAGCACCTGGGCTGGAGTCAGGGTGGCAATCAGGAAGTCCAGGTCGCCCACCGTCTCGCGGTAGCGGCGGAATGAGCCGCAGATCTCGGCTTGCAGCACCCCCGGCTGGGCGCGCACCTGCTCGAGCAGGGCTCGAGCCTGTCCAAGCACCGCCCCCAGGGGTCTTCGCTGGGTGGCCGTCTCGGCCAAGGCCAGGTTTTCCAGCAAACGCTGGCGCTTTTTCTCGCCGAAGCCGGGCAGACCCAGCACCTGCTTGGAGGCCAGCACAGCCTGAAGTTTTTCTAGCGAGTCTACCCCCAGCCGCTCCCACAGGAGCCGGGCGGTTTTGGGCCCCACCCCCGGCACCCGCAGCACCTCCAGTACCCCCGCAGGCACCTGCTGGGCCAGCTTGCTATGGGCCTGAAGGGTGCCCGTACGCAGATACTCCTGAATCTTGGCGGCCAGGTCGGGGCCGATGGAGGGAAGGGCCTGCAGGGCTTCTTCTCCCTGGGCGGCAATGGCATCGATGGGGGTCTCGAGGTCGGCCAGGGTGCGGGCAGCCTGGGTGTAAGCCCGCACCCGGAAGGGGTTCTCGCCCAGGAAGGCCAGCATCTCGGCCATCTCCTGAAACAGTTGGGCAATTTCGGCGTTTTTCATCGCACCACCAGCAGCGGCGCCGGCAGGCGGGCCAGCAGGCGTTCCAGCCCCTCCCCGGCCAGCAGGGGCAGGCTGGCCCCCACCACCAGCCCATCGCAGCCGGTGCGGGTAAAGACCCGGAGCAGCTGTTCCAAACTGACCTCCCGCAGGTGCACGGGCTGAACCAGGGCCCCCCGCCGCACCTGCCAGGCCTGCAGTGTGGAGGCCAGGCTGTTTTCACCCAGCACCACCACCGTCAGGGGTTGGGAAGGGTTTTCCATGAAGGCCCAGGCTGCCTCCAGCAGGGCTTCGGGGTTGTGGGCCTGGGGGTGCAGTACCACCATCGGATGCCGAAACGGCGCCCCCCGCGGCTGCAACAAGACCCAGCGCGCCCCCTGGGGCAGAGCCAGCCGCAGCGCGGCGGGGGTCGGTACAGCCAGGCCCATCACCCGGCCCGCCGTACCAATCACCCACAAATCCTCCTGGGCTGCCCACTCGTTCAGGGCCCGCTCGAGCTCCCCCCGCAACACCTGGGCCTGCCAGGCCACCCCCAGCCGCCGGGCGGCCTGCTCGAGCTCGGCCTGGGCCTGGGCCGCAAGGGCCTGGAGCTGGGCTTCCAGCCGCGCCGGGTCTACCCCGCCGCCCCAGGGGCTTACCTGGCGGGCCACCGGCAGGCGGGCCCAGCGCAGCAGGCGGGGGTCTTCCAGGAACAGCCCCTGCACCTCGGCCCCCAGCCGGGCGGCCAGTTCCACCGCCGCTGCGATGCTCTGGGCGTCACGGGCCGCCACATCCAGGGCCAGGATGACCCGGCGAATCTGGTTCATGTGCTCCCTCCCGTCGTGGGTGCAGCAAAAGCCCGTATCTGCTCGGCAAAGGCCACCAGTTGCGCCTCTACCCGGGCATTCAGGCTGCCCTCGGGGAAGCGCCCGTCTTCCCCCCGTTCTCCGGCCTCGAGGCCGGTCAGAATTTCCAGGGCTGCATCTACCGTATCCACCGCCCAGACCTTGAACTGCCCCTGCGCCACAGCCGCCACCACCTCGGGGTTGAGCATCAGGTGCTGGACGTTGGCCCTGGGGATAATCACCCCTTGCTCACCGGTCAGGCCCGCCTCGCGGCAAACCTCGAAGAAGCCCTCGATTTTCTCGTTGACCCCTCCGATGGGCTGGGCCTGGCCGTGCTGGTTGACCGAGCCGGTAATGGCAATCCCCTGGCGGATGGGCACCTGGGCCAGGGCCGATAGAATCGCGCACAGCTCGGCCATGGAGGCGCTGTCGCCCTCCACCCCACTGTACGACTGCTCGAAGACCAGGCTGGCCGAGAGCGAGAGGGGCCGCTCGCGGGCATAGCGCTCACCCAAAAACCCGGCCAGTATCAGCACCCCCTTGGAGTGCAGGGGGCCACCCAAGGCTACCTCGCGCTCGATATCCACCACCTCGCCTTTGCCCAGCCGCACCCGTGCGGTGATGCGGGTGGGGTGCCCAAAGCTATAACCCCCCAGGTTAAGCACGCTCAGCCCGTTAATCTGCCCCACCCTGGCCCCGCGGGTGTCCACCAGCAGGATGCCGCGCCGCACCGACTCCTGCAGGCGTTCCTTGAGGCGGCTGGCCCGGTAGACCTGCTGGTCTATGGCTTGCTGCACATCCTGGGCCGCAATGACCGGGCGTCCGGCCTGGGCGGCCCAGTGGTCGGCCTCGCGCAGCAGGTCGAGAAGGGCCTCGAGCGCGGTCGAGAGCTTGTGGGCATCGGAAGCCAGGCGTGAACCGTGCTCGACCACCCGCGCCACCGCCTCTCTTTCCAGGGGCCGCAACTGCTCGCGCTGGGCCAGCGAAGCAATCAGTCGCGCATAGGCCTCCTCCCCCTGGGGGGTGCGGTCCTGGGCGTCCTCGAAGTCGGCGGCCACCTTGAACAGCTCGAGGAAGTCGGGGTCGTAGGCCGAAAGCAGGTAATACAGCAGCCGATCCCCCACCAGAATCACCTTGACCTGCAGGGGAATGGGGGTCGGTTGCAAGGTAACGGTGCTGGTCAGGCCTAGCACATCGCTCACCGAGCGAATCTGGATTTCTTTGGCCCGCAGGGCCCGCTTGAGCTCCTCCCAGGCATACGGCTGCAACAGCACCCGCCGGGCATCCAGAATCAGATAGCCCCCGTTGGCGCGGTGCAGGGCCCCCGGACGAATCAGGGTAAAGTCGGTGACCAGGTTGCCGAACTGGGCGCGGTACTCGATGCGCCCCAGCAGGTTGGCCAGCGAGGGGTAGTCCTCCTCCACCACCGGGGCCCCCTGGCTGCCGGCGTTGTCCACCAGCAGGTTCACCCGGTAGCGGTCGAAGCTGCGGCTGTCGGCGAGCATCTTGCCCAGGGCGGCCTCGAGGGGGTTCTCCGAGTCGCTGGGGTTCGCCAGGAACTGCCCGGCGTTCTCGATCAGGTCTTGCTCGACCACTTCCAGATACCCCAGCACCTCGGGCAGGTCGAGGTAGGAGGCCCGCACCCCGCCCAGCAGATGGGCGATGGCATGGCGGGTCACCTCGCGGTTGAGTTCGCGGATTTTGGCCCGCCGCTCGCTCTCCCACTGCGGGGCTTGCTGCAGGATGGCCTCGAGCTTCTGGTGCAGGGCTTCCATGGCGGCCTGGATGCGCCTTTGCTCCTCCTCGGGCAGCTTCTCGAACTCCTCGGGGGTGATGATTTCGCGGTCGCGCACCGGGGCCAGCCCCATGCCCATGGGGGTGCGGATGATGGCGATGCCCTGCTGGTTGGCCTCGGCCTGGAGGGCATCGAAGCTGGCCTGCTGTTTTTGTTTGAGCTCCTCTTCGATAATCTGCCGCCGGGTGCGGTAGTCTTCGCTTTCGAAAGCCGCCGGGATGGCTACCCGCAATTCCTCTACCAGGCGCTCCATGCTCGCTTTGAGCTGGGTGCCCCGCCCGGCGGGAAGCCGCAGGGCCTGGGGCTTGTGGGGCTCGAGGAAGTTATGCACATACACCCAGTCCTGGCCCATGGGCTCCTGCTGGGCCTGGGCCTGGGTAAAGTGGCGCACCAGACTGAGTTTGCCCACCCCCATGGGCCCCAGGGCAAACAGGTTGTAGCCTTCGTGGCGGATGGCCAGTCCAAACTGCACCGCCTGGATGGCCCGCTCCTGGCCGGGGAAGGTCTGCAAAGGCTCCAGCTCGGCGGTGGTGCGAAAGCCAAAGCGCCGGGGATCGCAGGTGTTGCGCAGCGCGTCTACCGGTAGCAGGTTGGCCTCGAGGCTCCTTTGTTCAGGCATGGCCCGCCTCCTTTGCAGGGGTCAGATGCTGGACAAACCAGTCCCGTGCCAGCCGGGCTACCTCCTCGAGCTTCCCCGGCTCCTCGAAGAGGTGCGTAGCCTCCGGCACCACCACCAGCTTTTTCTCACAGGTGAGCTGCTCGAAGGCCCGCTGGTTGAGCTCTAGCACCCCCTCATCCCAACCCCCCACAACCAGCAGGGTGGGGGCCCTGACCTTGTGCAGCGCACTGCCCGCCAGGTCGGGCCGCCCCCCGCGGGAAACCACCGCCCGAATCCGGTCGGGAAGCCGCGCTGCCGCCACCAGGGCCGCTGCAGCCCCGGTGCTGGCCCCAAAATAGGCTTGCGCGAGCCCCCGGGTTGGGGGCTGCTGGGCCAACCACTCGCTCGAGGCCACCAGGCGTTCGGCCAGCAGGCCGATGTCGAAGCGGTACTGCCGGGTGTAGATGTCCAGTTGCTCTTCGGCCTCGGTGAGCAGATCCAAAAGCAGGGTAGCCAGCCCAGCGTGCTGCAACTCCCCGGCAACATAACGGTTGCGCGGACTGTACCGGCTGCTGCCGCTGCCGTGGGCAAATACCACCACCCCCAGGGCCCCAGGAGGGATACAGAGGTCGCCCGCCAGTTGAGCGCCCTGGCCAAGGGGAATAAAAACGGGTTCGCACGGGAAGTTTTGTGGTGTTGTCATGGTCGGCCTCGCTATGGGTCTCCGCGTCTTTCTCAAGGGTGAGCCAGCGCAATTACCGGGGCGTTACCAAATGGCTTTTCGGGTTCTTCGAGCGAAATATAGCGTAGCACCTATACTGGAGCAAGATGGCAGGCCGCTCCGAGATCAAAAACATGGCGCTGTTTTGCGATTTTGAGAACATTGCCCTGGGGGTTCGGGAAGCCAAGTATCCCCAGTTCGACATTCAGAAAATCCTCGAGCGTCTCCTGCTCAAGGGCAGCATTGTGGTGCGCAAGGCCTATTGCGACTGGGAACGCTACAAGGAGTTCAAAGCCTCCATGCACGAGGCGGGCTTCGAACTTATTGAAATTCCCCACACCCGCCTGTCGGGCAAAAACTCCGCCGACATACGGCTGGTGGTGGATGCCCTCGACCTTTGCTACACCAAGTCGCACGTGGATACCTTTGTCATCATCAGCGGCGACTCCGACTTCTCTCCTCTGGTCTCCAAGCTGCGGGAAAACAACCGGCTGGTGATAGGGGTAGGGGTCAGGAAGTCAACCTCGGACTTGCTGACCGCGGCCTGCGACGAGTTCATCTTCTACGACGACCTCGTGCAAGAGGAGCTGGCTCAAAAGCGCGCCGCCAAACCCGGAAAGTCAGCCCCCAAAAGCAAAGCTGCCGATAAGCCACAGGACAAGCAGCAGGAGGCCCTCGAGCTCGTGCTCGAGACGCTTTTGGCCCTGCAAGCCGAGCGCGGTGGCGAGGAGCGCATTCTGAGTTCGCTGGTCAAACAAACCCTTAAGCGCCGCAAACCGGGCTTTAACGAAGCCTCTTACGGCTTCCGCTCGTTTAGTGCCCTTTTGGAGGAAGCCCAGCGCCGGGGGCTGTTGCGCCTGGAGCGCGACGAGCGCTCGGGGGGCTATATTGTGTACCCTCGAGGGGAGTAGGGCTCCAAATTGGGCCCTGCGCAAAAGCGCATAATAGGGCCATGCTGCGCGACCTTCGTAGCGACTACACCTACGGAACCCTCAGCGAGCGGGAGGCCCTTCCCAACCCCTTCCGGCAGCTCGAGCGCTGGCTGGCCGAGGCCATCGAGACCCACCTCTACGAGCCCCACGGCATGACCCTCTCCACGGTAGGCCCGAACGGGCGGCCCAGCAGCCGGGTGGTCTTGCTGCGGGGGCTGGACGAAAGGGGGTTGGTGTTTTTCAGCAACTACCAAAGCCGTAAGGGACGGGAGCTCGAGGCCAACCCCTGGGCCTGTGTCAATTTCTGGTGGCCCCCCCTGGAACGCCAGGTGCGCATCGAAGGGCAGGTCGAGAAGGTCGAGCCCGAGCTTTCCGACGCCTACTTTGCCAGCCGCCCCTACGACAGCCAGATTGGGTCGGCGGCCAGCCCGCAAAGCCAGGTGATTGCCAGCCGGGAGGTGCTCGAGCAGCGTATCGCCTTGCTCAGGGCCCGCTACCCCGAAACCGTGCCCCGTCCGGCCCACTGGGGCGGCTATCGTCTGAAACCCGACACCTTCGAGTTCTGGCAGGGCCGCCCCAGCCGCCTACACGACCGGCTGGTCTACCGCCTGCAGCCGGATGGAAGCTGGAAAATAGAGCGGCTGGCCCCTTGAGGTGTCAGGCTGCCTACCAGTACAAACCCAGCCCCAGTTCGTGTAGAGCCTGGTGGCGGGCTTTGTAATCGGGCATGATCCGCTCGACTAAAGCCCAGAAGCGAGGGCTGTGGTTGAGCACCTCGAGGTGGGCCATCTCGTGCACCACCACATAATCCAGCACCCGCAAGGGCAGCATTACCAGTCGCCAGTTGAAGCGCAGCTCCCCCCTGGCGTTGCAGCTTCCCCAGCGCTTTTTCTGGTTGCGGATCAGCACCTTGGGCATGGGCCAGCCAAGCTGAAGCGCGTAGTGCTGAACCCGGCGGGTAATGACTTCCTCGGCGCGTGACCTGTACCAGTTTTCCAGCATCTCGCGCACCTCTTTGCTGTGCACGCTGGAGGCTCCGGCCTGCACCAGCAGCACATTGCCTTTGAGGGCTACCGCGGTCTTTTGTCTGCTCCTGGAGGAAAAGTCAAAGTCGAATAGCTCGGGCTGGAAAAGGAAGCCACGCCCATCGCGCCTGCGTCCACCTGAGGTAGAAGGCTCGGTTTGTACTTGTAAACTGACCCGGCGACCCAGGTATAAAAACTCCTCCCCGCTCACGAAACGCTTTCTTGGCCCCAGGCGGTTCTTGAATTCCACGTATTTCTCGGCGATCCAGCGAGCTTTGGTGTTGACCAGGGCCACCACCTGTTCCAGGGGCATCCGCTCAGGGGCAGCCACCCGCACCCCTTGGGGATCAATGGTGATCCCCACCGTTCGACGGCGGGCGCTGCGGCGGATGGTATAGCGAATCATTCTGTTTTGGTAGTGCAGGGTGGCTTTTTCTGTTTCTGGCATCTGGGCTTAATGGTATCCAGAACGAGCAAATCAAATGGTGAGATAAGGGTTTGTGTATTTCTGTATCAACATATTTGTGTACTCATTTTTGCCTTGAAACACAATCGCGTTCTTAATGTTTCACCTTGCTACATATTTCACATCGCAGCCAGTTTGCCAAGCAAGGCCTCTTTATATGGCATCAAGTATCTGCGCCCTGGCTTTTTCCTGCTCGAGCGTCACCTTATCTGCGTCCCAGCCCAGTTCGCGACCCATCAGCTCGGCCACCCGGGGCACAGCACCCAGCGCCGCCGAGGTGTCAAGGAAGGCCAGACGGGTGCGGCGGGCCAGCACGTCGAGGGGGGTTCGGGCCATCTCGTGGCGGGCGGCATAGATGACCTCGGCCTCGAGGTAGGGCCAGGCCTGCACCAGCCGGTTGTTGTAGCCTTCCATGGCAATTTGGGCCACAACCTGGGCGCGGGCACCATAGGCCCGGTGCAGGTGCCGGGCTACATCTGGGGGGAGTCCCATCTCTTCGAGCTTTCGGGCCCCCTCGGGTTCAAAGCCCTGTCCGCCTATCAGCGGGAGCTGCTCGGTGCGCGATTCACCTGCTGGCAAGCCAAATTTCTTAGCGGCGTAGTTCACCAGATCCAGCGCCATTTTGCGATAGGTGGTCCACTTGCCACCAGTTAGGGTTAAAAGGCCCGAGGCGCTCTCCTGAATCAGGTGATCGCGGGCCAGCTTTGCGGTGTCGGCATCCGGACGCGAGACCAGCGGTCGCAGGCCCGACCAGCTCGCGCGCACCGCCTCTCTCGGAATATCCCCCAGATAGGGCTTCACCTGTCGCAACACATAGTCAATCTCTTCTTCTGTCACCCTGGGATGATCCACCACCGGGGCGGGGTCGTCGGTGGTGCCCACCAGGGTGCCCCCCAGCCAGGGCAGCACAAACACCACCCGTCCGTCCTCGGTTTTGGGGATTAGCAAGCCGGTGTCGGGGGGGCTGTATTTTTTGTCCAGCACGATGTGAATCCCCGAGCTGGCTTTGAGCAAAGGGGGGGCCTCGGGGTTGTCCAGACGCCGGATATGATCCGAAAAGGGGCCGGTGGCGTTGACGATCACCCGAGCAGAAACCTCGATTTCCTTTGCAGACAGGCGGTCTTTGACGGCGGCGCCCGATAGTTTGCCGTTTTGCTTGAGCAACCCGGTTACTTCCAGGTGGTTGAGCACCACTGCACCCTGTTGCACGGCGGTCAGGGCCAGCTCCACGTTGAAGCGGGCATCGTCGAACTGTCCGTCCTGGTAGGCCACTGCACCCTTGAGGCCGTCGGGGTTGACCGCGGGGAAGCGCTCGAGGGTTCCTTTGGCGCTGATGTACTGCGCGGGCTGTAGGCGCGCACTGCCGGCCAGCAGGTCGTAGAGCTTCAGTCCGGTGTAGTAGTAGGGCACCTCCCACACCCTGTACAAAGGGGTCAGGAGCCAGAGGGGCCGGGCCAGGTGGGGGGCGTTCCTGAGCATGATGGCCCGTTCGTGCAAGGCGTCGCGCACCAGGTTGAGCTGTACTTTGTCAAAGGTTTTGATGGCAAGCTCGAGGTAGCGCACCCCCCCGTGAATCAGCTTGGTACTTCGGCTCGAGGTGCCCTCGGCAAAGTCGTAGCGTTCGACCAGGGCGGTTTTGAGGCCCCGGCTGGCCGCTTCCAGGGCCACCCCAGCCCCGGTCGCCCCCCCCCCAATCACCCGCACGTCGAAGGGTTC
>FWPU01013677.1_pt1 | contig 10100 bp, 8 predicted proteins | sample 2228361 | NCBI WGS metagenome assembly FWPU01 (sample SAMEA103939777, study PRJEB20133) | metagenome | reverse complement strand
AAAGGGTAACGGCGAAACGTATAATGTTGGCAACCGAGGATCCAACCGAGCTTTTTCAGGCCGTCGGACTTGCCGGCGGCCGCAGCACTGTTTTCCGCCCGGCCCGGCCAGGTCCACCATGCGGCGCCGGTCGCCAAGCCACCCGCCACGACGCGTCGCAGCATTGCCCGCCGAGTAGGTCCGCGGTTCGAATCGGCCGATGGAAAGTTTTCGCGAATCATGGTGCGGTGCTCCTGTCAAAAAGGGTTACGCAGTCGAGTCGATTCTTCGGTTTCGTCAGCCGCGTGAATGCCGCTTAGCATCAGCATAACAAGGGCGGTTACACTTGCAACGCCGCGCGAGGCGAGGTCTGGTTTCCCCCTCGAAACCGACGTACATTGGATGATTCGTCAACACAAATGGTTTGCCCCTGTGTGGGGGAGTGACGGCGTCAACGCACCTATGAACCCGGCAATTTGGAAAAAGGCCATCTGGGACGGTCGTTCCCAGTTTGCGATTAGCTGCCTGCTCCTCTTCGGTTTTGCCTGGCTCTTCGTATGGCTCAATAGCCTGGTCAACATGGAGCTTTGGGTAAAACTTCTGGACTTCTTGCCGCCCTTCGCGGTGCGATTGATCGGCATTCCCTTGAGCGCCTTGGCGTCCCCGTTGGGACGCATCAGCGTCGTATTCGTCCACATCGTCCCACTCCTGATCCTGATGGGCTGGGCCGTGGGTCGGAATTCCGAGCTGGTTAGCGGCGGCATCGCAAACGGCACGTTGGAGGTGCTGCTGACCGTTCCCGTTCGCCGCGTTCACTGGATTTGGATTCCGGCCGTCGTTTGGGCGTGCCAAGCTTGTCTCTTGGTAGGAGCGCTTTGGTTGGGCTTGCTCGTCGGCGTGCGCGTGATGGACCCAGGAAAAGGCATCAATCCCGGAGCATTTTTCCCCGGTGTCGTCAACATGGTTGCTATGACGATTTGCCTGTCGGGCATCACGGCTGCGCTCTCCGCCGCGGACAACAATCGCTGGAGGACCATTTGGCTGGCCACGGGAATTTTCATCGTCGCCACAATCATCAAGATGGTGGCGCGGATTTGGGAACCGGGCGCATGGCTGGCGTACCTCTCCTTTCTTTCCGCGTTTGAGCCGCAGTTGCTGATTCTCGTCCCCGAGCAGGCCGCGCGCCTGATGTGGCGTTACAACGGTACGCTATTGGGCGTCGGTCTGCTGGGATATGTGGTGGCGGCCGTCACGCTGGCACGCCGCGACATCCCCGTACCGCGGTAATTGTGCGGCACGATTCCAGCCTCACCTTCGTCACTATCCCCGGTTCGCCCTGATGACGACGGCAACATCGTCATCGAATTCCGGGGAGGTAATCCGCAGCCTTCCGGCCTCGGGCACGGCCAGTTGCTCCCGACTCTGTTTTCCCGACTTGGTGTCGATCCATACCACGCTGTATGAACCGGGCGGCACCTGGAGCTCCAGCGAGGCTCGCACGTTCGATAACCGCAATTCGGACAAGTTCTGCGGCTTGTGCGGTAGCGGTACATGCAAGTAAACGGCGTAGGTTCGACCCTCTTCGGCCAGAGCGTACGTCGATAGCTTGGGGCTTACGGATTGCACAAGAGTCGGGTCGGGGCGCATGCGGATGAAGTCGATATCCTCGAGAAATCGTTTCAGAATCCCCAACTGCTTTCGCAGAGCGGGGCTGCCGCCTCCGGGGGAAGAGTAGTCCGTCAAATCGCCGCGTGGATGGCCGGGCGTGAACGAATAATCGAGGTTGTTGTACAGCGCTCCGCCCGCCAGCATAAACGCCCAACCCTCGCTGCGATACAGCAAATCGTCTTTTCCCCGGAAGCCCGTTTCATTCTCCCCGATCACGACGTTCCAATGGTAATTCTCCGCCACCGCGACCGGCGGAACGCAATAATGAAAATTGAGAATCTTGACGGCGGGATGAAGGCGTTCCACCCTCTTGGAACCGTTTGCGATGTTCATGGAGACTAGATGCGTAACCCCTAGGGATCGTTCCGTCTCGGCGATGACGTCCGCGACTTTCCATTGCCATTCTTCCGTGACGCCCCCGAAATACGGTTCGTTGCAGACCTCATAGTAGAGGTTGTCGAAATCCTTGAGTTCCCGCACGACCTCACGAACAAATGCCAGTTGCACGTTCGTCAAATCGTCGTGCTTGAGGGTGTAAACCTCCTCGCGCGAACACGAGCCGATGCCGTTGACGTTGTTCGCGGCATTCATGGGGTCGGCCTTCCACAACTCATCGTTGTAGAACGGGCAGAACAGGTTGAACTCGACGACGACGCCGTGCCGTTTGGCCGTGGCGAGGAATTCGCGCAGGCGGCGAAAGTAGGCCTCATCCCAACGGGTCAGGTCGAATTTGTTGCCGCCGTCGTAATACCCCGGTTGATCGCTTCGCGCCCATGGAGCGATGTAGCGATTGGGCTTCGGTGCGAGCGGATTGTCCGTGATGCCGAACGAGGCGGGAATCTCGCGGTATGTACCCGAGAATGTGCGGGTATGATTCAGGCCGTCTGCGGCCAACGTCTCCAAGTAAGCCGCGAAATCGAAATCCAAGTTCAACACGGCCCCGTAATGCTCACCGGAGGTGACCAGGACCGTCGGTTTGCCTTGCCAAAGGAAGTAATGGGGGTTGTCGGGGTGAAGCGTGATGGGGGAGTCCTTCTCCGCCGCCCCAGCCCCCCCGAGCTGCCACGCGACAAGACCGACCATTGCCGCGAACCAAACGATGCCGCCCGCGATTTTCCGAGAATGATCCGGCATGGGAACTGCTCTCTCTCCAAAAGGCACCACAGCACAAAGCACAGCCGTCGCACATACAATCTCAAGCCGCGAGACCGCTCCGGACGGTCGGACCGGCTCCGTGGACGAATCCATCGTCGCGCGAATACGATCGAGATGTCCGTCAACCTGAGGACGAACCGCTCACACCGCCCAACCTTGTCGGTACTCGGGCTTGAGGTACTGATTCAGTTCGGGGTGATTCTTGACGGAACGGGTCGCGGCATCCCATTCGATCTTGCCGCCGATTTTCAGCGCCAGGTTTCCGAGCAAATAGGCCTCCGTCAGCGGGCCGGCGTAACTGAAGGGGCAACTCGGTTGATCCGGATTGCCCGCTCGGATGCCGCGGAGCCATTCGGTGTACATGTCGTCATAACGGCGAAGCGACTTGGGGACGTCGGCGAAATCTCCCACCGACTTGTGCCCTACGCCGAGCGCTGCCTTGGTACCAACCAGCAAGGCGCCGCCGCTGGGCGGTTGGGCCACGCCCAAGAGGTCGGGGGAAGGCGTCTTGCCTCCGTCATACCAGAACAAATCCACGGCCGGTCGCGAACCCTTGGCCGGAAATGTGAACTTGAGTATCGAGGCCAAGGGAAACATTGCCGTTACCGGACCGGACATCTCGACAACTTCCACCGTCTGGGGAGCGTCCAAGTCCAGCCCCCAATAAGCGGAGTGCCACATGTGGGGGGCGATATCGCCCAGGGCGCCGGTCCCGAACTCCCACCAGCCCCGCCAGACAAACGGGTGATAGACGATGCCGCCGTGCCGCTGCTCCGGCGGGAGTTGGTGGACGGGGTGGCCCTCCGGCCATTTTTCGCGGTAAGGTCGCGGTTGCGCGACACCCAACCAATTCTCCCAGTCGAGATAGGCGGGAACGGCGTCTTCACCCTCCGGACGGTCGAAGCCTTGCGGCCAGATGGGGCGATTCGTCCAATAATGCACCTCCTTGATATCACCCAACGCACCGCTGCGGATGATTTCCACGGTGCGAACCGTGTCCTCTCCCCCTCGCCCCGGCGTCCCCATATGGGTCACGAGTTTTTTGGCGGCCGCCAAGTCGGCCATGCGGCGCGCCTCTTCCACGGTGCGGGTAAGCGGCTTTTCGCAATAGCAATGCAATCCCAAGTCCATCGCCGAAAGGCAAATCGGCGCATGCATGTGGTCCGGTGTGCTGACCACCACGGCATCCAGCCCCTTGACCTCATCCAAGAGCTTGCGGTAGTCGGTAAAGGCACGCGCTTGAGGAAAGCGTTGATTCGCCTTCTCGAGGGGGCGTCGATCCACGTCACAAATCGCCACAATATTCTCGTTCGCAACGCCGTCCAGGTTGGCGCCTCCTCGACCACCGACCGCGATAACGGCAACATCGACTTTCTCATTGGCCTCGAACCCGCGAACGAGTCGGGCGGGCAAGACCATCGCGGCGGCCACGGCGGCCGAAGACTGCAACACATTACGGCGGGTGACTTTGGACCGATTCATGGCGGGATCCTTCAAGCAGGGTGGCAGGGAACAACGACCGAATACCGGCGGCCACGGGTCCTGAGGCCGACCCACCAGGGGGCGTACCGGTTTCAACGCCTATGATGATGCGCTGCCGCGGTACGAACGTCAACCGTCCGTGCCGCACGATTGCCAATTCCCAGCATTCATTCCGGTTCGCTCAGCGCGATAATACGTGCCAACCAAACACCTTGCTTGCGGATTTCGGCGTCGGGCGGACGATCCGGAAGGGACGCCGACAGTCCGTCGAGATCGGCGCGCCGATGATAAAGAACCAACCATTTGGGGCGAGGCTCTTCGCCGTTCCAGCCGATCAACCGCACTTGTTTTTCGGCCAGCGAAGGGGAAGCAAGCACTACGGCCGGCGCTTGAAACGGAGCAAGACTCGGGGCAAAACCCACGGCCTCGCCTTCCGCGCACCGCTCGGCAACGGTTCGCAACAGCTCCTCGGAAATGCCGTCTCCCCAGTAGCTGACCTCGAAGCCCAGCCGTTCGGCACCCCATAGCCCACCCACCAAGGCGTTGTAATAGCTGAGCCAGGCAGGCCGGAACCACACCATCCCGCTGCCCTGCAATAGGAGGAGCACGGCGACCAGAGTCCAACGGCGGGATGTCGGAAGGCTCCGCCAGCCCGCAATAGGAAGGTCCACGAGCCGCTTGACGCCGGTTCCCACGAATACCGCCCAAAGTGGAAATACCGGCAGCAGTAATCGCTCTCCGTCGTAAACCGGTACACGCGGCGCGGAGAACAACACAAGAAAGAACACGATCGTTCCCAGCACCAGCAACCAACTGCGGGAATCGCTCGCCCCGCAGGCGCCGCTTGCGCCGATTTCGTGCGAGTTGGATTTCTCAGACTCCGAAAGGCCGGTCTGCCGCAGGAATGCCCCTCGAATTCCCAGGGCGCCCAGCAACAACAAGCCGACAGGAATCGTCACGGCGAAAAGGACCCAAGGATAATGCCAAGGGACCGCGACGTCGTTCCAAACCCGCCCCCAATAAAAGGTGTGGATGCTGGTCCGCAGGGTCGATCCGATGACGTACAAACGGAAGTTTCCAAGCGGATCGAGCCAGAGCCAGGGCCAGCCCAAGAAGAACACAATCAGCCCGGCCGTGAGCCAGAGGACGAAGGCCGTCAATCGCCGGCGTTCAGCGGCCCAGAGGATCCAGATTCCGATGGGGATTCCGACCAGCAACCCGTGGAACCGAGTCAGCATGGCCAGACCCCATACCCCCCCCGCCAAGCCATACCAGAGCCAGGAATCGCCGCGTCGTTGGGCCTCTCCGACGGTTGTTACGGCGGCGGTGCACGCAAGGGCGGTAAACAGGTCGAGCGTCGCCAAATGGGCGTGCCCGAACAAACGAGGCATGAGCACCACGGCAAGTGCGGCCGCCGCCCCCGCCGCGATGCCTTGTCTTACCGCCGTAAACCAACCGACCAGAAAAACCAAGACGCCGAGGCCGAGGGCCGTCGCGAACCGTGCGGGAGTAATGGCCAACACGGTGAGATCGAGCGGCTCCGGATCGAAGACCCAGTGCGTCCAACCGAGAATCCAGTGTCCGAGCGGTGGGTGAACGGGTGGCCCGCTCGCCGTCCACGAGTAGGCTTCGCGAATCCGGTCGGGGTTGGTCGTCCAGAATCCCGAGATCAACGCGGACGCCACCAACCGCTTTCCGTAGCCGATGTGATAAAGCTCGTCGCAGGTGACGCCCGGTCCGGTCCGGTCCGGCGCGATATCCGCCAGGGCGAGCGCCGCGGCAATGATCCCCAATGCCAGAAAAACCGGAAGCCGAGCGGCTTTTTCCGCGGGCGGAGTCTGCATGTTCTGCTCCCAGACGCGACCGACACGAGCCGGTAATTGATTCTAACCGTGCGATTCCTCGATCCCGAAAGGCAGACGCGCGCGAGGACGTCGACGAAGGCCGGGGTTCAGCTCTTGGAAAAGCAGACTGGGCTGGATGTCTTTGTTGTCTTGATATTTGCCGTTGCGGTACTCTTCGTATTCACCCCGAATCTCATGGTAGAAAATCTGACAGATGGGCACACCCGGATAAATCCGGACCGGTTGCACGGCGAACATCTCCAGCGTCCAGTAACCGCGGAAGCCGACATCGCCGAACCCCGCCGTGACATGGACGAACAATCCCAGCCGCCCGATCGATGATCGGCCTTCGATCATGGGAACGAGATCATAGGTTTCGGTCCGCTCGACAGTTCGGCCGAGGTAAAGTTGATTCGGAGTGAGTACTAACCCGTCCTCCGGAATGACGAGGCGGCGGACGCGATTCGGCTTTCGCATGTCGAGCACCACTTCCTCGTACAGCAGAAGCTCGTGGTGCAGCGTCAGGTCGTAGCTGTTGGAATTGAGATGCTGTTCTCGAAACGGATCGATGATGATCTTGCCGCCCAAATTCGCGAGGATCTCTTTGCCGGAAAGGATCATGGCATTTTCCAGACCATGGCTTGTGGAAAAGCGATTTGAAACGGAGAGCATCTCCGGCCTATCGCCCGACCGGAGACCAAGCCCACCGGGGCCGCAGACAACCAGCCCATTATCGCTTGCCTCGGCCTTTTCCGCGACTCCCCGCGGCTCGGGGACCCGACCTCGGGGAAGTCGGCGGCTCGACTCGTCTCCGCCGACCGGGCGACCGCGAGCCTGCCCCCGGGAGCTTGCCGTCAACCTCTTCCGCAACTCCGATCTTGGGACACACGTTCTCCAACGGGCACTCCCGGCATTTCGGCCTATTGGCTTGACAGTACCGGCGCCCGTGCTTGATCATGCGATGGCTGAAGGCGATCCACTCCGGTTGTGGGATGATCGCCATCAAGTCCTGCTCGATCTTGACGGGATCGCTGTGTTTGGTAAGTCCGAGCCGGCGACTGATCCGGCCGACGTGCGTGTCCACCACAATTCCCGATGGGACACCGAACGCCGTTCCCAACACCACGTTCGCCGTTTTTCGGCCGACGCCCGGAAGCTCAACCAAGACATCCATCTCCTGCGGGACCTTGCCGCCGAACTCCCGATCCAGTCGCTCGCAGCATGCCTGGATGCTTTTCGCCTTGTTGCGAAAGAAACCGGTGCTCTGGATGTCCTTTTCCAATTCGGACAGGGGGGCCGAGGCGTAGTCCCGCGCGGTCCGATACTTTTTGAACAAGGACTTGGTGACCTGGTTGACGCGCTCATCCGTGCACTGAGCCGACAGAATCGTGGCGATGAGAAGCTCCAAGGGAGACTGAAAGTCCAGCGAACATGAGGCGTCGGGGTATTCCGCGTTCAGAATCGACAAGATTTCCGGCGTGCGCGATTTCGGCGACATTGCACTTTCGTTTCGACGAGTGTTTTCGGACAACGTCTCCGCGTGCCAAAGGCAGGATTGTTACCGGGGCGAATACCGCTGTCAAGCCGGCGAGACAAGTCCCTGCCCGGCAACAAGTCAAGTTCCGGAAAGGCACGGTACCGCCTGATCCAAGCAGGTCTTGGCCGCATTCGGGGACGCGAATAGGATGGTTTGAGGGAATCGCGAAGGAAGTGCAATGCCAAGGCCGCCGTCGATAGGCTCCCGTGATCGTCGCCGCCCAGTTTGGAAGAGCGTCTGAATGACCGAAGAGCAGCGGAGGGAATTTGAGCGAGGAATCGCCGCCTTCAATCGCGGAGAATACTTTGAGGCCCATGAGATTTGGGAGTCCGTGTGGATCGCCTCCAACGGTCCCCAGCGAGAGTTCCTGCAAGGCCTGATACAGGTTTCCGTGGCCCTGCACCACCTCAGTCGCGGAAACTCGTCCGGTGCCCGAAGTCTGATCGAGCGCGCCGAGGCCCATTTCGCGGATTTGCCGTCCCCGTATCACGGCATCGATTGCCGGGTGCTGCTGACCCTCGCGGGCCGATGCGTGAAGATGGGGACGGAGATGATTCGATCGCGAACCCCCGCAACCAAGCGCTGCCTGACTCGGCAGGAGTGGCTGGCCTTGCCGTTGCCGCAATTGGAAATCGAGCCGTGCCCGGATTAAACTGCGACCGACGGCGCCGCTGGGCGAAGCCGGAACCGGAACGGCCTACTGATGGATGTAGCCGCACAGTAGAATCGCCGACACGGAGGGACCCTGCCGATGAAATGCCCGTATTGCAAGCAAGATGACGATCACGTGATCGACAGCCGAGTGGTGGAGGACGGCACGGCGATTCGCCGCCGTCGAGAGTGCAATTATTGCGGACGACGGTTCACGACCTACGAGCGATTGGAACGCCGCCCGCTCAAAGTGGTCAAGCGGGACGGAACTCGAGTACCGTTCGACAGAAACAAGCTCAAATCCGGTCTGGAAAAGGCCTGCTGGAAAAGACCCGTGAGCGACGCCAAGTTGGAACAAATCGCCAATCAGATCGAGCAGGAGCTTGAGACCGACTTCGAATCCGAGGTGGAGAGCCGCCACATCGGTGAGTTGGCGATGCAGTACCTTCGACGTCTGGACCAGGTCGCCTATGTGCGATTTGCCAGCGTTTACCGGCGTTTTGAAGACGCCGTGGATTTCGTCGAGGAGCTGCGTCCCATGTTACGGCGCGACGAAGATTTGTTGCCGCCCGTCATGCCGGAGTGAGCTTGCAATCCTTTCGTTTCCGGTAACCTAGCCGGACGGTTCGGCCGTCATCGGCACGCCTGAGTAATGATTGCAAGCCTGCCCCCTACGTCCATGCGACACTCTTGCGGAGTCATTAAGCGACGCCCATGCGATGCCTATTGTCGCAGATCCTCCGCGCTCGCGGCACCTTGAGCCACGGCATCCAACCGCGGTTCGAGGCACCAGCGAGTGGCATTGCGGAGCATCCGTTGCATCGCATCGCTTTCCAAGACAGTTCGGTTGTGTCCATTGGCCAGGTAGCATACCCTGCCCAATCCAAACGTGCGAACAAAACCGTGCAAGGAAGTCTGTTCCCCGGAGGCGGACTCCAGCAAGACGAGGGCGTCGGAAACGTGTAATCGCGGCCAGTGACGCTCGTCCTCCACGAAATAGTCATGGGCTCCCGCCGTCACGGGATGCAAGCCATTCAGAACGCGAACGTAATAGCTTTCTTGGGCCGGACCATGGCCCGCGTAACTCGCACCGAGCACGCGAAGGTAGAGCGACTCCTTTTCGTCCAAGGCCTTCAAGGCCGTTGCGTTGTGCAGCGCAAGGAATCCGCCGCCGCTCCATACGAACGAGGCGACGGTCATCTCTTGCTCTTCCGTCAACCAGAAGACAGCCTTACCGAAGGAGCCATTCGGCTGCGGATCGGGCCAAAGCATTCCATCCCGCAGGATGACCAGCAAATCGTACTGAAACACGACCTGCGGCCTAAACTGCCGAACGTCGTATAGAAATACAACCGCCACCCCTGCCTTTTCCATGACATGCTCCAGCGGCGGTCGGATGTAGACCGGATCGTGATAGCGGTCACCGATCAGGGCCAGCGCCCGGGGACGCCGCGACGGCGTCTGCGGCGGAGCCGTCAGCCGCTGATACATCCCCAGCACGAGAGCGGCCAGTTGAGTTTCGGACCATACCCTTGGAAACGAATCAAGTGCCTTGATTTCGCGTACCGCCACATCCGGTGAGCGACCCATGGAAATCTGGTACGCCACGGCGTCTCGTAGCCAAATGCGATGTTCCTCCGGTAATGTGTCGACGGCCAAGAAATCCGACGGATGCAACGCCTCCGCGACGGCGGCATCCGACGGCTCGGCGGGAGTGAAGGCGCGCTCGATCACGCGCGGGCGGAGGAGCGGCGCGAATACCGGAATGCCGACGAGGTGATGTC
>FWPU01009568.1_pt1 | contig 10101 bp, 7 predicted proteins | sample 2228361 | NCBI WGS metagenome assembly FWPU01 (sample SAMEA103939777, study PRJEB20133) | metagenome | reverse complement strand
CCTAAATTCCCCTCTCCATCTGGCGTGGAGACCTCACCCCCTAAATCCCCCTCTCCATCTGGCGTGGAGAGGGGGACTTCAGAGGGCGGCCTGGAGGACGCCGCGCTGGCCGTTGGTGCGCCAGTGGGGGTCGAGGGCGTCCAGGCGGGGGGCAAGGCCGGGGGGCAGGCCGACGATGGGGTCGCTCTTGAGGCTGCGGAGGGCGAGCAGGGGGGCGGGGAAGTAGGCGACCACGGCGGAGAAGGGCGTCTCCGGCGGCCAGAGGGCGTCGCCGACCAGGCGGCGGTAGTTGGCGTCGCCCTTGATAATGACCAGGCGCGCGCCGCTGAACAGGCGGGCCAGGCGGGGCGGCATATCCCACAGCAGGGCGCTGCTGTTCCAGAAGAGATCGGGGGCCAGGCGGAGCCGCCCGGCATCCAGGGCGGCGCGCAGGCGGCGGCCCAGGTCCGCCGATTGCATGCGATCCAGGAAGCGGAGGAGGTCGGCGGGGGTGGCGTCGCTGACGAAGGTGGGGTGGAGCTTGAGGTGGACGAAGACCTGCTCCGCCACGCCGTCCAGCAGGGCGGCGGCCAGGAGGAGGTCCATGGCCAGCTCGCGGCCCGCGTTATCCGCCACCAGGTGGACGGGGCCGGGGGCGCGGAGGAGACGTTGGACGGCCTGAGCGCTGTCATCCACCAGCAGGTCCTCCTGATCCACGGCGAGGCCGTGCTGCGCCGCCGTGGCGTAGCTGAGATCGATGCGGTTGGCCCACAGCGCGTCGTGGAGCAGGGCGTGGAGGCGCTCCTGTGGGCTGCGGGCAGGGGGCCAGGAGCGCTCGACGAGCTGCCAGAGGGCATCGCCGCGCTCCTCCTCGTGCTTGACCGGGGCGAAGGGGTCGCGCCCGGTCTCCCACCAGCGGACGGCCTGGATCACCAGACGATAGGCGAAGTTCTCCGCGTAGAACCAGTCGGTGCCCAGCCAGGTATCCCCGGCGTGGGCGGCGTGGGCGGCTGCCCAGCCCTCGTAGTCGGGGGCGGGGAGGTCCAGCGGGGGGATGGGGGCGTCGCCCTCCATGCCCTGGGCCAGGGCCTCCAGGGCGCGGTGGATGGCGGGCGGGTAGTCCGGGTTGAGGTCCCGCACCTGGCGCAGGATGGCGGGGACGCGGACGCGCATGGTGTGATGGGCGAAGGCGTTGGTGGGGTCGGTGCGGATCATGGGCGGGGCGGAGTCGGGTGCGGGCATGGCTGGCTCCGTGGTGAAAGTTGTGTCTGGTATGCATTCCTTGACAAAAAGCGTTACAAATATATTAAGATAGTCGGTCCGACGTGACCTGACTGTCCAGTCAAAAGATAATGTTACCGAACGGGGATAGTTCTGTCATTTGAGAATGTTACCGGGGCGTCCTCGCCTTTCATGGAGGGCAGGATATGAAGCGCCTGTGGAGCTTTGCAGTGGCGGTTGCGGCCCTGGCTGCTGTGGGCATCTGGCTCATTCTGTCTGCGCAGCCGGGAGACTCGACCGAAGCGCCTGTTGCGCGCAGGACGCCCCACGGGGTGATGTTCAGAGCAGAGCCTTTCTTGAGGGATGACCAGGAAGACGCTGAGGCATTGACTGAGGAACTCCTGAAGGCGGGCCTCACACAGGCGCAAATAGACAGGATACGCGCGGAAATCACACGCGCTGAACCAGACTCCGGGTAACTCACCGGCGAGGGCAGGTTCGTCTGGCAAGATGCGGGGGCGTCCAAATCCGACGCCCCCGTTGCTTTGCCGGCAGCGGTGAAGCATTGGCTGGCGAGGGATACGTATTGTGTGGCCTTCACCGGGCCGGACGGCGCGCCCTCAGCTCACCGCTTTCTTCACGAGCGCGGCGATCTTCGTCTCTGCGGCGGGAGTCAACTCCTTCAGCGCGAAGGCGGTCGGCCACATGGCGCCTTCGTCGAGGTTCGCCGCGTCGTTGAAGCCGAACGTGGCGTACCTGGCATTGAACTTGTGCGCGCTTTGGAAGAAGCAGACGACCTTGCCGTCCCTGGCATAGGCGGGCATGCCGTACCAGGTTTTCGGCGAGAGGGATGGCGCGCTCTGCATGATGATCGCGTGGATCCGCGTGGCCATGGCGCGATCCGGTTCCGGCATCTCGGCGATCTTGGCGAGCACGTCACTTTCCCCCTGCGCCCTGTCCTTGTTCGCGCGCGCTTCCGCCTTCAGCTCCTGGGCGCGCTCCTTCATCGCGGCGCGTTCCTCGTCCGTGAATCCCGTGGCTTTCTTGTTGGCTGCTGACATGCAGGACTCCTATCTCTCTATGCGCACAAACGAAAATGGCACACATGTTCTACCAGAAGAGCGTACCAGAAGTTACTGCATCGGTCAAGATGTCGGCCACCACCGGGCCTTCCCCGGCGGGCGTTACCGGGTGGCGGGGGTGAGCGTGGGGCCGGACTCCTGGCGGATATCCGGCTGGGCGAAGTTAGCCGGGTCCACGTAGTCGGCGAGCCAGCCGGCCAGGTCGTAGGCCGTGCCCAGGTCCGTGCCGTGGAGATTGCCGGGATAAATCTGCAAGGTGACGTTGCTGCCGTAGGCGGCGATCTGGCGGGCCACGTCGCCGGGGCCGCCACGGGCGTCGTTCTCGCTGGTGACGATCCACACGGGGCGGTCGCCCATCTGCTGCATGGGGCCGGGGGTCTCCACGCCGAAGTAGTCGAGGCCGGGGGAGAGGAGAAACGCGCCCCGGCACCAGTCCGGCAGGGCAGCGCAGGCGGCCAGGGCGCTGTTGGCCCCGATGCTGGAGCCGAAGAGCAGGCCGTTGGCGATGCCCTGCGCCTGGGCGAAGGCGGCCAGATCGCTGATCACGCCGGGCCAGTCCCGGTAGTCCGGCTCGCCGGGGCCGACCTGGCCGTGGCCGGGCATGTCGGGGGTGAGGACGTGGATGCCGAGGTCTTGCAGGGTGGGGAGCAGCCAGTCCCAGGACATGCGGTCCAGGCCCCTGCCGTGCACCAGGACGGCCCCCCAGTCGGACAGCGGCGCGCCGGGGGCGGACGGGTAGTAGGCGGTGGCCACGTCGTAGGCCCCGCTGGCGACGGTGTGGCGCTCGTAGAGGGTGACGGGGTCGGGCAGCAGGCCCAGGGGCAGGGCGGCGTAGGCGTCGGCGTCGAGGGGCTGGGGATCGCCGAGCGGCCCCCAGGTGCCGTCCACGGGCTGCCAGGGCTGGGTCTGCCCGCCGTAGAGGACGCGGTCCGGGTATTGGGGGAAGGTGGCCATGCCATCCAGGAGGGAGAGGCTCATGCCGGTGGCGGCCTGGCCGCCCTGCAGGAAGGCGGTGGAGGCGAGGACCATCTGCACGCCGTTGAAGCTGAGGGTGACGGGGTCCGCGCCCTGGGGGGTCTGGACCAGGATGCCGCTGGGGGGCGCTTCCAGGCAGGGGGCGTCGCCGAAGCCGGTGCGGAAGTAGAAGGCCTGCATGGGGCCAAAGGTGGGGGCGGCCCCCCCCGGCTCCACCACGGCCAGGGCGCTCAGGTCGCCCTGCGCCGTCACCAGCTCGGCGAAGACCCAGGCCACGCCCCCCTCCGGCGGGCGGACGCGCAGCCAGGAGCCATCCACCAGCCGCCCGTCGGCGGTAAGGGCGTCGCCCGCCGCGAGGGAGCCGACGATGGGGTCGGCGGTGGAAGGGCCGCCGCGCAGGTTGGCGTTGGCGGTGGCGGTGACGGGCAGGGTGGGCGGGGCAGGCTGCGCGCCCCCGGCGTTCTCCAGCTCGACATCGCCGAAGAGCACGAAGGTGACGTTCTGGCCGGGCAGGGTTTCCGGGAGATTGGCCTGGACGCGCAGCAGGGCCACGCCCCAGGAGCCAGCGGCCTCATCCAGGGTGGAGAGGCGCAGGGAGAGCACGTCTGCCACGGAGACGCGGTCGCCGGGCTGCCGGAAGGTGAAGGCGGCGGCGTCGGCTCGTGGCAGGGCCTCCGCCTGGATGTAGCCGTAGCAGGCCTGGTTGCGGGCCGTTGCCTGGCAGGCGAAGGCGGCGGTCTGCACGGCGGCCTGGACGATGGCCGGGCAGGAATCGCCGCCCTGGGCGAGGGTGACGGGCAGCGGCCAGGCGGCGAGCGGGAGCGACAGGAGCAACAGCGCCAACAAAAAACGTCTCTTTTTCATGGGGGCCTCTCTTTAACACGCTACCCTGCATGTGCAGGATGGAGGCAGTATGCCACAACCCCCTGCCGGATGCCACAGCGGGGGGGGCAAACGCAAAAAAGACCAGGGCGTCCGGGGGACGCCGCTGGTCGCGGGGGGTGAAGGCGGCTGCGAGCGCCTCAGCTCTTGCCCTGGAGGAGCTTTCTGGCCTTGACGGCGATCTGCTTGACCGGATTGGGCCTGCTCTTGGGCAGCTTGATGGTGAGGATGCCGTTTTCCAGGGTGGCCTCGGCTTTGTCCGCGTTGACGCCCTCCGGCAGGCGCACGGAGCGGGCGAAGCGGCCATAGCGCATCTCGCGCATGTACCAGTTCCAGCGCGAGGACTCGCGCTCGCTCTTGCTCTCCGCCGTGATGGTGAGCATGTCGCCGTTGACCTCGACGTTGATGTCCTCCTCCCGGATGCCGGGGACGGCGGTGCGGACGACGACGTTGCTCTCGTCGGTGGTGATATCCAGGGCCAGCGGGCTGGCATCCACCGGGGTCAGAAGGCCATCGGAAGGGGCCAGGCTGCGAGTCATGGCCGCTTCCATGGCGTCCAGCATCCGGCGCATCTCTCTAAACGGGTTGAAGCGATCATAGGGTGTTAACATGGCACGACACCTCCTTCCCCTGGCCAGAATGCGATGGCTACTTTGCAGTAAACCGCAGTGGCGTTAGAACGAGATTAGAAGGAGATTGGAAATGCGTCAGAGAGGGGCGAGGGCGGGCTGGCTCACCGCATGCCTCACCCCCTAAATCCCCCTCTCCATCTGCGTGGAGAGGGGGACTTCAGACGCCGCTCGCGTTTCAGGGGGTGTGGGGCGAGGGCGCGCCAGGCGGCGACCCGCTGCACGGGACGTCCCAGGCGCTCCAACGTGTCTCGAATGACCTCCCAGGTGAGCGGGAAATCCGGGCTATCGCCTGCGCCGAGATAGAGCAGCACATCCCACACGGTGTTGGCGTTGGGCGGGCGCTCGTCCGACTCGGTGAACTCCACGATGGCGTCTTCTGCCCAGTGGACCAGTTCGGCGAGGGATAGCTGGCCGTTAAGGCAATCCAGGATTTTGGCTGCCAGGATTTCCTGTGTGATCATGGTCCGTCGTCTTTCCGTCTGCTTTGCCTACGGTGTCAATGATCTGATGCCCGGTATCGACAGGGTACTTCTTTCTTATCCCGTGACGCGGACGCGGCTGCCGGAGGGGGTTTTTTCCACCTCCAGGCGGGCGGGGAAGGCGTCCCGCAGGTCCTCCACGTGGGTGATGACCAGGATGAGGTCGAAGTCGTCGGCGATGGCGTTGATGGCCTCCACCAGGCGCTCGCGCCCGGCGGCGTCCTGGGTGCCGAAGCCCTCGTCGATGAAGAGGGTGCGCAGGCGCGCCCCGGCGCGTTGGGCCAGCAGCTTGCTGAGGGCGATGCGGATGGCGAAGTCGATGCGGAAAGCCTCGCCGCCGCTGTAGAGGGCGTAGTCGCGGAGGCCGGCCTCGTCGGCGATGGCGATGTCCAGCGTCTCGGCCAGGCCGCCGGTGACCTTCTCCCGCTGGGTGCTGAAGCGGACCTGGAGCGGCCCGTCGGTCATGCGGGCCAAGAGGGCATTGGCGGCGTCCTCCAGCTCCGGGATGGCGGCCTCGATGATCATGGCGGGGATGCCGTTCTTGCCGAAGGCCTGGCGCAACTGCTGGTAGACCTCCTGGCGGTCCAGCAACTCCTGGCGGCGCTGGAGGAGGGACTGCCGGCGCTGGCGCAGGCCGTCCAGCGCGCCGAGGGCCTGCTGCGCCCTGGCGCGTTTTTCCGCCGCGACCTGCAGGGCGGTGCGGCGCTGGCGGACCTCGTCGGCGCGGCGGTTGGCCTCCGCCACCAGCGCGCGCAGGCGCTCCATCTCCTCCGCCACGGCCTGGTGGGCGCGGGAGTCCTCCTGGCGGGCGTGGCGCAGGCGCTCCAGGCGGTTGTGGGCGGCCTGGAGGGCCTGGCGGGCCTCCGGCAGGGAATCGAGGGCAAGCTGAAGCTCCTGCTGGCGGGCCTCGTAGGCGCGGTAGGAGTCGAGGGTCTCGCGGGCGGCGGTATGGGCGGCGCGGTCGTAGCCGAGGCGGGCGGCCTCCGCGTTGAGGGCGGCGAGCTGGGCGCGGGCCTCCACGGCGTAGCTTTCCGCCTCCAGGGCGGCGGTGACGCTCCCCAGGGCGGCGCGGGCCTCCGTGAGGCGGGTGGCGGCGGCGCGGGCGGCCTCCTGGCGGGCGCGGAGCTGGCCCAGGCGCTCCCGGAGGGGGGGCAACTGGCGCAGGTCCGGGGCGAGGGCGGCGATGCGGGATTCGCAGGCTTCCAGCTCGGCGCGGATTTCCTCCAGGCGGGCGGCGTTGGCGCGGTAGTGGTCGCCACGCGCCGTGCCCTGCTCCTGGTACTGCGCGATGAGGTCGGCGCGCTGCTGAGGGGAGAGGGGCTGCTGGCAGGTGGGGCAGACCGCCGACTCTGGGGGGGCGGCCTGGAGGGCATCCAGCCGCGCACGGAGGGCGCTCATCTCGGCGAAGAGGGCCTGGTTGGCGCTGCGGAGGGCGGCGGCCTCGGCGTTGAGGGCGGCGATGGACTCGCGGAGGCGGTCGCGCTCGGCCTCCAGGGCTTCCAGGGCGCGGAGGGAATCCTCGACGGCGGCCAGGTCGGCGGCCAGGTCGTCGGCGTCGGCGGCCAGGCGCTCCAGCTCCTCGATGGCCCCCCGGTGGTCGCCCGCCTGGGCCTCCAGGGCGGCGCGGGCGGCGGCGATGTGGGCCTCCAGGGCGTGGCGGCGGGCCTCGACATCCTGGAGGTCCAGCAGGCGGTCGCTGAGGGAGTGGTCGGCCTGGCGGGCGGCCTCCAGGGCCTGGTAGCCGGCCTCGATGGACTCGCGGCGGGCGATGACGGCCTCGTAGCCCTCGATGCGGGCCTGCTGACGGTCCAGGTCGGCCAGGACGGCCTGCTCATCGCCCTCGTACTCGCGCAGGCGGCGCTCCAGGTCGGCCAGGCGGTCGGAGGCGGCGCGGAGGCGGGCGGGGGCGTCGGCCACGTCCTGGTAGCGGGCCTCGGCGTCGTGGAGGGCGCGCTCGGCTTCGGCGAACCCGGCCTCGGCTTCTGCGAGGTCACGGCGGAAGGCCGGCTCGTGGGCCAGGTCCTCCTCGATCTGGGCCAGGCGTCCTTCGACGTTGCCGAGGGCGGTCTCGACCTCGCGCAGATGGCGGCGGGCGCGCTCCTCGTAGACGGACCAGGCCTCCAGGCCGAGGATATCGGCCAGAATCTGCTTGCGCTGGGCGGGGGTCTTGACGGTGAAGGCGTCCGCGCGGCCCTGCTGGAGAAAGGCGCTGTGGACGAAGGTGTCGTAATCCAGGCGCAGGAGGGCGTCGATGCGGGCCTGGGTCTCGCGGATGGAGGCGCTGCCGATCTCGCGGAAGCCGCCGGTGGCGCCCTCATCGCGGACGAAGAAGCCCAGGCGGCCCTGGCGACGGCGGCGGTCCCGCTGGCGGACGACGCGGTAGAGGCGGCCCTCGTGCTCGAAGTCCAGCTCCACGCTCATCTCATCGGCGCCAAGGGTGATCAGCTCCTCGTCGCGGTGGGCGCGCGCCTTGCCCCACAAGGCCCAGGTGATGGCGTCCAGGAGGGAGGATTTGCCCGCGCCGTTGGGGCCGCTGAGGCAGGCGAGGTGCAGCCCGGCGAAGACCACGGGATCCGGGGCGCGGTAGGGCAAGAAGTTGCGCAGGGTGAGGCGAACGGGAAGCATGGGACGGCTGATTCCGGGCAATCAACGGGCGACGGGCCGGGATGACAGGATGACCGTGTGGGGATAGTGTAAACCGGGCGGGGCCAAAGGGCGAGTCTTCGGGCGGTCAGTTGCGCGGGGAATGGCTGAGGCGCGCCCGCAGCGCCGAGGCCAGGCGGGCATCCGCACCCAGCAGGTAGAGCAGGCAGAGCGCGGCGGTGAGGAGGGTGAGGGCGCCGCCCAGGTAGAGCAGCGGAGGGCGGTAGGCGAAGCGGACGTGGTGCAGCGCGCCGTCTGGAGGGAGCAGCACGCCGACCTGGCCGCCGACGGACTCCAGGGGGGCGGGCTGGCCGTCCACCCAGGCCTGCCAGCCGGGATAGGCGCGCTCCTGGATGGTGACGACGAGGGGCAGGCCGCGCCGCGCCTCGACGGTCAGGCTGACCGTGTCCGGCGTGTGGCGGACGGCGTGGAGGGGGTTGGTGAGGGCGGGGTTGAGCTGGGGGGTGCGGACGCCGTTGAGGACCGGCTGCGGGATGCTGTAGGCGTAGCTGAGGGCGGCGTCCAGGCGGTAGAGGCAGGGGTGGCCGTCCACGGGGGCGGGGCTGCCGGGCAGGGGGCGGTAGCCGTGCTCGGAGAGCCAACGACGCCCGGCCTCGTCCCAGGCCAGGCCGTACTGCGGCAGGGATTGGGTGAGGTCGATGTGGCCCTGGGTCCAGGGGAGGGGGAGGGGGGTGAAATCGGCCTCGATGTTGAAGAGGCGGACGCGGTGGCGCAGGAAGGGGACCACGGCGTCGTAGCCCAGGCGGTAGGCGGCCAGCGGCTCCTGGGGATGCTGCGCGCGCAGCCAGGCCAGGCAGACGTCGTCGTAGACGTTGGGGCCGACGGTCCCGGTGAAGATGTGCCACTGGGCGTTGACCTGCTGCGCGGCGAGGGCACAGGCGAGGACCAGCCCCAGGGCCAGGACGTGCCGCAGGCGGGGGACCACGGGCGGCAGGGCAGCCAGCCAGCGCCCCCAGGCGGGATGCCGCAGCGCGCGCCAGAGGCCGTCGGCGCGCATGGCGAGCAGCACGGCCAGCCAGAAGGAGGCCACGGCCAGCGCCCGCCCGACAAAGCGCCACTGCCCCAGCAGGGGGACATGGTCGTAGAGCCAGACCATGAGCGGGTTGCCGCCCGCGCCCCACACCGTGGCGAAGACGACCATGACCACGCCGACCAGCCAGACGCGCCACGCGCCGGGCAGGGCGGGCCGGTGCAGGAAGGGGAAGACGGGCGGCAGGAGGACGAAGAGCAGGGCGGCGAACCACAGCGGGGTGACGAAGCTGTAGTAGAAGTGGGCCGCGCCGGGCGCGCGGCCTTCCAGGTAGGTCTGGATGTCGCCGTTGTAGAACTGCTCGACGACGCGGGCCAGGTCGGCCACGCGGCCCGCGCCGATCTCGTCCGGGTGGCCGCCGATGTGCGCCCGGTTGATCCACAGGGGGAGCAGGGTGACAGCGCTGAGGCCGACGGTGAGGGCGGCGGCCAGGGCCAGCCGCCGCAGGGCGGGCCAGTCCAGGCGGCGGGCGGGGCGGAGGGCGTGCGTCAGGGCGAGCAGGGCCAGGCTGACCAGCATGGGGAGGGTGTACCAGATGTTGCCGGCCCAGAAGAGCAGGGTGAAGGCGACCGCCGCCAGGACGGGGGGCCAGCCCCTGCGTTGTGGCAGGGACCAGCGGCGGCGCGGGAGGCGGAGGGCCGCGACGGCCCCGGCGACGACCCAGGGCATGTAGGCCTGGCTGACGCCAAGCTGGAAGTACCCGGCCCCGATCATGGCGTGCATGTTGCCCTTGCCGAGCAGGAGGAGGGCCAGCAGCAGCCGCCCCAGCGCGCCGCAGCCCAGGACGCGGGCCAGCGCCCAGCCGCCCCAGCCCGCCAGCAGGGCGGAAAGGGCCACGCTGAGGCGGACGCCGCGCGCGCCGCCCTCCAACAGGCTCGGCCCGGCGCTGAGGGGGTTGAGCACGAAGGAGAAGGGGTTATCCACCAGCGGCTCGCCGAACTCCAGGTAGGGCTGCCAGAGGGGGATGTAGCCGTGGCGGCGCAGGCCGTCGGCGGCCAGGTAGGCGGAGCTGGTGAGCCACTCGGCCTCCCTGCCGGGTAGCTGGAGGGCGGGGTCGGGGGCCAGGAAGGGGTGGGCCACGGCGGTGGCAGCCAGGGCGACCAGGATGACCTCGGCGGCGAATTGCAGGGGAGGCAGGGGGCGGGCCAGGGTGCGGG
>FWPU01010577.1_pt1 | contig 10102 bp, 7 predicted proteins | sample 2228361 | NCBI WGS metagenome assembly FWPU01 (sample SAMEA103939777, study PRJEB20133) | metagenome | reverse complement strand
AGCGCCTCGTCCATGGCGAAACTCTCCTTGTCGGAGGGGAAGGCCTCCTGGCGCACATCGCCCATATACCTGGCCACCGCCTCCCGGATGAAGGAGACCTGGGTGAAGGGGTAGAGGTGGAAGTCGCTCAGCTGGACGATCTTGAACCCGTCCAGGGCCGGATGCAGGCCTGGGATGGGCAGCCGGATCTGCTCCACGGTCAGGCGGTGGCCGATGGCGACTTGGCCGAAATGGCGAAAGAGAAAACGGCTGGTACGCTCAAACAGTCGGTAGATGTGTCTCAATGGGGCTCCTCGATGGCCAAATGTTCGTTGCGCCGGGTGCCATGCCCCGTGGGCTGGCATACCGGGCGCGGACCCGGCCCCCCAGTATACCCTTGAATGGGCCAAAACGCACACCCGGCCACAGGCTGTTTCGCCCTGATCTGCCCGCGCCCAAGGAGCGGGCTCCCACCCTTGGGCGCGGGCAGGCAGGGTCGGCGTTACAGGCCCAGGCGGGCGAACTGCTCGGCCGGCGCGTCGTTTTCCCGCATCAGCCGCACCAGGTGCTGGATCATGCGCTCCTCCACCGCCGGGTCCTGGATGGGCTCCGTCTGGCCGGGATCCTCCTGGAGGTCGAAGAGCAGGGTGCCGAAGGGGAAGGGGTTGCGGGCGCTGCGGGCCAGGATCTTCATCACCGGGCAGCCTTTGGTGAAGGAAAAGGGCGGCGCGATCTCGATCTCCTGCAGCTCCTCCACGCTGAAGCGCTCCCGCATGTGGGTGGGCATGAGGGTGTATTCGTAGAGGGGCGTGTTGTCCGGCCGCGCGCAGGCCCGCATGTAGACGTAGCGGCCGTCGGTGACGTTGACATGGCCGCCGTGGATGCCGAAGAGCACGGCCTCCCGGGTGGGCGCGTCGTGGTCCAGGGTCTCCCGCAGGGGGATGCCCTCCATGTCGGGCGGGCGTTCCACGCCGAAGAATTCCAGCAGGGTGGCCGGCAAGTCGATCATCTGCACCAGGTGGTTGCAGCGCACGTTGCGCCGCCGGCTGCGGGGATCCCAGATGAAGAGGGGCGTATGGGCTACCTCCTGGTAGAAGGGCTGCACCACCTTGGCCCACCAGTCGTGTTCCCCCAGCAGGAAGCCGTGATCGGTGCAGACGATGAGCATGGTATCATCCCACAGGTTGAGCTCGTCCATCAGGTCCAGCACCTTGCCCAAATAGGTGTCGCACATGCTGACCAGCGCGGCGTATTCATAGCGGAGGTGGGCCACTTCCTCGGGCGTCTCCTGGACCTGGCGATAGGGGGGCCAGTCGAAGTGGCGGCCGCGGTACTCGTGGGGGTAGAGGTCCTTGTAGTGCTGCTGGGTGAAGAAGGGTTCGTGGGGGTCGAAGGTCTCGATCTGGAGGAACCAGTTGTCCTCCTGGTGGTTGCGGCGGATGAAGTCCAGGCCGTTGGCGAAGGTGCGGGGCTGGGGCTGGTCCTCTTCCCGGCCCATGAAGGCCCGGTTCACCCAGTCCTGCCGCCAGGTGTTTTTGAAGCGGGTTTGGGTGCCCAGCTGGCGTTCCACCACCACGGGCGGGATCTCGGGGTCCCGGACCTGGCCCATCCAGTGATCCCCTTCCTGGCCCCGCTCGAAGTTCCAGGTGGTGTAGCGCTGATGGTAGGTGGCGCCACCGTCCTCGAAGTAGTGCTGGTGGTCGGTGGAGAGGTGGGTGTAGACGCCGTTGCGGTCCAGGATCTCGGGCATGGAGTCGTCGAAGGGCTCCAGGGGGCCCCAGCTCCGGTGGAGGAAGTTGTAGCGGCCGGTGTGGAGTTCCCGCCGGGCCGGCATGCAGGGCATGCTGCCCACGTAGCAGTTGTCGAAGGTGACGGTCCGTTCGGCCAGGCGGGTGAAGTTGGGGGCATGCACCCAGTCGCAGCCGTAGGGGGGCAGCATGCGGCGGTTCAGGGTGTCGAACATCACCAGGATGGCTTTCATGGCAAGACTCCTCGTCGGGGTTCTACGGGTTGGGATTTCGAGCTGGGCGATGCGGGGCGGGCAGGGGATGGGGCCTCCCATGCCGCGCCCCGGGTGGCATGCGGCGGGGGGAGGCGGTCAGCGGATGACCGACTTGGACGTGGGCTCGATGCGGGTGACCACGGTCTTGGTGCGGTCCAGCATTTCGCCCACCTGGGGCGAAATTTCGTTTTGCCAGTAGTCGGTTTCGTAGACGGCCTTGTAGAGGCGTTCCCGCTCCTCCTCGCTGTCGAAACGGCGGATCCAGACGTAGAGATCCTCCTCTTCCTGTCCCACGAAGGAACCCACCACCACCATCCCCTTGGAGACCTGGTAGGGGATGATGACCTCCTCCATGAAGCGGACCCAGCGTTCCCGCTGTCCCGGTTTGGTGCGATATTGGCGCAGTTCGAAAAACATGGTGGTGCTCTCCTTGGATGGATGGCGATAGCTGGTGGCGTGGTGCGTGTACCAGTTTACGCACCACGCAACATGTCGGTTTTACGTGCCCTCCCACTTCAGCTCAACACGACCGGTCCGGCCGGGCGGTCGCTCTGCATGAAACCGTGGCCGGCCTGGGGCCGATGATTGAAATCATCGGCTGGCACACCCCAAGTGCGTTGAAACGCACTCCACGGGGCGGATGGTGCCCGGCTTGAATCCGTTGAAAACGGATTTTCAGCCCCAGCGAGGCATTTCCATGCCTCGTCATCGGGCCGATGGACGTACCACGGTTGATTGTGGTCCTACCGGCTGGGCTAGTCGGCCAGCATCCCTTCCCGCCGGCAGGCGGCAGCCAGGCGGGCGATGCCCTCCTGGATCTCTTCCGGGGTGTTGTAGCCGAAGCAGAGGCGCATGCAGTTGCGGCCGGAGACGCCGTCGGCTGCGAAGGCCGTGCCCGGCACATAGCCCACGTCCTCCGTCTCCAGCACCCGGTCGCGGATGCGGACCAGGTCGGCCTGTTTCGGCAGCCGCACCCAGATGTAGAGGCCGCCCTGGGGCCGGCTCCAGGTGGCGCCGTCGCCGAAGTGCTCCTCCAGCGCGGCCAGCATGGTATCCCGCTTGCGCCGCTGTACGTCGTTGATGACCTCGATGTGGGCGTGGAGCTGGCCTGTGGCGAAGCGGTGGACCGCGAAGGCGGCGAAGGTGTTGACGGAACCGCCGCTCTTGGCGGCCAGGGCCCGTTGTAGCAGCTCCCGGGGCGCGGTCATGTAGCCCAGGCGCATCCCCGGCGCAATGATCTTAGAGAACGAAGCCACATACATCACCCGCCCCGTCCCATCCAGGGCATAGAGGGAGGGCACATCGCTGCCCTCATAGCGCAGGTCCACGTAGCAGTCGTCCTCCAGGATGGGGACGTCGTAGCGCTGGGCCAGCTCCACCATGGCCTGGCGTCGCTCCAGGGACATGGTCCAGCCCTGGGGGTTCTGGAAGGTGGGCACGGTGTAGATGAACTTGACCCGTTTGTCCTCGGCCTGGGCCTGGCGGATGGCCGCCTCCAGCGCATCGGGCAGCATGCCCTGCTCGTCGCAGGGCACCCCCCGGATGTCGGCCCGGAAGCGGCGCATGGTGTTGAGGGTGCCGCTGTAGACGAACTCCTCGGTGAGGAGCACGTCGCCAGGGTCCACCAGTGTCTCCACGATCATGTGGATGGGCTGGCTGGAGCCGTCGCCCAGGATGATGTCGTCCGGGCTGACGTGGATGTCCCGATCCCGGGCCAGCTTGTTGGCCACGTATTCCCGCAGGGGCGGATAGCCCTGGCGGTGGTGGTAGATGGCCAGATCCCGGCCTTCCTCGGCCAGGGCCTGGCGCAGCCCCTCCACCAGCTCGTCCAGGGGGAGGGTTTCCGGGTCGGGGTAGGCCACGGCGAAGTCGTAGCGGCCACGGCGGGGCATGCCCAGGGGGGCGGGCTCCGCGGCGTTGCGGGCGAAGAGCCGTTCGTAGCTAAAGGAGTTGTTTGCACTCATGCCGGGGCTCCTGCCTGGCTGACGGCCACTTCCTCGTTGGCCCGCTGCACCAGGGCCTTCATGTAGCCGATGGTGTAGGCAGTGCCCACCCGGGGATCGTTGGCCATGAGGGGGATGTGGTCGGGGATGATGACGCCGTCGAAGTTGACTTCCCGCAGGGTTTTCATCACCTGGTACATGTCCATGTAACCATTGTCCACGAAGGTCTCCACGAAGTGGGGTAGGGGCGCGCTCACGTTGCGGAAGTGGACCTTGAAGATCTTGCCGGCCCGGCCAAAGTCTCGGATGGCCGAGAGTACATCCTTGCCCATGAGGGGGCCGCCCTCCAGCCAGCAGCCCACGCAGAAGCAGATGCCCACATTGGGGCTGTCCGCGATGGCCAGCGCGCGCTGGTAGCCGTCATAGCTGCTGAAGATGCAGCGGGGAACGCCGGCCAGCTCGGGCTGGGGCGGGTCGTCCGGGTGGATGCCGATTTTGACGTCCGCCTCTTCGGCCACGGGCGCCACCTCCTGGATGAAGCGGGTGAAGTTCTCCCAGATCTCTTCCGGCGTGTAGCGGCGGCCGTGGGAGAGGGGCGCGTAGTAGTAACGGCCGTTCCAGTGGCCCTTTTCGGCCCTGGCCAGGTCGAAGGCCCGGGCACTGGCGCCGCCCCGGGTGGTTTCCCGGTCGGTGCTCCAGATGCCGTTGGCCATGTGGGCGTAGGTGGTGTAGGGGATGCCCGCCCGACCCAGGTCCCGCAGGTGCTGTTTATACTGCTCCACTTTGGCGTCCCGGTTCTCCAGGCCGAGGACGATGGCATCCTGGTTATGGACGTCCCGGTTGCCGAAGCCGTAGATTTTGAGGCCGTGATCTTCGAAGAGCTTGCGCCGGCTGGCAAAGTAGTCGTAGCTGGCCTTGGACGCGTCGGTCCAAAGCACCACGTAGTCGATGCCCATCTGCTTGACGAACTGGAGATCTTCTTCGCTGGGCTCGGGCGACATCTGTGCCGCGATCTTGAGCCCTGGTTCGACCTCCACCTTGCTGAGTTGGGTCACCATGTTCCTCCTTGTTGTGACCGGTGTTGTGACCGGTCGGGTGGGTTGTTGCTTTGGGGATTGGAAACGGGCAACGCCATGGCAGGGCGTGTCGGGTTGTCGGTGAATAGTGTATGTGATTCGACTGGGCCGGTCAATTGTGGCCGTCCATGGGTGTATTTCAGCCTAGGGGCCGGATCGGATCCTGGGGCTCTTCCCAGGCCCACGTCTTGTCGGACAGGGCAGGCCCTGTCCCACCTGCTTGCCCCGCCCCCATCCCTTCCTTTGCCGTGAACAAAATGGGTCCCCAGTCTGAAAGAGGCCCGACCCATGGGACAGGATGGCCTCGCGCTTGGGCCTGCCTGCGCTTACGGCCGCACGATGCTGCCGTCGGCACGGCGGTCCTCGGCCATGTAGAAGGTGCGGGCGGCCAGTTCCGGGTCCAACAGCGCCCGGGCCTGCTTTTCGTCCACGTCGATGCCCAGGCCGGGTTGTTCGTTGGCGTAGAGGTAGCCGCCCTCCAGCACGGCATGGCCGGGGAAGGTGGCATACTCCTCGGGCCGGAAGTGGTTCTCCTCCTGGATGCCGAAGCTGGTGCTGGCCAGGTCCAGGTGGACCGCGGCCATCTGGTTGACGGGGTCGTTGTCGCCGCCCTCCTGCCAGGCGGTGCGCACGCCGAACCATTCACACAAGGTGGCGATCTTGCGACAGTTGGTGATGCCGCCGCCTTTGGAGACCCGCACCCGCACGAAGTCGATGAGCCGCTCGGTGATCAGGGGGATCCACTCGTGGGGGTTGATGAAGAGCTCGCCCATGGCCTGGGGCGTGGTGCACTGCTGGCGCACCAGGCGATACCAGTGGATTTGCTCCGGTGGGAGCAGGTCTTCCAGGAAGAAGAGACGGTAGGGCTCCAGCAACTTGGCCAGGGTGACCGCGTTGGTGGGGTGCAGGTGCTCGTGGACGTCGTGGGTGAGCTTGGGGCCGAAGCCCAGCTTCTCCCGCAGATAGGCAAACATCTTGGGGATATTCTCCAGGTAGGCCTCATCGTCGAAGACCCGGGCGTGTCCCCAGTGGTTTTTGGGCAGGCGGGTCTGATGGGCGTCCATGAAACCGCCGCCGCCATAGGGGCCCAGTTGGCAGCGGATCACCTGGTAGCCTTCCTCCATGTAGCGACGGACGTCATCCTCCAGTGCCTGGAGGTCATCGCCGGTCGCGTGGGCGTAGGCCATCACGGCCGCGCGGGTGGGGCCGCCCAGGAGCTGGTAGACGGGCATGCCGGCTTCCTTGCCCTTGATGTCCCAGAGGGCCATGTCGATGCCGGCCTGGACGGTGTTTAGGATGGAATCGTTGCGCCAGTAGCCGCAGGTGTAGATGCTCTGCCAGATATCCTCAATGTGGCCCGCGTCCCGGCCGATGAGCAGGGGGGCGACAGTCTCGATGGCGGTGATGACGGTCTTGGCCCGATAATGGTCGCTGACCGAGCCGATGCCGTAGAGGCCGGGCTGGTCGGTCAGGACTTTGACGATCACCCAGGTCCCTGCGGCCCGGGTGCGGATGGGTTGAATGGCGGTGATTTTGGGCATGTTCGTCCTCGGATTGAATGTCCGCCAGGCGCACGTTTGTGGGTAAACCTTATCGGCCTGGACCAGGGATCCTTATGCACAGACCGGAGCGCTGCCATCCCAGCGGTTGAACGGCTTGTTGTAGTGCTCGGCGGCCAGGCGGTCCCGAGTGTCGTACCAGAGCTTGGCCCACACGGCCGGATCCCGCAGCACCTGGTCCGGGTTCGAGCGGCTTCGAGCCACAAAACCCGGAAACGCGCCCCGGCCCGTGGCCTGGCCAATGGGATTGTAGCGCAGGTCAAAGCTCCAGCGGATGTCGTCGCTCACATTGGACAGGGAGGCATGGCAGGTGCGGCGGTGTAGGAAGAGGACATCACCCCGCTTCATGGGCATGGGCACTGCCTGATCCAGCTCCAGCAGGGCATCTGGGATGCTCAGGCCCACGGGCCGGGGACAGTGAGTGCGCAGGCCGGTCCGGTGGCTGTAGGGGATGACAGTCAGGGGGCCGGCCTCCACCGGCGCGTCCAGGAGGGGGAACCAGACGGTCAACATCTCGGTTTCATCGGCCTCCGGCAGGACGACGCCGTTGTCCTGATGCCAGGGTGTGGCGCCCAGTTGGGGGCGACCATCTTCTGTGGTTGGCGTGAGGTGTTCTGGGGGCTTGATGCGCACATGTTGCACCGGGTTGGAATAAATTTCCGGGCCGATGATGGATTCAACCGCGTCCAACAGGCGTGGATTGGTCAGGGCGCGGAAGACGGCTGGCCCCACCCAGAGGGGCGTGTCCGGCTGGACGTTTCCCTGTGGAAGGGAGAAGTCAAAGTACTGGGCGTGGACTTTGCTGCTTTCCCGGTAGATCTGGATCAGGCGCTGGCCGAAGGGCAGCTCTGGATAGGTGGACCGGATCTCGCCCCGGGCGTAGAGTTCCCTGGCCAGCCTGTCCAGCACACCCTTGTACTCTTCGATGATGGGATCCAGATCGGCAACCGGATCCAGAAGGCCTTCCACCAGGAGGTAACCCTGGTCCTCGAACTGCTGTACCTGTTCTTGGGTTAAAAAAGCCATGATGCATCCTCCTTGGTTCCAAATGAATCCACTCTGCTCTGTCCGTACGATGGCGACTTTCTGGACTTTGACCTTTGGGTATAGTTCACATTTGTCGGGCTAAGCGCAAAGCTGGCGCCAGGTCTGTTGACAGCGGTCCCTGGGATAATCACAAAGTAAGAAGAGCATACTGGTTGTAGTGGTTAATATAAAGGGGCGGTCAGGGGGAAGTAACCGTTGGTGTTAGTAGAATTTCTGATAAAGATAACATGACAGGTAAAATTCGTTCTTTGCTCAGCCCCTCGCCCATGGTAGCGACGATAAGGGGACTTATGAGTGGCTGTTCAGCTGGATCTTGTGCTGATATTATAATAACTGGTATGGACTTTAGATCGGCATCTGCCTGTTTCTGGTCTAATAGCATCCACCCGTTCTGTTCTGGAAGCATAATGTCAAGTAACATCAGATCGGGAGGTTGTTGACGTAACTTTTTCATCGCATCTGATGCATTGACTGCTGTAGTTACTTCTAAGAAGGAATCGTAAGCATAGAGCATCCGTATCAAAAGTTGACGAAAATCTGGATCGTCATCAACAACCAATATATGTCGGACAGGAGTTGGAATGGCTTTTAGTGCTTCTGACAAATCAGCTCGAGTTATTGGCTTATTTAATTAAATAGTCAATCGCGCCTGCCAGATGTGTTTGTTCAAGCGATGATGGCAACATGCTACCGATGACGGGCGTATCTCTAATTTTACATTGGAGGGAGCTCATCAAGGAAAGTAATCGTGCAGAATCTGCTGTGTTGATGAGAAGAGCATGTGCAGGGACTCTTGCCAGTTCGTTGTGTGCATCCTCCAAGGATTTTAGCACTACGATTTCATTTTCTTCTTCCATGCTCATCGCTTCAAGAAGCGAATGCAGAGCCTCCGTTTCGTCATAGATTATCAATCGTCGACTGCGGGGAAGGAGAGGCAGCTCCGTTCGGGAGGCGCGTTCCATCCACATCCACTTCTCGTTGATCCATCCTTCCGGCTTAATTGCAGGTGGCCGGGGCGGTGCGATTGGCAACTGGATCAAGAAGGTGGTGCCGACATTTATCTCACTTTCTACCCACAGCCGACCATTATGTAATTCGATGAACTGTTTGCTGATACTCAACCCCAATCCATTGCCATCTCGAGAGCGTCCCACAGCGCTGGCGCTTTGGAAGAATGGTTCGAAAATATGTGGGAGGTCGCTTTCTGGAATCCCCGGTCCTGTATCCGCAACTTTAAGGAGTACGTGATATTCTGCAGGGGATAGCTCTATACTGATGCTGCCTTGCATGGTGTAGCGTGCGGCATTACTTAATAAATTTAGCAGCACCTGTCGAACCCGCAACTGATCTCGGTAAACGAGAGGCCGGTGCTCTGGCATTTTTATATAAAGAGAGAGGCCCTTTTTCTCAATAAGTGGACGTACCACTTCCACAGCATGGGCGACGTCGGCCGCCAGGTCCCCCCATTCTCGTCGTAGGGTTAGCTTGCCTGCTTCGGCCTGACTTAAATCCAATACATCGTTGATTAAGCTGGAAAGGTGTTCGCAGTTTCTGTGGACAATTTTCAGATCTTGACGCAACTGAACTGGTAGAGGTTGGCCATAGATGTGTGGCGTTTCAAGCAAAAGATCGATGAGGCCAATTATCATATTTAAAGGCGTTCGAAATTCATGGCTGACCTTGGCTACGAAGGCTGTTTTAGCCCGTTCCGCTGCCTCAGCCCGGGTGCGCAAACCAGTAAGTCGTTCATTGAGCAAATCTAATTGCCGATTTGCATGTAGGAGTTCTTCAAGGACTTGATCCAGCTGTGCGTTTCGATCTCGAGCTTTTTCTAAAGCTAACTGGGCCTGCACGAAGTTCGTCCATGCCCACTGAGTGGTTCCTCTCAATGGATAAGTTCCCAGCCACAGGAGGACGGCAAGACAGAAGCTTACGCTGCTGATGATCCAAACCATTGTTTCCGATAGTTGAGATGGGATATATAAAAAGTAAACAGTAAGAATGATCGTAATCAGTGATGCGATCACGAAGCTACCAAAAGGCTTCCCAAGTAGCCCGGCAATAACGGGCATCAGAACAAGCGCCAAGAGGATGAATGGCTCCCCGTAAATCGTGAAAAGGAGAAATATTTCAATTCCAATACCAGTGAGGTATACAGTACTGGCCACTGGTTCTCCCCAGTGCCCGTGGAGCCAGTAAGTAAGGAAGCTTAGGAATAACAATCCGACCACGGTGCACAAAAACAGAGGAAGTATTAGAGCGGTATGAAGCTGTTCTATTGTAAGGCCTAGGTATATGAGCCAAAGTGCAGCTACGACTGCTGTAGTTAGAATGATGGAATGGAGCACATTGGTTTGTAGCCAGATTATGTTCTGTCGGTAGGGATTGTGGCTGATCATATCCTTGATCAACTTCTGGACCGATCCGAGAACCATATCAGCCGGTAATCGGCCAACAATGGGGCTTCGATATGGGCCTTAGAATTCTGCAAGACCA
>FWPU01013669.1_pt1 | contig 10105 bp, 10 predicted proteins | sample 2228361 | NCBI WGS metagenome assembly FWPU01 (sample SAMEA103939777, study PRJEB20133) | metagenome | reverse complement strand
GGCTGGCAGGCCGCCCAGAATGATTTCAGGGAGGAAGCCCGCGCCGCTACCGGCGTCCTGCACGTGCTTGAGCAAAGGCTTGCGGAGGCGCACGCCGAATTTTTAGAAAAGGTGGAGCCCGTCTGTGCGCAACTCGCGATACAAATCGCAGAGAAGCTCGTACACCATGTCGTACAGCATGACCCACAATCGCTACGCAGCATAGTCTCCGCCGCCTTGCAGCATGTCCATGACGCTCTTTCCGTGACCGTCCAACTGAATCCCGATGACTACGCTCTTTTGCAGGCCAACGGTGTGAATCTACCTGAAACCTGGGGACGTGGGATCCGCGTAGAGTATGTCTTGAATCCATCCGTCAATCGCGGGGGGTGTTGTGTAGAAACCCCGAACCAGTGGATTGATGCGCAATTGGACACAGGAATCAAGCGCATAGTGGAAAATCTCATGGGGACAGCCCATCCATGATTGCCGAGCCGCTACGAGCCTATATGGAACGTCTCCAGCACTGCGAGCCCATGGTGTGCGCGGGCAAAATAACAGACATTGTGGGACTCACCGTGCACGCAAAGGGCCTGCGCGTACACGTAGGAGATCTTTGCTACGCGGAAAGCCGCCAAAGCAACGGCACGTTGCCCCTTGAGGTGGTGGGTTTCCGAAACGGCCACACGTTGTTAATGCCTCTGGGTGAGCTGGACGGCGTTGCCCCGGGTTCGCGAGTATACCCCGCTGTTCGCGCACGGAGCGTCGGTGCATCCGAGGGACTCTTGGGTCGTGTACTCGATAGTTTGGGCCGCCCCCTGGACGGCAGCCCGCTGCCGCCGGCGGAGGTGTACGTGCCGCTACTGCGAGAACCACCGCATCCCTTAACGCGCCGACGCATTTCCGAACCCCTAGCCACCGGAATTCGCTCTATAGATGCTGTGGCAACATGCGGTAAAGGGCAGCGCGTGGCGATAATGTCCGGTAGCGGGGTGGGTAAAAGTAAACTGCTCGGCATGATTGCACGCAATACCAACGCGGACGTCAATGTCATTGCGCTGATTGGGGAACGGGGACGTGAGGTACGGGATTTTTTAGAGGCCGACCTAGGCGAGGCAGGTCTAAAACGTTCCGTCGTGGTGGTTGCCACCTCCAATGAACCTGCGCTCCGACGTATAAACGGCGCCTACGTGGCCACGGCGCTCGCTGAGTATTTTCGAGACCAGGGCGCGGACGTTCTGCTGATGATGGATTCGGTAACGCGCTTCGCCATGGCGCATCGCGAGGTGGGGTTGGCCGTGGGCGAGCCTCCCACCACCAAGGGATACCCGCCCAGCTTGTACGCGGTGCTGCCCAAACTACTAGAGCGCGCCGGCACCGCTGAGCACGGAAGCATCACCGGTTTCTATACCGTGCTCGTAGAGGCCGACGACTTGAATGATCCAGTCGGTGACGCGGTGCGCAGCATCGTAGACGGCCACATCGCCTTGTCGCGGGATTTGGCGGGCCGGGGGCATTACCCGCCCGTTAGTATCCTTGACAGCGTCAGTCGCCTTATGATGGATGTCACCACGGAACGTCACCGCGAGTTAGCCGCAAGACTCCGTCACATCGTGGCCGTCTATCGCGATGCAGAAGACCTCGTAAACATCGGAGCGTATGTAGCAGGGAGCAACCCGGATATTGATGCAGCCCTTCGGCTGATGCCGTCTATTCAGTCCTTTCTCCGTCAGGGCCTGTATGAAACCTATTCGTTCGAGGAAATTGAGCGATTGCTAAGCCAAGCACTGCATGAGTCATAGAGATGACCCGAAGAGACGTGGAAAGAGTAGCAACGCTGGAGCACATCCGGCGCCTTCAGGAGGAAGCGGTGGGGGCGGTATTTGTTCGGGCACGTACAGAAGCTGAGAGGCTGCGGCGTCGTCGCGACGTTTTAATAGAGCAACGTCGCGAGGTACTGTCACGAATTGCGGAAAAACTACGCGGTGCCATCCATCCGGCGCTGATTCGCGAGCATTTTGCGTATGAGCGCTGGCTCGCCCGTGAAATTGACGATGCCGACGCGGCGTGGCGTCAGCAACTGGCTCGCGTCGAAATCGAACGCCGTAAGTATGAGCACGCCATGCATCAGCGCAAAAAAGTAGAGCGCCTTCATCAACGCCGCGCTCTAGCATGGAATCATCAGCAGCGCGTGCTGTCGCAACGCTTTATGGATGAGGCCGCAAGGCTCTTATGGCTGCGGCGGGAGCACGAGAGCATCGAAGGACAGGAGGCCGAAACGCGGGAGATATCCCCATGAAAGCCCTTCTTCTCTTTGTCTTAGGCATTGTTGGGTTGTTGTTGGGGGTGGTATTGCCTCTCGCACTGACCGGTAATCTCAACGCCGAAGCGGTGTCGCGCCTTATCGGTACTCAAAAAGATTCACCCGAAGCGGCAGCCTCTACAGGTTCCTCCACCCTCAATGCGCCGCCGTTAGATGCTTCTTCCGAATTGGCGCAACAATTAATGAAAAAAGAAAGAGACCTGCAGGATAAAGAAAAACAGCTTGCGGAGCGGGAAGCGAAGATTACAGAACGTGAGCAAGCCTTGCAGGAAATGTTGTCAAAGTTGGAAAGCCTGCAAAAAGAGATCGAGGGCGGCTTGGCCAATGCCGATAAGGAGCGCGAACTTCGCGTAAAAACCGTAGCGCTCACACTGGCACAAATGAAGCCTGAGAAAGCCGCCGCCAGCTTGAAAAATTTTGCTCCGCAGGAGGCGGCGGCGGTCCTGGCGCAGGTGAAAGACAAAGACCGAGGCAAAATCCTGGAAGCCATGGATCCGGAAACGGCCGCCGGAGTCCTGCGCGCTCTTCAAGAACGAAAAGCTCCCAGCCTCTAATTCATTTTCCTATCCGCACCGCGTTCGCCACATCACCGTTTATCACCTGAGGAAGAGTGGTTTGCCTTTGGTGTGTTGCAGCACTTGGTATTTTCGTCTTTTCCATATTCCAGGGCACAACCGACACGCCTGATTTTGCTGATACCCGTGAAACCGTTCCGTTGCTTTGTCGTAGGAGGAAAACATATGTCGCCCTATCTCTCGTTTGCACCCAGTATTTTGGATAAAACAGAAGGCGCATCTTTCCATTCTGCACCTTCCATGGAAAAACGCAACGATTACGCCGAAACAACGACATTCGCCGAAGCTTTGTGCGGCTGCTTACTGTCCCAACCACCTACTTCGGCAAAAAGTGCGATAACGCAGGCGGGAGCCGCTGCCGAAGAGCCTTCGCTCGGCATTGCCGGCGTCGGGGAAGAAGTAGAAGGAAAGGTTGCCCAATCCGGTGTGGCTTCCGGAAATGGAACGGTTACTGCCGGGATGTCGGTTTCAGAAACCTCCACAACATCCTTGGATGCGGCGAACATGGCGACCGAAGCCGCCTTAGCGGAGGGGATTCGAAAGTCAGTTGCAATAAATGTCGAGAGTTTTGACGCGCAGAAAATGCGTTTGCCCCTGGAAGGTGGGGAATTAAAAAGTGCATCGTCAAACGGTACCGCCGCACTACGAGAAGAAGTAGTCCTGTCTCAAAAAATGGCAGGTGAGGCTTTGTTGACGTCCCGCACTGTCGCGGAATCTCGCATTTTGCGTTCATTAACCGCGGCGGCGGGGGAAACGCCTCTGTTAGCGGCGCCCGTGGTCACAAACGAACACAATGCCGAACTGCATGACCTGACATCTTTGCCACCTTTTACAGCAAGGGTGACGCAGAGTTCGGCGCCGAAAGGTTCTGTATCCATTTCTGCAATGGGCACAGTAGTGCCCAGCCCCGATGATATGAGGCTAGCCATGCTCCAGCCCGACGCTGCGCGTGTACATGAGAATGCGAAGCCGACGGTGACCATACACGTATTTTCAGTGGACAACACGCTCGAGGCTACGAAACACGGCCGGGCGCTACTTATCCGTGGCAAGGAGATGCCCCCCGATGCATTGGTTTCCGCGCAAGAAGTCGCAACGACCGTCGCGAAAAACGGAACCGCGGAGGACACAGTAAGTTCGCCAACTACGCAACAAGGCATCTCTGTAGGATTAGCGGGCGAACAAACGAAAGAATTGTCTTCGCAGTTGTCACCATCGGCGGCAAAGGATGATATCGCCGCTCGTGGAGCAAGGCTGCAGGGAGACGCTCCTGCGGTTGCACGTTCGAAAACGCTCCCAGAAGAGACACCGGAACACGTTTCAGTCATTCGCACAGTAAACGGGGCGCAGCCTGCGGGAAATGGGTCTGCCAACGCGATGCCCGGCTACGCTTTGCCTGCCGAAGAGTCCCCTCAACGCCGATGGATTGCCGAGATGCGTGCCGGTGAAGCAGCACGCGTGCTGTCCTCTATGGCTGATGCACGCGCGGGAGGTCATGCCTTAACACAACCTGACGTCACTGACGATACTCTTTTCTCTCCATCCTCAAACCAAGTAATAAGAAAAGCCACACCGTTTGAGACCCGGTACGACAGTACGACAACCAGCACACAAGACTCCGGGGCAATCGAACAGGGAAGTGGCGAGAATGCTGCATCCCCGGCAAACCGAGGAACGCACAACGGTTCAACTTTCTTGACACCAAAGGCGATTTCGATGGGCAGCCCCAAAGAAGTCCCAGCAACAGCCGAGTCAGGAACGGCTTCCCGCACCGGAGAACAGATCCTGGAAACTGCGAACGACTCACTTCCGGGGACGCGCACAACACCGATGCCGCCGGATACGAATACCGGGGCCGTTACGACGGTGAAATTACCCTCCGTGGTTGAGCAGGTGGTTGCTGTTCTGCACATTGCGCAGAATCGGCCGTCTCGCGAGGTGACGTTACGCCTTGTTCCTCCTTCCTTAGGCGAGGTACGGATAAAGGTCGAGAATCACGGTGACAACTTGACCGTTTACCTTGCCTCCATGAACGCAGCGGTTTGCCGACAGTTGGAAGGTCAGGTAAGCCAGCTCTACCACCTGCTCACGACTGTCACACCGGGTGTCGTATCTGTTTATGTCGGCACGCATTGGCCGCACGAAAAACGAGCAAGCTCTGACCCACGGCCCGATTTTATGCCGCCCTCCTCCGTCGGCACTACGGAAACAGAGGCACAACCCCTCGCATCCGTAGAACGAATAAGTGCACCACGGGTGGAAATAGGCGCGAACGGGCGCCGGCAATGGTTGGCTTGACGGAACCCACAACCATACGGAGAAAAAACTATGAATGCTTGGGTTGATTTCAAGGTCAATGGACTCGGGAACCTGTATGCGAATCGCAGCCAGCGCGAAGAGGCTATGAAGCGTATTGCGTCAACATTTCTGGCGCGTCTGGGCCTCCTCACACAAACCAGCCCTGGGACGACTGCACCCGTATCACCGCAAAAAACAGCAACCTTAGTAAATCCAGCAGCAAAAACCGATGCCGCAAGTGTCGCTGCGCAAACCCAAGAGTTGGATCGGGACGCCTTTTTGCGGCTGCTGGTGATGCAGCTACAGAACCAGGACCCGCTCGAACCGGTGGGCAATGTTGAGATGGTCGCACAACTGGCCCAATTTTCCGCGTTAGAACAAATGACAAATTTGAATACCGCTTTCGGCGCGTTGAGAGATGAGGTTGAGTTTTTGAGCGGTAACATGGATCAGCTCAATTTCATCTCCGCGCAAGGACTTCTGGGGAAATATGTGACAGGCCTGGATGTAAACGGCCAACCGGTTAGCGGCCGCGTGGAGGCCGTAGGCTTAAACGGCAGCATTGTCATGCTTACCATCGGCGAGCAGCAGGTGCCGATGAGCGGAGTCCTTACCGTGCAAGACGAACGACCCGCTGACGGAGCCTCCCCGACTGCAGCCGCCCCATCTACCGGCCCGACGGAGCCCAATCCCTCAGACCAAACCGATAGTACCGCCGGCACGTCTGCCCCAGCCATCCACATTTCCCCCGAGACGATTGTTCAACCGTGAGAGGTTTTCGCCATGAACATCAGTCGTGACCCACCATCGAAAAGATCCACCCCTATGTCGTTTCTGTCTCGGTTCCTGTCGAATCGAGGCAATTTCCCATGGCCCCTACAATAGGTCAACATAAAAGGAGATAACCTATGGGCAGTGCACTTTTCACCGGAGTTACCGCGCTTCTCGTGCATCAACGTAAGCTCGATGTCGTGGCGTCGAATATCGCCAACGTGAACACGACGGGGTATCGCGGTGCGCGTGTCCTTTTTCAGGATCTGTTTTCGCAAACAATTCGGGGTGGTTCTGCACCTCTGGGCAGCTTCGGGGGTACAAATCCGCAACAGGTCGGTCTCGGGGTTCAGGTGGCGAGTATTGATAACAACTTTGCGCAGGGCTCCCTCGTAACGACGGGTGTTGTGTCCGACCTCGCCATACAGGGTAACGGCTTCTTCATCCTTAGCGATGGGTCACGCTTGCTGTATACACGCGACGGCTCTTTCCGTCTGAACGCCGACGGTACCATGGTAGACCCAGCCACAGGTTTACGGGTACAAGGTTTCCTGGCGGATGCAAACGGCGTGATACCTGAGAACGCTGCCCTGACGGATTTAGTCATCCCTGTCGGCGGCACCGGCATCGTCCGTGCTACCACGAACGCCACCTTGGTCGGGAACCTGAATGCAGATGCGGATGTCGGCGACACTGTCACACGCAACATTACGGTTTATGACTCACTCGGCACAGCACGGCAAGTGGCGCTCACCTTTACTAAGGTCGCCGCACCGGCGAACACATGGACCTGGACGGCTACGTACGACAACGGCACTACCACGCCCACCGTCGGCAGCGGCACGCTCACTTTTGACGGAGCTGGTGCGCTGGTGAGCGGTAGCCCGGGTACAATTTCTATCACGGCCGCCGATTTCAATACGCCGGAAACGCTACCCGATGTACCGTTCACGTTTACCTTGGACTTTTCAGCGGTAACCCAATTTACTGCCGCAGACAGCACGAGCGATGTCACATTGCTCCGCCAGGATGGTTTTCCCCGCGGGGTACTGGAAAGCTTTAACATCGGAGCCAACGGACAGATCAACGGCGTATTCACCAACGGTCTCACACGCGTCATTGGTCAAGTGGCGCTGGCAAACTTTTCTAACCTCGGCGGCCTTTCTCGCACGGGAGACAACATGTTCCTGGAGACACCGGCAAGTGGTGCCGCACAAGTGGGCCGGCCCAACATGGGTGGACGCGGCACAGTCGTCGGCGGTGTATTGGAAAACTCCAACGTGGACCTGGGCACGGAATTCAGTAACTTGATCGTGACCCAACGTGGGTTCCAGGCGAACGCACGGACGATAACGGCAGCAGATACGCTCTTGCAAGAGACGGTGAACCTGGTACGGTGGTACATCACGCGAGCGATGGTGTACCCCCTCTTTTTATTCTGTGACCGATAAAAGCCGAGGGCGCGTTTCGCATTTGTATTTGTATGTAAAATTCCGTATCGTTTTTACAAAACGTTTGCCGAGATCTTGGGCGTGGCGGAAGGAGACGACTGCCGCATAAACCGATCACTGAGGGGATTGACTCCGTATGGATATCGCAACAATCGTAGGCTTTGTAGCGGGGTTTTTGCTCGTTGCCATTACGATTGTGATGTCCGGGAATATCGCCATTTTCATTGATATTCCGTCGGCCATCTTGGTTTTCGGCGGAACCCTGGCCGCTACGTTGATTAATTTTCCCTTGCGCGATGTACTGAGCGTTGCGAATACCGTCAAGAATGCGTTTATACAGCGTGTGGCGCCGCACGAAGAGCTGATTCAAAAATTGGTTGAGTTTGCCACCATCGCAAGAAGGGAAGGTATTTTGGCCTTGGAGAATCATGCCAGCCGCGTGGAGGATGAGTTTCTGCGTCGCGGGCTACAGCTGGTCGTAGATGGAACGAGTCCGGAACTTATCAAAGATATCCTCACTACGGAGTTGGCTTTTATGGAGGACCGCCATGCACTCGGTCAGAGCATATTGGCGGCGATGGCGAATTTTGCGCCGGCTTTCGGCATGATAGGTACCTTGCTCGGCCTGGTCGCCATGTTGGCCGAATTAGACGATCCCTCGAAAATCGGCATTGGAATGGCCATTGCCCTCATCACCACGTTGTACGGTGCCGTGCTCGCCAACTTGATTTTCTTACCATGCCTCGGCAAGTTGAAGGTGCGCACAGCGGCGGAGCTGTTGGAAAAAGAGATAATTATCGAGGGGATCTTATCCATCCAGAGCGGAGATAGTCCGCGTCTCGTAGAGGAAAAGCTGAAGGCGTTCGTTGCTCCCGCCGTCCGTGCAAAACTTGTGGGCACAAAGTAGTACTCCATGGCAGAACGGAAACGAAAAAAGGCCGATTCCGATGGTGGCGCCCCGACATGGTTGGCTACGTACGGCGACCTGATGAGTTTGCTGTTGACGTTTTTTGTGCTACTGGCCGCTTTCTCAACCATCAGTGAAAAAGACTTTAAGGAAGGCATGGAGAGTATCCAAACGGCACTCAACCTATTAAACGTTTTTCAGCTCTCTCCTTCAGGACCGATGTCCGGTATGCGACAGCGGCGCGACCAAAATACCGATCGCGCGGCACGTAACCTGCGACGTCGTCTGCAAATCATCGGTCGTGAAAAACAAGTAAAAATTGAAATGGACGCCATGGGAGGAATTAAGGTCAGCTTGCCTAATATCGTCCTCTTCGATGAGGGAAGTGCTACCCTTAGAGAGGATGCCTTGCCGTTATTGGACGACATCGGTGTGCTTTTACGTGAGATACCCGAAACTTTTGTTGAGGTGCGAGGACACACGGATGAAAGCCCGGTGCTCACGGGCTCCAATTTTCGCGACAACTATGATCTCAGTTACTTTCGCGCGGACGCCGTGGCGCGCCGACTTAGCCAGGCCTCCAGCGTACCTATGCGGCAAATGGAAATTGTGGCATGCGGAGATGGGCAACCGATTGCGCCCAACGATACCGAGGAAGGACGTGTTGCCAATCGTCGTGTTGAAGTGTACGTGCGCGGCTTGATTGATCGCAGCAAGATCCGGCAGTTGGAAAAGGGATTACGGACTCTGGAAAATAAGGCGGCAAGTCCGGAGCCCATGTTGGCGCCAAACGATTTGTAGGGGAGACGCTGCGCTATGGCGGAACAACCGGCAACTGCTCCTGAAGCGAATGCGGAAAAGCCCTCGTCTATGAGGTTCATTATCCTTGCAGGGATTGTCCTCGTGGGCGCTGCGGTGGTGGGAGTGCTTTTATATTTCTTTCTGCTTCGGCCTAGGCTGACCGCCGCCTCTGACACACCAAAAGAAAAACTCCCGGAATTGGCCAATGCAGTGACGTTGGAGTTACCCGAAGAACGGGTGACAGTTCTGGTAGACGACCCTGACGCCGCCGCCCCCATTTTGAACTATCAAGTCTCTATGGTTTGCGCGAATCAGGAGACGAAGGACCTGATCAGCGCACGGCTCGATTGGTTTAAGTCTATGGTCAACAAGCTGCACCGGAATCGAACGCGCAAAGAACTCAATGACCCTCAAGTGCAAGAGGGACTGCTCAAGCAAGCTCGTCTTGAAGCCAACAAATTACTAAAAAAATTCAGTAACGACCCAAAGCTTGAAGTGTTAGAAGTCCTATACCTCAAATTTGCCGTATTTGACATCTAAGGACGTGGCTATGGCCGACGCACCCAAAGACGTTTTTCCTACCGAGTTCAAATCCGGGGGGCGAACCCCAACCGAGCGGCTGGACTGGGACGATCTCGCTGCCATCCCTTTCTCCGTAGAGGCGGAATTGGGACGCTGCACCCTGCAAGTACGCGACATCCTTAGTCTGCGTAAAGGTTCGGTCGTACCGCTAAACAAAGCGGCGGGGGAACTGGCGGACTTGTGTTGTAATGGCGTGCCCTTCGCTCGAGGCGAAATTGTAGTAGTCGGGGATGTGCTGAATATTCGGATCGTAGAGATTTTCGGCCTGGCCCAACGCGAATTGCTGGAAAATGAATAATTGCAGCGTGGCTCAAATTCGTCTCAAGGCTGAACATATAGAAACGCGGAAAACCACGCCTCTACGTTCCAATGAGAAAGGAGACTACTCATCGTGCATGGCGCACCGTGCCATGCTCTG
>FWPU01013668.1_pt1 | contig 10106 bp, 8 predicted proteins | sample 2228361 | NCBI WGS metagenome assembly FWPU01 (sample SAMEA103939777, study PRJEB20133) | metagenome | reverse complement strand
AGATATCTTATGGTGTCCCTTGCGTCCTCTTCTGAATAACCGCGTTTTATTGAGATTTCTTGCAGTGAAGAGGCCGTAAACGGCCGCCTTCTCGTGAATCCTCTCAGGTATTTGAAGAGGTCTTCTCTAACCATACTTGCTTGACTATTACCTGAAGGTAGAACATTGGGTGCTTATAGTTTGAGAGCTCTGATATTATGTTAGGCCGTCTCCGATGGGTTTGGTAAAGTAGTGCAAAAACCCTTGATGGGAGGGGATAGGGGGAGGGTGACTATCTGACTCACCGAAGTTAGTCTGCGGTAGGTGTACATGCATTAAATTGATAATCACCCCCCACTCTTTCCTCTTCCATCAATGGGGAGGAAACAGGTGTTGAGACCCACAGAAAAATACTTTTGCAGAGGTCTCGTTTGTATGTCTAAAAGAACATGGTCGGCTGAGAAGGCCATTAGGGCCTTAAGTAAGTTTTAAGACACACGACCTAATTTTGATACCGCCGCCCTCTGATATGCTCTGATCGCTTCTACTACCATCCATGCAGTCAGCCCAGTTTGGCATGCCGTTGTTACTAAACTTAATAGTCCAGAAGGTTGATAAAGATAAAGAGATTTATTAAAAATGTGAGGGAAAAACATTAAAGGTAGTGGAAAAAAAGTAAAAAAAACGATTGTAAGTGGAACAGCGCCAAAGAGGATTGTCAATATAAGACTTACAGCCAGGGCTATTATAGACCTTATACGCTGAGCTTTGTCTCTCCAGAGAAAGATTAAATTGAGAAGACCGATAAAAGGCGTTAGCAATGTAACAGCTATCATCCCTGCCAACTTCCCTTTGGTGATGTCTATCCCCGACAATGATTTTTCGTATTCATCCAAATATCTTACGGTGTCTTCTGCATCCTTTTCTGAGTAGCTACGTTTTATTGCGATTTCTTTCAGCGAGGAAGCCGTGAAAGGGTGTCCTTTAGTGAACCCTCTCAGATATTTGAAGAGGTCTTCTCTAAATCATATTTGGTTGACAGTTGGTTGGCAGTAAAGAATGAATTTTTTAAAAGTGCGCCCTGGAGGATTCGAACCTCCGACCCACTGATTAAGAGTCAGTTGCTCTACCGGCTGAGCTAAGGGCGCCCTTTACTAGGGACTAGGGATCAGGGATTAGGGATTAGGGACTAATAATCCCCTATTCCCTAACCTCTGGCCCCTGTTAATATGCGCACCCGGCAGGACTCGAACCTGCAACCGTTGGATTCGAAGTCCACTACTCTGTCCAGTTGAGCTACGGGTGCAAGCGGTGACTATCTAGACAACGCCCTTATACACCCCAGGGCTTAACATGTCAAGGTACGGTTGCTCTAAGGGAAAGGGGGACTTGTCGATTCATAGAAATAGTCTGGAGCAAGAGGTATGGGACATCGCCAACAGGCCGCTCTGGAGGTTTATTCCACTACCTCGATGCTGAAGGTGTAGACCTTTGTCCGTTCGTTTATTTCCAGAGGTAGATGAAGACCGAAGCGGGAACCCCCGGCGTATTTTACAGGATAGATATAGACCTCCTGGGGGCCGGCGGGGAAAGGACGCACATAATCGCCATGGGACGTGCCTGGGGGAATTACTGAAATATCCAGGAGAGGATGACCCCCTGCAGCCACCCTCCCTATCTCTCTGTAGGTCTCCTGGGAGTTGAGTACCCAATGGCTCTTGCCTTCCGGATCCACAAACTGGGTCTTATTCCAGAGCGTAAAATAAAGCCTTTTCCTCTCGGGCGTGAACCTTATGAGGATGGACTCATCCTCAAACCGCAATTCCTCGGTGGTAGCAGGCTTGATTAGCTTAAAGCGAAGTTCCGCAGTTTGTTGGCTGGCACAACCGCAAAACAGAAAGAAAAGCAACAGACCCGGAAGCAATATATTGCGAAATACCTCGTAAGCTCTTTCTCTTGAGGAGAGGACCTTCATTGTTAAGCAAGAGTATAGCAAAGTCCTAGGAAAATGCAAGGAAATTAAAGCGCAAAATTATTACTGGCGAGGCCGACGGGACTTGAACCCGCAACCCCCAGATCGACAGTCTGGTACTCTAACCAATTGAGCTACGGCCCCACCCAATGTAAAAGTCCAAAGGCTTAAGGGTTTAAAAGTTTAAAGAACACCAAATCATGGTGGGCGATAGTGGACTCGAACCACTGACCTCTTGCTTGTAAGGCAAGCGCTCTAACCAATTGAGCTAATCGCCCTGCTGAAATACCTCTATCAGCGTCGGGAAAAATAATCCCCGGAGGAGCTTTCCGGGCATCGTGAGGAGTATAACTCCTGTGGCAAGCACTGTCAACTGCATTAAGAATCACGACCTACCTGCGATGAGAGCCTTCCGCTGCTTCTTAATACGAACTACCTAAGAATGCATCATTTCTACTATTGCGAACCCCCCCGAGAGTTGACATACCACCTTATGTCTGTTATAGTAAGAACAAACTTAAAGAAAAATCTTCTAACAACTTACCATAAGGGCTGTAAAATGTGGCTACTGTTTAGACTCTATCTCCTTATGGCTCTAATGTTCGGAGTCCTCTACGGCATCATAATAGGGATAGCCTATGCCATTGGCGTGGAAACCTTCCTGGTATATGGGGCCATAGCTGTAGTAATGCTCATAGTCCAGTACCTCCTTGGCCCAAAGATGGTAGAGATGTCCATGGGGGTACGGTACGTATCTGAGGCTGAACACCCTGAGCTACACCGGATGGTAGCGGAACTGGCACAGGCTGCAGGGATACGTAAGCCCCGTGTAGGAGTTGCCCACATACCTATACCGAATGCCTTTGCCTTCGGGAGGTGGGGAGGGGACGGAAGGGTCTGCGTAACGGAGCCCCTTACGAAGCTCCTCTCTCCCAGAGAGCTCAGGGCAGTCCTGGGGCACGAAATCTCTCATCTGAAGCACAGGGATGTGGCTGTAATAACTATGCTCTCACTGGTGCCGATGATACTCTGGTATGTGGCCTCGCACTTCATGTGGATGCCCAGGGATAGGGAAAGAGGCAACCAGGCCGCCATAATCGGCCTCATAGCCTTTGTCCTCTACTTTGTTACGAACCTCCTGGTACTCTATGGCTCCAGGATAAGGGAATACTATGCGGATTTAGGTAGCGTGCGGTTGGGAAATGCGCCCCACGACATGGCCACTGCCTTATATAAACTGGTATACGGCAGTGCCAGAATGCCTAAAGAGGTGCTACACGAATGTGAGGGCTACAAGGCCTTCTTTGCCAATGACCCCTCCAGGGCCAGAAACGAGATAAAAGACCTGAAAGAGCTCGATGCGGACATGAGCGGTAGCATCGACCCAAAGGAACTAGAAGCCATAAGGGCAGGAAAGCTAAAAGTAGGTTTCGCAGATAGGCTTTTAGAGATATTCAGTACCCATCCCAACATGCTTAAGAGGATAGAACACCTATCCGAGCTTACCTCCATATACAAGGTTAAGATGACACAGGGGGCATAAAGGAAGGAATTGCCCAATGGCTGTTAAGGCCTACATCCTGGTGGACATAAGCACTGGGGTAAAAACACAGGAAATACTGGACAGACTAAACGCGATTGCCGGGGTAAAGACTGCCGAAGCAGTCTCTGGCCCTCACGATATTGTTGTCGTAGCGGAAACAGCAGACCTCAAAAGTCTCGGCGATCTGGTCCTCTCCAAAGTAAGGACAATAACCGGAGTTATAAAAACCATTACCTGCTGTTGTGTACAGTAGCCTCTCATACCTAAATGGACCGCTACTGTAAGCCTATGGGCAGTGGAAAGGTTGGCGGTCGCTAAACAGCAATGAAGGCCCTAACAAGCAAAGGTAAAAGACTTCTCTACAGGGGGTTACTCCTCGCCTGCCTTTTTTCCGTCCTACCCGGGTGCAAGAAGGGGGAGGCAGACAAGATAAAGGAAGAACTTAAAGTAGAAAGAAAGAAGCGAGAAGAAATCTCCGAGAAATACAAAGAGGCCCTACAATCCCTTGCAGAAGAGAGAAAACGGGCGGAGAACCTGGAGAGAATAGTCTTAGAACTGGGAGAAAAGCTAGAAAAACAGGGTAAGGTACTACCCAAAGAGGCCAGCGAAATCAGGACAAAAAAGAGGGAAAAAGAAGAGGCCAAGGAAAGGGAAGAGGCCCAAGAAAAAACCAGGGAGAAACTGCTGGAACTGGGTAACCAGTTCTACTCAAAAGGTAACTACCCCGCCGCCAAAGAAGTCTATTCCTCAGCCTTAGAACTAGGAGTGAGGGACCCCTTAGTGTACATGAGGCTCGGTAAATGTTGTATAGAAGCCAACGAAAACGACAAGGCCATCCCGTTCTTGGAAGAAGCAGTAACCCAGTTAGAGGAAAAAGGGGATAAAGAGCAACTCTGCCCACTTTACAATAACCTGGGGTGGCTATACATCGAGAAAAAGAAGTTCAAAGAGGCCGAAAAGACCTACCTAAAGGCCATAAAACTCAACCCCGATTACGCCAATGCCTATTATAACTTGGGCCTGCTTTATGACTTACATTTAAAAGATGAACTGGGGGCCATTGAGTGCTTTGAAAAGTATATAGAATTAAAGGGAGAAAGGGCTGCCTACGTACAGAAGAGGCTTGCAGAAATAAAACAGAGATAATGGAAGAGGTTGGGAATCTAAACCTCATATTTAGAATTTTAAATTCTGAATTTTCAGCATGTTAACTCTAAGTCTCCGGAATGGGGGTTAGTAAGGGGGAACTCTCCTTACACGGTTTTAAGCCATTTGAGGCTGTTGCCGAAGTGATTTTAGTGTGTCAAAAACTAGAAAAAGCCCATGAATACCACTCGAATTCTTCCCCTCCCCCTTCAAGGGGGAGGGAGCGCTAAGGAAGCTTTTTGGTGTTCGGCAACAGCCTCATTTTATAAATAACACAGGAGAAATTTCTTGACTTTCTGAAATAATTGTGTAAAAAGTAGCCTAAGAACATGCCGGGGGATGAGGAGGCAGGAAAGGAGGGAAAGAAACCAACTATGGAGTTCGCTGACGTAATCTATTGGGTACTAGCCGCGGCCGAGGGGAAAAAAATGCCACCCCTGATACCTCATATTTATGTAATACCCATCGTCTTCCTCATTGGGGCAGGAGTGGGCTATTGGTTCCGTGGAAGAAAAGTCGGATAATAATAATCACCCAATATCTTGAACTTCTGGGAGAAGAAAGGAGGGTATACGATGGATTTTATGAATCCCGATAGTCTTGTATGGTTTCTCGCTCAGGAAGCTCCTAAAAAGGGATTGGGGATACCAGGCGGAAAGATTACCTTGATAGTAGTAATTCTGGTAGTCCTAGCAGGTGGAATCTACTGGTACCGTAGCCGCGGTGCAAAGTAGTTAATAGTCTTTCTTTAATCCACTCTGGAGAGGTTAAGGGAAAAAGACTTTACCTTCTAGTCAGCACATTTTGCCACTTCTGGAACCCCTTGTGATTTAGCGGCCTTCCGTAATTCTACCCTTGCCTTCTCCAGAGTGCCCAAGAAGTTCTCTTTAACGAAGTCTTGTTTCCACTTCTCCAGTATAATCCTGCCCCCGAATCTGAGCCTCAGATTCCTGAACTTTCTCCAGGCCTGACGCCTCGCATTGGCAAAACTCTCCTTCAGGAGAGCACCCAGGGTGCCCCTGCGACCCCCTAATAGCCCCCTTACGAACCCATTAAGAAACCGTACCGTCACCTCTAGAGGGTAGAGAGGTATCTGATAAAGGAGTCTGGGTATCATCCAGAGATTGTAAAATCTCTTTACTAACCTCTCCGTCTGGAACATAAAATCCTTTGTACCTATGTCTGAATCCGGCTCAAAACATAACCAGTTCCCATCGTACTTACTGTAATCCACAAGGCTCAAGGGATACAACCTGTTTTCTTCCTTCAGTTTCCTCTCCAGCACCGTACCCGGCAATGGGACTGGCTTCACTATCTGAATAGTATCAATGTCGTTTCTCCTGATGAATTGCCAGAACCTCTCCGCCCTTTCTGCCATTGAGATATTCAGCCTGTACTTTGAATCATTGAAGGTAGGATAACCCAGTATGAACATACCATGGATATAGAAACCGTATCTCTTGAGGGTCTGGGTATATTCGTCTAACTTCTTTAAATTCAGCCCTTTCTTCATGTTCTTCAGGTCTTCCTCAATTGGAGACTCATAACCTATGCAAAGAATTTCAACGTCTGCCTCCCTCATGAGTCTCAGGAGTTCCTCATCCCTGGCCGCGTCTGCCCTGACCTGTACGGTAAAAGATAGATTCTTTCCGCTCCTCCGCTTGTATTCCGTAATTAGCCTGCAAAGTTCCGCCGTACTATCCCTCTCCTGTGCAAAGTTGTCATCTGTGAAGAAGAAAACGTTGTAACCTTTCTCAACAGACCTCACTATCTCCTCCATAACGTAACCAGGAGAATTACTCCTGGTGTGGCCCAAATGCTGGTTAACGGCACAAAATTCACAAACAAAGTTACACCCCCTTGTTCTACCCAGAGGAATAAACATTATCCGAGTCTTCAGATCCCTTATCAGGTCAAAGTTAGGAATGGGGAGGCGGTCAAGGTCCTGAATAGGGGGCCTTCTCGTTGTATATAAAGTCTGGTTATTCTTCTTAAAGGCTACCCCCGTGACTGTGGAAAGCTCTTTTTCAGAAGCAATGGCCCTTACTACATCGGGAAGGATGTACTCTCCCTCTCCCATAACCACCACGTCTACTCCGGACGAAAGGGCCTCCTCCACGCAGGCATTAATGTGGTTTCCCCCAGCCACGGTAGGAACCCCAAGGCTTTGATAGAAAGAGGCTATTTGATAAAGCCGTGGTATGGTAGAAGTAAGTCCACCGTAAAGGCCCACCACGTCGGCAGGACGCTCCTTCTGAATGAGTCTGTGGTCCAGTGGGCCACTAAAGTTATTCTCATCTATTATCTCGACCTTAAACCCCTCCAGCAGGCTCACCGCAGTCGCCACGCTCACGGCACCCCTTGGTGGCATCTTTATCCTGCTGTAAACATTAAAATAAGGGAACTTAGGGATTACCAGCCTGAAGAGTTTCATCCCTCCACCCCTCCTTATATGCTATTGACTTGCCTGTGCAATTTTGCTAAATGTTGTTCTTCTTTTGTGGAACTCACAGGCCCAATAGTTAACCAAACGGGGCTAAGAATTTCAACATAATTTTCCTTACATTGAGAGTCTCTTTTTAAAATGATACTATAAGTGAAAGAAGAGGTTACGAAAGGACCCGCACAGATGCAAAAGCTTAAATTGCTTTCCATAATAATACTTACCCTGGTAGGGCTGGCCGCCCTAGGCGGATTTGACAGCGCCTTCGCCGGGGTTGCCCATGGCACAGAGACCGCTCCTGAGGCACTGCCAAAACTATGGTACCTGGCCCCTATCGGCGCCCTCATGGGACTGGTATTCGCCTTCAAATACTACAGAGACGTCATGGCCTCCCCCCCGGGGGACAAGCTCATGGTGGAGATAGCAGGCCACGTAAGGGAAGGGGCCTACGCCTACCTGGGACAGCAGTATAAGGTAGTGGCAATCATCTTCCTGTTAGTAGCCGTTGTACTATCCATACTGGCCTTCGTACTTGATATACAATCCAGACTGGCCCCCTTCGGTTTCTTGACGGCTGGAACCCTGTCAGGGCTGGCAGGTTTTCTGGGCATGCGGATTGCCACACAGGCCAGTTCCCGCACTGCCGAGGCGGCCAAGCACTCCCTTAACCGTGGCCTCCAGGTTGCCCTTCACAGTGGGGCAGTAATGGGCCTTGTCGTGGTGGGCCTGGCCCTTACCGACCTTTCCCTGTGGTTCTTCGTACTGCGCCACTATACAAATCTTTCTCTTGACCACATCGTCCTCAGCATGCTCTGCTTTGGCATGGGGGCGAGCTTCCAGGCCCTATTTGCCAGGGTAGGGGGTGGCATCTACACCAAGGCCGCCGACGTCGGCGCAGACCTGGTGGGTAAGGTAGAGGCCAACATCCCAGAAGACGACCCCAGGAACCCTGCCGTCATAGCAGACAATGTAGGCGATAACGTCGGGGACGTAGCAGGCATGGGGGCAGACCTCTATGAGTCCTACTACGGCTCTATCCTGGCCGCTAACGCCCTGGGCGTAACCGCCGGCCTGGGAATCAAGGCTGTCGTCCTGCCCATGGCACTGGCAGGCCTGGGCATCGTACTGTCCATAATGGGCCTTTTTGTGGTAAGGACCCCGGAGCACGTCTCGCAGAAGGCCCTCCTGCAGGCCTTTGGTAGGGGCGTTAACCTCAGCTCACTCTTGATACTCGTCGTCTCAGCGATGCTCATATACATTCTTGTACCTGAACACCTTGGCCTGTGGGGCTCCATTGCTTCGGGACTCATCGCAGGGGTAATAATTGGAAGAATCACAGAATATTACACCTCTGATGCATATTCCCCTACAAGAGAGATAGCAGGCTCTGCAGTAACAGGCCCTGCCACCGTAATCCTCTCCGGCGTATCCATTGGAATGGTCTCTACTGCTATGGCAGGTGTAACCGTAGCGACAGGAATTCTACTCGCCTTCACCTTTGCAGGTGGATTCACCAACCTTACCCTGGGGCTTTACGGCGTTGCCATTGCTGCCGTGGGGATGCTCTCCACCCTCGGCATAACCCTGGCCACGGACGCATACGGTCCCGTGGCCGATAATGCAGGGGGTAACGCACAGATGAGCGGCCTCCCTCCAGAAGTAAGGGAGAGGACGGAGATGCTGGACGCCCTGGGCAACACCACTGCAGCCACTGGAAAGGGTTTTGCCATCGGCTCAGCAGCCCTTACGGCCATGGCCCTGCTGGCCGCCTACGTGGGGGAGATCCACGTCGCCATGGAAAGGAGCGGTATTGACAAGTTGATCGTTAACGGCCGTACTGTTGACACACATACCGCAAGTTTTATAGACTTTATGGAGTATTATAACGTAACCCTGATGAATCCCAAGGTACTGGTTGGTATCATGTTAGGTGCTATGACCTCCTTCGTATTCTGTGCCCTGGCCATCCGCGCCGTGGGCAGGGCCGCCCAGAGGATGGTAGAGGAGGTCAGGAGGCAATTCAGGGAGATAAAGGGTATCATGGAGGGTAAGGCCAAGCCAGACTACGCCTCCTGCGTGGCCATCAGCACCAGCGGTGCCCAGAGGGAGATGATGCTCCCGGCCATGCTGGCCATACTTATGCCGGTGATGATGGGCCTTCTGCTTGGGGTGCCCGCGGTGATGGGACTCCTGGTAGGTTCCCTTGCTACTGGTTTTCTACTGGCCATATTCATGGCCAACTCTGGAGGTGCCTGGGACAACGCAAAGAAGTACATAGAGAGGGGCGAACTCGGCGGGAAAGGCTCCCCGGCCCATAAGGCGGCCGTCGTGGGAGATACGGTGGGCGACCCCTTCAAGGATACTGCTGGCCCTTCACTTAACATCCTTGTCAAACTTATGGCCATAGTCTCGGTGGTCTTTGCCGGAGTGGTAGTGAGTTATTCCCCAAAGATAGCTGCCATCCTGCATCTACAATAGGAGAATTAGGAATTCATTAGCCCGAATAAAAAGAGTCCTCACTCTGAGGTTAAAGAGGCGTTAGCGCCCAAAGAAATCGCCCAGCTATTCGCCAGGATAGCCGATAAGAAAAAGGCAGAGGACATCCTCATCCTGGACCTCCGCAAACTCGCCTTCTTTACGGAATTCTTTGTCATATGTAGCGGAATAAACCCCCGACAGTTGCAAGCTATCGCCGACGAGATAGAAAAAGAGTCTAAAGAACAGAGAATACCCGTACTGGCTGTGGAGGGATACCGCGAGGCACGATGGATACTCCTTGACTATGGCGACGTCATTATGCATATATTTGACAAAGAGGCCCGCCACTTTTATGACCTGGAACTCCTCTGGGGCGATGCCCCCAGAATCAAATGGCAAGCCGTTAAGACGGCAGGCAAGAAATCTCAATAAAAATACTAAACGGCTACTGTCCGTCATCTGCTGGTAGTGTAATAAATCTTGTGTAAATTCTAGAAGGAGGGTTTGAAGGAAAGACAAAAGGGTGTATCCTTCCCATGGATAAA
>FWPU01013662.1_pt1 | contig 10108 bp, 9 predicted proteins | sample 2228361 | NCBI WGS metagenome assembly FWPU01 (sample SAMEA103939777, study PRJEB20133) | metagenome | reverse complement strand
CCATCTACGACGCCATGTGCGCCGGATGGCATGCGGCGGCTACTTGCAGGTCGACGAAACCCCGGTCCGGGTGCTGGATGCGGATGTCGCGGGCAAGGCCGCCCCGGGGGCATCTGTGGTTTTATGCCGTGCCCCGGGCCTTGTGATCCCAGACTTCAGCCGCAGTCGGGGACTGAACCCCCTGCGACAGCGGTTGCAGGATTTCACGGGGACGATCCCGACCGATACCTGTGAGCTCTACCAAGCGCTCGGGCGCGGCGAAGATCGCATCGAACGTATCGGGTGTCTGGCGCATGCACGAAGGAAGCTCTTGCCGCACAGCAGGCCGGGCAACTTGCTGTACGAATACGAGGCTCTATTATAGTGGGTTACCTGGGCGACGGGCGGTACGAGATCGAATAATGCCGGCGCTTTTCCTGAGCAATCCCGTTCGCTTCAGAGTTGGCCTTGGGGACTTCTCTAATCTGCACATTTCAGGGCTTTAGAAAAGCCTCCGTGCAGACTGCAGGTCCGCTTTGAGCTGCGTCGGCCTCAGCGAGCCCCCTCAGAAACTTCCGTTCTGTCGCCGAGATGCGAGCCTTCACTTCGGTCACGGGTTGAGCCACACCCGGAGATTCGCCGGCTGTTTTGGGGCACTCGCTCCCTGCCCCGACCCCACCGTCTCATAAGCCCCCCGGTCCCAAGCGCTGCCCTGCGGGCGAACCGTGCCGTCCAGGGCCAGGGCAAACCCTGCTATGGCGGTACCCGTATCCACAGCCGGACTGTCCTCACTCACCCGGAAGTTTCCCGAAGTTGGATTTTCAAAACGCGGGTCTCCTCCATTGATGCTGTGCGCTTCCTCGCCTGAGAACCCCGACTTACTCTGGTAACCCGCGACAGCACTCTTTGTAACATAGTTGTAATCCGCAACCAAGCCGTAGAATTCATCAACCGGCCGGTCAGCGAAGTGGTACCAACCAGTTTCCTCCCCGTCAGGATAACTACCGCAACCAATAAACAGGTTATTCATGATTTGCGTGTCGTGGGCAAAAGCGTACTCGGAATCCCCATAATAGCGAAGAAGTAACGGTCCTGCCGTGTTGTTGCCGGAATCCACAAAAGTATTGTTGAAAAACTTAAAGTAAGGAGCGGCTATCTGACATACTCCATCGACATTAACGATCAGGTTATTACGCCACTCCCAATCGCCGATGCGAGAGGCTCCTTCATTCAGTACCATGCATAAAGAACCTGTCGAATCGAGAAATCGATTTCCTTCGATCAGCATATTCCACGATTGTTCTTCGTTGTTGTCATAGACTTGGAAGATATCAGCATGCCACCCCGTTTCCCGCACGTTTCTTACGAGGTTATTCCGAAATACGTGGCCTTCGCCGAAGAAACGAAGGGCGTCGCCCTCTATATTTTCCCAAGTGTTGTTTTCAATAAGTACATTGCTGGTTTTCGTCCCTGTACTCATTACTACCACCTGTCCAAAATCTTTGAAGAAGTTTCCCCGCACTGTTACACTGGAAGCCGGCGGGTCCGCTGACGGATGCCAAGAAATGCCGAGACCTCCACTGGGCCCCTCAAAGGTACAGTTCTCTATGATGTTATAGCTACCACGGACGGTCAACCCGACATTCTTGAAATAGAATCCGTCGATCATGATGTAATTTCTCGGCACTGAGTATGTTCCTACTTCCCACTTACCCAGAACAACAACCTCACCCTGAGCGCGAAATACTATGGGTTTACCCGGCGAGCCATCCTGCCTGGTAATTTCTACGGTCTCGGGGTACGTGCCTGCGAGCACAATCGCCGTATCCCCGGCTACCATGACGTCAGCGGCCTTTTGAATCCTGCGCCATGGGCCTTCTACCGTGCCCGGATTGGTGTCCAGGCCGGTTGGGGAAACGTAGTAAGTTGCGGCTTGAACCGAGGCGCTCACCAACAAAAGTCCAACCAAGGCTTGGCAAGTGGGCACCCTTAGGAGTCTTTGAACAAGCGGGAACGGGAAGAGCAGCAGACGCTTTGTGTGGCCCATATCAACCTTCTTCCTTTTCAAGCGACATCGGCTTGATGCCGGCTTGGTGCAGCTTGATTGATCCGCGGCGATCCTCCCACACTCTCCTGCCCGACGCGGTGATGTCCCTCACCAATTCGTCAGCGATCATCTGAAAACGTGTTTTTCTGAACCGACTGCCGAGAGAGACGCGCCGCATCATCGGCGCCAAAGGCGCGTGCACGTCATCCCCCGAATCGTATAAGCTATCCCTTCGAGGCGGACAGCAGCGACCCCGGCCGCGCAAACGACCGGGGTCGGATCGTGCTGCTGCTATGGGCAGAAGCACCAAGCGTCAACTGCCCATATCCTGTCACGGTCCATCTCCTTTGTCCAGCGCCGCCTCGTGGCGGCCATGGGGACGCGCCCGCAAATCGTTTTCCGACCCCGAGTATGCCGCGGTCCTGATTGCGCCAGGACGTTTGCCGTCTGTCGCTCGTGCGATCGCGGACAGCGCTACTGCTCGGCCCGTTGCCGCGCCGCAGCGCGCCGCGCACAGCACCGGGCCGCCAATCGCCGCTGCCGGCAGCGTCCCGAAGGGAAACTGGATCACCGGGTCGTATGCGCCGGTGGCGCTTGCGCCGCGCCCATGCGCGCGTGACGGATCCAGGTTCCCTCGCCGCGGCCGGCGATGGCAGCATCGTGGCGTGGGCCGTGACCGTACCGGTGGTGGTTTCCGCTTTCGACCGGTCTCGGCCTCGAACAATGCCGGATCGGCGCACGCGCCTGCTGTGCGGCATCGTCTGCGGACGAACCGGCCGCTTCGCCGATCCTTGTCCCATGCGGAGGTGAACCTTGATCGACGCCCAAACCCGCCTCCGCATCCGACAACTCTTCTATGCCGAGCACTAGAAAGTGGGGACCATTGCCTCTCAACTCGGCATCCATCCGGACACCGTCCGCCATGCCCTGGAAACCGCTCGTTTCCACGGCGGCCACCGTCTCCGAGCTTCGATCACCGATCCCTATCTTGACTTCATCCGCCTCACCCTCGAGCAGTACCCGCGCCTGCGCGCCACACGCATCTACCAAATGATCCGCGAGCGCGGCTACCGGGGCAGCGTCATTCAGCTGCGCCGTCTCGTGGCCCGACTGCGCCCGGCCCCCAAGGAAGCCTTCCTCTGCCTGCGCACCTTTCCAGGCGAGCAGGCTCAGGTCGACTGGGGTTGCTTTGGCCACATCAAGGTCGGCCGGGCGCACCGGCAGCTGTCGTGCTTTGTGGCTACCTTGTCCTACTCGCGTGCCCTGTACCTGGAGTTCTTCTTCAACCAGTCGCTGGAAAGCTTCCTGGTCGGCCATTGCCACGCCTTCGAAGACTGGCGCGGCGCGCCCCGTACCCTGATCTACGACAGCCTGCGCAGCGCCGTCCTCAAACGGCGCGGCGATTGCATCCACTTCCATCCCCGCCTGCTCGAGCTGTGCGCCCACTATCACTGCGGCCCGCGCCCCTGCCGGCCGCGCGCCGCCCACGAAAAGGGCCGCGTCGAGCGCACCATTCGCTACATCCGCGAATCCTTCTTTGCCGCCCGTGCGTTTTCCAACCTCGAGGACCTCAACCGCCAGGCGTTGCAATGGCGCGACTCGGTCGCCTACGCTCGTCGCCGGCCCGTCGACGACTCCAAGACCGTCCGCGAGGCCCTCGACGAAGAACGTCCCAGCCTGCTGCCCTTGCCGGCCCACCCCTTCGATACCGACCTGGTCGTGCCCGTCCAATCCGCCAAGACAATCTACGTCCGCTTCGACCTGAACGACTACTCCATCCCCCCAGAGGCCGTCGGCCGGCCCCTCGTTGTCGTCGCTTCCCAAGGTTGCGTCCGCATCCTGGACGGAACGCTCGAGATCGCCCGCCACCGCCGCTGCTACGACCGCCACGCGCGCATCCTCGATCCCGCTCATCAGGAGGCGCTGCTCGCAGAAAAACGCAAAGCCTTCGGGGCCACGGCCACCGGGCGCCTCGCCCAGGCCGTACCCGAATGCGAGGCCTTGCTCGACGCCGCCTTCGCCTGCGGGGAGTCCCCGGGCCGGCAGACCGCCCAACTGCTCCGCCTGCTGGAGCGCTTCGGAGCTCCCGGCCTGCGGGCTGCCGCCCGGGAAGCCCTCGAGCGCAAAACCCCGCGGGCCTCGTCGGTCGCCTTTCTCATCCACCGGCAATTGCGCCGGCAATGGAGCGCCAACCGCCCGCGGCCGGTCGACCTGTCGCACCATCCCGAGCTGGCCGACCTATCGGTCACACCCCACAACCTGGAGAACTACGATGAGCTTGCCAAACAAGACAACCACTGACCTTACGACCCAGCTGCACCAGATCGGCTTGCGCACCCTGGCGCAAAACCTCGATGACTTCATCGCCCGTGCGGTCAAGGGCGGCTGGTCGCCCCGGGTCCTGCCCGAAGAACTCGCGCGCAGCGAAGCCCACGATCGCTCGCGCCGCAGCCTCGAACGCCGCCTGCGCCAGTCCGGCATCGGCCGGTTCCAGCCCATGGCCGACTTCGACTGGAACTGGCCCCGCAAAATCGAACGCGACGTCATCGAGCGCGCCCTCGCGCTCGATTTCATCCGCGAGGCGCGCAACATCGTGCTCATCGACCCCAACGGTCTGGGAAAGACCATGATCGCCAAAAACATCAGTCACGGTGCCGTTCTGGCCGGATACTCGGTCCTCTTTCGCCCGGCTGCGGCCCTGATCGAGGACCTGCAACGCGAATCCTACGAGGCATGCCGCCGCAAGCTGCGCACCTATGCCAACGCCGGTCTGGTATGCATCGACGAGGTCGGCTACCTCTCCTTTGACGACAAGGCTGCGGATCTGCCGTTTGAGGTCGTCAACCGGCGCTACGAGTGCCGCTCGCTTGTGGTGACGACCAACCGGACCTTCAGCGAATGGAACGAGGTCTTTCCCAGCGCCTCTTGCATCACCACCTTGGTGGACCGGCTCACCCACCATGCCGACGTGACTGTTCTGGACGGCAAGAGCTATCGCCTGCGCGAAAGCGAGCTGGAGGTCGCCCAACGGAGGAAGAAAAAATGACCGACCGCCCCTGTGTGCCGAGCTGTGCGCAATACGTCGCCCGCATCCTGCAGTGGTATGTCCAACTTCCCGAAACCCCGCGGCGCTGCCGGCGGCAGGACCTCCTGCGTGCGGCCGAACTATACCGGCGCGGCGTCGATCTGGAAACCGTCGAGTGTGCCTTGCTGCTCGGGTCCCTGCGCCGGCTCGGCCGATCTTCGGACTGCCCGCCGCTCGGACCCATCCGCTCGTTGGCCTACTTCCTGCCGGTCGTCGAAGAGCTCGTCGAAAACCCGGTCGATCCGAGCTATCGCGACTATCTCCGCCACAAGATGCGTCTCCATGCGCGCAGGCCAAGAGATGAAACCGCAGCTTGTCGGCAGAGGTTCATTTACTGTATCTACGTTTTTGCAAGATCGCCAACACCAATTCCCCCCGCACCCCTTTGAGGTCGGCCGCCACTAGAGAAAGTTCTCGCGCCCGGACGGGCAGCCTGAGTAGGTCCGGCGGCGAGACTCTCACGGCCTTGCGGGGCGAGCGCACCAGTTGCTGCGAGGCCAAGGCAAAGGAAAAGGAATGATTGATCGAAGTAAGAAACCGACACACAGGTCACGGCGCTTGCAAACACAGAAGCCCCTATAGACCAAGATAGAAACTTCTGAGGAAAGGTTTCGCTCTCGCGAGCCTTAACCGCCGCTCCGACCAGGGCCAGCGCCATCCCCAGAAGTGAGGCGAACAGAAGGAGCAGAAGCAAGCCTCCTTCTACCCCCATCCGAATGTAGTCATTCGTCAGATCGGTGTGTTCCGGGCTCCATGAAACACCAGTCGGCATCCAGTGCCGGGTATTGTCGGTTCCCGCCCACCACCATTCGTCGAGATGCTTGATGGCTGACTCGATAAGGGCCGCTCTATGCCATCCTGTGCTGCCCCCCGCTAGGTCGATACGGGCCATGAGGTAGTAGGCCGGGGCCTTCATGATGATTTCGAGAAATATGTAGCCAAGAACGGCAAGCCAGCGGATTTTCCTCATGTGAAAGCGCCAGCGCCAGAGCGCCAGGGCGAGGATTGCCGCCAGCAGGCTGGCGACTGGGCCGCTCGAGCGGCAGGTAAACACCATCAGCAGCGTCGCAGCAATGCCCAAGAATGCCACTTTTTTCCGATACAGGGCTAGACCAACCATCCAAGGGAACATTACCGCCCCGACCGTGCCAGCGAGGATGGCATGGCGGAAAGGACCCTGCGCCCGGAGATGACCGTGGCGAATCGTCGGATTGGGGGGCACACCCCCCAAAAGGGAAAAAACGTTGTACCCTGTCAATTTCTCCGATGCCATTTCGGCGGCAACCGGGGTAAGCAGAATCGCTGAGATCGCCGCCACCTGAATGAGTTCTTCTAGGGATCGAAGAAAGGAGCGAAACAGGAAGTAGAGACCCCAGTAGTCGTAAACCAAGCCCAGATGGTTTATTAACGTCGCTTCCGGGTCTCGGTGCCAAGCAGAAGCAAGGAGCGCCCATAAACCCCACAAGATCATTACTGTGTCCAAGCGATTCCAGCACCAACCGGCCAACTCGAATCTGAGTAACAGCCGAACGAAACCAGCCAAAATCACGAGTCGCAGGAACGGAAATGAAAAAGGGCCCAGATCCATTCCTTGGGCTTGGGTCATGTAGCAGCTTGCCAACAGGAGCGGTAAAGGTGCCCAACGCCTGGGCAAAGCCAGGAGGAGCACTGCGTTGATGGCAAGGAACGCAAGAGCGACTGGATTCATCTCTCCTCTGACACGAGACGAAGCGCCCTCTTCAAACGCTCTTGCTGGTACTCTCGAAAATACCGCTGCACCTCGGCGGGAACAACACACCGGCCTTGCATACGTTCCCAACAATATCCCGCGGTCCGTGCTGAGGCCGAAACCACCGGAGGAGGTTCCAGGATTCGTCGTGCCGTGCGGGCGAGGTGAAATAGCAGGCCACAACCAACAGACGCATCCATACGCCCCTGGCGAATCGCCGTTCTCCATCCGGAGCGCCAGTCCCGTAGCGGGGGCTTGTGATGATACACCGGCAAATCGTCGAACGCCTCGACGGCGAAGCCAAGGCTACGGACCCACAGCTCCATAGCCCAATCTTCGCCGCCCCAGCGGGCCGGGGGAAACTCACCAATGCTCTCCAGTACGGACCGGCGGAACATTTGGCAACAGCCGGGGACCGAGTGGTGCTGATTCAAATGTCGTGGCCGGAACCCTCCGGATTCAGGTTCCCACACCCAACCTCCCCCAAGGCCAAGCCTGGGGTTCGCGCCCATGCGGCCGATCAACGTCTCGAAATGGCGCGAAGGGATGCTGACGTCTGCATCCAGCACACCAACAAACCCTATGGAAGCCGGGGAGGTTTCGCTTCTCAGCATCCTGAGCCCCAAATTGAGAGCCATCGCTTTCGAGGCGAAGCCGACATGGTTTGTCGCGTTGCGGACCAGGCGCACAAAGGACAGTTCCCGCTGGAATTCGGAGACAATGTCGGAGGTAGCGTCCGTTGAGTGGTCGTCAACGATCACCCAATGCACGGGTGGCAAGCTCTGCCCAGCGACACTTGCCAAGGTGGCCGCAATCCTGGCTGCCTCATTGCGGGCCGCCGTAACGAGACCGTAGCTCGTCGGCTCAACGTCGCGCGGAGATTGGTTCTCAAGAGTGCTTTGCATCAGTAGCAGTAACCGGAAGCTCCTGGGCAGCCCCGCCGACAGCAACTCCGCATTCTCTCGGGCCCTTTAAGGCGAAGAGGAAGACTCGGCAGTTTTCTTGCAGCTGCTCTTGCAGCGACCGTCTGAATGGCGGAGCACACAGGTAAGCCACGGTCGCCGCAACGATGCGAATGCCTGCCGAGCCAAGCACTGCGAGTCGGTACGCCCACGCTGTAACCCTCCCAAAATGCTGTCGTAGAAGCCGCACATTCGCGAGAAACTGGTGGCGGCGCGCAAAGGAATCGGCCCGCTGCGAAGATGACGAACTCCCAACATGGAGAACGATGTGGCTCGGATCATAAGCGACTCGATACCCTGCATGCTGAACACGAATGCAGAGGTCGAGATCCTCACCGTACATGTAATAGCTTTCGTCGAACCCTCCCAAGTCTCGCAATAGTTGGCTGCGACCAAAGAGAAAAGCACCCGACAGACAGTCAACATCACGGGCGGACAGATGGTCCCAGTGTTCCAAGGAGCGCGAGGAAAACAGCCACAGTCGTGGAAACTTGGCCGCAAGGCGGTGAGATCTAAGGCCTGTACAAAGTGTGTTCCAGGGCGTGGGGTATGTAGCAGCGCACGTCAGTTGCGTCTTTTCGTCCACCCCGACCAAACGGCAACCGAGCAACCCGATCCAAGGATCCTCGTCGAGTCTTTGACAAAAAGCGGCAACCACATTGGACCTCAGCTCTGTGTCAGGATTCAAAAACAGTGTGTAACGACCGAGAGCCTGCTGGAGTGCCAGATTGTTGGCTCTGGCAAAACCTAAATTCTCAGATGGCTCGAAAAGGTTCACCTTTGGGTACCGTCGCCTCACCATGGGCACAGTATCATCCAGCGATCCGTTGTCCACTACCAAGATCTCAAAGCGAACTCCCTCCGTACAGCGATAAATGGAACCGAGACAAGTATCCAATAGAGTTTGCGTATTCCAACTAACGATAATAATCGAGACATCGACGGTCGCGTTCGCGCCGTCTGCGGCAACCTGTCCAGAAACGGAGTGGCCTGCTGTCGCTGGCATAGAAGAGTTAGAAGATCACACTTCTGCAATTCAGCAGAACCACTGAACCGTCACGTTTTCGCTCAAAAGCATTTAACGAACCGCTTGGGCGGCCGCATTCCACGTTTCGGAGGGAAGGCCCGGAAGGGACCATCCGGTGGCGCATAACGTTCTCTCTCCCACACCGCCCCGTCGTCTCTCCGGGACTCTCCGTGCCTCCGGCTTCGCAAAACGCGGTCAGGACCGCCGAGATCCCGGGCACACGACGGAAGCGCTGGAGGCGCGAGCGAGCCCGACCCTGGAGGGAAGTCCTCCGCCATTCTCGGCATTAATCATTGGGTCGCCCAATCACCTTCGAAGCCTCGGTCTGTGGTTGGCTCATGGTTCGGGACGGCATGCCACGCGCGTCCACCAGCGGCGCACCAATCCGCGCCGCCAGGTGCCCGCCACGCTCCGCAGACGCCGGCCCAGGCCGGCGGAAGCCCACACCCGGCGCAGACCGAATCCCGGGAATTCAGGCGCCGGCGCGCCCAGCAAACGCAACGCCGCCAGCCGGCCGAACAGATCCACCCTGCGCCCCAGGAGGCTCGGCTGTGCGGCCCGCACTTCAGACCGGCTCGAGTCGCCCAGGACGACGCGGCCTGCCCTCGCGCCGGCCAGCACCAGCGACCGCCCGGCCTCGGTCCTCGCCACAACCAACGACCGTCCCGGATCCGAGCCATCCCCGTCAAAATGCTGCCAGGCGTCGCCGCAGGCGAGGTCCGCAACCTGCCCTGTTCCGTCGGGACACAGGTGGCAGCGCAAGGGCCGATAAGAAGTCAGCTTCCCCCAAGATTCGAGATAGGGCATCCGGAGCCAACGCCCCTGAGCGCCACTCTCCGCGTAGACCCGGAACTCTCCCGGCCAGCCGTCACCCCGATAGTGGACCGCTTTGATCTCCTCGGTGCCGACGCTGAGCTCCGCCAGCAGATTGAGGGTTCCCCGGGTGCTCGGCGTACCCGCACAAAAAAAGGTCGCCACCAGAGGAACTTGCGCGTCAATAACCGGGTCCCTCTGCCTTAACTCCATCACCGCGGCAGCATCGCACGGCTTGCCGATGAACAGGAAAGGTCCGGGTTTGCCCTTGACCTGATTCAAACCCTCCACCGGCGAAGAGGGAGCATAACGGGAACCGCATCGGGCCAGGACGTCATCGCGGGTCCTGCTCACAAATGTCCGATTCATCCACGGACGCTCCGGATCCATGGCCGCGTGGATGACCCCGCGATATCCCGCCTCCTCGAGACAGTAGATGGCCAGCGCGGTCAGCACTCCTCCGGAC
>FWPU01007887.1_pt1 | contig 10112 bp, 7 predicted proteins | sample 2228361 | NCBI WGS metagenome assembly FWPU01 (sample SAMEA103939777, study PRJEB20133) | metagenome | reverse complement strand
GGGCCACAAACATGAATAAAAATGCAAACCCCACGGAAACGACCAAATTGAGCATGACTTCAAACTCCTCAGGCGGCGGGGATTGGAACGGCACGCGATTCTCGAAAGGCTGATCTCTCAGCGGCAGCGAGGGCGCCCACACGATAAGCGAGCTCATGACGAACATGAGAAGCGGGATTAGAAACGTCACGAACAAAAATTGCTTATCTTTCAGATTCTGAGAGAACTCCCACTTGGCGACTTTGAGGGCTTCACGCATCTCTTTCCCCTCTCACCAACTCCACAAAAATATGGTGCAGCGGCGGCTTGGTTATGGCCAATTCTTCGATGTCGAGCCTATCTGTAATGGATTTGAGAAACTCGTTGGGGGTGACGCCCTTGCGCAAAATTAATTCAGCCCTTTGCCGCCCTGAAGTGTTTTCTGAGCGCTTGATCGTTTTGACAAGCGGGCAGCTTTTTAGATCGAAGTCGCCGCGATATTCGATCTTCACCACAGCTTCACCCCAGCTTCGCTTGATCTCACGCAGATCGCCAGAAAGCACCTCTTGCCCTCGATTGATCAAAAAGATGCGATCGCACAGATTCTCGACTAAGTTCATCTGATGGGAAGAAAGCAAAATGGTAGTGCCTCGGGCGCGAAGCTCTTGTATGATGCTCTGAAACAGGTCTTGATTGACGGGATCGAGCCCCGCAAACGGCTCATCTAAAATAACTAATTGGGGCTCGTGCAAAACAGCTGCAATGAATTGCACCTTCTGCTGCATGCCCTTAGAAAGCTCTTTGATTTTACTGCCGAAGTGCTCTTCAAGAGAGAGTCTTTCGAGCCAGAAGCGAATGCGCTCTCGGGCTTGCGATGTTTTCAGGTGCTTGAGCGAAGCGAAATACAGCAGCGTATCAGAGACTTTGCGCTCTTCATAGAGCCCACGCTCTTCAGGCAAATAGCCCACTTTGTCTTTCCAAGTTGGGGCAGGCCCACCTGCCTGCCCTTCAGAGGAAGCGAAATGAACAGCGCCTCGATCCGGCTTGATGATATCTAAAATCATGCGGATCAGCGTAGTCTTCCCAGCGCCGTTTGGGCCCAACAACCCGAAGATCTCGCCTTGCCTCACATCAAACGAGACGCCGTCTACGGCCTGAACGCCATCAAATCTTTTAGAGACGCCCTCGACGCGAAGCATCGCGATGAATTTTAGCAGCAGCGGGCTTGCGCTTCCAACTCTGCAGACCACTCATCTACAAAACGATAGACATTAAGCTGGATGCCATGCTCGCCCGCAAACTCCGTTAAAGCCCCCCAAAGCTCTTGCCCAATTGAAAAAGCTTCCTCTAAATCTTGCACTCGATTCAATCTAACTTTGTCTACAAAGTGCTGATAACCGCGCGGTAGCCTTTTAAACTTCGTGTGTTGAATGTAGTAGTTGTTCTCAGTGGGAAAGCGCTCTCTGTTGATCAAAGCCACAAGAAACGCCGCGTGTTCGAGCATGACGTCAAGGGCGTAGATGGCGTTAATCAAATCTTTCCGCGCATAAGCGTTTCGGAGCTTGCCGTAATACTCATAAAGATCATGCAACGATCGGCATGCCGCCTCTCGATGTTGTTCTTCTGAGAGCTTCTGCACGGCTTCGCGAAGCTTGTCTAATAGATTCTGCGGATCATAGAGCGCTTGGGCCTGCAGATACACGTTGGGGTGAATGGCCAGATCTTTATTGGCCTGCTTCAGGTGCTTAAAGGCTTCTTCGAGCGTGTGGCAGTAGATCGCGTAGAGAACGTCGTCTAGGACGAGATAATTCTCCTTGATCTGCAGGGGCGTTTTGGTGAATACAAGCATCTCGACGTCGGAGTAAGGCCCGCAGTCGCCGCGCGCCGCCGAGCCGTACAAAAAGATCGCCACGATCTTTTCGCCGTGGAGCTTCACTAATCTATCAGCGATCTGCTGCGCTGTGATTCGACGCTTTGGGACTTCATTCGTCTCTTCGGCCATACAGCACCTACTGTATACAAGCCTACAAGTGCGCAAGTGTACAAGTTTTCAAGGGCACTTGTGTACTTGCGCACCTGCTCACTTGTACACATTTTGTCGTGATTCAAAACAGCGTGTTATGAATAATGAAGGCCGCGAACACCAGCGACACGATCGACATGAGTTTCAATAAAATATTGAGCGACGGGCCAGAGGTGTCTTTGAACGGGTCGCCTACGGTGTCGCCCACCACAGCCGCCTTGTGCGCGAACGAGCCCTTGCCGCCCAGCCTGCCCTCTTCGATGTTCTTCTTTGCGTTGTCCCAGCTGCCGCCCGAGTTGGCCATTAAAATAGCCAGCACAAAGCCTGACACAAGCGAACCCACGAGCAAACCCATCACGGCTTCTACGCCAAAAACAACGCCCACAAGCAGCGGGGAGATGATAGCTAATAGTGCAGGCAGGATCATCTCGCGGTGGGCAGTCTTCGTGGCGATCTCGACCGCCTTTGAGTAATCAGCCTTGGCTTTGCCTTCGATTAAGCCCGTAATTTCTCTAAACTGGCGTCTCACTTCTTCAACGATCTTTTCGGCGGCCTTGCCCACGGAGCGCATCGTGAATGAGCTGAACAGAAACGGGATCATCCCCCCGATAAAGAGCCCCAGAAGCACGCGCGGCTCGCCCAGCCCGAAAGCGAGGTCGCTGCCGGGATTACCGATCACCCGCCCACTCAAGAGAGCCGTAATCGGGTCTGAGGAGTTTGAAAGCGTCTCCTTGATCTCGTCGCGAAAGTTGGTGATCAGAGCGAGGGCCGTGAGCGCTGCCGAGCCGATCGCAAAGCCCTTTCCCGTAGCCGCGTTGGTGTTGCCCAGCGCATCGAGCGCGTCGGTTCTTCTTCTGACTTCGGGCGGCTGATGGCTCATCTCTGCGATGCCCCCGGCGTTATCGGCCACAGGCCCGTAAGCATCGCTCGCCAGCGTGATGCCCAAAGTCGACAGCATGCCCACGGCCGCGAGTCCAATGCCATAAAGCCCGAAAGAGGGGCCGCCGGCTGTGGAAGCGGCCACGTAGCTCAGAATAATAGAAATTCCCACGCTGATGACGGGGATGGCCGTCGAGAGCATGCCCGTCGAAAGCCCCCGAATAATTACAGTCGCGGGCCCGGTTTGCGCGCTCTCAGAGACGCGCTGCGTGGGCTTGTAATAGTGTGAGGTGTAGTATTCAGCTGAGTACCCGATAATTATGCCGCTCAAAAGCCCCAAGAAGAGCGCCACATAGATGCCCAGATAATTCGCGCCGAAGATGCCCCACGTGGCGAAGAAGGCGATTACCGCCACTAAAGCCGCGCTGCTGTAGACGCCTCGACGCAAAGCTTGAAGCAGCGCCTCTTGGGTAGCGTCTTCTTTGGCTCTCACCAGCCAGCTGCCCATGATTGATGCAATCATGCCGATGGCCGCCAGCACCATCGGGAAGGCGACCCCAGCGATAAGTAATGGGGTTTGCTTGAACGCCACAGCGCCCAAGGCCGCGGCAGCCACAATCGCACCCACATACGACTCATAGAGATCGGCGCCCATCCCGGCCACATCCCCCACGTTATCGCCCACATTATCAGCAATGACCGCCGGGTTTCGGGGGTCGTCTTCGGGAATGCCTGCTTCCACTTTGCCTGCCAGATCTGCTCCCACATCAGCGGCTTTTGTGAAGATGCCACCACCCACACGGGCAAAGAGCGCCACGGAGCTGGCACCCATGGCTGACGTGATCAGAACTTCAGTGATCTCAGCCATATCCACATCTGCCATATAAAGAGCTAAGAACCAGATCACGATATAGAGTAGCCCTAAGCCCACCACCGAAAGCCCCATGACGCTGCCGCTGTCGAACGCCACTCTGAGTGCGCCATTTAAGCTCTGCTTGGCGGCATTTGTGGTGCGGCCGTTACTCGTGGTGGCGATCTTCATGCCCAGATAGCCCGCTAAGCCCGAAAAGGCGCCTGCAGTGAGAAACGCGAAGGGGGCATAGAAGCTCAAATAGTTGCCCGTGGCCAGCAGCAGCAAAACCACAAAGAGCGCGATGAGGAAGACAGCGACCCCTCTATACTGCCGTCGCAAGAAGGCTTCGGCCCCCTCGCGCACATACGACGAGAGCTGCCTAATTCTCTCCTCACCCTCATCGAATCTTCGAACCTTGAAGATCAAATAGACCACGTAAATAAGCGTTAAGATCGAAACGATCCCAGAGACGTAAACCAGCAAATCTTGCTTCATAACTTTCGCTTTCGTCCCTCCTGATTGCGTCATTTTACTATAAGTACCCGCAGCCGGCAAGCGCCCTCTCCCCCCATCCGTGCCCACTTGACAATTGATTAAATTTATGGTATATTAATCCAAGAAAGTTGGTTATGTACAATTAAGTTATAGGTGGCTAAAGAATGAGTTTAAGCGAAATGAAAGCTAAAAGAGCACGTTCTAGGCTCACGCGTCGGGCGTTTGTGAGCTGGCTGCTCGGCGTAGGAGCCAGTCTCGGCGCACTCTCGACACTTCGAGGCGCCGACGGGAAAACCCCATCGTCGGACCACACGAAGCATCATGAGATGCCCTTGGGAATCTCCACCGCGCGCCAGCATCCTGGCGCCATGGAGCCGATGGCGTTTTTGACCCACTTCGACTACGGCAAACAAAGCAAGCTGTCTGATGGCCAGACGCTACGGGAATATGAGCTCGTCGCCCTAGATCAAGAGATCGAGGTGGCTCGCGGCATGAAATTCCCGGCGTGGACGTTCAACGGCACGGTGCCTGGGCCTACGCTGCGTGCCACCGAAGGCGATTTGGTGCGAGTCCACTTCCGCAACGAAGGCGCACATACGCACTCGATTCACTTTCACGGGATTCATCCCGCCAATATGGACGGGGTCTTTGAGCAAGTCCCGCCTGGCGGAGAGTATACGTATGAGTTCACGGCTGAACCCTTCGGGCTCTTTTTGTATCACTGCCATACGATGCCCGTGACCAAGCACGTCATGAAAGGCTTATACGGCGCGTTCATTGTCGATCCCAAAACGCCGCGAGAGCCCGCCCACGAAATGATTATGCTCATGAACGGCTTCGACCCCGACTTTGACGAAGAGAACGAGTTTTACACCGTCAACGGCATCGCAAACTATTACTTCGACCATCCCATTCAGATCAAAGCGGGAGAGCTCGTGAGAGTCTATCTCGTCAACATGACGGAGTTCGATCTCATCAATAGCTTTCACCTGCATGCCAACGTTTTTAAGCTCTACCGCACTGGGACGCGTTTAGATCAATACGAGATCACAGACACCGTGATGCTCTGCCAAGGGGAGCGCTGCATATTAGAATTCAGCTACAAATACCCGGGCAAATATCTTTTTCATGCGCACCAGAACGAGTTCGCGGAGCGGGGCTGGCTGGGGACCTTTGAGGTGGTGCCGTGAACACCGTTCGCAAGTTCGTGCTAGCCCTTCTGCCGTTGGGGCTGTTAGCAGCTGTTATTTATCTCTTTACAGCGCAAGGCCCGGGGCCCATTGGCACCGCGCCTGTGCCCATCGAAAAAATCGACTTCGAGCGGGTGGTCTTTCGACCCGATGGAATTTCAGTCTACGTGCGCAACAGTGGGCCAAGCGAAGTCACCGTAGCCCATGTGATCGTCAATGGCGCCTTGTGGAGTTTTTCGATCCAGCCCAGCGAAACGATCCCGCGACTGGGGCGGGCCACGATTGCTTTGCCCTATCCGTGGGTAGAGGGTGAGCCGGTGGCGATTGAACTGCTCACCCCTAACGGCTTCAAGTTCGCTCATGACGTAGACATCGCCGTGGAGACCCCTCGGCCAAGCTGGCAGGCTTTTGGGGCGTTCGCGCTTTTGGGCACTTATGTGGGCGTGATTCCCGTCTATCTGGGCTTCTTTTGGTTCCCGTTTTTAAGAGAAATCGGGCGGCGCTGGATGGGCTTTCTGCTGAGTCTAACAGCGGGCTTGTTGCTCTTTTTGGGCGTGGATGCGCTCAAAGAAGCGTTTGAGCTCGTGGGGCGGGTGCCCAGTGTGTTTAAGGGCGTGGGCGTGATCACGAGCGGCTTTATCATAAGCTTTTTAGCGTTAGTTGCGATTGGGCAGAAGACCGTGGGAGCGCAGAAAGACCCCGCGTTGGCGCGTTTGGCGTTGAGCTACCTCATCGCCGCTGGCATTGGCTTGCACAATCTGGGCGAGGGACTTGCCATCGGAGCCGCTTATGCCTTAGGTGAAGTGGCTTTGGGAGCGTTTCTCGTCGTCGGGTTCACGATTCATAACACCACAGAAGGCTTTGGGATTGTAGCGCCGGTGGCCCGAGGGAATGTCAAAATTTTGCGGCATCTGCTCTTTTTGGGGTTGATCGCAGGCGCACCCACAATATTGGGTGCTTGGATCGGGGGCTTCACATATTCTGATCTTTTCTCGATGTTTTTTCTATCTGTGGGAGCGGGAGCCATCTTTCAAGTCGTCTACGAGATCTTTAAGCTGATGGCCAAAGAGTCTCAGCGAACGGAAACTCCGCCACATCTTCAATTGGGGAGTCTGACGAATTTCGCAGGGCTCATGTTGGGGCTCTTGATCATGTACATCACAGGGCTGTTTGTAGCTGGCTGAACACTGACAATCTCTGAGTTTGTGCGAAGAGCAAGCTTTGCTTATAATGGAGTCGGCGATGACCACTCCGAGCACGGAAGACTACTTAGAGCGCATTTATGAGCTGATTCAAGAGAAGGGCTACGCGCGCGTGGTGGACCTCAGCGAAAGACTCAAGGTGCAGTCGTCTTCCGTGACGAAGATGATCCAAAAGCTCGACGAACAAGAGTTCGTCAAATATGAAAAGTATCGGGGCTTGGTGCTCACACCCAAGGGCGAGAGCATCGCTAAAGCCGTGAAGCGTCGCCACCGCGCGCTCGAAGATTTTTTGCGCGTTTTGGGTGTCGAAGAGTCCGTCATTCAGAAAGACATCGAAGGCATCGAGCACCATCTCAGTCCCAGTACGCTCGACTATCTGAGAGATTTAGTCAGCTTCTTGCAAGAACATCCACAGACGCTCAAAGAGTTTGAAAAGCATCGCACCAGCCAGAAACACAGTTAAGCGATATGCCATTGGTATAGACATCGGCGCTAGCAAGACCGCCGTAGGCATCTGCAATTCAAAAGGCGTCATCTTAGCTAAGAGCACAAGGCCCACGGGAATTCCCGAAGAGCTGCCTGAACAGATTCGGGCGCTGCTCGCGGAAGCCGATTTCGCGATGAAAAAAATTCGGGGCATCGGCGTGGGCACCGTGGGACCACTCGATATTAAAACGGGCAGGATCTTGCGCACGCCCAATCTGCCTGCATGGAGAGGCATCCCCATTGTAAAGCTTTTGAGGCGCGCTTTTGGGGTGCCCGTCGTACTCGACAACGATGCCAATGCGGCGGCCCTGGCCGAACTCAAGTTCGGGCACAAAAAACAAAATTTCATTTATCTCACGCTGAGCACAGGCATTGGCGCGGGGATTGTGATCGACGGTAGAGTCTATCGTGGCGCTGCGGGCAACGCGGGAGAGGTCGGGCACATGATTATTGAAGGCGCTCGAATGGCACCTTGTTGTGGCTGCGGCAAGCGCGGCTGCTTCGAAGCCCTCGCGTCGGGCAGTGCCATCGCCAAGCGCGCGAAGAAACTTTTAAAGCTCAAACACGCCTCTGCAGAAATCGTGTTTCAGAGAGCGCGTGCCGGAGATAAAAAAGCTCGCAAGATCATCGAAGAAGCGGCGTTTTATTTGGGGGTGGGCCTGGCGAATCTGAGTGAGATCTTCGATCCCGAGCTGATCGTGCTGGGCGGCGGTTTGACCAAAGCTTGGGCACTCTTTGAAAGAATTGTGCAGAAAACTTTAAAGCGTTATGCACGCCAAGCTCCCCAGCTGATCTTGACAAAGCTGGGAGATGATAACGTGCTGATGGGCGCAGCGGCTTTAGTGTTTAGCTGGCTTTGATGCTTGTGATAAACTTCTCGCCCGCTTTGAGCGCTTCGTCGAGCCTGCCCGGATCACTACCGCCGCCCTGTGCGAACCTCGCGCTGCCCCCGCCGCCGCCGTTGACGACGGGCGTCATCGCCTTGATTATCTCGCCCGCGTGATAGCGATCCGTAAGCTTTTGGCTCACTTTGCAAACCAGCGTCACTTTGCCGTTGGCACCGCTGCCCAGAATGACGATGCCTCGCTCTAAAGCGCCTTCTAATAAGTCTGCTAGTGTTTTTAGATCCTCCGCCTCGAGATCCGCTGTCGCACAAACGAGCGCAATATGATCGTGTCTCTTTTGCTGGCGCAGCAATTCGTCACGCTTGATTAAAAGCAATTGATGCTTCAAGTGCTCTAACTGCTTTTCCAACTGCGCTTTCTCTTTCAAAAGTGCTTCGACTTTGGGCACAACTTCTTTTTCGGGAGCCTTTGCGAGCGCCGAGAGCTCTTTGAGCTGCTTCTCTTTTTCGGAGATGTATGAAATTAAATTTTCGCCGGTGGCCACTCTCACGCGCCGCACACCCGCCGCGATGCCCTCCTCTGAGATAATTTTAAAGCCACCGATCTGGCCGGTGCTTGTCACGTGCGTGCCCCCACACAGCTCGATACTGAATGGTTTTTCGTCGGCGGGCATGGGCGCGATGCTGACGACGCGCACCTTCTCTTTGCCCTGATAATCTTCTGTGAACAGGGCCATCGCGCCGCGGGCTTTGGCCTCTTCAAGATCTTCGGAAGTCACTCTGACGGGCAAATCCTCTAAAATTATGCGATTGGCCAGTTCTTCGATCTTTTTCATCTCATCTTCCGTGAGGGGCGCAAAGTGGGTGAAGTCGAATCTCAGCTCGTCGGGAGCCACGAGCGAGCCAGCCTGAATGCCTTGTGAGTAGCCCAGCACTTTGCGAAGCGCCGCGTGCAGAATATGCGTTGCGGTGTGGTTGCGCATGGTGCGCTGGCGACGCTCGAGATCGATCTTCAGGTGACAGCGATCCCCCTTGCGGAACTCGCCCTCAACAACTTTGACCAGATGTAAGAAAATCCCACGCTCATTCTTTTGCACATCTAAGACTTGGGCTTTGCCTTCTCTGACTTGATTGATGATCTCCCCGGTATCAGCCACCTGCCCTCCGCCCTCCGCATAAAAAGGTGTCTCTTGGAAGACGAATTCGCCTTTTTGACCCTCACTTAGAGCCCCCACCTCTTGGCTTTCCAAAAGGATAAACGATAAAGACGAATCCAGCTCATAACGGTGATAGCCTTCGAATTTGAAGTTATTCAAAAGTTCGCTAGGCCATCGAATCACGTCTACTTGATCTTTAAGTGACATTCCCTCTTTCAACCCTATTTCTCGAGTGACCCGCGAGCGGTTACGCTGCTTCTCCATCTCAGCCTCGAAGCCCTTTCTATCCACAGAGAAGCCCCGCTCGCGGGCCACGTCTCCTATGATCTCAATGTGCAGCCCCAAGGTATCATGCCCATAGAAGGCCTCAGAGCCTTTTAAGACTTTCTCTCCCTTCTTTTCTTTGTGCGCTAGAAGTTCTTCAAGCCAGTCTAAGCCCCGACTTAACGTGCGTTCGGAGAGCTCCTCCTCTTGGGCGATGGCCCTCAAAATGAAGTCCTTGCGCTCCTCAAGCTCATGATAATGGCCGCCCATGGTGTTAATGACCACTTGAGCGACCTTGCCCAAAAAGGGCTCTTTAAAGCCCAACTTCTTCCCAAAGCGAATCGCGCGGCGCATGATCATGCGCAGCACGTAATTGCGCTCTTCGTTACCGGGCACAACCCCATCCGCAAGCAAAAACGTCATCGCCCGACCGTGATCGGCAATCACGCGATAGGGCACGATAGTCGCGCGCATTTCATTCTCGCTGTGGCCTAATAGCCTTCTTAACTCGTGAAAGATCGGCTGAAACAGATCGGTGTCGTAATTGCTGGGGGCATGCTGCAAGACGGACACCAAGCCCTCGAATCCCATCCCTGTATCCACGCCCGGCTTGGGTAAGGGCATACGCCTTCCATCGGGAGCCTGATCATACTGCATAAAGACGAGATTCCACAGCTCCCACCAGCGCTCGCAGTCGTTATCAAGGTGAGGCGAACAATCGGGCCGCCCGCAGGTGCAAA
>FWPU01008200.1_pt1 | contig 10113 bp, 9 predicted proteins | sample 2228361 | NCBI WGS metagenome assembly FWPU01 (sample SAMEA103939777, study PRJEB20133) | metagenome | reverse complement strand
ATAATCGCCTGGGCTGCCTTCTTGAATAATCAAATCTCCTTTTTGAACTTTGAGGCGTTGAAAATAATTCTCCAGCTCAGCCAACTGACCATCGTCAAACCCCTGATAAATTGCCATTTGGCGAAACAAGGCGACGGTTTCAGAAATATACCCTTCCATCATTACTTCATTCTAGCACGAATTTTTCAATCGCTATACCCTGCTCAAATTTTGAAATGTTTGCCATGGGCAACAAACGTCGCTTGACAATTTGGAGCATCTGCTCACAATAATTATAAAGAGCGATGCAAGAAAAACGCCATTCAATGATAAAATTTTAAGTGCTACTTTTGGTTTGAAAATACCAAGCGAACCTGAATCTAGGGGAATCCTTATAAATAAGAATCTACCAATAAGGAGTTGCCGATGCCCATTCACTTTGGCACTGATGGCTGGAGGGCAGTGATTTCTGATACCTTTACCTTTCATAACCTGCGCAATGTTGCCCAAGCCATAGCCGATGCCATCGCCTCTGGCTCTTGGCAAAACGGACTAGAGGCGAAAGAGGCTATCAACAAGCAAACGGTTGTCATTGGTTTTGACACCCGCTTTCTCTCCGACCGCTATGCTGCAGACGTCGCAAGAGTCTTGGCAGCCAATGGTTTTACGGTCAATTTAGCCCATTCCGATGCGCCTACCCCAGCGATTTCCTACGCGGTGCGGCATCTAGGCGCTATTGCAGGGATCATGATTACGGCTTCGCACAATGCACCCCGTTACAATGGTGTCAAACTCAAAGCTGCCTATGGGGGATCAGCAAGCGCAGAACAATGTCGCAAAGTGGAAATTTTTCTCAACCATAACGAAGAACGCGCCCGAGGTCCAAACCTAATGGATTTTGAGATTGCGCGCCAAAACGGTTTGATCCAACGCTTCAATCCAATCCCGGCTTACGGTGAGCACCTGCGTACCTTGATCGATTTTGAGGTCATTGCCGAAAATCCGCAGCGCATTGTAGTCGACTCGATGTACGGTTCCGGTAGAGGGGTGATTAAAGGTTTTCTTCAAGGCAGTGGCTGCGAAGTACAAGAGATCCGCGGCGAAATGAATCCCGGCTTTGGAGGCATCCACCCTGAACCCATCCGCAAACACTTAGGCGCCTTAGCCGGAGCAATCAGCACGCACATGGGTGATTTTGGCCTCGCTACCGATGGGGATGCAGACCGAATCGGCGCGATGGACGAAGCGGGACGCTTTATCGATCCACATAAAATTATGACCCTGGCTTTCAAATATTTGGTCGAAGAACGGGGTTGGCGTGGTGCGGTGGTGCGCACCATCTCGACCACCAGCATGATCGATCGCTTAGCTCGCAATTACGGTTTGAACGTTTACGAAACACCGGTCGGTTTTAACTACATCGCCGACTATATGCTCAAAGAGGACATTCTCATCGGCGGTGAAGAGTCGGGTGGAATGTCTATTCAAGGTCATATCCCCGAAGGAGATGGCATCCTAATGGGCTTACTCTTGATTGAGATCGTTGCGAAATACCGCCGCCCGTTATCCGAGTTAGTCGATCAAATCCTTCAAGAAGCCGGACCTTCTTACTATAAACGCTTAGACTTAACGTTAAGCCGCCCTATCTCAAAAGAGAAGATGAAGCAAGCCTTGCTGGCAAATGCGCCGTCAAAAATCGGGGGACTGACAGTCACAGACATCCGCTCCCTAGACGGCATAAAATATCTCTTAGAGGATGACTCATGGCTGCTCATCCGTCCTTCAGGGACCGAACCGCTGCTGCGTGTCTACGCAGAAGGACGTTCGCCCGATGTGATGGAAGCCATCATCGATTTTGGGAAAGAGATCGCCGCGAAAACAGACTAAGCACACAGGGGTAAAGGATTGTCTCACCTTTACCCCTTTTTACGTCAAACTTAAGCAGCGGAACTGCGTAAACGTCGCGCCAAAAAGATCACAACCAACAGCAAAACGGCTAACCCCAGCATCGCAGGAGCACCTACCTCGTCAGCAAAACCAGTGGCCGGCAGAGCCGTTGAGGTCGGCGTCGGCGTTCGGATACTGGGCATCGTCGCTTGCGCAGCCTGAGTGTAAAGGGCGGCCACGGTTGCCGTGCGCGGATCGGCGGTGGGGACAAAGGTGTTGGTTGGAATGATGACTACCGGGGTCTCTGTTGGTGCAAGCGGCTCGGGTGTATTGGTCGCTGTTACCTCGGGGGTCGGAGTAAACGCCTCAGCGATGGTTGTGGCGAGAATACTCTTTGCCACTTCGGTATTCTGGGCATTGACGGTAGCTACCTGATTGGCTTGATTCTCGCGTTGGCGAGGTACATAAACCAATGCATAGCCCGCCAAGCAAGCTACCGCCACCAACGCTAAGACAATCAGACCAATAGCAATAATGATAAAAGCCCGATTGGAGCGTTCCTCTGGCGGCGGCTCCCCATCCATATTCGTGTCTAGATTGATTTCTTCAAAAGCCATAGCTTTCTCCTCCTTACTGAGGGTGATAAAATATCGGCTGTCTTTTTAGGTTTCAAGAATCTCCAAATTGGCTATCGGAGATAGGACCAACTCATCATTCGCCAAACGCACTTGAACCGCTTGGACGGACAATCCATTGGGTAGGATTGACTTACCCGTCAATACCCGTTCTACTTTCCCAATGCGACCACAATAGGGTGAGCGACAAATTCTGACCGTTGTACCAACACGCAATTCCGCTGTAGCATGACTTTCGCCACCATAATCCTCCACAGGTAGAGGGATAATGATCTCTGGTCTTTTCCCCTGATAAGCATCCCATGCTTCAGCATTGATGTAGGCTTCTCGCTTTTCGTTGGTGGTCAAAATCGGATAAGCCAGAGAGTTCATCGGGTAAGGTCCAAAGCCATCCAAAACAAGGATTGGATAAGGCATCTGCTCTGCCACAGGCACAAGGGTGGCTTCTAAACCACCTAAGACAAGCCCTCGAACAGAGGACGCCAAAGCCTTTTGTAACGTTGCCGGATTGGTTACATAACTACCAATCACAATCGCATTCTGGGACCTTTGGTCTAGATGGCTCTCAGTTAATTCCTCATCTGGTCGCGCCAGCACTGCCACCACGATTCCATTGGCCGCCTTCCCGTTGCCCCATATTCCTTGCGCCAATACCCCGACGGTTTGGAGAATCACGCCTCGCTCAGCAATGAGTTCGACAACCGTTCCGGCGAAACCCGCTTGGAGAGAAAAGGGTTGGGATTTGAGACGCAACAGCACTTGTCCATCTCCCATCAGCACCACTCGACCGGCATAAGGGGAGCGCACCACTCGTTTCATGATCCTTAGTGGCCCTGCAATCAGGTCATTTTTCTCGACATCCATGCCAACCTTGACTTGCATGGCAGCATCTGCTTGTTGAGGAGAAACGCCTAAACCGCGGCTGACCTCCAACAAGGCAAATTGCGGCGTCAATTCACATTCAGCGAGAACATCATTGGCTTCGACTTTCTGCCCTTTGCGTGCCAAAAGTTTACCGGGAGTAGGCAATAAGCGCTCTCGCCGAATGGTTGTCAAAGGTTGGAAATGAGTCACCGATAAATTCATCGCAAATTATCCTCGACTCTTGCTATGCAAGAAGGATGCCATTATCTGCCCTCCAAAACCATCAAATTTCTCCTTATCCACTCCTGTCGCCGTTTGGTATCGCGGATGAGCGGCAGTGGTCTCCCGCGCGCATCAATGATCACTCCTAAAGCACTACCGGTTAAACGCACTTTTCCACCGATTCCGGCTCCTCCCATACCAAGGTCAAAGCCATGCAAGGGTTGCAAATGCAATTGCAAGCTCTGTCCAAAGGGCAAAGGAATCCGATGGAGAGACCCATAGCGAATGTCTAGCTTCTCTTGTCGGCCATCTTCATAAGAAAGTTTGGCGCGCAAAATGACGCTGCCGGGTCGTGCTTTTCCGACCGGTGCAATCACCGAGGCTAAATTCAGCAAGGTGCCGAGATCCATCGATTGAACCGCCAAGACGGGATTAAAAGCTGCTGCGGCGCCGAGAGCAGTAATAATATGATGCTGATCGAGCACGAGGGTTGTAATGCGACTCGGCTGCAACCCATCTAACAAAACCATGGCTGCGTGCGACCAGCGGGGGGCGCGAGTAAACAAACTGCCAGCAACGATGATCGGTTCCATAGAGGGTAATACCGGCAACTCACCTCCTCCGAAACTCTTCAACCGCTTTCGCATTTCTCTTAAGCTATATTGAAGCATGAGCCGTCCCAGAGCCAACTCGATCTCTAATTCCTCATCATTCAGCGGTAAACTAGCCGGGTAAGTTTGCTTTGTCAAAAGGATATTTTTAACCGCTGCAGGCGAAAGATCAAGCGTTAACCAGTAACGAAGGTCTTCAACAGGAATCTTCTCCAGATTCCGCAAATACGCATTAGCCAAACCATACTGGGGAAAAACTCCCACCGTTGCTTTGCCGCCTAACCCTGCAGCAATCATCGTTGCCGATGCACCAACATCCACACCCATCACCCCCTTGCGCTGATCGTAGGCTTTACTGAGCATACGAACCACTCTTTCCCAACCAAAGGAAGGGGTAATGACACCGCCATTCGATATTTGATCTAGCTCATAGAAGCCTGGCATGTTAGCGCCCCGAATTTGGCGAAAGGCGCTCATCAATTCCAGTTTAGCAGCTTCAATTTGTTCAACTTCCAAAGACGGGCGAATGTTTGATGCCAAAATCAACGTACTCAATGAGCCTAAAGTGTTTCTTACTTGATCTTGGATTGCTGAATTGCCCACATAAAGAATATACGGTCGATTTTCTTCACGGCTCAACAAAGCAGCCAACCCCACGGCTTCAAGCATCTGCATCACCGCACGTTTCGCGCCCCCTTCGGTGCCCCCCGCCACCACAATCAACTCGGGCTGCGATTGTAAAATTAGATTCAGCCGATCTTGGATTTTCCTTTGATCACCTAACGAAATTTGGTCGATAATTTGGGCGTATGTCGTTGAGATCAAGTTTGCTGCGCTTTCGAGTGAGACATCTGCCAGTAACCCAGCTAAGATCACTTTGATCGGCGGCCCTGCCGAGAGAGTCGCAACAACTAGATCGACACCGCTACCATCCACCCGCGTTGGAACGATCAGCTTTGCCTCGGAATCGAGTAATTCCCTGCCGGTAATCTGCTGTAGGCGTTCAATGGCTTGATGAACCCCTTCACTGAGATCGTGATACGGAGCTACAACGGTTGAGGGTGCCTCACCACTGCCTAAAAATCGATAGCGTGCATCCACAACGTCGAACAAACTCGCTCGGGTGGTGATGCTTCCAACATCTACAGTGAGCAACGAATCGGCCTTAACGAAGGAAACCGGCATGACTAAAACCCTCGTTGGATCGTAATCAAGAAATTCATCAAAGCTTGAACTCGCTCTACGAGCGCAACAAAACCCGCTCGCAGCAAGCCAGCAAAGATCAATCCCAAGGCAATGGCGATGAAGAGTTGTCCAATCCCGCTGATACCCTCAATCCATTCGGCACGCCGCGCTGCTCCACTCGCTCGTGGCTGGGCTCCAAAGTGGAAATAAATCAGGGTAGTCAGCGTACCGACCAGCATCAAAGTTCCTTGAACCAAAGCAGAAAGACGATCTTCGACTCCAGAGGCAATCGAGCGATCGAGATCGAAAGGACTGATCGCCGCTGTCACCTGTGGGATAAGTGTCCCCTTGATAGCACCGCCAATCAATGCAGCTAAGCCCACACCTACCAAAAACGCCAGGCTGAGATTGCCGATCGGTGAAAAACGTGACGAGAGTTTGAAGATCATTAATCCTGCAAGGATCAATGGCACGATAACCTGTAGTGACCCTTCGAGTGGGGCATCCAAGATCGGTTGAACCAATAATGGAAAAATAACACTATTGAACGCAATGACGACTGCAAAACCGGCCATTAATCCCACATACCCATATAAGACGAAGCGCACCAAAAAATGATCGCCAAAAAGATAGCTGAATACAATCAATGTCAAGAGGACACCCACCGCCCCACCTAGCAACTCCATCAAGGGAAGATCAAACGTCATTAGCTTTTGCCTTCCGATTGAGGTTTAGCTCTGCGAAACAGAGCACTCAAGGCATAAACCATCGATCCGCCCAATATCAGAACCACCCCCACAAAGACCACCAAGGTATAAGCATCCCACAATTGCATTGCCCATCCCTGTCTAGCTAGCTGCGTTTCATAAATTGCTCCATCACGGATGCCTGCCAGCACACTTTGAATTTGGCGCGGATCGGATTCATAATACGGACGCATCACGGGTTCGACTTGGGCGCTGACGGCAAATACCAATTGCGAGGCTTCAACCCAACCCTTGAGTTGCTCCACCCATTGGCGAGCCCGTGTCGAGTCTTCGGTGACCACCACGATCAGCGAGAAATCGGAAAGTGAACGAACATTTTTCAAGCGGTCATGCTGCCACGCTGCCTCACCATCGATGGTATTGGGCAAAATTACAGATAGTGACTGTGCAAATGCCTGCATCCCCGCCATCCCGCCCGGTAAAAACCCTAAATTTACCCAGCCTGACCCAGCTTGGTAATTGTGACCGTTGATGCGGTTCACTTCGCGCAGCAGACGATCTGCCTGTAGGGTACCGTTCTGATTGGCAGAAACCAGCACGAAAAACGCCCCTTTGATCATCATCTGATCTACCATGGCGTTGACTGTCGCCTGCATTTCCGCAAAATCGCCTCCCTCAATATCAACGATCATTAAGACCGTAGATTCGGGAGAAAGCTGAGCAACGGCTTGCATGGCATCGAAGACACCAACACTCAATTCCTGCGGGATTGATGAGAATGGACGGAATAACAGACTTACGGTCGCAGCAGCAAACAACGCCAAGAAGATCAGAACTCGCCAAAGTGTATTCGGTTTCGCCTGTCTCGACGGGGGAAGTGAACTTGGTTTGCCTTCTTCTTCGATCAGTTTCAAAAACAATTCTGCTTGAGCGCGTTGTTTATCGGTAATGAGTAACTCGGAAAGCGCTTTAGAAGGCTTCTTCTGTTCAGCAATCAACGGTTCAGCCGGCAACACACCCCGCAAGCCATGCAGAGGACCTGCAATTTCCACCGGGATTTCTTCTCCTGCCACCTTCTCAGGAGGAACATCCGTTGCGTAAATTCTGGGCTCTTCTTCGGGTTCTTCAAGCGGCACCTCGATCGCCCCCGCCGTAAGGCTCTCAATCACCGTATCCAGCTCAGGTTCCATCGAGCGTTGCGCTTCATCCAACCAGGCTGGGAACTCGATCTCACTCAGCTCTGCTTCGGTCTCCTCGAAAGGTGGTACAACTCCTTGGAGAAATTCAGGCGGTAGCTCTTCTTTCGACTCTTGACCTTCTACCCACTCTTGTCCCGGCAACGCATCTAACCAAGACGGAAGCTCATTGATCCAGTCTCCTTCTTCTAAGGGGGCCGAAACACTTTCAGTTATTGCTTCTTCTTTTTCTGCTTCAGGAGCTTTAGAAACCGCAAATTCATCTTCGACAGAAGAAGGTTGCTCTTGGAATAAGAACGGTTCTGTGAGTTCGAATGGCGGAACCACAGGGAGTTCTTCCCCTGTAAAAAATTCTTGTTCACCGCTCTCTGCCTCAGCAGACAGCTCGGACTGCAAATCCAATCCCTCGAATGGTACTTCTGTAAAGGGGGGAAGTTGCTGCTCTGAAAATGATGCTTCAGTCAGCGTCTTTTCTGCACTGCTTTCGTCATAATCCAACCAAAACGGCAAAGGTTGCTCGAAATCAGCCGCTTCTTCCCTTGGCGGAGTTCCTTCCTTAACGACAGAGTCTCCTCTCAGGGATCGCAACCATTGGGGAACATCTTGCTCTCCTTCTTCAGCAGAAGGCTCTTCGGAGAACAAATCAGAGAGAATGTCACCTGATTCTAGAAGTTCTTCGCTAAATAGTTCACCCTCTTCTCTGAGTTCTTCACCTTGAAGGGTATCTTCTCCTCCCATCTGGGAGCGGCTAGCTCTGAGCCAATCTGGCACCAAAGGTTCATCTGCCTCAATGGGGGTTTTGCTTTTCGGTGTTCTCTCTTCGATGGAGGATTCCGCCTCCTGTGAAGAATCAATCCACAGAGGTTTCAACCGAGCTTGACAATATTGACATACCTCTTGATGAGGGGGATTGGCTTGACCGCACATTGGACAACGTTGGGTTTCCATGCGTTTATTCTCCGTGAGGGCGGTCTAAGCCCAACAAAACCCGAATACCCGTCACCACACTACCGATTGCGACACCAATCAATAAACCACGCACGCCAGCCGTTCCAAAAATGCGCGTGGCAAAAGCAAGGACGCTATCTGAACCGTGAATCAACGGAAGCTCAATGCCCAATAAGGGAATCGAGCCTACCAATGAAACCAACACCGTAACAAGGAACACAAGGTTGAAAGTCGAAAAGCGGTTCTGAAGGAGGCGAGTCAGCGCATAGATCAAGATAACCAACACGATGACAAATAGGCTAGCTTCGATCGGGATGATCACATAATCAACCAGCGATCTAGTAACTGAATGCTGGATTCCCAACCCACCGCCGATCAGAAGTGCTAAGACAAAGCCGATAAAAAACACGAAACTATAAATCGCCTTGGTTGTCCCTTCTTTCATCTTACTCCAATGAACCCGTGCGAGGTTGAAAACGCCAATCAAAAGGGCAACCGCGGCAAGGATTACCGCCCATTGCAAAAAACGCGCACGCAGTACACTCAACAGTTCAACATCGACAAAATACCCCAATAAGACAACCAGTCCTGTTATCAGGGTGATGAACGTTGAAAAAGGCGAGCGCAAAAAGGATTGCATCATAAGCCAATCAGCTTCAAGAAACTGGCGAGGACTAGAAAGAGCACAACCAGCCAACGAGCTACATCTTGGGTCTTGAGAGATGCCCGCTGGACGGCTTCGCCATCCATATAAGCAACGGCACCAAAGACCTCTTCGCCAAGCAAAGGATACGAAGCAGCAGCAGCAAAGATCGCTTGAGCGGTTAGATCATCACTCCCTGCAATGCACAAATTTCCCTGCTGGTGAGAAGCATCACAAATCAGGGCTGCTTCACTGCCCAGATGCCCAAGTACCAAATCGACTGCCACCCGCTCATCATGTATTGCCATCTGAGAGCCCACCGCATACGAGATGGGTGTAGCTCCAACCAATGACGCCTTGCGAGATAGGTTTTCTGGGGTCTCCCCAAGCCTGCGATAAGCGCCTCGGATGCCATCTTGGGCTAAAAGCATCAAGCTACCTTCGCCACTTGTCGCAATCGGCGGATGATCGCTAATCAAAGCCACTCTCATCAAGCGCTTTAAGACCCCTAAACCAATCAACGCTGAACCGAAATTCTCGCTGAGCAACATCCCTCGCCCAAGTGTGACATGGATGCGCTTTCCATCCTCCACAGCCAACCCAATAGCTCGGCGCAGACGTTGAAAGGCAGCTAATTCCCTCAAAAGATAGGCACGTTTTTTGTCCAGAACGGTAAAGAATATGACCAGAATACTTAAAAAGAGAAAAATGAGTAAACCGATTAAGCCCATCACGGCATCAGCTCCCCTTGCTCTTTCAGTAGGTTAAGAAAATCATGCCGACTAGATTCATCTTCCATCAATGCACACAAAGCCCGTAATCGCTCTTGCGTTTGCGTTGTTGGAAAAAAGGGTTCAAGCAGATAAATTCCCTGTGCGAGGAGGGCATTCAAGCTCCCTAGCTCAGATAAGATTAAGTAGCCAACTCGTTGCAACCCCCAGCGGTGGAGCGTTCTAGCCCATGCAAGCCAGATATGGTGGTAATTCTCCATTAATGTAGAGTATAGCACAAATTTGTTAAGGGCATACGGTCAATTTGCAATTTTTATGGTAGCTGTTTTTCAAAATTTCTTGCCACTTCGATAAACCGAAGGATGCAAGCTTTTTGCCACAATATGAGTCCGAATATGACAGGTGACAAACAAATTTATGCTTTATATTACTATGGCAATCGTATAACGTTTATTACACTTTTATCTGATTACTAACCAGACCAATCCATCCTTTTTAGGATGAT
>FWPU01013661.1_pt1 | contig 10114 bp, 6 predicted proteins | sample 2228361 | NCBI WGS metagenome assembly FWPU01 (sample SAMEA103939777, study PRJEB20133) | metagenome | reverse complement strand
CGCGCGCGAGGTAGCCGCGCGCTCGCGTGCGCGGCGCAAGCGCTCCAGGCTCTCCTGCGACCAGACCTCTCGCATCTCGTAGCCCGCGGCAAAGGCGCGCGCGCCCGGCGGCAGCGCCAGCCAGGGGACCTTGGTGCGGGTGAAGATGTGCACGTCGGGCTCGACCGCCGCGGGGTCGTCGAGCGTGCCGGCGCGCACGAACAGCGCCTCGAGGGGCGAGCGCTCGTAGCGGCTCCAGAGCGTCGTCCCGCAGCTCGGGCAGAAGAAGACGTCGTGCGCCTGCCCGCTGCCGGCGGCGAGCCGGTGGCTCGCCGGGCCCGCGCCGCTCGCCTCGACGTGCTCGCGTTCGATCCAGAGATTGACCACGAAGGCGCTGCCCGTGAAACGCTGGCAGTCGAGGCAGTGGCAGGCGTGGACGATGAGCGGCGGCGCCGTGAGACGGTACGAGATCGCGCCGCAGGCGCAGCGCTCGCGAAGCTCGTTCATCCGAAACTTGCTCGCACGGAGGCTGCGCTACGCCAAGACGCGCCGCGCGGGCCTCGTGTCGAGCGCGCCGAGCGCCGCGAGCGTCGCCTCGCTCGAGCTCCGCACCGCGGCGCGAAGCCCGGCGCCGAGCCGCGCGAGCGTCGCGAGCCGCTGCGGGCGGCGGAGGACGAAGCGCAGCAGGTTGCCGAGGTGCGGCGTGCCGTCCGGGCGCGACAGCGCCACGACCTCCGGGTCGACGAGCGGATCGCCCGCCCGGTCGCTGACCGCGCGCAGCACCGACCAGGGGACGCCGCGCGCCTCGCACACCGCGCCGATCGCCGCGCTCTCCATGTCGACCGCGACGACCCCGGCCCGGCGCAGCGCCTCGAGCTTCGCCGGGTCGCGCTGCAGGACGTCGCTGGTCAAGAGCGTGCCCGCGGCGCGGGCGCCGGCGAGCGCGACCGGCTGGTGCACCGTGCCGCTCGCCTCGTCCATCACCCGTTCGGGGACGACCAGCTCGCCGACCGCGAGGTTCGGCGCGACCGCGCCGCAGGCGCCCAGCACGATCACGTGCTCCGCCGGCAGGCGCTCGAGGAGACGCTCCGTCACCTCGCGCGCGGCGCGCGTGCCGATGCGGGTCACCGCGGCGACGACCTCGCGGCCGCCGCTCCGACCCGTGAACGCGCGCGCGGCGCCGAGCTCGAGGTCGAGCGGCGCCAGCCCGAGCCGGCGGACGACGGGCGCGAGCTCGGGAACCATCGCCGCGAGCACCGCGACGCGGCCCGCGCCGGTCACGGCTTCACCGGGTAGGCCCAGATCTCGGTGAGCGGCTCGCCGCGCCACTCGAGCCGCGCCCGCAGGTCGAGCGGCGTGCTGCTCCGCGGACGGATGCGGAAGGTGAGCCGCCAGCCGTCCGTCACCGGGTTCTTGACCACGTGCAGTCCGAGCAGCTCGGCCTCGTTCTCCGGCCGTACGCTCAGACTGCCGTGGACGATCTCCTCGGCCGGGATCTCCTGCAGGGTGGGGCCGGCGAAGTCGACCACGAAGCGCTCGGCGTCGCCGCGCTCGCCGCCGTCGCGCCGCGTCGCGACCACGCGCCCGAGCGGCGGCCGGTCCGGGTCGTCGCCGTACCAGGAGATGCGGTAGGTGTACTCGAGCTGCTCGCCGGCTTTGACCGGCCTGGCGGGGACCCAGTACGCGACGATGTTGTCGTTGGTGTCCGAGCGGGTCGGGATCTCGACCAGCTCGACCCAGCCGCGGCCCCACGCGCCGATCGGCTGCACCCAGGTGCTCGGCCGCCGCTCGGCGCGCGTCTCGAGGTCCTGGTAGCTCGAGAAGCTCCGGTCACGCTGCACGAGGCCGTAGCCCAGCGGGTCGTCCGCCTCGAAGCGCGTGATCGTGAGCTCCTCGGGGTTGTCGAGTGGGCGCCATAGCCAGTCGCCGGACTGGAAGTGGATCAGGAGCCCGTCCGAGTCGTGCGCCTCCGGACGGAAGTCGTCGAACTTTCGCACCGTGTTCTCGCCGTGGAAGAACATGCTGGTGAGCGGTGCGATGCCGAGCTTGCGGATGTCGCGGCGCGGGAAGAGGACCGCGTACACGTCGGTGACCGTCTGCTCGCCGGGCCGGATCACGAAGCCGTACGCGCCCGTGAGGCCGAGGCTGTCGAGCAGCGCGTAGACGGTGATCGTCTGATCACCCGGCTGCGGGCGCTCGATCCAGAACTCGCGGAAGAACGGGAACTCCTCTCCCCACGGCTCGGCGGTGTCGATCGCCAGGCCGCGCGCCGAGAGGCCGAAGCCCTCGTTGCGCCCCACGGCGCGGAAGTACGAGGCGCCGAGGAAGACGATCACCTCGTCGAAGTAGTCGGGGCTCTTGATCGGCGCGTGGATCCGGAAGCCCGCGTGGCCGAGGTTCTGCGGCACGCGGCTCGCGAACTCGTTGCGCCCGTAGTCGTACTGCGTCGGGGCGAACGAGGCCGGCTGCGCCTCGCCGTCCTCGATCAGGTTGATCGTGACCGGGCGGGTGTAGAACAGCCCGGGGTGGAAGTACTGGACCTGGAAGGGCGTGTTGGTGCCACGCCAGGTCGCGAACTCCGAGCGGAAGCGGATGTCGCGCCACTCGTCGTAGCTGATCTTCGACAGCCAGTCGGGGACGACGGGCTCGCCGTCGTAGAACGCCTCCTTCGAGAGCGCGCGTGCCTTCTCGACCACGTCCTCCCAGCCGAAGCCGAGGGCGCTCGCCGGAAGCAGGACGAGGGCGAGAGCCGCGACTCCGAACCCGCAGAGCGCGGACGACCACCTACGGACGCGGGGTGCGCGCCGTGTGAAGCGATCCTCGGACAAGCCTTTGCAACCTCGGCGACGGGAGCGGCGCTCACGGAACTGTCGGCCCGCGGTCCGGATGTCAATCTTACCTCGCCCGTGGCGACGCGCCAGACGCGCTCGCGCGGTCGCGCTCGCTCGGCCGGCCACGCGAGCTGTGCTAGGACGGCCGTGGCCGCGATGAGCCACGCGCATCGCATCCTGCTCCTCGCTTGCGCCCTGCTGCTCGTCGCCGGCTGCGACGACGAGCGCGACGGGGCGCGGGTGGACGTCGCGTTCTGGGCGCTCGGCCGCGAGGGCGACGTCGCGCGCGACCTCGTGCCCGGCTTCGAGGCGCGCCACCCGGACATCCGGGTGCGCGTGCAGCAGATCCCGTGGAGCGCAGCGCGCGAGAAGCTCATCACGGCGCTCGTCGCGCGCACCATGCCCGACGTCTTCCAGGTCGGGAGCACGTGGCTCGCGGAGTTCGTCGCGCTCCGCGCGCTCGAGCCGCTCGACGACCGCCTCGGGACGTCGCAGGCCCCGCCGGAGGAGGACTTCTTCGCCGGCGTGCGGGCGGCGAACGAGCTCGACGGCCGGGTCTACGGCGTGCCCTGGTACGTCGACACGCGGGTGCTCTTCTACCGCGCCGACCTGCTCGCCCGCGCCGGCATCGAGGCGCCGCCCCGCACCTGGGACGAGTGGGTGGAGGCGATGACGCAGGTCCGCCGCGTCGCGGGGCCCGACGCCTACGCGATCCTCCTGCCGCTCCTCGAGTGGGAGATGCCGGTGATCCTCGCGCTGCAGCGCGGCGCGACACTGCTCGATGCGGACGCACTGCACCCGCGCTTCACCGAGCCCGCCTTCTCCGAGGCGTTCGCCTTCTACCTCTCGCTGTTCGATCGCGGGCTCGCGCCGCGCGGCGGCATCGCCGTCGCGGCGAACCTCTACCAGGGCTTCGCCGAGAGCCTGTTCTCGTTCGTCATCACCGGTCCGTGGAACCTCGCGGAGTTCCGCGACCGGCTGCCGCGCTCGCTCGCCGGCGCGTGGGCGACCGCGCCGCTGCCCGCGCCCGACGACCGCTACCCGGGCGTGTCGCTCGCGGGCGGCGCGAGCCTCGCCCTGTGGAGCGGCTCGCGGGCGAAGGACGCGGCGTGGAGCTTCGTCGAGTACCTCTCGGAGCCTGCGCAGCAGGCGGCGCTGCACCGCCTGTCGGGCAACCTGCCGGCGCGGCGCGGCGCCTGGCGCGAGCTCGGGCTCGACCGCGAGCCGCGGACGCGCGCCTTCTGGACGCAGCTCGAGCACGTCGTGCCGCCGCCGCGCATCCCCGAGTGGGAGCGCATCGCGTCGGCGATCGGCCGTCACGCCGAGCGCGCGATCCGCGGCGAGGAGACGGCCGCCGAGGCGCTCGCCTCGCTCGACGCGGACGTCGAGCGGATCCTCGACAAGCGCCGCTGGCTCGCCGCCCGCGGCGCGCAGGGGACGGCGCCGTGAGCGCGGCCGGCTCGCCGCGCGAGGCGCGTGCCGCCGCCGTGCTGCTCGCGCCCGCGCTCGGCGCGATCGCGCTCTTCTTCTTCGTGCCGATCATCGCGGCGCTCGGGCTGAGCCTCACCGACTTCGACCTCTACGCGCTCGCCGACAGCGCGAACCTGCGCTTCGTCGGGCTCGACAACTACGTGCGTCTGATCGACGATCCGACGTTCCGGACGGCGCTGCGCAACACGACCTACTTCGTCGTCGTCGCGGCGCCGCTGTCGATCGCGGTGTCGCTCGCGGCGGCGCTGCTGGTGAACGCGCCGCCCGCCCGCCTGCGCGGGCTCTTCCGCACGGTGTTCTTCCTGCCGGTCGTGACGACGCTCGTCGCCGCGGCGGTCGTCTGGCGCTATCTGTATCATCCGCGCGTCGGCCTCATGAACCGCGCGCTCGCGCTCGTCGGCGTCTCGCCGATCGACTGGCTCGGCGACCCGAGCTGGGCGATGCCGGCGATCATCCTGATGAGCGTGTGGAAGAACTTCGGCTTCAACATGGTGATTTTCGTCGCCGGTTTGCAAAGCATTCCCACGCGGCTCTACGAGGCGGCCGCGATCGACGGCGCGGGGCCGGTGGCACGCTTCTTTCACGTCACGCTGCCGATGCTCGCCCCGACGCTCGTGTTCGTCGTGCTGATGACGATGATCGGCTACTTCCAGCTCTTCGCCGAGCCCTACGTCATGACGCAGGGCGGACCGGGCGACAGCACGCTGAGCGTCGTGCTGCTCATGTACCGCGAGGGCTTCCGCTGGTGGAACCTCGGCTACGCCTCGGCGACGGCCTTCGTCCTCTTCGCGATCATCCTGGTCTTGACGGCGCTCGCGCTCCGGCTGCGGGCGCGGAGCGCGGCGTGAAGCGGGTCCTCGCGGCGCTGCCGCTCCACCTCCTCCTGCTCGCGGCGGCGGCGCTCACGCTGCTGCCGCTCCTCTGGATGGTCTCGCTGTCGCTGATGCCGGCGGGCGAGGCGTCGAGCGCGCGCCTCCTGCCGACCTCGCCGACGCTCGAGCACTACCGGACGCTGTTCACCCGGCTCGACGTCGCGCGCTACGCGCTGAACAGCGCGCTTCTCGCCGCGACGGTGACGGCGATCTCGCTGCTGGTCAACGCGATGGCCGGCTACGCGTTCGCGAAGCTCCGCTTCGCGGGACGCGACGCGATCTTCCGCACGCTGCTCGCGGCGCTCGTCATCCCGGCGCAGGTCGGGATGCTGCCGCTCTTCCTGCTGCTCAAGGAGCTCGGGCTGATCAACACCTACGCGGGCGTCGTGATCCCCGGCATCGCGAGCATCTTCGGCATCTTCCTCGTCCGCCAGTACGCGCTCTCGCTCCCCGACAGCGTGCTCGACGCGGCGCGCGTCGACGGCGCCTCGGAGCTCCGCACCTGGTGGTCGATCGCGCTGCCGGCCTTCCGTCCGATCCTGACGACGCTCGGCATCTTCACCTTCATGGGGACGTGGAACGACTTCCTCTGGCCGCTCATCGTGCTGAGCGACGACGCGATGTTCACCCTGCCGGTCGCGCTCGCGAACCTGCTCGGCGAGCACGCCCAGGACGTCGAGTTGATGATGGCGGGCGCCGTGGTGACGATCCTGCCGATGGTCGCGCTGTTTCTCGCGCTCCAGAGGTTCTACGTGGAGGGGGTCGTGACGGGGAGCGTGAAGGGGTAGCTCGTGGTGCGGCGGATCTTTTTGATCACCATCGTGACCATCGTGACGGTGCTGGGCGGCAACGCAGTGGCGGAGGAGACGGTGCTCGACACCTTCGAGGACCTCTCCGGCTGGACCGCGACCGCGTCGCCCGGCTCGACCGCGGAGATCGGGCGCGCCCCGGGCGTCGACGGCCAGGCGATGCGCCTCGACTTCGACCTCGGGATCGGCGGCTTCGTCATCGTGCGCAAGGCGTTCGACATCGAGCTGCCCGCGAACTACGCTTTCTCCTTCCGCATCCGCGGCGAGGCGCCGCCCAACAACCTCGAGCTCAAGCTCGTCGACCCGCGCGGCGACGACGTCTGGTGGGCGGTCGAGCGCGACTTCGAGTTCCCGCACGAGTGGGAGCGCGTCGTGATGCGCAAGTCGCGCTTCCGCTTCGCCTGGGGCTCGTCGCTCGGCGCGCCGCTCGAGCGCGTCGGGTTCATCGAGATCGCGATCTCCGCCGGCAGCGGCGGCCGCGGCTCGGTGTGGATCGACGACCTCGTCTTCACGCCGCGTCCGGCGCGTCCGCCGACCCCGCCGCCGCCCGAGCTCACCGCCTCCACCTCGTTGCCCGACAGCTCGCCGGGCGCGGCCTTCGACGGCGATCTCGCGACCGCCTGGCACAGCGGCTCGGTCGCGGAGCAGCAGTGGCTCGCGCTCGACCTCAAGGTCCCGCGCGAGTTCGGCGGGCTCGTGATCGACTGGGCGCCCGACGACTTCGCGACGTCGTACCGCGTCGAGCTGTCGGACGACGGCGAGACCTGGACCGAGCGCTACCGCAGCGACACCGGCGCCGGACGGCGCTCGTACGTCTACCTGCACGACTCCGAGGCGCGCTGGGTGCGTCTCGTGCTCGAGCGGAGCAGCCGCGGCCAGGGCTACGGCATCCGCGAGATCCACCTCGAGCCGCTCGAGTTCTCGGCGACGCCGAACGACTTCTTCGCGGCGCTCGCGCGCGACGCGCGGCGCGGCCTCTTCCCGCGCTACTTGACGGGGGAGCAGAGCTACTGGACGGTGGTCGGCGTCCCCGGGGCGATGAACGAGGCGCTGGTCGACGAGGAGGGCCGCGTCGAGGTCGCCGCCGGGTCGTTCTCGATCGAGCCGTTCGTCTTCAGCGACGGGCAGCTCGTCACCTGGCGCGACGTCGAGACCAGCCAGTCGCTCGCTCACGGTTACCTGCCGATCCCGACCGTCACCTGGCGGCACGAGCGCTTCACGCTCGAGATCGAGCCGCTCGCCCACCGCGACGGCGACTCCGCGGCGCTCTACGTGCGCTACCGCCTGACCAACACGCTGCACGCGCGCCGCGACCCGCTGCTCTTCCTCGCGATACGACCGTTCCAGGTGCTGCCCCCGTGGCAGTCGCTGAACATGGTGGGCGGCGCGACGCGGGTGCGGACGCTCCGGCTCGACGAGCAGACCGTCGTGGTGAACGGCGAGCGCCGGGTGGTGTCGCTCACCCCGCCCGACCGGTTCGGCGCCGCGACCTTCGAGCAAGACCTCATGTCGAGCTACCTCGAGCGCGGCAGCGTGCCGCAGACGGAGAGCATCGTCGACGGCTTCGGCTACGCGTCCGGTGCGCTCGAGTACCGCCTGCCGCTCGAGCCCGGCGCATTCGCCGACGTGGTGCTCGAGGTGCCCTTCGAGCCCGGCATCGGCCCCGCGCCGACGCCGATCCCCGAGGCGCCGAGCGCGGCGTTCGCCCGGCTCCGTGCGGCTGCCGAGGCGAGCTGGGAGCGGCTGCTCGACCGCGTCGAGCTCGACATCCCGGCCGACGACCAGCGGATCGCCGAGACCGTCAAGTCGACGATCGCCTACATCGAGGTGAACCGCGACGGGCCGGCGATCCAGCCCGGGTCGCGCACCTACGCGCGCTCCTGGATCCGCGACGGCGCCTTCACCTCGAGCGCGCTCCTCGCCTTCGGGCACACCGAGCAGGTGCGCAACTTCCTGCGCTGGTACGCCGCCTTCCAGCTCCCGGACGGGCGCATCCCGTGCTGCGTCGACCGGCGCGGCGCCGAGCGGGTGCCGGAGAACGACAGCAACGGCGAGTTCATCTACACGCTCGCCGAGTACTACCGCTTCACGCGCGACGTGGGCCTGGTCTACGAGCTCTGGCCGACGGTGGTCCGCGCCGTCGACTGGATCGAGGCGATGCGGGCGACGCGCCTCGGGCCGGAGTACGAGACCGAGGACGGGCTGCCGTTCCGCGGGCTCCTGCCCGAGTCGATCAGCCACGAGGGCTACTCCGCGCACCCCGTGCACTCCTACTGGGACGACTTCTTCGCGCTGCGCGGCCTGCGCGACGCGGCGGACCTCGCGGTCGTGGTGAGCGACGAGGCGAACGCGGCGCGCTTCGCGGCGCTGCGCGACGCGTTCCGCGCCGACCTCTACGCGTCGCTCGAGCGCACCATGGCGCGGCACGGCATCACCTTCATCCCGGGCTCGGTCGAGCTCGGCGACTTCGACGCGACCTCGACCGCGGCGGCGGTCACCCCGTGCGGCGAGCTCGCGTCGCTCCCGCGCGCGGCGCTCGACGACACCTTCGACCGCTACCTCCAATACGTGCGCGAGCGGTCGAGCCGTCCGCCGAACGACGAGGGCTACACGCCGTACGAGATGCGCAACGTCGCGGCGCTGGTTATGATGGGCCGCCGCGAGGAGGCGTTCTGGCTGCTGCACCTGCTCCTCGCCGACCGCCGCCCGCCGGAGTGGAACCACTGGGGCGAGATCGTCTGGCGCAACCCGGTCGCGCCGCGCTTCATCGGGGACATGCCGCACACCTGGGTCGGCGCGGGCTTCCTGCGCGCCGTCCGCACGATGTTCGTCTACGAGGACGAGGCCGCGAAGGCGCTCGTCGTCGGGGCGGGCCTCCCCGCGGACTGGGTGCTCGACGGGTCCGGCGTGCGCGCCCTGCGCCTGCCGACGCACTACGGCGTCCTGAGCTACTCGCTCCGGCGCGACGGCGACGCCGCCCTGGTCTTCGCGCTGAGCGGCGACCTCGACGTGCCGCCCGGCGGGATCGTCCTCGACCCGCCGCTGCCGGCGCCGCTCACGAGCGTCACGGTGAACGGCAAGCGGCGCGCCGTGGACGGGCCCGGTCCCTTGCGGATCGACGAGTTCCCCGCGGTCGTCCGTCTCGCCTGGGGCGCGGCGGACAGCTCGCCGGCGGCGCCCGCCGGAGCGGTCGAGCCGTAGGCCCGTGACCGTCGAGCAGGCCCTCGCCCGGCTCCTCGCCGGACGCACACCCGACCTCGCGCGGCGCGACGACCCGGTGCCGCACGGGCGTCTCCTCGGCAACGGGCGCTACTCGGTGCTGCTCACCGGCTCGGGCTCGGGCGCGTCGCGCTTCGCAGGCCGGCTCCTCACCGCCTGGAGTGCCGACCCGACCGAGGACGGCGACGGCTTCTTCCTCTACTTGCGCGACCGCGACGACGGATGCTTCTGGTCGGCGGGAGCGCAGCCGGTTCCCGGGCGGCCGGAGCGCTACGGCGCGACGACGGCGCCGGGCTTTGTATGCTTGACGCGGGTCGAGCACGGCGTGGAGTCGCGGCTCGAGGTCTGCGTCGCGCCGGATGCGGACCTCGAGGTGCGCCGCCTCGCGCTGCGCAACCTGGGCGCCGCGCGCCGGACGATCGAGGTCACCACCTACGCCGAGGTCGTGCTGCACGACGCGGCGGCGCACCACGCCCACCCCGCGTTCCAGAAGCTCTTCGTGCAGACCGAGCTCGAGCCGCGGCACGGCGCGCTGCTCGCGCGGCGGCGGCCGCGGAGCGCCGGCGAGCACCACCCGTGGCTGCTCCACGCGCTCGTCGGCGACGGGCCGCTCGAGCACGAGACCGACCGGGCGCGCTTCGTCGGGCGCGGGCGGACGCTCGCGGCGCCGCGCGCGCTCGTCGAGCCGGGCCCGCTCTCCGGAACCCTTGGCAACGTGCTCGACCCGGTGCTGGTACTCCGCCGCGTCGTGACGCTCGAGCCGGGCAGCGCGGCGACGCTGTACGCCGTCCTTGCCGCGGCCGACGCGCGCGAGGCGCTGCTCGACGACGCCGCGCGCACGCTCGCGCCCGCAACCCTCGACGCCGCCTTCGAGCACGCCGCGGCGGAGGAGCGCGCGCTCGCCGCGAGCCTC
>FWPU01013660.1_pt1 | contig 10114 bp, 8 predicted proteins | sample 2228361 | NCBI WGS metagenome assembly FWPU01 (sample SAMEA103939777, study PRJEB20133) | metagenome | reverse complement strand
TGGCGGCTTCGCCGGCAATGAGACCGCCCGTGACCAGCGGGACTGGCAGACCCACCTCACCGTCCTCAGCGGTGACATTGACCGCAATGACATCACCGATGCCAGCGGGGTGGTCGCGACTTCATACAACATTCGCGGGAATAACGCCTATCACGTCCTTACCAGCATCCAGGTATCCGGGGCCGTGCTGGACGGGTTTGTGGTCACAGCCGGTCAGGCAAACTCGGGTGGTACTCTTGGGCGGGGTGGCGGTCTGTACAACGATCAGAGTGATCTGACTCTGAGGCACGTCACGTTCTCCGGGAACTTTGGCAAATCCTGGGGCGGCGGAATGCACATCCGGAACAGCGCGCCGACGTTGACGGACGTCATCTTCCAGGGGAACCGAGTCGACGACAACTACGAATGCGGTGGCGGCGGGATGTACAACTATCGCAGCAGCCCCCAGTTGACGCACGTCTCCTTCCGTGACAACGAGGCACGCTGTTACGCCTTTGGGAGTTACGGTGGCGGGATGTACAACGAAGGGTACAGCAATCCGACGCTGATCCATGTGATCTTCTCTAACAACGGCTCAGATTACTATGGCGGCGGAATGTACAACGAATACAGCCATCCGACGTTGATCAACGTGCTCTTCTCCAGTAACAGCGCTGGTGACGGCGGCGGGGTATACAACGAGCATAGCAGCGCAGTATTCATCAACGTCACCTTCTCCCGCAACTCCGGCGCGGTGTACAACGAGTACAGCAATCCCACGCTCACCAACTGCATTCTGTGGAGCAATTCCTCGGAGATCGTTAACGAGGAAAGCACCGTTACCGTCACCTACAGCATCGTTCAGGGCGGTTGGCCCGGGCAGGGCAACAAGGATGCCGATCCATGTTTCCTGAACCCGTCAGGAGGCAATTTCCGCCTGGGCGCCTGTTCTGCTGCGATAGATGCCGGAGACAACAGTGCCGTCCCCTCCTCTGTCACCACCGATCTGGACGGCAATCCGCGTTTTGTGGATATTCCAGAGGTGGCTGACACGGGCAACGGCACGCCCCCCATCGTGGACATGGGGGCCTACGAGACGCAGGCATTGGTGCAGCAACGTTTCATATTCCTCCCCCTGGTCCTGCGCAATTACCGGTAGCGCGCGGGCCTGCGACCCGCCGGCAATGGGCCGGAATGCCGGTCACAGGACTATCCTGAAGACGTGAGTGAGGGGGCAGGAAGCCTTTCTGCCGCTTCCCACACCCCTCCCGTCCACCGAGGCGGGGAAACCCGTCCCGGCAACAACCGGACAAACATCGCGATCCGCAATTTGCGATACGCGATACGCGATTTATTGCACATCATCCGCTGACAGGAGGAAAACAATGTTCAAAAATCTGCTTATCTCATTTTTGACCTTTGCCCTCCTGGGAGGGCTACTGGGGAGCGGGGCGCCGGCCGCACCGGCGCTATCGCCCCGAGTGGAGGCGCAGCCGGCCTCTGCGGATGAGGCTCCAGAGAGGGACGCCGCCCCGGCGGCAACCACCTGGGTCATTGAGCGGGTGGACGCCCGCAAATTCTTCGGTGATATGACCGACCGCAGCCTGCGGCTGGACAGTGACGGCCATCCCCATATCGCCTACGGGCAGGACCACCTCTACTACGCCTGGCATGACGGAAGCGCCTGGCACCTGGAGACGGTGGACAGCACCGGAGGGAGTTACCCTTCGCTGGTCCTTGACTCCTCTGGCCTGCCGCATATCAGTTATGGAAGTAGTTATCCCACCTACGACCTGAAATATGCCCGCTGGGACGGCGCCGCCTGGCAAATCCAGACGGTGGATAGCGAAGACTGGGTGGGCAGGTACACCTCCCTGGCCCTGGACGCCGCCGGCCGGCCGCACATCAGTTACTACGACTGGGGGAACAAAGACCTGAAGTACGCCCGCTGGGACGGGTCTGCCTGGCACATAGGGACGGTGGACAGCGCCGGGGAGGTGGGCGATTACAACTCCCTGGCCCTGGACGCCGACGGCCGGCCGCACATCAGTTACTACGACCGGACCAACGGCGACCTGAAGTACGCCCGCTGGGACGGCGCTACCTGGAATATCCAGACGGTGGACAGCACCGGGGATGTGGGCTGGGACACCTCCCTGGCTTTGGACACCTCCGGCCGCCCGCACATCAGTTACGCCTACTGCGTAGGTGAGGCCTACTGCAATCTGAAGTACGCCCGCTGGGACGGCACCGCCTGGCAAACCCAGACGGTGGACAGCGCCGGGGATGTGGGCCACGACACCTCCCTGGCTCTGGACGCCGCCGGCCGGCCGCACATCAGCTACTACGACTGGGGTAACGGCGACCTGAAGTACGCGCGTCGGGACGGCGCTACCTGGAATATCCAGACGGTGGACAGCGCCGGGGATGTGGGCCGGCGCACCTCCCTGGCCCTGGACGCCTCTGGTCGCCCGCACATCGGTTACTACGACGAGACCAACACAGATCTGAAGTACGCCCGCTGGGACGGCAGCGCCTGGCACATCCAAACGGTGGACAGCGAAGTCGGAAGTCTCCAGCACACCTCCTTAGCTCTGGACACCGCTGGCCGGCCGCACATCAGTTACTACGACAATAACGGCGACCTGAAGTACGCCCGCCGGGACGGCACCGCCTGGCAGGTCCAGACGGTGGACGGCGCCGGGGATGTGGGCCAATATACCTCCCTGGCCCTGGACACGTACGGCCGCCCGCACATCAGTTACAACGACTACACCAACGGCGACCTGAGGTACGCTTACTTTAACGGCGCCGCCTGGCAGGTCCAGACGGTGGACAGCGAAGACTGGGTGGGCAAGGGCACCTCCCTGGCCCTGGACGCCGACGGCCGGCCGCACATCAGTTACTACGACTCCACCAACGGCGACCTGAAGTATGCCCGCTGGGACGGTGCCGCCTGGCAGGTCCAGACGGTGGATAGCGTTGGGGCTGTGGGCGACTTCACCTCCCTGGCCCTGGACGCCGACGGCCGGCCGCACATCAGTTACTACGACTGGACCAACAAAGACCTGAAGTACGCCCGCTGGGATGGGTCTGCCTGGCACATAGAGACGGTGGACAGCGCCGGGAATGTGGGCCGGGACACCTCCCTGGCCCTGGATGCCTTTGGTTGGCCGCACATCAGTTACTACGACGAGACCAACCTGGACCTGAAGTACGCCCGCTGGGACGGCGCTACCTGGAATATCCAGACGGTGGACAGCGCCGGGAATGTGGGCCTGGACACCTCCCTGGCCCTGGACGCCTCCGGCCGGCCGCACATCAGTTACTTCGACCGGACCAACGGCGACCTGAAGTACGCCCGCCGGGACGGCACCGCCTGGCACATTGAGACGGTGGATAGTGGTCTGGGTCAGTATGGTGGCGACACCTCCCTGGCCCAGGATGCCGACGGGCGACCGCACATCAGTTATTACGACTCCACCAACGGCTACCTGAAATATGCGTATGCGGTGGAAACAGGGGCAGAATACCAGGTCTACCTCCCCCTGGTCCTGCGCAATTACCGGTAGCGCGCGGGCCTGTGACCCGCCGGCAATGGGCCGAAATGCCGGTCACAGGACTAACCCGAAAATAGGACGCGGACGACGCTTACGACGCGAACGACGCGGATGAAATCTGCGTCTGTCCGTGTCGTCCGCGGTATCCGCGTTGTCCGCGTTCCGATTTTCATCTTGACGCCCACTACAGCAACGCGATCCTGATGTTCGCGCCGATCACCCGCTGCTTCGGCCCAGCCTGGACAATGGGGCCTGCGACGACGGCCAGCCGTGGCCCTGGCCGCCGCTCAATCAGTTTGCAGTCTCGCGCCAGAACGCGTTCTACAGCCCCATCCTTCCCACCTGGCATCTGCCTTCGCCGGCGACAGCTTCGACTTCGACTATCATCTGATGTGGGCGGCTGGCTCCAGTCGCCGGAGGGCGACTTCGCCGGCGGATGAGGACTACCCCGAAGACAACGCCATCGTGCTGGGCATCACCAATCTGAACACCCTTGGGTCAGGAGCCCCCTATGAAGCCCTCGAGGCAGCAGAGGCTCATCACCTGGCAGCGCGCTTCGAATGGCACCGCACGCCCAAGCACGGCAGTTGGCTCAACATCCTGTTTTCGACACCTTATTCCGGTTGCGGGCAGCATCAAACTAAGCTCCGAGCTGGAGGCGATTGCACCTTGACAATCGAGCTACAACTCTGTGCCAGCACGGTCACTATCACCTTCCGCTGACGCCAGGCAAGTCAGGCATCCTCCCCAGCGACGCCCAAGGCACGGCTTCACTTTCCCAGATTGAGTGGCGCACTGCTTCGGCCGAGCGTTAGCACCATGGCGCCATTGCCCCAATCGCCCGACTGACCGGCCAGGCCCAGAGCTCCCCCAGGTGAGGATAGAGGTGGCCCACTACCCGGCTATGAAGACTAATGCGACCGCTCTGCTGGCAATGCGGACACGCCACCAGCTCAGGAGAAAGGTCAGATTGTTCCATAGTAAGGTAGTTTCATGCCTGTTTTGTACCACAAGCTGCCCACTCCACGCAAGTTGGAAGGGCTGCCGATATGTCGATGTGCGCGGGGATGTCGACTTCTGGGATCAGTTTATCAGCACGTCCGTCGCTCCCATTCCAACGCCGCCCGCGTCTATCCCGACAAGGTGACGCTTGGCGACGCCACGCTGACCGCGCCAGCGCAGCTGGGCGGCGGCAGGTTCCGGTGCAGATCATGCCCAAGATCGACCGCAACGGTCTGCGCCTCTCCGACGAGCTGGTGTCCGCCGCTGTGCGCAACGCCTTCAATCTGCCCGCCTTCACCGTGCCCAGCGGGTTGAGTCTGCTCGGGCTCTACGGAGCCGAAGGCAATGCCTTCGGCTACCCCCATAATTGGCAATGCCTTCGGCTACCCCCATAATTGGCAATGCCTTCGGCTACCCCTGCCTGCCCATTATTGCGATGACCATTCCTACCGGGCGGCCCAGGCCCATCAGGTGGTAGACACCCACGGGGCGCCCTCCTATGCTTTGCGTACCCTCACAACATTTCGTTTCCCCTCGCGTTCCAATACGGCGAAACAGATACGACGTTTTTTCCCAGGCGACGACCCGTTCCCGGCAATGGCTTTAAGGCGCTGATCGGCTTTCAGATGCCTCCTCCCAAAGTTCGAGTATTTGACAGCCGCACGCGATTTGATTAGACTACGTGCACTTCTTGTGGCGCAGGGGCTCTGTTCGTCGGTGTATCTGTCCGATTTAGCTAACTCAGGAGGAGTCAACCATGATCGCCCGCCAATCGCTGTCAATCCTCGCCATCTTCGTGCTGCTGGCGCTCGCCCTGGCCAGCTGTACCACGCCCGCACCTCAAACGGTGGAAGTCACGCGCCTCGTCGAGGTGACGCGCCTCGTCGAGAAACCAGTCGCGGCCACGGTCGCACCGGCCCCGGCCACCCCCACGCCGGCCGCCAAAGCCGCCGCCACGACCGCCCCTGCGGCTACCGCCGCGCCCGGCGCCACCGCCCGACCTTCTCGCCCCACGCCGCTGGCCGGCCAGAAACGCCTGGACTTCGTCAAGGCGCGCGGCAAGGTCGTCTGCGGCGTGCACACCAGCCTGCCCGGCTTCGGCTACCTGGACAAGGACGGCAAGAACGCCGGCTTCGACATTGACTTCTGCCGCGCCGTGGCCGTCGCCATCTTCAACAACCGCGACGCGGTCGAGTTCGTGCCCATCAGCGCGGCCGAGCGCGGCCCGGCCCTCCAGACCGGCGAAATTGACATCCTGGCCCGCAACACCACCTGGACCACCACGCGCGACGCGCAGTGGGGCAACTTCGTCGCCACCCTCTTCTACGACGGCCAGGGCATGATGGTGCGCAAGGATACCGGCTTCACCAAGCTCGAAGACCTCAACGGCGCCACCATCTGCGTCACCACCGGCACCACCACCGAGCTCAACCTGGCCGACGCGTTCCGCCAGCGCAACCTCAAGTACACCGCGGTAACCTTCGAGGACACGCCGTCGGTCTACAGCGCCTACGAGCAGGGGCGCTGCGATGCCGCCACCAGCGACAAGTCGCAGCTCGCGGCCACCCGCAGCGGCTTCAAGAACCCCGCCGACCACTTCATCATGGACATCACCTTCTCGAAGGAGCCGCTGGGGCCGGCCGTGCCCCACGGCGATGACCAGTGGTTCGACGTGGTCAAGACGGTCGCCTTCCTGCTCATCAACGCCGAGGAGCTCGGCGTGAGCTCGACCAATGTGGACGAGATGCTGAAGAGCACCGACCCCTCGATCAAACGCATGTTGGGGGTCGAGGGCTCCTTCGGGCAAACCGACCTGGGGCTGGCCAAGGACTTTGCGGTCAACGTGATCCGCACCATCGGCAACTACGGCGAGATCTACGACCGCTACATGGGGCCGAAAGGCGCGTCTTTCACTCTGGATCGCGGCCTCAACAACCTGTGGACCAAGGGTGGCCTGATCTACGCACCGCCGCTGCGGTAAGCCTGCCCATCTACGTGCCAGGCATCCTCTCAGGTGCCTGGCACGTAGAGAGGTGCATGAAGATGGAGGGCGGATGGCATCCACCCCTACCATCGCCCACCCCGTAGGGGCGGACGGCGCCCGCCCTGGCGTGTGGCCAGGGCGAATGTCACAACAGATGAGCTCGTATGACACCTTCCATCCATCACGGCCCGGTGCCCTTCTGGCGCGATGATCGCGTGCTCAAGGCCGCGGCACAGGTGATCTCCGCGGCCGCGGTGATCGGCCTGGTGTGGCTGTTCGCATCCAACGTGCTCAACGCGGCGCGACAGCGCGGCCTCGATCTGGGCTTCGGCTTCATTGACGACGCGGCCGGCTTCGCCATCGGCGAGTCGCCGGTGCCGTTCGACCCGTCGGAGTCGTTCGGACGCGCCCTGGTGGTGGGGCTGCTGAACACGTTGCAGGTGGCGCTGATCGGCATCGTCCTGGCCACCATCCTCGGCACGGCCATCGCGCTAGCGCGCCTTTCCTCCAACTGGCTGGTGAGCCGCATCGCCGGGGTCTACATTGACATCATCCGCAACGTGCCGCTGCTGGTGCAGCTCTTCTTCTGGTATTTCGGCATCTTCCAGCAGCTCCCGCCGGTGCGCCAAAGCCTGACCCTGCCCGGCCCCGTGCATCTCAGCCAGCGCGGCCTCTACATGCCGTGGCCACAGGCCACGACCGCCACCGGACCGTGGCTGGCCACCCTGCTGGCCGGCATCGTTCTGGCGGTCGCGGCCTATCGGCTGCTGCTGCGCCGGCAGATCATCACCGGTCGGGCGATGTACCCCGGACCGATCGCGCTGACGCTGCTGATCGGCCTGCCGCTGATCGGCTTGTTCGCGGTGGGCGGCCGACCGTTTGCGATCAGCGTGCCCGTGTTCCAACGCTTCAACTTCGAGGGCGGGCTGCGCCTTTCCACCGAGTTCGCCGCCCTCCTCACCGGCCTGGTGATCTACACTGCCGCGTTCACTGCCGAGGTGGTGCGCGCAGGGATCCAGTCGGTGCCGCGCGGCCAGATCGAGGCCGCACGCGCGGTCGGGCTGACCCAGGCGCAACTCCTGCGGCTGGTGGTCTTCCCCCAGGCGCTGCGGGTGATCATTCCGCCCCTCATCAGCCAGTACCTGAACCTGACCAAGAACTCCAGCCTGGCGGTCGCCATCGGCTACCCCGACCTCTTCTTTGTGGGCCGTACGATCATCAACCAGGCCGGCCGGGCGGTGCCGGTCTTCGCGCTGGTGATGGGGGTCTACCTGGCACTGAGCCTGATCACGTCGGCGATCATGAACATTTACAACCGCCGCGTGCTATTCGTGGAACGATGACGTCGGGGCGCACGACGTGCGCCCCCGCAAGTGCCTGTGGCGCGTGAAACGGTAAAAAAACATGACGACGGCCTTTCGTCCAGATCAAAAGCTCTCGCCGGCCCAGTGGGCGCGCAAGAATCTGTTTAGCTCGCCGGGGAACACCCTGCTGACCGTGGCGGCTCTGGCGTTCCTCTTCGTCGTCCTGCGCGGGCTGATCCGCTGGGTCTTCTTCACCGCCAACTGGGAGCCGGTGACGCAGAACTTCAAGCTTTTCTTTCTGGGCCAGTATCCCGCCGACCAGGTTTGGCGGCCCGGCCTGATGGTGCTGCTGGTGGCTTTCCTGTTCGGGCTGAGCTGGGGCAGCCGCGGGGGCGCGGTGCGGGCCTTCGCCATCACCCTCGCCGTGGGGATGGCCGTGCTCGGGCTGCTGCCGGTGAGCTTCGAGACGCTGGGGCTGCGGCTGCGGCTCTGGTTCCTGGCCAACCCACTGCTGGTCGGGCTGGGCTACCTGGCCGGCCGACGCCTGGTGCGCGGCGTCCGGCCGCTGGTCATCGGCTGGCTGCTGGCCGTGCTCATCTCCGGCCTCCTGCTGGCAGGCATCGAGGGGATCCCGTGGCTGCCGCCGGTTTCGACCAACGTGTGGGGCGGGCTGCTGCTCACCTTCGTGCTGGCGCTGGTCGGCATCGTGGCCTGCTTCCCGCTGGGCGTGCTGCTGGCGCTCGGCCGGCGCAGCTCCTTGCCGCTGGTGAAGCTGTTGTGCACCGTCTTCATCGAGGTGGTACGCGGGGTGCCGCTGGTGACGATCCTCTTCATGGCCTCGATCCTGCTGCCGCTCTTCCTGCCCGAAAACATCCGCATTGACCGCATCCTGCGCGTGGTGATCGGCATGACGCTGTTCGCCTCGGCCTACATGGCCGAGAATGTGCGCGGCGGGCTGGCCGCCATCCCGCCCGGCCAGTACGAGGCGGCCAAGGCCATCGGGCTGAACGGCTTTCAGACCATGCTGCTGATCGTGTTGCCGCAGGCGCTGCGCACGGTCATTCCCGCCATCGTGGGCCAGTTCATCGCGCTTTTCATGGACACCACGCTGGCGGTGATCGTGGGGCTGCTGGAGCTGCTGGCCATCGGCAAGGCGATCGTGCAGGGCAATCCGCAATGGGTGACACGGCAGGCCGAGGTGTACATCTTCATCGCGCTGCTGTTTTGGGTATTCACGTTCTCGATGTCCTACGCCAGCCGCCGCGTCGAGTCGGCGCTGGGGGTGGGCAAACGATAGTGCCGGGAGGAACCATGGCCGACGTTGGGCGCGATGCACATGCAGGAAGCGACGAGATCATCATCTGTCGGGATGTCCATAAGTGGTTCGACAACTTTCACGCGCTGCGCGGGATCAGCCTGACGGTGCGCCGGGGCGAGAAGGTGGTCATCTGCGGGCCATCGGGATCGGGCAAGTCCACCTTCATCCGCACCATCAACCGGCTGGAGGAGCATCAGCAGGGCACCATCATCGTGGACGGCATCGAGCTGACGCACGACATCCGCAACATCCACGCCATCCGACAGGAAATCGGCATGGTGTTCCAGCAGTTCAACCTCTTCCCGCACCTGAAGGTGATTGACAACATCACCCTGGCGCCGATCTGGGTGCGCAAGTGGCCGAAGGCGAAGGCCGAGGAAATCGCCATGCAGCTCCTGGAGCGAGTGGGCATCCCCGAACAGGCATACAAGTATCCCGGCCAGCTCTCCGGCGGCCAGCAGCAGCGCGTGGCCATCGCCCGCGCCCTGGCCATGCAGCCCAAGATCATGCTCTTCGACGAGCCGACCTCGGCCCTCGACCCGGAGATGATCAAGGAAGTGCTCGACGTCATGCGCGAGCTGGCGCGTTCGGGCATGACGATGATCGTGGTGACGCACGAGATGGGTTTCGCGCGCGAGGTGGCCGATCGCATCATCTTCTTCGATCAGGGACAGCTGATCGAAGAAGCCCCGCCCACCGAGTTCTTCAGCAACCCTAAGAGCGAGCGCACCAGGCTGTTCCTGTCGCAGATCCTGCATCACTAGAGCAGATGGCCATGCCGTGCGCGTCACCACGGCCCCTGCGGGTGAAAACAGGACGCGGATGGACGTGGATGAACGCAGATTTTCTTCCTATCCGCGTCGCTCCGCGTTCATCCGCGTCCCATTTTCATTGGACCTCTCTCACCCCCGGCCCCGCGCTCCCCTGGCAGGGGCGAGCGGGGGGCACCGTCTTATGGGGCATGTCG
>FWPU01013659.1_pt1 | contig 10114 bp, 9 predicted proteins | sample 2228361 | NCBI WGS metagenome assembly FWPU01 (sample SAMEA103939777, study PRJEB20133) | metagenome | reverse complement strand
GACGTCCTGAGATATGAATGAACGCGCTCTATCGCCGAACGTCGGGCGCCGGAGCCCGGCGGAGGCGCCCCGACGGCGGAGTTCAACGATCCAGCCGGGCCCCGGGGATGAGTGACCCGCTGCTGGTCGGCGAGGACCTGGAGAAGGAGTACCGCACCGGCCCGGAGGTGATCCGGGTGCTGCGGGGGGCCACGGTGGCCATCCGGAGCGGGGAAGTCGTCGCGCTGGTCGGCGCCTCGGGAGTCGGCAAGTCGACGCTGCTGCACGTGCTGGGCGGGCTCGACCGCCCGACGGCCGGCCGGGTCAGCTTCGCCGGCGCCGACGTCTACGGCCGGGGGGAGATGGCGCTCGTCCGCTACCGCCGGCACGGCGTCGGCTTCGTGTTCCAGTTCTACAACCTGCTGGGCGAGATGACCGCGCTGGAGAACACCATGATCCCCGCCCTGCTGGCCCGCCGGCCGGCGCGCGAGGCGCGGGCGCGGGCGGCCGACGCCCTGGCCGAGGTGGGCCTGGGCGACCGGTTGCACCACCGGCCGGGCGCGCTGTCGGGGGGCGAGCAGCAGAGGGTGGCCATCGCCCGCGCGCTGATGAACGGCCCGCAGGTGATCCTGGCCGACGAGCCGACCGGCAACCTCGATCCGAAGACCAGCGAGGTCATCTTCGATCTGTTCGCGCGGCTGGCGGCCGAGCGGAGGCTGGCCTTCCTCGTCGCCACCCACAACCCCGAGCTGGCCCGGCGCGCCGACCGCGTGTACCGTCTGGTCGAGGGCCGGGCACGCGAGATGGCGCCCGGGGAATGAGGGCCGGCGACGCGCCGTCTTTCCGGCAGGACTTTCGCATGCTTGGGGAGGCGAAGGAGAAATCCGTGGCGCGCCCCCGGACCGTGGGCTATACTGAGACCGACTAACTAGCCGTCGGGGAAAGCGAAATCGGCGTCGAGGCGGATACGGAAAGGGGTGGGTGAGACCAGTGTTTGAACGATTCACCGAGCGGGCGCGGCGGGTCATCATCTTGGCGCGCGAGGAGGCGGGTCGCTTCCGCCACGACTTCGTGGGGACCGAGCACGTCCTGCTCGGCCTGATCCGCGACGGAGAAGGCATCGCGACCGCCGTGCTCCAGCGGCTCGGGCTGCGCCTGGAGACCGTCAAGGCCGAGGTCGAGCGGGCGCTGGCCGGGTTCCCCAAGACGCTCACGTTCGGTGAGGTGCCGTTCACCCCCCAGGCCAAGCGCGTCCTCGAGCTGTCCATCGAGGAAGCCCGCCAGCTCGGCCACAACTACATCGGCACCGAGCACCTGCTGCTCGGCCTCATGAAGGAAGGCCAGTCGATCGCGGCCAAGATCCTCGAGTCCCTGGGCGCCCGGCTCGACGAGGTGCGCCAGGAGACGCTGGCGCTGCTCGGCGACCAGTACTACCCCCGGCCCAAGAAGCGCTCGCAGACCCCGGTCCTGGACGAGTTCGCCCGGGACCTCACCCAGCTGGCCCGGGAGGCCAAGCTCGACCCCGTCATCGGCCGCGAGCAGGAGATCGAGCGCGTCATCCAGATCCTGGCCCGGCGGACGAAGAACAACCCGGTGCTGATCGGCGAGCCCGGCGTGGGCAAGACCGCCATCGTGGAGGGCCTGGCCCAGAAGATCGTCAACCACGACGTGCCCGACGTCCTCCTCAACAAGCGGCTGCTGCAGCTGGACCTGGGCGCGCTGGTGGCCGGCACCAAGTACCGCGGCCAGTTCGAGGAGCGGCTGAAGGCGGTCATGAAGGAGATCCGGCAGTCGGAGAACGTCATCCTGTTCCTCGACGAGCTGCACACGCTCATCGGGGCCGGCGCCGCCGAGGGCGCCATCGACGCCTCCAACATGCTCAAGCCGGCGCTCTCCCGGGGCGAGATCCAGACCATCGGCGCCACCACCCTCGACGAGTACCGCAAGTACATCGAGAAGGACGGCGCCCTGGAGCGGCGGTTCCAGCCGGTCATCGTCAAGGCGCCCACGGTGCCGGAGGCCATCGAGATCATCCGCGGGCTGCGCCACAAGTACGAGGCGCATCACCGGGTGAAGATCAGCGAGCAGGCCATCATGGCCGCCGTCAACCTGGCCGACCGCTACATCACCGACCGGCAGCTGCCGGACAAGGCCATCGACGTCATCGACGAGGCCTCCTCGCGCACCCGCCTCATGGCCCTCACCCCGCCGCCCGAGGTGAAGGAGATCGAGAAGGAGCTGGAGCGGGTCATCCGCGAGAAGGACATGTACCTGGAGGCGCAGGAGTTCGAGAAGGCGGCCGCCCTGCGGGAGAAGGAGAAGCTGCTCCGCCACCGCGAGGAGGACCTGAAGCGGGAGTGGGAGCGGAACAAGGGCAAGGGCGTGCAGCAGGTCGAGGAGGAGGACATCGAGTTCATCGTCTCCCGCTGGACGGGCATCCCGCTGGCCAAGCTGGAGCAGAAGGAGTCCGAGAAGCTGGCCCGGATGGAGGAGGCCCTGCACCAGCGCATCATCGGCCAGCACGACGCCGTGACCGCCGTCAGCCGGGCCATCCGCCGGTCGCGGGCCGGGCTCAAGGACGCCAAGCGTCCGGTCGGCTCGTTCGTGTTCCTGGGGCCGACCGGGGTGGGGAAGACCGAGCTGGCCCGGGCCCTGGCCGAGTACCTCTTCGGCGACGAGAACGCCCTGATCCGGGTGGACATGTCCGAGTACATGGAGAAGTTCTCCGTCTCCCGCCTGCTCGGCGCGCCTCCCGGCTACGTCGGCTACGAGGAGGGCGGCTTCCTGACCGAGAAGGTCCGGCGGCGCCCGTACTCGGTGGTCCTGTTCGACGAGATCGAGAAGGCGCACCCCGACGTGTTCAACATGCTGCTGCAGGTGCTGGACGACGGCCGCCTGACCGACTCGCTGGGGCACGTCGTGGACTTCAAGAACACGATCCTGATCATGACGTCCAACCTGGGGACCAGCCTCATCGGCAAGCGGGTGACCCCGGGCTTCCTGCAGGAGAGCGACGATCAGTCGTACGAGAAGATGAAGGACCGGGTGATGGAGGAGCTCAAGCGGGCCTTCCGCCCCGAGTTCCTCAACCGGATCGACGAGATCGTCGTGTTCCACTCGCTCTCCGCGGAGCACATCAAGCAGATCATCCGGTTGATGATCAACCGGATCAACACGCAGCTGGCCGAGAAGGGGATCGAGCTGGCCCTGACCCCGGCGGCCGAGGACACCCTGGTCGAGAAGGGGTACGACCCGACCTACGGGGCCCGGCAGCTCCGCCGGACCATCCAGCGCCACATCGAGGACCCGCTGGCCGAGGCCATCGTGCGCGGCCAGATCTCGGAGAGCGCGCGCATCGAGGTGGACGTCGACGGGGGGAACTTCGTGTTCCGCGAGGCCCAGGTCGCGGACACGCCCCTCGAGCTGGCCGAGCACTAGGCCGTCCGGCCCGGACGAGCCGGACATCGGGTGCGGCCCAGGAGGGGCGTGCGTCGCTCCGTCGCGCTGGCGTGCGCGGCCATGCTCCTGGTCGTGGCCCGGGCGCCCGCCAGCGGCCAGCCGCCCCGTCCCATCCTCGTCCGCGAGGTGGCCGTCGAGGGCAACCGCCGGGTCCAGGAGGCCGTGATCCTGGGCCGGGTGCAGACCCGCGTCGGCTCCGTCTTCAGCCCCTCCCAGCTCTCCGAGGACCTGCGCGCCATCTTCGCCCTGGGCTTCTTCGACGACGTCCAGCTCCGGGTGGAGGACTTCGAGGGCGGCGTCAAGGTGACCTTCGTCGTCGCCGAGCGCCCGTTCGTCCGCGACGTGGACTTCTCCGGCAACCAGCGCATCTCGTCCACCGACCTGCAGGAGAAGATCGACCTGCGCCTGGGGAGCGTCTACAATCCGGTGGACGTCCAGCGGGCCCGCCAGCGGCTCCAGGAGTTCTACGAGTCGGAGGGCTACTTCGAGGCCCAGATCACGCCCGAGGTCGAGCGGCTGGCCGAGGGCGACGTGCGGGTCGTCTTCACGATCAACGAGGGACGCCGCATCGCGATCGAGGAGGTCCTCATCGAGGGCAACCAGGGCCTGTCCGACCGGCAGATCCGGAAGGTCCTGGCCACCCAGAAGCGCTACTACTTCATCCTGCGGGGCCGGCTGCAGCGCCAGCTGATCGAGGAGGACATCGAGCGGATCGTGGCGCTGTACAACGACCACGGGTACATCCAGGCCCGGGTGGAGTCCCACGAGGTCCGGCTGGACCGGGAACGGGCCCGCGTCACGCTCGTCTTCCACGTGGTGGAGGGGCCGCAGTACCGTGTGGGCGAGGTGACCATCACGGGCGTGACCCTGTTCCCCGAGAGCGAGATCCGGCGCCTGCTCCGGCTGGGGCCGGGCGACGTCTTCTCCCGGACCCGCCTCCGGGAGTCGCTGCAGCAGATCACGGACCTGTACAGCACCATCGGCCGGGCCGCGGCCGAGGTCGTTCCCCAGACCGAGCAGGTGCCGGCCGAGTCGCGGGTGAACATCACCCTCGAGGTCCGGGAGGGGCCCGAGGTCTACGTCGAGCGGATCAACATCACGGGCAACGTCCGCTCGCAGGACAAGATCCTGCGGCGGGAGATCCCGATGCAGGAGGGCGACCTCTTCACGCTGCAGAAGCTCCAGCGGGCCCGGCAGCGGCTGCTGAACCTGGGCTTCTTCGAGACGGTCGAGATCACCACCGCGCCGGGGGCCGACCGGACCCGCATCATCGTCAACGTGGCGGTCACCGAGCGCCCCACCGGCCTCTTCTCCATCGGCGGCGGGTTCTCCTCGGTGGACGCCTTCCTGGGCACCGTCGACCTGGCCCAGCGCAACTTCCTGGGCCGGGGCTGGGAGGCCACGTTCCGCCTGCGGCTGGGCTCGCGCACCCAGCAGGGCGTGCTGAGCTTCACCGAGCCGTGGCTCTTCGACCGCCCCCTGTCGGGCGGGTTCGACCTCTTCAGCCTCCGCCGGGAGTTCACCGAGTACGACTACGAGACGCTGGGCGGCGGCCTCCGGCTGAGCCACCCCTTCGCCGAGTACTGGCGCTGGCACCTGGCCTACCGGCTGACCCGGGACGAGATCAGCGAGCTCGATCAGGACGTCACCTCCGCGCTGCGGGACGAGGAGGGAGTGCGGGTCACGTCGCTGGTGGCGGGCGCGGTGACCCGGGACAGCCGGGACAGCATCATCGCCCCCCGCCGGGGCGGCTACACGAGCCTGAACGTGGACCTCGCCGGGCTGGGGGGCGACAGCCAGTACGTGAAGGTGACGGGGACCACCAGCTACTTCAAGCCCATCTGGCTCGGGCACATCCTGTCCGGCCGGCTGGAGGGCGGCTACGGCTTCGGCTGGGGCGACGACCCGCTGCCGCTGTTCGAGCGGTTCTACCTGGGCGGCCCCAACTCGATCCGCGGCGTCAAGTTCCGCCGGATCTCGCCGGTGGACGAGTCGGGCACCCGGGTGGGCGGCACCAGCATGCTCCTGGGCAACCTCGAGTACATCGTCCCGCTGCCGCTCAACTTCCGCGTCGCCGCCTTCTTCGACATCGGCAACGTGTACGGGTTCGGCACGGACTTCGACCCGACCGACACGCGGGAGGCGGCCGGCCTCGGGATCCGCTGGCTGTCACCGTTCGGGCCCATCCGGGTGGATTACGGCTTCAATCTGGATCGGCGCCGCGGTGAAGACTCCGGCGCAGTCCACTTCTCGGTGGGCTCGCCGTTCTAGCAGGAGGGGCTATGAAAGGAGCTGTGGCGGCGCTCGTGTTGCTCGCCGGCGTGGTGGCGCTCGGCGCGCTCGGCGCCGGGGCGCAGGCGCCCGGCGCCTCGCCCCAGCGGATCGGCTTCGTGGACGTGCAGAAGGTGCTCGCCCGCTCGGCGGCCGGGATGGCCGCCCGGGAGGAGCTGGAGCGCGAGCGGGCCGGCATGCAGCGCGAGATGGACGGCAAGCGGCAGGAGCTGGAGAAGCTGCGGGAGGAGCTGGAGAAGAAGGGCCCGCTGATGACCCCGGAGACCCGCCGCGAGAAGGAGGATCAGCTGGAGCGGAAGCGCCGCGACGCCACCCGCCTGGCCGACGACCTGCAGCGGGAGCTGGCTCGCAAGGAGCAGCAGCTCGGCTCGCGCGTGCTCCAGGAGCTGTCGGGGGTCATCGAGCGCTTCGGCAAGCAGCAGGGGTACTGGCTGATCGTGGAGCGCCGCGGCGCCGTGGTCCTCTACGCCACGCCGGAGGCCGATCTCACCGACGAGATCATCCGCGCGTACGACCAGGAAGCCGCGAAGGGCAAGAAGTAGGGCCATGACCGCCCGCGGCGGCTTCACCCTCGGCCAGCTGGCGGCGGCGCTGGGGGCCCGCCTGACCGGTGACGCCGACCGGGTGGTGACGGGCGTGGCGGCCCTCGAGACCGCCGGTCCCGACGACATCGCCTTCGTGACCGACGCCCGCTACCGGCCGGCGGCCCTGGCCTCCCGGGCCGGCGCCTTCCTGGCTCCCGAGGACGTGAGCGACCTGCCGGCGCCCGTCCTGCACTGCGCCGCCCCGCGCCTGGCGGTCATCGACCTGCTGACTCTCTTCCACCCCGTCGCGGCTCCCGTCCCGGGCGTGGACCCCTCGGCCCGGGTCGCGGCCGGCGCCCGGGTGGACCCCACCGCGGCCGTGGGGGCCCTGGCGGTCGTCGAGGCCGGCGCGGTGGTCGGGGCCCGGGCCCGCATCTACCCGCTGGCGTACGTGGGCCAGGGGGCCGAGATCGGTGAGGATGCCGTGCTGCACCCCCACGCGGTCGTGCACGAGCGTGTCCGCGTCGGCCGCCGGGTGGTGATCCACGCCGGCGCGGTCCTGGGGGCCGACGGCTTCGGATATGCCTGGGATGGCCGGGCTCATCGTAAGATCCCTCAGGTGGGGACCGTCATCGTCGAGGACGACGTCGAGATCGGGGCCAACGCCACCATCGACCGGGCCACGCTGGGCAGCACGATCGTGCGCCGCGGGACCAAGATCGACAACCTGGTCATGATCGCCCACAACACCGAGGTGGGCGAGGACGCCATCCTGGCCGCCCAGTCGGGAGTGGCCGGCTCCTCGCGCCTGGGCCGGCGGGTGATCCTGCTGGGCCAGGCCGGGGTCGCCGACCACGTGACCGTCGGCGACGGCGCCATCCTGGGGGCGCAGGCGGGCGTGTCGCAGGACGTGGCGGCCGGCGAGAAGGTCATCGGCACCTGGGCCCGCCCCATGACCCAGGCCCGACGGATCTGGATCGCCGAGGCCGAGCTGCCCGAGCTGATCCGCCGCGTGCGGGCGCTGGAGCGGCGCCTGGAGATGCTGGAGCGAGGCGGCCGGGAGCGGGGCGGGGGCGATGGGGACTGAGCTGATCCACCCCACCGCGCTGGTGGACCCCGGGGCCCGCGTGGGCGCGGGCGCCCGCATCGGCGCCTTCGCGGTGATCGGGCCCGAGGTCGTGCTGGGCGAGGGCGTGGAGGTCGGCCACCACGCGGTCCTGGAGGGACGCGTGGAGGTGGGGCCCCGGGCCCGGATCGGCCACGGCACGATCATCGGGGGGACGCCCCAGGACCTGAAGTTCCGCCCGGGCACGCCCTCCGGGGTCCGGATCGGCCCCGACACGGTCATCCGGGAGTACGTCACGGTGCACCGGGCCACGACCCCCGAGGGCTGGACGGTGATCGGCGCCGGGTGTCTGCTGATGGCGATGTGCCACGTGGCCCACGACTGCCGCATCGGCGACGCCGCCATCGTCATCAACTACGCGGGCATCACGGGACACTGCGACATCGGCGACCACGCCACCATCGGCGGCTATGCCGGCCTGGTGCCCTTCACGCGCGTCGGCCGCCACGCCTACGTCGGGGGCTGCGCCAAGATCACCCAGGACATCCCGCCCTTCATGCTGGCCGACGGCAACCCGGCCACCGTGCGGGGCGTCAACGTCATCGGCCTGCGCCGCGCCGGCGTGCCGGCCGCGGACCGGCGGACCGTGCAGGAGGCCTACCGGCTGCTGTACCGAAGCGGCCTGCCGCCGGGCCGGGCGCTCGAGCGGATGCGCAGCGAGCTGCCGGCAACCCCGCTGATCTCGGCGCTGATCGAGTTCGTGGGCCAGGCCCGCCGCGGCATCTGCCCGCCGGCCGGGGGCTGGCGGGGCGAGGCGGCCGCAACGGTGAGCGCCGGGGAGGAGCTGGGCTGATGGCCGTCCGTCACCTGCGGGCCGGCGTCGTGGGCGCCGGTCACATGGGCCAGTACCACGCGCGGGTCTACGCGGAGCTGTGGGACGTGGACCTGGCCGGGGTCGTGGACATCGACACCGGGCGGGCGGCGGCGGTGGCGGCGCACTACGAGACGCAGGCCTTCGCCGACCACCGGGACCTGATCGGCCGCGTGGACGTGGCCAGCGTGGCCGTGCCCACCGAGCAGCACTTCCACGTGGCGCGCGACCTGCTGGAGGCCGGCATCGGCGTCCTGGTCGAGAAGCCGATGACGCCCACGCTGGAGGAGGCGCAGGAGCTGTTCGCCATCGCCCGCCGCACGGGGGCCGCGCTGCAGGTGGGCCACGTCGAGCGCTTCAACGGCGCGGTACAGGAGCTGCGGAAGATCGTGGAGCGCCCCATCCTGATCGAGTGCCGGCGTCTGGGCCCCTTCGCGCCCCGCGTGCAGAAGGACACCGTGGTGATGGACCTCATGATCCACGACCTGGACATCGTCCTGGCCCTGGTGGACGCCCCGGCCCGCCGGCTGAGCGCCTTCGGCTGCTCCGTCCACTCCGAGGTCACCGACGTCGCCAACGTCCAGATCGCGTTCGAGTCGGGGACCATCGCCACCCTCACCGCCAGCCGGGCCACCGAGGAGAAGATCCGCACCCTGGCCATCACCCAGCCCGACGCCTACATCGTGCTCGACTACCTGGTCCAGGACATCCAGATCCACCGCCGGGCGGCGCAGGAGACCTGGCCCAACCGCGAGTCGATCCGCTATCGCCAGGCCTCGTTCGTCGAGCACCTGTTCGTGCACAAGGAGAACCCGCTCAAGCTGGAGATCCTGCACCTCATCGGCACCGTCCGCCGGATGCGGGCGGGCGAGCGCGTGGAGCTGGCGGAGGCCGACGATCTCCAGTCGCTGGCCATGGCGCTCGAGATCGAGCGCATGATCCGGGACGGGCGCGGGGAGGTGTCGTGGCCGGCCGAGCGGCCATGGAGCGTACGCTCGCCCTGATGTGCGGTTCCGGGAGCCTGCCGGCGCTGGTGGCCGGCCGGGCCCGGGACCGCGGGTGGCGCGTGCTGGCCTTCGCCTTCGACGGCCCCGGCGCGCTGGGCGGCGCCGCCGACCGCGTGGTCGAGAGCCGCCTCACCGAGCTGGCGCCGGTGCTGGCCCTGCTGCGGGAGGAGCGGGCGGCGGCGGCCGTCCTGGTCGGCCGCTTCGCCATGCCCGAGATCCTGCGGATCGACGCCGGCGGCGCCGACCGCGTGACGCAGGCCATCGGCGCGCGCGCCGGCTCCCGCGTGGACGCGCGCCTGGTGGAGGCCGCCATCGGCACGCTGACGGCCATGGGGATCGAGGTGCTGGACCAGCGCGTCTTCCTGGGCGACCTCCTGCCCGAGGCCGGCAGCTGGTCGCGGCGCCAGCCGACCGCCGACGAGCGCGACCAGGTGCGGCGCGGCCTGGCGCTGGCCCGGACGCTGGCCGCGGCCGGCGTCGGGCAGACGGTGGTCCTGCGACACGCGGCGGTGACCGCGGTGGAGGCGGTCGAGGGCACGACGGACGCCATCCGCCGGGGCACCGCCCTGGCCGGGCCCGGCGCCGTCATCGTCAAGGCCGCCGCGCCGTCGCACGACTATCGCGTGGACACGCCGCTCATCGGTCCTGACACCCTGGCCGCCGCCGCGGCCGGCCAGGCCGCCGTCCTGGCCGTCGAGGCGGGTCGGGTCGGCATCCTCGACCGCGCCGCGCGTGACGTGCCGCGCCCGCCGCGCGTGGGCCGTCCCGACCCTAGGTTCGCGCGCCCGCCACGGGGCACGCGGGGAGGAGATTGACATGGTTTCCTGGATTGGCGCGCTGACGCGTACGCGCGATGTGGTGGTGGGGGCGCTGCGCCGGGCGCTGCGGCGCGAACGCCCCGATCCCGAAGACCTGG
>FWPU01013658.1_pt1 | contig 10115 bp, 9 predicted proteins | sample 2228361 | NCBI WGS metagenome assembly FWPU01 (sample SAMEA103939777, study PRJEB20133) | metagenome | reverse complement strand
TGTCATTGCTTGAATTTTTAATTTTGAATTTTGAATTAAGAAAAAGACCTTTCATAAATTCTACCTCCAAAAAACATATCTTATAATTGTGAAAAATCCTTTCAAAGCATCTTTAAACCCAATTTTTTTCCCTTCCTCAATTCTTCTTGGAGAATAATCAATTGGAATTTCTATTACTTTTGCACCAATTTTTTTTAATTTTATACTTATTTCTGCCTCTATTTCAAATCTTGAACTCTCAAGTTTTAATTTCTCAAAAATATCTCTCTTTATGAGTTTATAACAGGTATAAGAATCTGTATAATTTGAACCGTAGATTAAATTTATCATAAGTGTAAGAAATTTATTTCCAATTAGATATCTCTTGTATATATTTGGGTTTTTTTTTAGAAATCTTGAGCCATAGATAGCATCAACGCTGGTATCTTCAAAACCCTTAAGAAGTGTTAGTATCTGAAGTGGGTCATATTCTATATCTGCATCCTGAATTACAACAACATCTCCAGTTGAATATTCTAAACCTGTTTGAATTGCTTTCCCTTTTCCTTGATTCTTCTGATGATGAATGATTTTAATATCTCTGTTATTTTTTGATACATTCTCAAGTATCTCTTTAGTTCTGTCAGTAGAACCATCATCTATTACTATTATTTCTTTATCTATTTTTAGTTCTTCAAGTTTTGACAAGACAATAGGTAATGTCTTTTCTTCATTATAAACTGGGACAAGAATTGTAACTTTCAAAAATCCTCCTTAATCTCCCTTTTACAAAGGGGAAAAAATGCTCTAAACAAATTCCATTAGTATTCTGTTTGACACGAATAAACCTTTTTTGGTTAAAGAAATTCTGCCTGAATCAAGTTTCAAAAAACCATCTCTTATAAATTTATTTATGACATTGCCATATTTATTCTTAATTTCTTCTGTCAATAAGATGCCTTCAGACATTCTTAAACCAAGGAAAATTTTTTCGCTTAAAGTTTTTTCATCATTGTTTATTTCTATTTCTTCAGGTGCTGTAGTATTACCTGCTGTTTTTATATATAGTTCTAAATCAGAAGTATTTTTTCTTCTAATTCCATTTAAATAAGAAACCGCTGAACATCCAAGTCCTAAGTATTCTCCATTTCGCCAGTAATTTATATTGTGTCTGCATTCAAAGTCTTTTTTTGCAAAATTTGAAATCTCATAATGATTGTATCCTGAACCTGTAAGATAATCAATAGTAAATTCATACATACTGGCAGAATCATCATCGTTTACAGAAATACAAATCTTCTTAAAATTTGTCCCTTCTTCAACAGTCAAACAATATGCAGATATGTGCTCTGGATTTAGTTTTATCAAACTTTTCAATGTATCTTCCAAGATTTTTAGTGTCTGGCCTGGAATTCCATATATTAAATCAACATTTATATTTTCAAAACCACATTTTCTTGCAATTTCATATTTTTTAAGAAATTCATCTTTTGTATGAACTCTACCCAGAAATCTTAAAATATTGTCATCCATAGATTGTAAACCTATACTTAATCTTGAAACACCAAATCTTTTAAGAATTTTCAATTTTTCTTCTGTTATACTTTCTGGATTGCATTCAAAACTTATTTCCTGGACCTTAGATATATCAAGATTATCCAGAACTGATTTAAAAAGATATTCTAAATTTTGACAATTCAATAAAGATGGGGTCCCACCTCCAATATAAATAGTGACAAGCGATAAGTGATGAGTAATAAGTGATGAGTGAAAAATAATTTCTTTTTCTAATGATTTAAGATACTCAAATATTGTCTCTTCATCTCTAACAAAAGAACAAAAATCACAATAATTACATTTTTTCTTACAAAAAGGTATGTGGATATAAAGTCCTGGCATTTTATTTGATAATTCTTATTCTACTCGGAGGCCAGTAAATAACAAGTGCTTGACCTTTTAAATATTTTTCTGAAAGAGGTCCCCAGAATCTTGAATCAAATGATTTGTCTCTGTTATCCCCTAAAACAAAAAAACAACCTTCTGGAACACGAACAGGGCCAAAATTATCTCTCACAGGTAAGTCAATAAATCTTGCCTGCTCCCATGAGTTTTGATAATCTTTCTGAGAGTTAAAAAGTTCTATTTTTGGCTGAATATAATCAGTTTCAAAGTTAACATAGGGCTCATCTTGAAGCTGACCATTGACATAAAGTTTTTTATCTTTTATTTCAATTATATCACCTGGAAGGCCAACTGCCCTTTTAACAAAATCCTTCTTTATGCCTTTTTCTTTTTCTTCTTGAGATAAAGCAGATGGTGGACATTCAAAAATAATTATGTCCTTTCTTTGTACTTTTCTTAAAGGGAAAAATTTTTTACCACCACTAAAAGGAATTCTAAATCCATAAATGAATTTGTTTACAAATAGATGGTCTCCTTCAATAAGTGTGTTTCTCATACTACCTGAGGGTATTTTAAATGCCTGAATTATAAAATACATTATAACAGACGCAAGCAAGACCGCTGACCAGAGAGTATCTACCCATTCTTTCTGCCACAATATAATTTTTTTCTTTTTTTCTTCTTCTTTTCTTGATAAAATACCTGCAATTATTCCAAATATAAAACCAAAAATACAGCCTGAAATTATCCATTTTGTTTGATTAAATTCTTGCTGGAAAAATAAACTCAAAAATAGAAAAGCCATACAACCAGCCATGCACCAGAAGGCCCCAGAGACCAAAATGAAAAATATTTTTTTCAAAATATAGTTTGATTTTATACCTGATTTATAAACCAAACTTAATAAGAACAAAACTACACCAATAATAAACAGTTTCGCTTCCATTTTTTGGTTCCTTTCTTATTAGCAAAGCAAGTTTTACAACTATATATTCTAAATTATTTTTGTGCGATAAATCGCACCGCTACAAACCTAATCTCCATTTTAATCTCTCAATAAAAATCCCATCTAACCCATTTTTACAAAGGAGAGAACCAAGCACTCCGTTTGAAAGTCATTCAAGTTTTAATAAAGACATAAATGTTTCCTGAGGGATTTCAACTTTACCAAATTGTCTCATTTTTTTCTTGCCATCTTTTTGTTTTTCAAGTAGTTTTCTTTTTCTTGTAACATCACCACCATAACATTTTGCAAGAACATCTTTTCTTAATGCTTTTATATCATCCCTTGCAACAATGCGATTTTCTGCTTTAACTTGAATAGGTATCTGAAACAAATGTCTTGGAATTGTGGTTTTAAGTTTTTCAATCAATTTATTAGAGATCCTTTCAACTCTACTTCTATGCACTATATAAGAGAAAGCATCTACCAGTTCATAGTTTATTAAAACCTCTAACTTAACAAGATCCGACTTTTTATATCCAATATTCTCATAATCAAACGAAGCATAACCTTTTGAAACACTTTTAAGAGAATCATAAAAACCAACAATGATTTCTGAAAGTGGAAGTTCAATACTTAAGATTGATTTAATTGTCTCTATCTGTCTGACTTCTATAACCTTACCTCTATTATTTTTACACAGCTCTATTACATTACTTAGATACATGTTAGGAGTTATTATTGTTGCTTTTACATAAGGTTCCTCAATAAACTCTATTTCATGATAAGGAGGAAATTTTGAAGGATTGTCTATTTCTATAATTTTATCATCATTTTTTAATTTTACCCTATAATTTACATTTGGAGATGTGACAAGCAAACTTGCTCCAAATTCTCTTTCAATCCGCTCTTTTACAATCTCAAGATGAAGCGAACCTAAAAATCCACAGTGAAATCCAGGTCCGAGTGCACTTGAACTAATTACCCTATAAGAAAGAGAAGCATCTGTTAAATGTAACTTTTCAAGTGCAGTTTTTAGTTCATCAAAATCCTTAGGATTTATAGGGAAAAAACCGGCAAAAACAAAAGGTTTCGCTTCAATCCAACTACATTCTATTTGCTCTGTTGGTTTGTCTTTTTCAATCACAGTATCACCTATTTTAACATCATGAATATTTTTTATACCCGCTACACAATAACCAACTTCACCTGCTTCAAGTTTATCCTTTGAAAACATTTTCAAACATAAAGTTCCAACTTCAAGAACTTCATAACTTCTACCAGAAGAAACAAAGTTTATTTTCATACCTGGTGTTAACCTGCCATCAAATATTCTCAAATACACTACAACTCCTCTATAAGGGTCATAAAAAGAGTCAAAAACTATTGCTTTTAGACTCTTCTGTGGGTCTCCAGTCGGTGAAGGTATTTTATCAACTATACTTTGAAGAACCAAATTAATACCTAATCCTTCTTTTGCACTAACTTCTATTGGTTGCTCGTAAATATTAAGCATATCTTTTATTTGCATTTTTGTTGAATGAACATCAGCAGTTGGCAAATCAATTTTATTTATAACTGGAATAATTTTTAATTTATTTTTTCTTGCTATAAGAGTATTTGCTAATGTCTGTGCTTCAACACCTTGAGATGCATCAACAACCAGGACCGCTCCCTCTGAAGCAATAGCTGCTCTTGAAACCTCATATGTAAAATCCACATGTCCAGGAGTATCTATCAAATTCAATATGTATTCATTATTGTCTTCTGTTCTATATAAAATTCTTACTGTTTTTGACCTTATTGTTATACCTCTTTCTCTTTCCAAATCCATTTCATCAAGAAGTTGAGGCCTTAATTGACTTCTTGAAACAGTGCCAGTATATTCAAGAAGCCTATCTGCAAGAGTTGATTTACCGTGGTCTATATGTGCAATTATGCAAAAATTTCTAATTTTATCTATCATACTACAAGAGTTTTTCTCAAAGTATTAATAACTACACTTTTATCAGTAGTTCCTAATATCTCTTTTGCTATCTCTTTTGCTTCAACAAGTGAACAATTTCTTATAATTTTCTTTATCTTAGAGACAGCAACAGGAGGAACACTGAACTCATTTAATCCTTACCCAAGCAAAACTATTGTAAAAGTTGGGTCCGCTGCCATTTCTCCACACATTCCAACCCATTTTCCTGCATTGTGTCCTGCATCAATTATATGTTTAAGCAACCTTAAAATAGACAAATGAAGAGGCTCATATAAATCTGCTACTGCTTCGTTCTTTCTATCAACAGCAAGTGTATATTGAATAAGGTCATTTGTACCAATAGATAAAAAGTCAGCAAATTTTGCTATAACATCTGCGGTAAGTGCTGCTGAAGGAACTTCTATCATAGCGCCAACTTCTATATTTTCATTAAATTCTTCTTTCTCTTTTCTCAGTTCTGATTTTACCTGTTCTACAAAATTTCTTGCCTGAATAAATTCTTCCACACCTGAAATCATAGGAAACATAATTTTAATTTTACCTTCTTTTGATGCCCTTAAAATTGCTCTCAGTTGTATTCTAAAAATTTCAGGATATCTTAAACAGAGGCGTATTGCTCTAAGTCCAAGAAAAGGGTTGTCTTCCTTAGTTATCTTTTCTATACCATAAAATGGGAGTTTATCACCACCAAGGTCAACTGTCCTTATAATTAATGAATATGGTAAAATCTTTTGTGCTATTGTCTTATAGACATTATAGTGTTCTTCTTCTGTTGGAAGTTTATCTCTACCTAAATAAAGAAACTCTGTCCTGAAGAGCCCTATTCCTTCTGCTCCAGAAGAAAGTACAGAATCTAATTCCTCAGGGATTTCCATATTACAAGCAAGAATTACTCTATGGCTATCTGTTGTTTCTGAAGGGAGATCTTTTAATTTTTTAAGTTCTTCTTTCTCTTTTATCTGTATTTCATGTTCTCTTTTATAATTTTGTAATGTCTGTTCATCAGGATTTATTATAACTATACCCTGAGCACCATCAATAATCAATAAATCCCCATGGCTAACTCTTGCTGTAATATCTTTCAGGCCAACAACTGCAGGAATCTCCAATCCTTCTGCTAAAATGGCTATGTGAGAAGTTTTTCCTCCAACATTTGTTGCAAATCCTGCAATCTTTTTTTCTTTTAACCTAAATATATCATCTGGACTTAAACTATGGACTATAACTATTGAATTTTCTTCTGCATCAGCAATTGACCTTTTTTCTTCTGCTAAGAAATTCAGAATTCTTTTACCAATCTCATAAACATCATTTTTTCTATCTTTAAAATATTCATCATTAATTTTATCAAATGACTGTAAAATCTTATCTATGGTTGCCCAGAGAGCATATTCTGCATTAACATATTCTTCTGAGACTCTATTAGTTACATCTCTTGTAATAATAGGGTCTTCAAGCATCAAAAGATATGCTTCAACAAGAGGTGAATGTTTTTTACCTAAGATTTTAAGAATTTTATGTTCAGCAGATAATAACTCTTCTTTTACACGGTGTACAGCATTTCTAAATCTTTCTATTTCATTTTTAACACTATTTTTTGGAATTCTTCTTGGAATAACACAGAACTCTTTTTCTTCAACTAAAAATGCTCTTCCTATGGCAATTCCTTCAGAAGCAGATATCCCGTTGACTACTTCTGTTTTAGAATTTTTATTCATAATGCATGCGCCTCCATTCTATTATTCCTCATAAAATTTATTTTCAAAAAATTGAATTAACTCATCTATAAGTTCCTTCTCATCTTCTCCATCAACAATAATTTTTAAAACTGAGCCAGACTCAGCAGCCAATGTCATTAACCCCATAACACTTTTACCATCAACTTCCTGGTCATTTTTTAAAACTCTAACATTTGATTTATACTTATTTGTAATTTGAACAAATACCCCTGCTGAACGAGCATGCAAACCAAGTTTATTTTTCACTATAAATTGTTTTTCTATCATACTTATTATTAATTCAGTTATCTATACCCTTAAAACCTACAATTCATCTATTTCTATTTTGAAAGAAAAACTATAAGGTGATTTTTTATTAACTCCAAAATATAATAAAGGTAAAACACATAAACCTTGATATGTTTTTTCAAAGCCACCTTCTGAAAGAGAAATTGTTTCTATAGGAAATGTCCACAACATATGTTCTTCAGAAAATTCAATCTTTACTTTCAGCTTAAAAGTGTGGTCTTCTTTTGACCAGAATTTTGTCTTTTTTTCAAAAACATCCTGTTCATTAAAACATGAAAATCCAAAATTCATCTCTGGAGCAAATATCAAATTCAGGTTTTTATCCAACCCAGTAGAAATCTTATAAAATACAGAAATTCCTACTTTTTCAAGTAACTTTATTGATTTCTCAATTTTTATAGGAACTGCTTCATCTCTAATCCAAACAATGCCATCTCTTGATAAAGTTAGTATATCTTTATTTTTTACAAATTGATATTCTCCAAGGACAAAATCTCCCTGTTCACCAAACTGACACCTTACAAAATCATTATATTTAGTATCAGGATGGAGAAAATGGTCAAGTAAAGTTGTTCTTCTATACCAGTCATAATATAAATATTTGTCAAGGGTTTCGTCCTTAATCATCCATAAACCAAGCTCTTCACCTGAGGTAGAAATTTCTTTGTTTTCTCTCTTCATCTCTAAGAGTTTTAACATTTTATTATGATATGCTTCTTTTCTTCTAGTTAAAACATTCAGGATATTAGTGCTTTTATTTTTAACATCCCATTCAAAAATTGAACCACCATTATGAGGGGATATATATAAGTTTTGATATTTTGTTTCAACTATTATTTCATTTTTTCCATCAATATCAAAATCAAATATATTAATTTTTGGCCTTACTGGAACATCAATCAGATTTTCTGCTAAAATGAGTTTTTGGTATATCGCATGTCTTAAATGCGGAAGATAAAGTCCGCCAAAAACACCATGCCAGTAAGCACAGTTGCATTGCCCTTGATATAGGTAGTCAAGCGATTTAGCAATCACCTGTTTATCTAGTTGTTTTTTTGTTGTTTTTTTACTTAATCGCTTACTTGCTTGCTTGTTTACTTGTTGTATTTTATTGCTTACATAAATCATTTTTTTATGCATATTATTTGATTCAGGATATTTTACTAAAAAATTTCTCCATAGAGCACCATGTAAATATTTTCTGATACTTTCTTTTATAGGTAAATTCTCTATCTCTATTAAGACATTTTCCAATTCTTGCTGTGACTGTTGAGAAAGAGCCCACTGTGACATTTCAAAATAACTTGAAGTTGGTAAATAAATTATTCCTTTTGCAGGATAAATATCAATGAACTCGCTAAAAGTTAATGTGTTTATATATCCAGAATTTCTTTCTATTTCAGTTAAGAAATCTTCAAGATAGTGATTTTCATAAATAAGTTTATGTGTTTCAGGCCAGAGCCCAAATTTTTCTCCATCATCAGCAAGGACAAAACATTTTCTTCCAGAATCATCTGCTTCATTTAAAAGATAATCAATTCCCTCTTTAACAGGTCTCCACGGAATATAATATCTTAACTTCTGACTTATAGGAAAGATTTTTAAAGGATGACCTTGTTCTTCTGTTAGATAATAACCTGTAAGTTGATTTTCATTAAGACCCACAGATATAAAATGATAATCATCTAAGAGTATATATTCAATTCCCAATTCAGAAAATAAATCTGATAGGTGTGGCTCCCAAACGCGTTCAGCCATCCACAAACCTCTTGGAAGAATGCCAAACTCCTTATTTAAAAATTCATTCATTTTCTTTATTTGTCCAATTTTATCTCTATCAGGTAAGACAGGTAAAATTGGTTCATAATATCCACCAGTAAGCAATTCTACCTGTTTTCTTTCAACCATCTTTCTTACTATTTCCAGATATTCTGGATGTTTTTCTTTCAAATAATCCCACAATACACCTGTGCAATGGAGACTCCATTTTATTGAAGGATGCATCTGCATTACTTCAATAAATGGCTTGTATGCTTCTATATACGCTTTCTCAAATACACTTAAAAAATTGCCAACTGGTTGATGATTGTGAACTCCAAACAAAAGGTTTATTTTTTTCATCTTGATATAAGAGTAATAAAAATATAGATAATTTGCTTTCTTAAGCAATTTTTTACAATATAATTTTCTATATTTTTAATATTCATCTTCCTGACGAATTATTTTCAAAATTTCATCAATTGTTTTTGCATCCACCAGTGCCTGTCTAAAGAATTTATCTTTAAACAATCTTGAAACCCTTGACAATGCTCTTAGATGCTGCCCTGCTGACTCTACTGGAGAAAGCAACAAAAATATAAGATGTACCGGTTCGCCATCAAGTGCTTCAAATTCAACTCCTTGCTTTGAAATACCAAAGGCGCCTACCAGTTCATCAACAGCATCGGTTCTTCCATGTGGAATAGCAACTCCCTGTCCTACTCCTGTTGTGCCTAATTTCTCTCTTTCAATTATAGCGTTGATTGCTTTTGCAGAGTCTTTAACTTTTTTCTCTTTGTAGAGTAACTCCACGAGTTCAGTAATTGCTCCTTTCTTGTCTCTGGACTGCAAATTAAGACTAACTGCTTTCGGCCATAAAAAATCAAGTACTTTCATTTGAGTTTTTTTATCTCCTCCTTTCTTTAATTATTTTTTAATAAATCAGTTCAATCAAACCATAAGAGCCATTTTCTTTTCTATAAACAGCATTTAATTTTTTCGTCCTGGAATCCAAAAATATATAAAAATTATAATTAAGTGAGTTCATTTCATCTATTGCGCTTGATAAGGTTGAAGGTTTTACTTCAAACTGTTTTATAGAAACGATATTTTCTAAATCTTTTGACTTGCTTAATTTTACTGTCTGGGGAGTAGCCCTGTGATGTGCTTTATATCTTTCCTTAAACTTTTGTATCTGTCTTTCAATTTTATCAATTACAAGGTCTATTGCAGAATATAAATCAATTGAGGTTTCTTTTGCTTTGAATATGTTTCTGTTTGCATGAATTCTTAATTCTGCTATGTGTCTGTATTTTTCTACTTCAAGTTTCAGCTTTATACTTTCTATTCTGTATAAATATTTTTCAAGACGAGAAATTTTTTTGTTAGCATAATCTTTTAATGGCTTGCTAATTTTAGTATGCCTTGCAGTAATTTCTATTTCCATTTTTACTCCTTTCTGATAAAGTAACTAATTTATCACTTTAACCACAGAGAGCACAGAGATTTTTTACCACTG
>FWPU01012757.1_pt1 | contig 10116 bp, 9 predicted proteins | sample 2228361 | NCBI WGS metagenome assembly FWPU01 (sample SAMEA103939777, study PRJEB20133) | metagenome | reverse complement strand
ATACATTCGCACGGCAATGACCCGGGCATGGAAATCATCCGCAAGTTGTGGCCGGACGACAATCCGTTCATCCACGACCGCCACCAGATTCTGAAAGCGGTAAAGCAGGAGCTCGGCCCGGCCGGTCGCGATCTGAACTTCAACGCCTACGCGGACAACCGGTCACTGTTCCGGTACGACATGCACACGCTGCCGACCGAAATTTCGGGGTCGATCGGCACTTCGACTTTGTTTGCTGCCTGGAACGCCGCGATCTATGTGGCGCAAGTCGAGGATGATCGTCTGGCCGGCGTGGTAGCTGACGGTCGCTACCTCGATGCCGTGCGCGACGTGCTGCGCCATTACGGCGGGTTGTGGTTCTACGACGAAACCTATGTGATCTCGCGACGGCGAGAATAATCATGACCTTGGCCGCCGCCTCGACATTCCCCGAAGCCTCCGACACAATCCGCCGGATCACGGATTTCCTGCGCGGCTTTTCGATCGAGGCGACGCGGCCTACGCCTGCCGATTTCGAGGCACTGAAGGCCGTCGAACCGCGGCCACGCTGCATCTATCTTGCGGCCATACCGACACGACCGCTTGCCGAACTGGTCGAATATGCCGCCGCCACCCGCGCTGCGGGCTTCGAGCCCATACCTCATCTTGCGGTCCGCAATTTACCAAGTCGCGCGGCGTTCGACGATCTTCTTTCACGCCTCGCCGGGGAGGCGGGCGTCAAGCGCACGCTCGTGATTGCCGGAGACACCGACCGCACACAGGGACCCTATGCCAGCGCGCTCGAAGCCATCGAGAGCGGACTCTTGCAGCGCCACGGCATCGTCGAGATCGGCATCGCCGGGCACCCGGAAGGCCATCCCCGAGTTTCCGTCGAGGTGCTCGATCGGGCGTTGGTCGCCAAGATCGACGCTGCGGTACAAACCGGCCTTGCGGTGCACATTGTCACGCAGTTCGGGTTTTCGGCCGCCGCCATCGAGAGCTGGATCCTGCGAGTGCGCGATCTCGGCATCGAAGTGCCTATCCGCATCGGGATGGCGGGGCCGACCAGCCTCGCCACATTGTTGCGCTACGCCAAACGATGCGGGGTCATGGCTTCGGCTCAGGGGCTGGCGCGGCAGGGCGGGCTGATCAAGCATTTGGTCGGGACGAGCGCGCCCGATGGGATTGTCCGCCGGCTGGCGGAAGCGGCTGGGCGCCTAGGCAAGGTTTCGGCTCACTTCTTCTCGTTCGGAGGCGCTGGGGCGACAGCGCGTTGGGCGGCGGCTGCGGCAGCCGGACGCATCGCGCTCGATCGGGCGGAAGGCTTCGGCGTGGAGCCGCCCTGAGTTTGCCACGTGCGCGTCCTGTCCTGCCTCGCCTTGCCGGCGACGCTATGCAATGATGGTGCAGAGAGAGGGAGGACGCTTCATGCCTATCGCACTTCGTGAGCTTTCCACTCGGCTGCGGACCCAGATGATCCGGGCCGGCACAGTCGTCGCCGTCTCCGCCTTGACCGGCGGTGCAGCGCTGGCGCAGACCTACGGCTTCGCCACGCTGCCACCCGGCACGCTGAACCACACCAACGCTTCGGCGATCGCCAAGGTGCTCAAGGAAAAGGCCGGACTCAACGTGCTCGTGCAGCCAACAGCCGGCGATCAGATCATCATCCCGATGGTAGGGCGCGCCGAGGCCGAGTTCGGAATCTCGAACATCATGGAAGTCGCGGCCGGATTCAAAGGCGAACAAAAGGGCCTGCGCATCATCGCCGCCGTGCACGCGTTGCGCACCCCGTTTTTCGTGCGCAAGGATTCACCGATGCGGACGATCGCGGATCTCAGAGGCAAACGCGTAGCCTTGGGCTATTCGGCGATGCGCACCATCAATGACGCGGCACGCGCCATGCTGGCGACCGGCGGCCTAACCGAGAAGGACGTCAAGCCGGTATTGGTCCCGAACGTGATCCGCAGCGCGGACGACTTCGTCTCCGGAGCCGCAGATATGTTCTATTTCGCCTTTGGAGCACCGAAGGTACGTGAGGTTGACGCCACCGTCGGCGGCATTCGCGCCCTGGAAATGGATGTCAGCAAGATGGGCGAGGCGCGCAAAATCATGCCATACGGCTACGCAACGGACGTGGCGCCGGGGCCGGTGTTCATCGGCGTCGAGAAGCCGATGAAGGTCTACACGTTCGACAATATCGTGTTCACGAACGCCAAAGTGCCGGACGACTTCATCTACAAGGTACTGGTGACTTTGGACCAGCATAAAGCAGACCTTGTGGCGGTGCAGCCCGTGCTGAGAGAATTCTCGCCGACGTTCGCCTACAAGCAATACGACATTCCTTATCATCCCGGCGCCGTGAAATTCTACAAGGAGCGCAATATTCAGCCGACGCCGCTGCCGTGAGCGAGGAGCATCGCGCCAACGCCGCAGCGGAGCCGAGCGCCGCTGCGGCGCCGGTCAATCGGCTCGCGGGGGATGCTCTTCAGGTTCTTTTCCTCTTCGCTGTCGTCAGCTGGGTACTCGACCTGCCGCGCCGGCTGCTCGGGCTTGCGGTCTACACCGAGCAGTTGTTGGCGATATGTCTCGGGTTGAGTCTTGCGCTTTGTTTTGTCGGCGGCACGGGCCGCAAGCCGAGGAGCTTTGAATGGGGCGGCGCCGTTGCGTCGCTGGCGATCATTGCCTACGCGCTGTTTCGCTATCAGGCACTAAGTGAAGTTCCGCTGATTCTCGTCATCGGTTTCGCGGCGAGTCTGGCATGGACCATCATCGGCGGCCGGGCGTGGGCAATGGCTTGGTTCGACTGGGTCGGCGCGATCGCATCGCTCGCGATCTGCCTGTACATCACGATCCGATACGAGCCGCTCACGACCGAACTCGCATTGCTGCCCACGGAAGGCCTGCTGGGCAGCGCGATGTTGTTGGTGCTGGTACTCGAGGCAACGCGCCGCACCTCCGGGGCTGTGCTGGTGATCATCATCCTCGTGCTCGTCGCCTATGTGTTCATGGGCCCGTATCTGCCGGGCGACTTCGCCACGCGAAGAGTTTCGCCGGAACGGCTGGTCGCCTACCTTGGGCTCGACACAAACTCGATGATCGGACCGCTGCTTGCGGTCGCGATCATCATCATCGTGCCGTTCACGCTGCTTGGCCAGGTGCTGGGGCGGACGGGTGGAGCGGCCTACTTTGCCGATCTGGCGATGGCCGGCATGGGCCGGTTTCGCGGCGGGGCCGCCAAGATCGCGGTCGTCGGCTCGGCGCTGTTCGGAATGATCTCGGGTGCCGCGGTGAGCAACGTGATCGCAGTCGGGGTGGTCAGCATCCCGCTGATGATGCGGTCGGGATTTTCGGGAACGCGCGCAGCCGCGATCGAATCCGTCGGCTCAACCGGCGGCCAGTTGATGCCCCCGGTGATGGGCGCAGCCGCCTTCATCATGGCAGAATTCCTCCAGGTACCCTACAGCTCGGTCCTCATCGCCGCCATCATTCCCGCGGTGCTCTACTATGCGGCGCTGTTCATGCACGTCGATCTGGAGGCCGCGAAGCACCGCATCGGCGCGGCCCAGATCGAGAACATTCCGTCTTTCTTTGAGGTGGTGAAGTCCGGCTGGCACTTCCCGATTCCGATCGCGTTCCTGGTGGCCACGCTGGCGTGGCCCGAGTTCTTCCAGATTCCGATCGAGCGCGCGGCGGTGTATTCGACCGCGATCCTGATCGTGCTGTCGCTGTTGTTCGGCTACCGCGGCAGGCGGGTGACGATCTTCGAGATGTGCCGCGCCGTTATCGATACGGGACGCGCGGCGCTCGACATCGTGCTGATCGGCGCGGCGGCCGGCATCGTGGTGGGCCTGCTCAATGTCTCCGGCATCTCGTTCGGCCTGACGTTGCAACTGATCGCGCTCAGCGGCGAGAATCTGTTCATCCTGCTGCTACTGACCGCAATCATCAGCATCATTCTCGGCATGGGCATGCCCACGGTGAGCGTCTATGTGCTCACCGCGACGCTGCTTGCGCCTTCGCTGGTCAAGCTCGGCGTCACGCCCATGGCGGCGCACATGTACGTGATGTATTTCGGCATGCTGTCGATGATCACGCCGCCGGTGGCGATCGCGGCTTATGCGGCGGCAAATATCGCGCGCGTGCCAGGCTGGACCACCGGGTGGACGGCCGTGATGGTGGGGTGGAGCACGTTCTTCATCCCCTTCCTGTTCGTGCTCGAACCAAGTCTGCTTATGGAAGGACCGGCGTGGTTGATCGCCTGGCATTTCATCCGCAATATTCTGGGGATCCTGATCGGAACCGCGGCAATTGTCGGATATGCGTTTGCGCCGCTCTCGGCGCCGGTGCGCATCCTCTCGGGCATTTCAGCGGTGGCGATCCTGGTGCCGCCGAATGCCTTTCCGGGCGCCGGCACGCTCGATTGGATCGGGTTGGCGAGCGCCGTGGCGGTGCTCGGCATCGACTACTTGCGCAGCCGGGACGGTCGACGTCTCACCGCGACGCGCGCGACCGAGAGGCCTTGAGCCTGCACGGGCTGCGCCGCCTAATTGCTCTCGCGCCAGATGCCAAGGGCCTCCTGGGCGGGGCGGTCGGAAATCGAGAAGAGCACCGACTCTTGCGCCGCGAGATGCGAATAGCTCTGCCAGGACGGCACGACGAACACGTCGCGCGGACCCCATTCCAGCGTCTTGCCGCCGACCTTGGTGGCGCCCCTGCCCTCGACACAGACGAAAATGGTGCTGTCGGTCGAGCGGTACGGCTTACCTTTGAAATTTTTCGGCAATAGCGCGAGGTGCGCGCCCATGGTCGGCATCACCCAACCGCCGGTGAGCGGATTCGCATAGCGGAAGCGCGCGCCATGCCGCGGGTCGATATCCCCGGAGCGGGCCAGGCGGTCGAGGATGGGCCGCATGCGCTTGTAGGTATAGTTGACGATCGGGCTCTGCTGCCGCGAAACCTCAAGGCCGTCCGGCAACACGCCCGAGCCATAGCGCGCAAGCGAGTCCTCGTGGTCGAGGCGCGTGTTCTGCTTCTCGGTCTGGTAGTGCTTGTAGAAGCAGGTCTCGAAAAAGTTGACGGTCGGCACGTCAAGCACGTCGAGCCAAATCATCGGCTCCTTCGAGGTATTGCCATGGTCGTGGGCGCACCAGTTTGGCGTGAGCACGAAGTCGCCCGGCGCCATGATGGTCTTCTCTCCTTCGACCTGGGTGTAGGCGCCTTCCCCGTCCAGGATGAAACGGATCGCAGACGGCGTATGGCGGTGCATGGGCGCAATCTCGCCCGGCAGGATCAACTGCAGGCCGGCGTAGAGCGATTGGGTGATGCGCGACTGGCCGCGTAGCGCCGGATTCTCCAATACGATGACCCGGCGGGTGGCCTCCTTGGCGGAGATCAGCTCGCCGGCTTCCATGACGATCGGTTTGACTTCCTTGAAATGCCAGATGGCGGGCACACACACGGACCGCGGTTCGTCGGGAATGATGTCCTTGAGCACCACCCAAAGCGGCGCCATGTCGTATTTGGACAGGCGCTCGTAATATGCCTGGCGATCGCCGTTGCCGCCCTTGCCTTTGGTTTTCGTCCTAGCCTGCTTGGCCTTGGTCGTGAGCTGGCCGAAGCTGTCCATCGATCTCTCCATCAGGGACGTGAGCCCGCCTGTAAAATATAGCGCCAGGCGGGGCAAACCTAGAGGGCTTACGCAGGCTCCCCATGCAACTCCGGCGGCCTCACGTGTTGTTGGCTCCGCCGTCAACCGCGAGCACCTGACCGGTCACGAAATCACTGTCGCTCGAGCAGAGATAAATCAGCGTGCCGACGAGGTCCTCCGGGTATTCGTCGCGTTTGATCGCGCGGCGCTGGACGGCGGCGGCCCGCGACTGCGCCACGTGCACGGTGTTCTTGAGGCCGGTCTCGCTCAGGGTGTAGCCGGGGGCGAGCGTGTTGACGCAGATGCCGTGGTCGCCCAGCTCGCGGCTGATCGCGCGGGTGAAGGCGGTGACCGCCCCCTTGGAGGTGACGTAGTGGGAGAAATTCGGAATGCCGCGGGCCACGGTACCGGAGCCGATGTTGACGATCTTGCCGTACTTGCGCTGGATCATGTGCGGAACGACGTGCTTGACCATCAGAAACGGGCCGCGCACGTTGACCGCCATCACCCGGTCCCACAGATCGACGTCGATCTCCTCTACCTTCAGCGTGGGCAGCGGCGCGTAAAGCGCGGCGTTGTTGACCAGAATGTCGATCTTGCCGAAGCGCTCGAGTGTCTTGGCGACCAGCGCCTTGACCTGCGCCTCGTCGCTCACATCGAACTGAAAACTCGCCGTGGAGTTGCGGCCGTACTTGGCCGCGATCTCGGCGGCCAGCGCCGAGCCGTCCACGATGTCCGCAATCATCACCTCGGCCCCCTGGGCCGCGAGGCCCTCTGAATAAAATTTGCCGATGCCCACTGCCCCACCGGTCACGATGGCGGTACGCCCCTGAAGTCTCGACATGTGCGCTCCACTGTGCTGATTGGGAGACGTGATTGGGAAACGTTAGTGCAGCACGCGGCCGCGCGCCAGTGCGGCGGGGACGGAGGGCGAATGCCGGCATTGAAAAGTGTCGACCTGGACAAATTGGCAATCCGGGAGCTGATCGAGAATTGGGCGGTGTGGCGCGACAGTTTCCAGTGGGACCGCTTCCGCACCGTCTGGCACCCGGAGGGCCGCATGTGGGCCACCTGGTTTCAGGGCACCTACGAGGAGTTCATCCGGGCCAACATGGAAGGCTACAAGCGCGGCGTGCGCATCTACCATTTCCTCGGCGGCTCCTCGATCGACATCAAGGGCCGCCGCGCCATTGCCCAGACCAAGATGTCGATCTCGCAACGGGCGGAGGTGGAGGGCGTGCTCTGCGACGTGATCTGCATCGGTCGGTTCTATGACTTCCTGGAAAAGCGCAAGGGCAAGTGGGGCCTGGTGTGGCGGCGGCTCACCTATGAGAAGGACCGCATCGACCCCGTCGTTCCGGGACAGGTGCCAAAGCTCGACCCCAAGCTGCTCAATCGCTTCCCAGTCGGATATCGCCACCTCGCCTATTTGCAGACCAAGGTGGGCTACAAGGTCAAAGAGGACATGCCGGGCGTCGACGGGCCGGAGACCGACGCGCTCTACGCCTTGGGCGCAAGCTGGCTCAAGGGTGGGAAATTGCCTTGGTGAACCGACCCTTGCGCGATCCTGCGCGATCCATTGAAATGCGCGCGCAACGGCGGCCATGAGGGGGACACATGTCATTTGCCGAAAAGTTCAATCTGCTGAACGGAATCGTGTTGCTGCGCATCATGTGCGGCGCGTTCTTCATCCCGCACATCTACGCGAAATTCTTCGTGCCCGAGGCGCTGGGATTTTTCGTCGCGGCCAAGTTCCAGCCGCCGGCATTCTGGATGTATACCGCCTGCGTCATCGAGACGATCCTCGCGATCGGACTCATCTTCGGAATTTATACGAAATGGGTGGCGGCCGTCGCAGCAATTCATCTCGCGGTGGCGGGCGCTGCGGTCTACAAGGTGACCGGCGGCAAATGGCTGTGGAATATCGGGGGGTACGAGTATTGTGTGTTCTGGGCCTTGGCGTGCGTGGTGGTGGCAATGACGCATCCGTGAGACGGGCATAAAAGGTCACCGGTGGAGTAGAGGCATGATCAACGCAGCCATTGTCGGACTGGGGTGGTGGGGCAGGACGCTCGTGGAATCGCTCGCCGACGGCAGCGATGTGATGCGGTTTGTCGCGCTGACCACGCGCACGGTGTCTCCGGAGGTGCAGGAATTCGCCAAGCAGCACAAGTTGCGGCTGCTCGACAATTACGAGGCGGTGCTGCGCGACAACACTGTCGATGCGGTGGTGCTCGCAACGCCGCCGTCCGGCCATTACCGGGAGGTCGTGGCGGCGGCGGCGGCCGGCAAGCACGTGTTCTGCGAGAAGCCGTTCACCTACTCCAAGAAGGATGCGGAGGCGGCGGTGGAGGCGGTGCGCAAGGCCGGCCGCACGCTCGGCATTGGCTACAATCGGCGCTTTCATCCGGAGATGGCGAAACTGCGCGAGAAGATCCGCGCGGGCGAGCTTGGCATCGTTCAGCACATTGAATGCAACATGACGTTCGCCAACGCGCTGTTTCTCAAGCCCGGCGCGTGGCGGGGCATGAAAGACGAGGCGCCAGTCGGCGGACTCGCACCACTTGGCGTGCACGCGGTGGACGGCATGATCGACCTCGTGGGCGAGATCGACCAAGTCTATTGCCAGAGCTTTGCGCGCGTGCTGAAGGGCGAGACGGATGACACGACGTCGATGCTGTTCCGCATGAAATCCGGCGTGTCGGGCTATCTGGGAATCATCACCACGACGGGTCCGGGATTCAGCTTCGAGGTATTCGGCTCAAAGGGAAAGATCAGGCTCGAAGGCGTGACCCATGTTGCGGGGGCTTCGTCGGAGGAGCGGCGCACGCGGCTGTTCGGCACCTGCAAGTTCCAGCCGATCAAGGGGCCGATGGAAAGTTGGGAGGCGGACAAGCACGACGTGGTGCGCGCCTGTTTCGAGGCCTTCGCACGCGCGGCGCAGGGCGGACCGCCCTTCCCCATCACACCCGAGCAGATCGTGCACGGCTCCTCGGTGAGCGAAGCGATCATTCGCTCGGCGGCCTCGGGCAAGGTGGAGAAAGTCGCGTAAGACAATGCGCAAGGATCGCGTCATTCCAGAGGCCGCGAAGCGGCGTGCCGGAATTCGTAACCCCGGAGCTCACTGCTGTGGAAGGACAGGGGTTATGGGTTCCGGGACCGCTCGTTTCGCTCGCGAGCCGGAACGACGCTATTAGACCCTGGAAAGGCGATCATGGATCTCGGCAAAGGCCTCGGCCATCTCACCTATTCAACGCTGGTGCATCCTGGCGACACCTGGGACGACATGTGGGCGAGCCTCACCACCTACGTGCCCAAGGTGAAGGCGCGCTTTGCGCCGCGCGAGCGGTTCGGCGTGTCGCTCAGGCTGTCGAACGCCTCCGCCACCACCCTGGTCAACAGCAAGGCCGAGCGCGACAAGCTGAAGAAATTTTTGACCGACAACGACATGTATCTCTACACGGTCAACGCGTTTCCCTATGGACCGTTCAAGAACACGATCGTCAAGGAACAGGTTTACGAGCCCGACTGGCGCTCGGAGGAGCGCACGCAATACACGATCAACGTGGCGAACGTCCTGGCGGACGTGGCGCCGGAGGACATTTCGCCATCGATCCAGAGCGCACCGCTCGGGTTCAAACCGCGCGTCACCGGCAAGGATGTGGTGCACAGCTACACCGAGCACGTGATGCGGGTGGCCGCGCATCTGGTGAAGCTCGAAGCGGAAACCGGACGCACGGTGACGCTGGCGCTCGAGCCTGAACCGTTCTGCTTCCTGGAAACCACCGATGAGACAATCGATTACTTCACCAACCACCTCTACACGGGGAAGTCGGCGGAGATGTTGGCCAAGTTCGCCGGGATTCCGGTCTCCGAAGCCATCGTCGCGCAGCGCAAGTTCATCGGCACGGTGTTCGACATCTGCCATCAGGCGGTGGTTTACGAGGATATTTCGACTTCGCTGCAGAAACTCGTGGACGCCGGCATCCCGATTTTCAAGCTCCAGGAAGCGGCCGCGATGCGCATCCCCGACGTGACACAGAAAATCGTGGACACGCTCAAGCGCTACGCCAAGACCATTTATCTCACGCAGACGGTGGAAAAGAAGGACGGCAAGCTCACGCGCTTTCTCAATCTCGAAGACGCATTCAAGGCCTGGGAAGCAAATCCGGGGCCGCGCGAATGGCGGACGCATTTCCACGTGCCGGTGTTTCTCGACGACCTCGGCGAGTTCGGCACCACGCGCTTTGCCATCGAGGATGCGCTGAAATTCCACAAGCGGCGGCCGCTGTCGCGGCAGCTCGAGATCGAGACCTATACCTGGGACGTGCTGCCGGAGCATTTGAAAACCGGCGATATCGTGGACTACGTCTGCCGCGAATTGGAGTGGGTGAAGGGACAATTACAGTAGGGGTCGTCACGGGGCGCGGCGGAAGGCGGCGAACCGGGACCCTAACCCGGCCGGGGTTGCGGATTGCGGCACTCGCGGC
>FWPU01013655.1_pt1 | contig 10119 bp, 9 predicted proteins | sample 2228361 | NCBI WGS metagenome assembly FWPU01 (sample SAMEA103939777, study PRJEB20133) | metagenome | reverse complement strand
ATAGAAAATTAACAATTTTTTTATAAAGAATTAATAAAAATTCCTTATTATTTAGTTTCAAAATACTAAATAAAAGGAGTTTAAATGATATGCTAACTAAATTTGTTAAGTTAATTTTAGGGACATTGGTAATGTTGATTTTTAGTGTGAGTGTGCATGCAGAAGGTAAAATTAGTGGTATTATATTTGGAGATTACTATGTAGTTGCGCAGCATCATAGTGATGAATTAGAAGGTAGAAATGGATTCTGGATCAGGCGTATTTATTTTACTTATGATAATGAGATTAGTGAGAAGCTAAAAGTAAGGTTAAGAATGGAGTATAATCAGAATGGTGATTTTAAAACTAAAGGAAAGATGACGCCCTATGTAAAAGATGCTTTTTTACAGTGGAAAGCAGCGGAAGGAAATTTGTTTATAGTGGGTATTTCAGCACCACCTACATATGAATTGATAGAGGAAATGTGGGGATATAGAGATTTAGAAAAGACTTCATTAGATTTGCATAAGATCAGGGATTCAAGAGATTTTGGATTAGCTTATAAAGGTAAGAAAGATAAATTAGATTATCATTTATTTTTTGGGAATGGATCTGGAACAGATGTTGAGTTGGATAAAGGAAAAGCAGTGTATGGAGCTATATCTTATGAATTTCATAAAAAAATATTTATTCAAGCATATGCAGATTATTATTATAGGAGTGAAGAAGATAAATCATATGTATTGCAATTATTCATCGCACATAAAAGAGATTCATTTAGGATAGGCGCTCATTATTCACATTGTGTATTTGAAGGGATAAAAAAATATGAGATAGATTTAGCATCTATATTTACGGTAATAAAGATAAATGAGAGAAGCGATTTTATTGTAAGATATGATGCATTTTTTGATCCGAATCCAAAGGGAGAATCAATAGCGTATATTCCATTTAGTGGTACAGGAGAATCTAATTTGATAATTGTTGGAATTAGTTATTCACCTCACAAATCCGTTAGAATTATTCCAAATATTAAGTATGTTTATTATGGAGATAATGATGGAGATGATATTAAATCAGATTTATATGCAAATTTAACATTTAGCTATAAATTTTAATAAGGAGGAACATTGAATATGAAAATAATGATAAGTATAATAAATATTATTTTATTAGTGGTTTTAAGCTGCATAAATTTACATAGTAGAGAGGTTGAATTAACAGGAGCAGGTGCATCATTTCCTTATCCATTATATATGAAGATGTTTGATATATATAATAAGGAATATGGAGTAAGGGTAAATTATCAGTCTATAGGTTCAGGAGGAGGGCAGAGGCAGTTATTAGACAAGATAGTAGATTTTGCAGGTTCAGATGCATATTTAACAGATGAGCAATTAAAGAAGGCAGGTATAGAAATGCTGCATGTACCTATCTGTTTGGGAGCTGTAGTTGTTATTTATAATTTGCCTGAGGTAAAAGAGATAAAATTTACTCCTGAGATAATAAGTAAGATATTTTTAGGGCAGATAAAGAAATGGAATGATGCGAGCATAAAAGAGATAAATCCTATGGTAAAGATGCCTGATGTTGATATAGTTGTTGTTCATCGTTCTGATGGGAGTGGTACCACAGCTATTTTTACTGATTATTTGGCGAAGGTAAGTGATGAGTGGTTAAAAAGTGTAGGTAAAGGAACGGCTGTTGATTGGAAAGTAGGAGTAGGAGGAAAAGGTAATGAAGGTGTTGCAGGATTGGTTAAGAATATAAAAGGAGCGATAGGATATGTTGAGTTAATTTATGCTAAGCAAAATAATATACCGATGGGAATAATTAAGAACAAAGCGGGTAAGTTTGTTAGTCCGACTATAGAAAGTGTTAGTGTAGCTGCAAATGTATCTTTACCGGATGATATGAGAGTAAGTATAACAGATACTGAAGCGGAAGAAGGTTATCCTATAAGTGGTTTTACATGGATTATAGTTTATAAGGAGCAGAAATATGGAAATCGTTCAAAGGAGAAAGCTGTTGCTTTAGCAAAATTATTGTGGTGGATGACACATCAGGGGCAGAAATACACCGGAGATTTATTATATGCTCCATTATCTAAAGAAGCGACAAAAAAAGCTGAGACTATTATTAAGTCAATGTGCTATGCAGGGCATAGCATTTTATAATAAAAAATAGTTATAGTTAGGGCTTGATTAGTATTTTTAAATCAAGTCCTAACTTTTTTAATTTAGTTTTAATTTAATTAAGTTTAAGAGAGGATGGATAATAAACAATAGTGAATAAGTTAGCAGAAGATAAAAAAAATATAATAAGTTATAGATATATTAAGTTTTTTGATAGCTTTTTTAATAAGATACTTACTGTAAATGCATTGTTAATAATAGTATTATTGTTAGCTATTTTAGTATCTTTGATAATTTATTCGATGCCATCAATAAAGATATTTGGGATATCATTTTTGTATGGTAAAGAATGGGATCCTTATTTTCAAAGGTTTGGTGCATTACCGTTTATAATAAGCACTTTGATAACTTCTTTTTTGGCGTTAATGATTAGTATTCCATTTACATTTGCAGTAGCGTTATTTTTAGGAGAATATTATACAGAAGGAAAGTTACCATCTATATTGAAAATAGCGATAGAATGTTTAGCAGGTATTCCTTCTGTAATATATGGATTTTGGGGATTATTGGTTTTAGCTCCGAAGATACAGTTGTTAGAGGTGAAATTAGGTGTAGAAGCATATGGGGTAGGTCTATTTACAGCATCTTTAATCTTATCAATGATGATAATACCTTATGCGACTTCAATAAGTAGAGAAGTAATTAGTTTAGTGCCTGCTGATTTAAAGGAAGCTGGTTATTCTTTAGGAGCAACAAGATTAGAGGTAGTACTGAAGATAATTTTCCCTTATGTACGCTCAGGTATATTTGCTGGTATATTACTTTCTTTAGGACGAGCTCTTGGAGAAACGATGGCAGTTACTATGGTGATAGGTAATTCTAATTTTATACCAAAGAATATATTTTCTCCTGCTAATACGATGGCAAGCGTAATAGCTAATGAATTTGCTGAAGCAACTGGTGAATTATATTTAGCATCAATAATTTATATAGGACTATGGTTATTTGTAGTGACTATGATTATAAATATCATAGGGAAGATTATAGTTAACAAGGTAGGTATGAATAGATAAAAAGAGAATGAAAGAAGAAAAAAAAGTGTTTTTAAGAATTATTAAAGATCGTTTTTTTCTAATAATAATTTTAATTTTATCTTTATCAACAATGATTCCTATTTTGTTAATATTTTTTCATATATTTGCTAATGGCATATTATCAATTAATAAATCATTTTTAATGGAGCTGCCGAAGCCTGTAGGGGAAGCTGGCGGTGGGATACTAAATGCAATTGTTGGGACTGGTATGTTGGTAATAATAGCAAGCGTATTAGCTATTCCGGTGAGTATAATAGCAGGAATTTATTTAGCAGAGAATCGTAAAAGTAAGATTTCTTCTATTCTTGCTTTATTCATAGATATTTTACAAGGGACGCCATCAATTATTTTAGGTATTACGGCTTATGTCTGGATTGTAAGACCGATGAAGCATTTTTCAATGTTATCAGGTTCAATTGCATTAGGTATAATGATGATTCCTGTAATTGTAAAATCGACTGAAGAAACCTTAAAATTGATACCGGATTATATAAGAGAAGCAACTTTGGCATTAGGAGTTCCTTATTATAAAATGGTTTTAAAAGTTTTGTTACCTATAAGTATGAGTGGAATAATTTCAGGTATATTGATAGGAGTATCAAGGATAGCAGGGGAGACAGCACCTTTATTATTTACAGCTTTTGGTAATCCGTTTTTAAATTTAAATCCATTGAAGCCTGTAGATAGTTTACCACTTGTAATATTCAATTATGCAAAGAGTCCTTTTATAGAATGGCATAAATTAGCATGGGGAGCTTCTCTTGTATTAATAGTTTTTGTTTTGATTACAAATATTTTTATAAGGTGGTTAACGAGAAAATGGAAAATACAGTTTTAGAGATAAAAGATTTTGGTGCGGCTTATGGTGATAATATAATATTGAAGGATATTAATTTATCCATTCCTAAGTATGATATAACATCAATAATGGGACCATCAGGATGCGGGAAGACGACCTTAATAAGGTGTATAAATAGGATGCATGAGCTGGATCCAGCTGCAAGGGTATGGGGAAATATATATCTTCTTGGAGAAGATATATATAAGATGCATCCTATAGTTTTAAGGAGAAAGATAGGTATGGTTTTTCAAAAACCTAATCCATTTCCTAATATGAGCATATATGATAATGTTATTGCTGGGTATAAGTTAAATGGTATAAAATTAAGTCGAGATGAGAGAGATTCAATAGTGGAGGATTCATTAAGGAAATCAGCTTTGTGGGATGAAGTAAAAGATAATTTATATAAGAGAGGTACTTTTTTATCAGGGGGGCAGCAGCAAAGATTGTGTATAGCAAGAGCTCTTGCAATGAATCCTGATATAATATTATTGGATGAACCGACATCAGCTCTTGATCCAAAAGCTACTGCATTTATTGAAGAATTACTTATAGAATTAAAAAAAATTCAGACTATTATTTTAGTAACTCATAATATAGCTCAAGCTGCTCGTGTTTCTGATTATACTGCATTTTTTTATTTAGGAGAATGTATAGAATTTGGTCTTACTCAAAAGTTATTTACAGTACCAAAAGATAAGAGAACAGAAGAGTATTTAACCGGGAAATTTGGTTAATAAGGAGGAGAAAAATGTTTTTTGAAGAAAGATTGAATAAATTAAGGGAAGAAATTATTAAATATGCATCGTTAGTAGAGATAATGATAGAAAGAAGTATAAAAGGATTACAATTAAAAGATGAAAAATTGTTGGATGATGTAATTCATGATTTAGAAAATAAAGCAAATGAGTATGAAATAGAGATAGATGAATCATCTATAGCTTTAATCGTTCAATTTCAACCTAAAGCAAAAGATTTACGAACTATTATGATGATATTAAGGATGAATAATGATTTAGAGCGCATGGCTGATCATGCTGTAAATGTAGCTCAGGCTGGTAAATTTTTAATATTAAGACCACAGGTAAAGCCATTAATAGATATACCGCGTTTAATGGATCAAGTAAAAAGCATGTTAAAAAGGAGCATAGATTCATTTGTTAAGGAAGATGCAGAGTTGGCAAAGAGTGTATGTGAAGAGGATGATATAGTAGATGGATTGAGAGAACAAATTGTTAGAGAATTAATTACATTTATGACTTCGGATCCTTCTACTATAGAGCGTGCTATCAGATTAATATCAATAGCTAATAATCTTGAGCGGGTAGCTGATTTATCAACTAATATATGTGAAGATGTAATATTTATGGTACAGGGTAAAGTAATTAAGCATCATAAAGGATAAATTTCTAAATTAGCGAAAACATTTCCAATAATATGATAATGTTTTTTTTATTTCGTTTATAATATGGATTGATTCTTCTAAAGGTTCCTCAAATAGTTTATAGGAATGAGATTCTGAAGGATCTGTTATGTTTATTTGTAAATTAAATAAGGAAGATATTAATGTAAGCCAAGCATAAGGGAGTACATCCTGGTTATAACCTGAAGCAATTAAATCAATTTCTTTATCATTGCATATTTTGGATGATAATATACGTACTTTTTTTCCTATCATTTTAAATCCGTTGAGGGTAAGTGATAAATTAGTTAAGTGGTCATTATAATGCGGATCGGAGCCACCATTTCTTATTATGATTTGAGGTTGAAATTCGTGAGCAATAGGAATAATTATTTCATCAAATGCTAATTCATAAGATTTATCACCTGCATAAGGTGGCATTGGAATATTTACTGTGTAGCCTTCGCCTGCACCTTTTCCTATTTGTTGAATAAAGCCAGTTCCGGGGTATAAAGTTCTTGGGTCTTGATGAATATCAATAAAAAGGACCCGAGAATCTTCATAAAAATATTCAGATGTCCCATTTCCAGCATGAGCATCTGTATCTAAAATAAGTATTTTTTCTAATTGATATTTGCTTAATAAGTATTTTGCACAATATGCTACATCGTTGTATATGCAAAAACCTTCACCGTAGTGAGGCTTAGCATGATGAAGTCCTCCTCCAATTGAAATTACTTTTGTTGCTTCACTATTTTGAATAAGATCAGCGGCAAGTTTAGCTTGTCCAATGACAAGGCGTGCTGCTTCCTCAATTCTCCCAGGTTTGTTGTATGGCATATTATCTCCACTATGATACTTAGAAAAATTTGCAGGATATAATATTCCAGCATAAGCAGCCCGATATATTTCTTGCGTTGCTTCTATATAGTCTGGATTACAGATTAATAATAAATCTTCATAAGAAACTGCTGAAGCTTGATATGATTTGTAATCTTGCCCCTCAATTAGATTTTCTTTAAGATATTCAATAAAAGATGTATATCTTTTTCCTCTAAAAGGATGACCTGGCCCAAAGTCATACTCAATTAATCCTTCACTAAAGATAATTGCATTTTTTATTTTGTTTGTCATATTTTGTTTATTATACTATATTTTAGCTTTAAAAAGCTAAAAATGTAAATATCCAAAGGTATTTTTTTTAAATAATATTTAAAAAAAGAAACATTTATTATGTGTTTTTGAAACTTCTCTGTACTTTAAAATATTTTGTGTTTGAATAAATTTGTTAGATTCTATATAATTAAAATATATGATTAAAAAATCCTTTTTTACATCGTTAATTGTTGTATTGTTGGTTTGCAATAATAATGTTTTCTGCAGTGAGAATGATGAAATAGATAATCAAATTAAAAGGAAGGCAGAAGCTTATTTTAATTTTGCATATGCACATTTAATGGAAATCCGAAATAAAATTGATGAAGCATTAAAATATTATAATGAAGCATTAAAGTATGATCAAAGTTCCTCAGATATTAAGGTTCAAATAGCAAGTATTTATAGTGATAAAAAAGAATATGATACTGCAATAAATATTTTAAAAGAAATTATTAAAGATGATCCAAATAATGTAGAAGCATTAAAAGAGTTAGGTAGGAATTATCATGACAAAGCTTATCAGACTAAAGAATTAGAATATTACGATGATTCTATTAATGTGCTTGAAAAAGCAAGAGAAATTGATGATAGTGATCCATCAATAAGCTTGAATCTTTCAAGATTATATCTAATGACTAAAAAGACTGATAAAGCTATAGAAGTTTTAAGAGATATAATAAGAAAAAGACCAGATTTGTATGATGCTCAGTATATGCTAATTGATATTTATGAGAAGGAAGGTTTGTATAATGAGGCTGCTGTTATATATGAGGAAATGATAAATAAAGGCTATTATAATATTGATGATTTAAATAGATTATTGAGTATTTATGTGGAGATAAATGATGTAACCAAGATAGATAAATTATATGAAAAGCTCAGAATGTATGTGAAAGATAAAGATACCTTATTAGAATTTGCTTCTGCTTATATAAGTATTAATAGAAGTGATAAGGCTGAAGAAGTTTATTCTGTGATATACGAAAATAATCCAGAAGATGAATTAATTATAGAAGGTTATGCTAATTTAATTGAAAAAAACAAAGGTGAGAATGAAGCAATAATTTTTTTAGAAAACCATCTTAAACGTTATAGATTATGTTTTGTAGTAGGCTATAAATTAGGTTTATTATATTTTAAGAATGAGAGGTGGGCAGAGGCAGATGAGATGATAAAAAAAACAATAGAGATTATAGAACAAGATCAAAATAAATTAGAAGAGGAAAGAAGAAGTAGATATTTGCAAGAATTGTATTTGCAGGAAGCATTTATTTTGTTAAGGAAACATAATTATGAGGATGCAATATCGTATTGTAAGAAAGCTGAAGAAATTTCTTCATTAGGATCAAAATTTAAATTAATGTTAGCGTATTCATACTATGGAGCAAAACAATATGATAATGCAATTGAAATATTGGATATTCTTATTAAAGATGATGATGTAAAAAGTGATGCTAATATTTTGCTTGCAGAAGTTTTAATGGCAAAGGGGGATTTAGAGAAAGCAAAGGAAATTTTAGAGAGAATGGATGAGGAAGGTAGTGATGATAAGGAATATGTAACTCTGTTAGTAAGGTTATATGAGATAAAGAAGGAGTATGATAAAGCAGAGAAGCTATTAAGTAAATGGATTGAAAAAGAGCCTGATAATGATAATTTAATATTTTTATTAGGGGTAATAAAAGAGAGAGAAGGAAAATACGAGGAAGCTGAGAAGCTTTTTAAAGAAGTTATCAGGATAAAGCCAGATAATGCAGCTGCTTTAAATTATTTGGGATATATGTACATTGATTTAGGATTAAAATTAGAAGAATCGATAGAATATGTAAAAAGAGCTGTTGAGCTGGATAAAGAGAATGGTGCATATTTAGATAGTTTAGGGTGGGGTTATTATAAATTAAATCAACTTGATTTAGCTAAAAAATATTTAGAAGAAGCAATAAAATATTTTCCAAAAAATCCAGTAATATATGATCATTTAGGTGATTTATATTATAAAATGGGTAAAATAAATGAAGCAATAAATGAATGGAAACAAGCTTTAGAGAACAAGAATGACGAAATTAAAGTTAAGGAGATAGAGAAGAAAATACAGAAAGCAATTGAAAAGGGAAAGAGATAAAGAATAAAGATGTAGCAATTTTATTAATGTATTTATTTTATTATTTTATATAGCCTAAAGATTTTAAAAGATTTATTTGGTCATTGTCTAAAGCGACAGAATTGTAAGAAGGTGGGAATTTATTAGCTTTTTTTTCAAATATTTTGTATTTGTAATATAAATGTTTTGTAAGGGAGACTTTTCTTGCTGCTATATTGTTTTTTTCGTTTGGGTCTAATGATAAATCAAAAACTAACTTTTTTTTAGGGTAATGGATATAATGATAATTTTTGTGGATAATAGAGATAATTTTTGAGGATTTAAGAAAATATTTTGGAGAAATAAGATGCGAAAAAATGTATCTTTGATTAGCATATTTATTTTTATTTTTAATAATAGGTAACAAGCTTTTACCGTATATAGCATTAGTCGGTTTTAGGTTAAGTATGTTTATAATTGTAGGGAAGATATCAATATTAGAAACATTTGCATAATATTTTTCATTTTTTGGGATGATATTAGGATAATATATGATAAGTGGAATATTTAATACTTCTTTATATAATGAGTATCCATGGCCAATTTTACCATGTTCAAAGAATTCTTCTCCGTGATCAGCAGTAATTATAATTAATGTATTTTTAGACCAGTTAAGGTAATTAAATATTTTTTTAATTTGCGAATCAACAAAGGCTATTTCCAGGTCATAAATTTTAATTCTATTAGAGATAGGATCATTTGTTAATAGATTATCAGGTAATTCTATTTTGTATGGGGAATGAGTGTCCATAAAATGGATATATAGGAAGTAAGGTTTATCGTTATCAAATTTTTTAATAAGTTGTAAGCACTTTTTTGTAATTGCATTTGCTGATTTTTGATTAGGGGAAATAATTAAGTCAAATCCCTGGTGGAGTCCCATTATTTTTGATATGTTAGGATTAGCAGTTATTGCGAATGTTTGGTATCCATTTGATTTAAGAATTTCAGGTAAAGTAGTTATTCTATCGTTAAGTGAAGTAATTGTAATAAGATTATTTTTTTTGATAAGGTTTTGTTGTGCGGCTAATCCCATAATTACATTATGTTGAAATGGGTAAATAGAAGTAAGGAGGGAAGCGGTTGAAGGTGCAGTCCATGAGGAAGTTGAAAAGGCATTGGTAAATGTGCTTCCATTCGATGCCAATGAGCAGATAAAAGGTGATGTATTTTCTTTGTATCCATAGCAGGGTAAATGGTCTGATCTTAAAGCATCTATTACTATAATTACAATATTAGGTTTTGGCTTAATTTTTGATCTTTTGCAATTAGATAAAGGAGCTAATATTAATAAAATAAGTATAAGTATTTCAATTATTTTAATTTGTTTTTTTTTTATAAATTTATTTTATTTAATTTTTTTTAATATT
>FWPU01010322.1_pt1 | contig 10123 bp, 7 predicted proteins | sample 2228361 | NCBI WGS metagenome assembly FWPU01 (sample SAMEA103939777, study PRJEB20133) | metagenome | reverse complement strand
ATAATCCAAAACTTCAATTAAACTATTATTTATTCATTTTTATAGTAACTATCATTTCTATTTTTATAATAATTTTGCTAATTCGCACAAATAATTATATTGTATTACCATTGCGAACTATTATACAGAACTTTAAAAAATTTCCCGATATGAATTTCATTAAAAATAAGGAAAATTCTCTATTGAAAGAAACCAAAATTATAGAAATCATCGAGCTGGGAAATTTTACTTTTAATTTTTTTATAAAATTTTCTAAATATTTAGAAGAATTAAATCTTGAAAAGAGCCTTCTTAATTCACTTTTAAATAATCTAAAAGAAGGAGTCATTTGTATTAATCAGGATAAAAAAATTCTTTATATTAATCAATTTGTTAAAGATTACTTTTGTCAAAAAGAAATAAACCATATATCTAACAAATATTACTTCGAAATTATTTCAAGCCCCGCTCTTCTTTATATTATTTATAAAAACTACCTTAAAGAATATAATTATTATTTTTCCGGAAATAAAATTAATCAAAATACTTTCGAATTTAAAGATAAAGATAAATATTTTCAAATTCGCTTTTATCCTATAATAATGGATAACTCTATCTATGAATCCACCGAAAACATAAATATTCAAGAAAATAAATTATTTTTATATTTAATTAATGACATTACTGAAGAATATAATATCAAGAGAATGCGAGAGGATTTTTTGCAGAATGCAAGTCACGAATTAAAAACTCCCATTACCAGTATAAAGGGTTACACAGAAACATTGCTTTATCAGATTCAGGAAAAGAAAAAAATTCCCGAAGATTACATATTGCAATTTCTGGAAGGTATTTTAAGAAATACAGACAGAATGGAAAGATTAATTCTGGATATGGTAATGATTTCTTCACTTGAATCTAGAAATTATCCTTTTTATCCTAAAAAGGTAAATCTACATCAATTTTTTAAAGAATTAATTTTGCTTGTAGATGGCATTCTTAAATCAAAAAATTTAAAACTAGAACTCTTTTTAAAAGAAGATACTCTAGAAATATATGCTGATCCTTTATTGCTTGAACATTTATTTATCAATTTAATCAGTAATGCTGTTCGATATTCTAATTACGAAGGGAAAATCGAAATACATGCATCTTTAACCAAGAATTCAAAAGTTCAAATTGAAGTTAAAGATTACGGAATTGGTATACCAGAAGGATTTAACGAAAAAATCTTTGAAAGGTTTTTTCGCGTTGATAAAGATCGTTCCCGTAAAGAGGGTGGAACAGGTCTGGGATTATCCATTGCAAAACAAATTGTAAAATTTCATCAGGGTAAAATTTATGCACAAAACAATAAAGGATCCACAGGTTGCACTTTTTTTGTGATATTACCAATATAATGATTATTTATATTGCTTATGCAAAGATAAATATCTTAATAAATCAGTAGAAGTGACAATTCCTATATATTCTTCTGTTTTAGAGGAAACTACAAGAATAGCATGTATACGATTATCAAGCATTGCTTTAGCTGCCTGATCAATCCCTACATTTTCATAATATGCAAAAATAGGAGCTGTCATTATATCTCTTACCTTTAACGAATAATTTTCCTGAGAAAGTAATTTCATTAGATTTATAAAACTGACTGCATCTTTATCAGAAAGCATTCCTATAATTTCTTTTTTTTCTTTTACGGGAAGATGATGTACTTTATGTTTTTCAAATAGATCTATAATATCCAAAACAGAATCATTAGGACTTATAGTAATTAACTTCTTTTGCATTATATCTTCTAAGGTTACATATTTCATAGATTTCCTACCCATAATTTTTTTTTATTTCATAGATCAATTAAATTCCAGTAAAATTATGGATTTTTCTCATGGCAATAAGAAAAAATTTATACCTGTCCATTCATACAGACCCATCAGCTAAAGGAATTATATTATATAGTCAGAAGAAATTATCCAATTCAATTCAGATAGAAGCTTATTTCCAATCAGAAAATCCAGAAAATAATCAAAATCAACTATTATTATTTTTAAACCAGCTGTTGAATTTTTATTTTATTCAAATTGATGCAGGTAATCCAGAAATCATTCATAACATACAGAAAAATTTCCCGGATATAGCAATAAATAAAAATTATAAAAAATCTGAATTATTACTTGAAAAAATCTTTATAGATCTGGAAAATCGGGAGGAATACAAACCTCATACTTTATGCTTTCCTTTAATTCGAAACTCAGAACAAATAGAAATTTTACTTGGTCGAAAGAAAAGAGGCTTTGGAAAAGATTTTTATAACGGTTTTGGTGGTAAAAAAGAAGAAAATGAAACTTTTGAAGATTGTGTAAAAAGAGAACTTAAAGAAGAAACCAATTTAGAATGCGAAGAATTAATTTTAAGGGGAAAACTTTTTTTTAGCTTTGATGATCCTGAAATTCCCTTCATTAAGGGATGGGTTTACGAAATTCAAAAATTCAAAGGATTCTTAAAAGAAACAGAAGAAATGTTTCCTCATTGGTTTATTATTCCTGCCAGGGTGGATTTATCAAATATAAATATATTCAATCGATCTCTTCCTTTTGAGTCTATGTGGGAAGATGATAGTTTCTGGTTTCCCTATTTTATCAATCAGAATTTTTTTTATGCAAAATTTCATCTCGATAAAGAAAATCATATAAAAAAAATTATAATGTGCATCAAGGGAAAAAAGTAATCCTTTTACCATCAGAAGAAATATAAAATTCTTCATAATTTTGATTTTGATAAATATCTTTATAGTCGTATGCTCCTGAAGAATCAATATAAGTTTTCGGTCCTTTTACTTTAGCATAACCCAAATAAAAATCCTCAGCTATAAGAAAAATGGGAGGGATTGCTACACTTCCATCCCGATCTAAAAAACCATACCAACCTGTCCGTAAATCCAGAAATACAGCAAGAGGAACATCCTTTGAAAAAGAAAAAGGGATCCAGTTAAAACTTAGTTCTTTAATAAAATTTTGTTTTTCATTAATTAACCAGAAACTTTTATGTCGATGGGTAAGTACAAATGCACGATGAAATCCAAAGTCAGTTGCATAACGATAATAAATTTCGGGCTCAAATCTGGATTTTGTGATATAACCATAAACATCGTTTCTAAATATTCTGGCAATTTCGTTCTGAAATTCAAAACTTTTTTGAAACCGACAAGGGATTACAAGAACATTATTTTTATTTATATAACCATAATAGTTTTGTTTACATTGAACGGGTGCTAAATTTCCACTAAAGTTTCCTGCATCATAATACTGAAAAGGAATAATAATTTGATTCTTAGAGTTTATATAACCATATAAATTTTCTTTTCTAACCCTTGCCACGTCTTCAGTAAAAGAATCAGCAAAATCATATTGCGGTTTAATAACCCAGTTTCCTTTTGAATCAATATATCCCCATTTTCCTTGAAGTTTAACTGGAATGAGAAAATGAGATTGTTTACCTATAGCTTCACATTCAAATGAAGAAAGAATTTTTCTTGTATGAGAAGAAAAAATATAACAAAGATTATTCTTTTTGAGTGGTAAAAAAATTTCTTTTGATTCTCCCTGGATGGAATAAGAGAGTAGTAAAGCTAAAAAGATTATTTTTATATTCACAATTTCGAATTTTTTATTGAATCTTACTTTAAAAGTAAAAAATTTTCCAGTTCTTCTGAAGACATAGGTTTTGCAAATAAAAAACCTTGTCCTAAATCTACATTCTCTTCTAAAAGAATTTCTTTTTGGTGATAATTTTCAATTCCTTCGGCTATAACTTTAATATTCAAACTTCTTGATAAATTCACAATAGAACGAATTAAACTTAAAGCCTGAAATTTCTGTCCATTTTGAGCCAAAAGATTATCTATAAAAAATTTATCAATTTTTATATAATCAAAATTAAATTTTAATAAATAACTTAAAGAAGAATACCCTGTTCCGAAGTCATCTAATAAAAGTTTAATTTTCATTTTTCTTATTTCTTCCATTACATTGGATAGAAAGATATCTTCTTTTAAAAGTGAACTTTCTGTTATTTCAAATTCAATCAAGGATGTATCTATCTGGTATTTATTGATTAAACGAACTAAATTTTCTATAAATCTTAAATATTTTAGCTGAATATAAGAAATATTAATGGAAACAGGAACCACTAAAAAATGATTTTCCTTCCAATATTTGATTTTTTGAAATACCTTTTCTAAAACAAATTCCCCAATAATAATTAAATTTTGATTTTCCTCAGCAATAGGTACAAATTTTGATGGGGGGATTGGTCCCAGCTTAGGATGCTTCCAGCGAAGTAATGCTTCCAGAGAATATAATTTTCCAGTAGATAATTCAAATATTGGCTGGAAACAAACTTCCAGCCCCAAATCTATCGCTGATTCTTTTTTACTTTCTAATAAGAGTACTAATTCTTGTAGGGCAGATTCAATTTTGATTTTTTCTTTAATATACGATTCATAAGAATCGCTAATTAATGCAAAATTCCCTATCCCTTTTTCTTCAATTGCTCGAGTCAAAGCAAGCTCAGCAATACGAAGCATTTCTTCAGCTGTTTTCGCATTAGCCGGGAATATAGCAATACCTGCACAAGTGTTTAACACAAATTTTTCTTTGTTTATATAATAATCTTTTTTTAGAAAATTTAAAAGATTCTCAGTAAAAAGAATTACTTCTTCTATAAAAATGTTACTAACCAGTATAGCAAATTCATCATTCCCCAATCTCGCAACAAAGAAATTTTGCGGATTTTTTGTCTGAGAAATAAATTCTTTTAATGATTCAGTAAACATCTGAAGTAATTGATCAGAAACCAGATATCCATATAAATGGGAAATTCTCGAAAAATGGTATATATCTAAATAAATCAGATAAAAGACTTCATTTAAGCGTATTAAAAAATTCAGTTTTTCCAGAAAACTATTGCGATTTGGTAAATTTGTTAAAGAATCAATCATTCTGGTTTTTTCTATCATTTCTTCATAATATCTTTCGAGGGTTAAATCCTCAACGATTTGAACAAAATGTGTTATCTCCCCTTTAATATCTCGAGAAGGAGAAATAAAGACACGACAAAGGAAAAAAGAGCCATCCTTTCGCTTATTCACAATTTCTCCTTTCCACTCTCTTTTTTCCTTAACTAATTGACTCCAGATTTGCTGATAAAATTCCCTATCATGCAAACCTGACTTCAGGATATTTATATTCTGCCCGATAATTTCATTCAATACATATCCACTCATTTCTTCGAATCTACGATTTGTATAAATTATATTTCCATCCAGCCCTATAATAATTAATCCCAAATTGGTATTATCGAAAATTAGAGAAAGTTGAATATTCTGCTCCATTAAGCGAATTTTGTTTTTTCGTTCTATTAAAAATAGAATAGCATAACTAATAGTCTGAATCAATTCATTTAAAAATTCTATTTCTTCTTTTTGAAAAGCATTGGGAAATTCCGAATATATATTTAAAACTCCATAGTCTTTTTTATCAATAAGAATGGGCAAGGAAATATAAGCTTCAATGCTATACTTTACGCATAGTGGATATAACTCATTATACGACTTATCGAAATAAATATCATTTATCACTTTATATTGAGCTTCCCGAATTGCTTGATTCTCCGCAAAATGTTTGTAGACACTATTTTCATCCCAGCTTACGTTATATTGAGAAATCCAGTTTATTAAATCTTTATTCTTTGAATAAAAAGTTAAAATTTCTATGATTTTTTGAGGATCATTTTTTTTAAGCCCGACGAAAGCCATTACATATTTACCTTCTTCTACAAGAATTTTACATATCTCTTTTAAGAGAATAGACTCTTCAGTAGAATAAAAAAAGACTTTTCTTGCTTCTGAAAGAATTCTTAAAAAATTTGCTTTTTTCAATAATAATTCTTCTTGTTGTTTTTTCTCAGTTATGTCTTTAATTAGACAAACCAGATATCGATCTGAAAAAGCAATATAATCAAACATAAAATAGCGCAATTGGTTTTGTACTTCGATGATATATTCATTCTGATATACTCTTTCTGAGATTGAATTATCGTTTAAAATATCATCTACAATAGAATAAAAAGTTCTACGAAAAGATTCTTTCTGTTCGTCAATTACTAATTTTATAAGTTCTCCAATTCTTGTTATATTTTTTTTAATTCCCAGTAGTTGCTTAGTTTTATTGGAAATCAAAATAAAGGGATTATCTTTAATTGTTTTGTGTCTTAAATCTACAACAAAAGAACCCTGATGATAAAGCTCTTCTGATTTTCGAAGTAGAATTAAAAAAATATCTTCTTTTTTGGGTTTTGATTCATTTTTTTTCTGGGGAACAAATAAACCTATTACAAATTTTTTATTATTATATTCAAGGATACTGGAATAAATATAAACAGCTATTTTCTGTCCCTTCGAATTTACAATATAAAGATTTTTGTGTTTATATCTTGCAATTCTTTTTCCTGGATAATTTTTTTGTATCTGTGAATCCATCTCAAAAATTTTTTTATAAAGTTCTCTTTTTTCAGGAGGATGCAATTCTGTTTGATGCATTCCTATTAGTTCTTCTCTTGGATATCCAAATAGATTTTCAGCTTCTTTGTTAACAAATTCGATAGTGCCTGTACTGGCATCGGCAATTAAAATAGCTTCGGGAAATTCTTCGTAGATATCTTTATAAAATTCCATTATAATTTGATATTTAACAAATCCATATTATGACAACTCTTTTTTTATTATTTAGAATTAGTAAAATTATTTTTTCTATTTGACTTTTAAACAAATTCAAAAAAAGATTTTCGAGTATGAAAACTATTCAAGAAATCTTAAAAAAATATGAATTATTACCCGCTCAGGATATGCTTTATAAACCCAGAAATCCCATTAAACTTAAAGTTCTACAAAATCAGAAATTAGTTCCTAATGATTATGACGAAGATGTACGACATATAGTTCTAAGTCTAAAAGGAACCAATTATAACTATACAGAAGGTCAATCTCTCGGAATCATTCCACCAGGTTTAGACAAAAACAATAAACCTTATAGCGTTCGCCTTTATTCGATTGCATCATCAAGAAAAGAAAATCCAGACACTGTTTCTTTATGTGTTAAAAGAGTAGTCTATAAAAATGAAACAGGAGAAACAATAAAAGGTATATGTTCAAATTATATTTGCGATTTAAACGAGGGAGATGAAGTTCTGGCAACAGGTCCTGTAGGAAAACATTTTTCTTTGCCCGCAGATAATACTGTAGACTTATTATTCTTTGCTACGGGAACAGGTATTGCTCCATTCAGAGGATTTCTTTATAAAATTTTTTATGAGAATTATCCCTATAAAGGGAATATCCATCTTTTTTTTGGTACAAGGTATCAAAAGGACCATCTTTACGCAAACTCTATCAATCAGGATTTGTTTCAATTTGCGAATAGAGAAAATTTTAAGTTTTTTTCTGCACTATCACGTGAAAATCCCAATAAAAAAATTTATGTTCATCATCTCTTAGAAGAAAATAAAGAATATATTGAGGACATTCTGGGCAGAAATCATTTTATTGTTTATATATGTGGATTAAAAGGTATGGAAGAAAATATTTTTAGTTTCTTTAAAAAATTCTATGAAAAAAAATTAAACTATAATTTTGAAGCGGATGAATGGAAACAATTTACAAGAGAGCTTGAAAAAAATCATATTTTTATTATTGAAACTTATTAAACAAATGGAATCTTTTTTTCTAACTAAAGCAAATGTCCATTTGAATTATAAAAATTCTAAATAATATTTCTTCTAAAAGAAACTTAAAGATTTTTAGATCAAAGATCGGGGAAACTATTCTATTAACTTTAGAATAATACGATTTTAATACAAGGCACTCAATAGCGATCATCAGGAATACTTTCTGAAAAATCAAATTTTTTTCTGGTTTGAGTATTATGATAAATTGATCTTATTTTAATTTCTAAATTTCTCATTCGAAATGATATGTATTCTACTAGGCGAACCTTGGATGCAGAATCATAAATAACAGATGGTTTTTGAATATTGTGAATTTCATTATAAAAAATAACTCTTTCAGCTGAGATATGATTTTCTTTTATAGATTCCATAAAAATTTCTGGGAAATAATAATCATTCCTTTTTCCTTGACCTGCGTTATAGGATATGGAAGTAAGAAAAAATAGGGGTGGTTCTATGATAATGTTTTGTTTTTCGATACGTGGAAGAATAAAAAAAATAAGTTTTCTTGTATAAGATGGGGTATAAACACTTCTATCTCTAAAAATGATTCTTTTTATTTTTTGATTATTCCCCCATTCAATTTTTGCAATTTCGGAAAATACCAGCTCTTCTTTTCTTTCAAAATAGTTTAATCGATAGTTTTTTAATTCTACATAAGTTTCATTATTTTTGACTAAATCTATACTTTCAAGGAGGGGCTTAATTCTTTCGAGATTTTCCTGAATTTGTAATATTTCTTCCAGATAATTTTTCATTCGTAGAATTTGACTTTCTGTAGGTTTTTGAATAAAATTTTCTCTTTCGAGTATCTTTATTAAATCTTCATTTTGAATATCCTCTTGACCAATAAGGGTTGACGTTAACCATATTAATAATATAAATTTTCTAGATATATTCATAACATCATCATTCTACCACCTTTTCAAAATAATTGCCATCTTTATGATTTATATATTTATTAAAATCGACATTTATACCCCTAGGTTTGAAGGGAATCTTTATATTTTTTTTAATTTTTAAACCAGAAAATAAAGAATAAATTCCTACTGCCAGAGAACTAGCAATGGTATCTTGATAGTTGAGAACGAGATATCTGTCTCTTTTTACATCCAGATGAGCAATTTCAAGATAAGCACAAATAGCATTTACAAGAATGGGCAAAGCATAAGCGCTAACGAAAGGATGCACAATTCCGCTAATAAGATTTTTTTTTACTAAATCCTTATGTTGAGTTCTTAAACCAAATTGTATAAATCTCAATAATTCATCTGTTGAATAGTGATTATCTCCGCCGAATTTTATTCCTAAATGTTTTAAAGGTTTTTCCCGCCGAAAATATTCTAATTCGTGTTTTTCTCTTTCCCAGAAATTCCCTTCAGGTTTAAATTTTTTATAATCAAGAGTATAGGGCCCCTCTCGATTTTCTGTTCTTTGCTGAATTGCCTTTTCAATCCAGTCTGAAACATCTTTATATCTCCATTGAATCATATTATGTCGTAAACCTGCATTTTGGAATGGTTTTTTTGTAATTCTATCTCTACGATAGCCATGAAAATAAACCCATGTATCAGAGAGTGCCATATCCAGTTTTTTCCACCCTTTTTTATTGACCAACCAGTACTTTGACCAGATTAATTTATCAAATTCTCTGGATGATTTTTGTTTAAGAGAAATTTCTCTAAGTAAAGAAAATGTTTTATAACCAGGCGCAAGAACAGCTGCCATTCCTCCTCTATGTCCATTTCCTCCTTGATTTAAATGAATACTTACTACTAAATGAGGACGCAAGGAATTAATCATCGAAATTCTACCCAACTGTAAATTTCCATTTTTGATAAAATCATACAATCGAAAGGGATCATTGATGTCGGGACTTTCTGGTGGTATTTTTAAATCATCCCAGTTTTTATCTCTTGTTAAAAAAGAATGAATAATGATCCTTTTAGGTTTATCCTTGGAAAAGATATAAATCAATTTTTTAAAATCTTTCCATCCTTCCTCTGTTTTTGTTAACTGTAAATAATTATGAACTTTTAATGCAATCTGAAGAACAATTTTATGTTCATGATACCCTTCATAACTCATACCTCCATTATAAGGTTCCAGAAATTTTTTTTCTACAGGATCCCATTTATCATCAAAAGGTTTCGAAAAACCTCCATGCCCCGGATCTATCACTACTCTGTAAGAAGGGTAAGAATCACAAAAGATTTGTGTAATCAAAAAAATAAATAATAAAAAAATATTTAAAGTTTTCACCTTCCACCTTTGATTTTTCAAAAACTTTTTGTAAAAATGTTTTCAGAATATACACATTTAATTTAATGTATTTTTGGTAAATTAATTTTCTTATGAATCCATT
>FWPU01013652.1_pt1 | contig 10124 bp, 8 predicted proteins | sample 2228361 | NCBI WGS metagenome assembly FWPU01 (sample SAMEA103939777, study PRJEB20133) | metagenome | reverse complement strand
CGAAACAGGTTACCGATGGGCTGGTGATACTGGGACAGGTCTTCGAGCATGATGTTGCTCCCGGCGCATGATTTGCCGATATTTTACCATTCTAAATAGCCGGAGTCAACGGGCTTCGGGAAGGTGTTTGAAATGACCCCCGCCTCCCCGTGTCAATGCGAGGAGCGAAGCGACGAAGGCTCGCAATGACACCTTTACTGTCATTCTGAGCGAAGCGAAGAATCTCGGAGATGCTTCGGCTGGCGCCTCAGCATAACGACTGTGCCGTGTCAATGCGAGGAGCGAAGCGGCGAAGGCTCGCAATGACACCTTTACTGTCATTCTGAGCGAAGCGAAGAATCTCGGAGATGCTACGGCTGGCGCCTCAGCATGACAGGAAAGGGTGTGTACACCGGAGGGCAACGCCCACCTGCCAAGTCGAAGAAAGAGCCTGACGCCCGCCCCCCTTCCATGCGAGGAAAGGGCGTTTGCCTTTCCCAGCGTCGGGGAGAGGGGTGCCAATGGCTCGCTGGTGGTTTGCGCACCGGGTGATGAGACAGACAAAGCCCCTCAAGCCACCTTCAGCAAAGTTCTCACGCATTTTCACGCGCTTCGGTGTGAAAACCGGTGGCTGATACAGCCAGATATTTATTGTCACTAAGAGAGTCGTCTACCTCCGGTTTGGTATGGCCAAGCGTGAGGTAGACGACTCTGTTAGCTAAGCTAAAGAAAAATTTCGCGAAAAATGGGGGCAAAACACTTGCATTTTTTGCAGGAGAGGTGTATAATGGGGGCGAAATTGGTAGTTGAGAAGGCGCAGGAGCTAGACTGGAACCTTGAAAATTCGCCTAAACTGACAAAAACCTTTGGTAACAAGCCTACCTATAAGGGATTGAAACTAGCCCTTCCAGGAACCCTCCGGTTTCCCATCCCATGTAACAAGCCTACCTATAAGGGATTGAAACGTATCCTTGGCAGTCTCGGCGATCTCGGTCGGGCTGGTAACAAGCCTACCTATAAGGGATTGAAACCTGGCGAGCGCGTTCACGCTGGAGGTGGGCAACGACCGTAACAAGCCTACCTATAAGGGATTGAAACACACGCGGGTTGACGAAGATGACGTTCGGGCTCGGCTCAGTAACAAGCCTACCTATAAGGGATTGAAACGCACGATTGGCAGAGGTCGACCTTTGGTGATGTTGCGTAACAAGCCTACCTATAAGGGATTGAAACAACGGTCGCCTGTCCACCAGCTCCGCCCCGTTGGTCGGTAACAAGCCTACCTATAAGGGATTGAAACCGGCATAGCGTGGGCTGCGCGCCTGGAAAAACTGCACCAGTAACAAGCCTACCTATAAGGGATTGAAACTCTTTCTTTGTCACCTCCTTTCGCTGGGCTCAGCGCGGTAACAAGCCTACCTATAAGGGATTGAAACGCTGCAGCGGAGGGCTAACATGACGAGCCAGCCCAGTAACAAGCCTACCTATAAGGGATTGAAACTACTCACCAGGAACGAACCGTAATGGGGTGGTGATAGTAACAAGCCTACCTATAAGGGATTGAAACCAAGCAGGCCCGCCCGATACGGGGACGGGTTAATGCCGTAACAAGCCTACCTATAAGGGATTGAAACGACCACCTCGAACAGTGGCCTCATGCCTTTACCCTCGTAACAAGCCTACCTATAAGGGATTGAAACGCAGTTCGTTGCCGCTGTCGCGGGCTTGCTTCCATATCGTAACAAGCCTACCTATAAGGGATTGAAACCGGTGTGGTACTGCCGCGGCGACGATGGCAGACACGTAACAAGCCTACCTATAAGGGATTGAAACGGGCGTGGGTTGGGGTCACCGGTGGACTCAGAGATGGAGTAACAAGCCTACCTATAAGGGATTGAAACTAGGCACGCAGCATCTCGCGGGCGATTTGCTCGGCGTGTAACAAGCCTACCTATAAGGGATTGAAACGGGTGGCTGTTATCCTCACGGGGTTATTCCCCAAAGCGATGCCTCCGTGTCTGCGACGGGATAGAGATTCTTCGCTTCGCTCAGAATGACAATAGTGAGTGGCAGAATGAGCCTGTTATTTGTCATGCTGAGGCATCAGCCGAAGCGACATGGAGGTGCTTTGCAGGTTTTGCCCTCACCCCCTGCCCCTCTCCCGACGCTTCGGGAGAGGGGAGCCTGGAAACCACACCTTCCCCTTCTCCCACAGCCTGGGAGAAGGGGCCAGGGGATGAGGGGCCCCCCGGTTGACAATACCCGCTGAGTGATGTATGATACCGTGTGCATCACCGTGCATTAGCAGGTGAACCCGGTTCGTATGAGACTCATTTTCTGTTTGGTTTTCATACTGGTTATTGGGGGTACTGGCGGACTGGTGGCGGGTAGTCGGGCGCACGCACAGCCCGGCTCGGCTCTGGTCGTTGCACGACGCCTCACACAGCGCCCTGTCATCGACGGCTTAGTCTCCCCGGAAGAGTGGGCACAGGCAGAGCGCATCGCCCCCTTCTGGTTTCTGGAAGCACAGCGCGAGGCAGACCTGCCCACCGTCGCCTACGTAGGCTACACCGGCGAGGGCATCTACGCCGCCTTCGTGTGCGAGGACCCGCAACCCGAACGTATCCACGCGCAGGAAATCCGCCGCAACGCCGACCTCAGCAAGGACGACCACGTGGAGCTGGCTATAGAACCGACCGGGCTGGACATCGAGCCGTACGCCTTCCGCGTGAATGCGCTCGGCACACAGGCAGAGACCATCCCGGGCGGTAGCGTCACCATCGTACGCTGGCGTGGCGACTGGAAAGCGTCTGCTTCGCGCCACAACGGCGGCTGGAGCGCAGAGATGTTCATCCCCTTCCGCATCCTGCGCATCCCGCGCGGACAGAACCAGTTTGGCATCATCCTGTCGCGTCACGTGCCGCGACTGGGCGTCACCTATCGCTATCCCAACATGGGACGGGTATACGACGCTCTCAAGCGGGCGCAGTGGCAGGGAGTGCAGGCGCCGGAGGTTCTGCCACCACCGGTCATCCTGCCCTATCTGCAACTGGACAGCGCCTCCCAGCGCACCGACTGGCGCACCGGGCTGGACATCAAACTCACCTCCTCAGGCGGATTGACCCACTTGCTCACGCTGAACCCCGACTTCAAGAACATCGCCCGCGAGGTAGATACCGTCGCCTTCAGCTACGTGCCCCGCATCGTGCGCGAGACCCGTCCCTTCTTTGTGGAGGGCGACGGCTTCTTCCCCGATACCACCCTCTTCTACAGCGGCAACGTGCAAGCGGTGGACGCCGCGCTGAAGTCGTTCGGCACGCTGGGCAGATGGAGCTACGGCGCGCTCGCCAGCACGGGTGACGACCAGCGCGTGGTGGTGGGACGACTGGCATATCAGATGACCGACCGCTCGCGCACCGAGGTACAGCTCGTCCGCGACGACCGCCCCGGCGTCCACGCCACCGCTCTGGGCGCAGGGTTTGTGGCGCACCCGACCACGGCGCGCGGTTACGATACCATCGGCGCGCTGTACTTCCGCACGCAGGGCAACGGCTTGCCCGTCGGCGAGAAGATGGCGCTGACCTTCTGGAGGGCGCAGGGCGACCGACGCCTGAGCTTCGGTGGGCAGGTGTTCCACATCTCGCGCGGATTCCAGCCCACGCTGGGCTACGCGCCCGAGGTGGGTTTGCGCGGCTGGCACGGCGGCGTCAGCTACACCGACCGATGGACCGACCGCGCCCTCCAGCAGCTGGACCTCGGCGTGATGGCTCAGCAGAGGTGGAATCTGGATGGGGGCACGCTGGATGAGGGCGTCTGGCTGTGGGCATCTACCACCTACCGGAACGACACGGCACTGTGGCTCAATGTCAGCCTGTACCATCGTCCGCCCTACCGCGACCGCACGCTGGACATCGGCACCTCGTGGAACACGCGCAGACTGTACAACTCGGGCGGGGTCATGGTCTCTTTCGGCAGGCAGGCGGGGGGAGACAGCCTCTTCTTCCGCATCGCGCAGGGCGTGCCCATCACCCAGAAACTGCGCCTGAAAGTGGAGTACGAGCGAAGCAATATCCGCTACGGCGACCCCTCCACGCCCGACTACCGTCTGCATCAGCTCATCGCCACGCTGAACTACGATATCGATTCCGAGCGCAGTATCGGCGGACGCTACATCGGCAGGGGGAGCCGGTTCGGCGCGTTCGGCGACATCAACACGCTCTACCTCACCTACCGCCAGCAGGTGCGGCGCGGCGCGGACATCTTCCTCATCTTCGGCGACCCCAACTCCTCCAGCACGCAAACCCGCTTTGCCGTGAAGGTGATGACGCCGTGGTAGAGCCGGCGGGTGTGCTGTATGTGGTGGCGACGCCCATCGGCAATCTGGAGGACATCACCCTGCGAGCGCTTCGCATCCTGCGTGAAGCGAGCCTCATCGCGGCGGAGGACACGCGCGTCACGCGCAAACTGCTGAGCCACTACGATATCCACACGCCCCTCACCAGCCTGCATGAGTACTCCTCACCTGCCAAAATAGCCGGGCTGGTGGAACGCCTTCGCGCGGGGGCAAGCATCGCGCTGGTCACCGACGCGGGCACGCCCACCCTCAGCGACCCCGGCGGCGCGCTGATACGGTCTGCTCGCGAAGCAGGATGTGCCATTGTGTGCGTGCCCGGCGCGTCGGCGGTGACGGCGGCGGTAAGCCTCGCCGGGTTGCCCGACGGACGGTTCGTGTTCGACGGCTTCCCCCCGCGCCGTGCGAAAGAGCGACGGGCGTACCTGCAATCCCTGCTCGGCGAGCCGAGGGCAGTGGTGTGGTTCGAGGCGCCCCATCGAATCGTTGCGCTCCTGAAGGATGTGCTGGAGGTGCTGGGCGACCGTGCGCTGTTCATCGCCCGCGAGCTGACCAAACAGTTCGAGGAGGCGAGATCAGGCCCCGTCAGTGAGTGGCTGGCGCACTTCGAGCAAACCCCACCGCGTGGCGAGTTCACCCTCATCCTTCTGCCGGGCGAACAGGAGCCTGCGCCTGCATCGCACGACCCTCTGCACCTTCTGCAGGAGCTGATTGCGCAGGGCATGAGCGAGAAGGAAGCACTCCGCGAGACTGCCAGACGGTGTGGAGTACGGCGGCGCGAGCTGTACGCGCAATGGCTACAGAGGAAAACATTGTCCGCCCGCGAATAGATTCCCGTATCTCCAACAAGGGAGGCGACTCGGGATGAAAATCGGCATCAACCGGTGGACAATGCCCGGCGACTGGTCGTTCGAGCAGTGCCTGCGGTCAGCGAAGGAAGCCGGGTTCGACAGCATCGAGTTCAACATGGCAGAGGACGGCGTGCTGGGCTTCGACGCGCAGGAGTCGGATGTGCGTGCCATTGCCGAGATGGCTCAGCGCATCGGGGTGGAGCTCTCCAGCCTGTCCACAGGGCTGGGCTGGCGCTATCCGTTGACCAGTCCCGACCCCAGCGTGCGCGAGAAGGGCATGGCCGCCATCCGCAAGCAACTACAGATTGCCGCCTGGCTGGGCGTGGACACCATCCTGGTGGTGCCCGGACTGGTGAACGAAGAGACCGCCTACGACGAGGCGTATGAGCGCGCCCACAAGGCTCTGCGCGAGCTGTTGCCCGACGCCGAGCGGCTGGGCGTGCGCATCGGGGTGGAAAACGTCTGGAACAAGTTCCTGCTCAGCCCGCTCGAGATGCGTCAGTTCGTGGACGAGCTGGGCAGTCCCTACGTGGGTGTCTACTTCGATGCGGGCAACGTGCTGGTGATGGGCTATCCAGAGCAGTGGATTCGCATCCTCGGCAAGCGCATCTACCGCGTGCACGTGAAGGACTTCAAGACGCATATCGGCAACATCACCGGCTTCTGCAACCCCCTGCAGGGCAACGTGCCCTGGGCGAAGGTGAACGACGCGTTGAAGCAGGTGGGCTACGATGGCTACATCACCGCCGAGGTGGAAGGTTATCCCGGCTACCCGGAGCTCGGCTTGAAGCACATCGCCGAGAGCTTGAAACTGGTATTTCGTTAGGAGGTGAAGGTGATGCTGCGAGTGGGAATTGTGGGCGCGGGCACGATGGGGCGTACCCATGCCTCCGCCTACATGAAACTGCCGAACACGCAACTGGTGGGCTTCTATGACGCCGACCAGGCGTTCGCCCAGCGGGTGGCGTCGCAGTTCGGTGTGAAAGCGATAGAGAGCTATGATGCTCTGCTCCAGCAGGTGGATATGGTGGACATCTGCACCCCAACGCCAACCCATCTGGAGCTGGTACTGAAGTCAGCGAGCGCGGGCAAGCATATCCTGTGCGAGAAGCCACTCGGGCGCACACTGGAACAGTGTGAGCAGATGATCGAAGCAGTGAACAAAGCGGGCGTCACGCTGATGCCTGCACAGGTATTGCGCTTCTTCCCCGAGTTCAAGCAGGCGCGCGATCTGGTGCTGGCAGGCGCGGTGGGCACACCAGCAGCTATCCGCACCCGACGCGGCGGACCCTACCCCCGCGCCGCGAACGACTGGTACGCCGACTTCGAGCAGAGCGGCGGACCGATACTGGACATGGTCATCCACGACTTCGACTGGCTTCGCTGGACGTTCGGCGAGGTCGAGCGGGTCTTCGCCAAGGCGCTGACGTTCAAGAATCTGGATCATATCGACTACGCGCTCATCACCCTGCGCCTGAAGAGCGGCGCCATCGCGCACGTGGAGGCGAACTGGGCAGACCCCAGCGGCTTCAAGGTGGACTTCGAGATCGCGGGCGATGCGGGCATGATCGCCTTCGACAGCCGTTTCGCGATGCCGCTGTTCGTGGCGAAGGCGGATACTGGCGGCGGTGGGGGAGGCGTTGCCGTGCCGGAGAGCCCGCTGGCGGAAGACCCCTACATGCTGGAAATCCAGCACTTTGTGGACAGCGTGGAGGCGGGCAGGCAACCGTCCATCACCGCAGAGGATGGCATGAAGGCGGTGGAGATCGCCCTCGCCGCGATCGAAAGCGCGCGCACGGGCAAGGTCATTCGGCTGGGAGGAGGTGCTTGAGATGGCAGTACGGATTGGCATGATGAGCTTTGCGCACATGCACGCCTATTCCTACGCCCACTGCGTGAAACAGCTGGAGGCGGAGGGTAAGGCACAGCTGGTGGGCGTGGCAGACGACGACGCCCAGCGCGGACAGCAGGTGGCACAGCAGTACGGAACCACCTTCTTCCCCAGCTACGAGGCGTTGCTGGACGCGGGCGTGGACGCGGTCATCGTCTGCCCGGAGAACATCAAGCACCGTCCGCTCACCGAGATGGCGGCGAAGGCAGGCAAGCATGTGCTGTGCGAGAAGCCTCTGGCGACAAATAAAGCCGACGGCAGAGCCATGATCGAGGTGTGCCGGGCGAACGGCGTGCAGTTGATGACGGCGTTCCCCTGCCGGTTCAGCCCCTCCTACATCCGCCTGAAGCAGATGGTGCGGGCGGGCGAGCTGGGCGAGGTGCTGGCGATTCGCGGCACCAACCGCGGGCGCAACCCCGGCGGATGGTTCATCGTGCCGGAGCTGTCGGGCGGCGGCGCGGTGATCGACCACACCGTGCATGTGACCGACCTGTGCAGGGATCTACTCGGCAGTGAAGTGGTGGAGGTGTACGCCGAAATCGGCAACGGCTTCTGCCACGGCGACTTCGACGACACCGGCATGTTGACCATGACCTTCGCCAACGACGTGTTCGCCACGCTGGACTCGTCCTGGTCGCGCCCGAAGGTGTTCCCCACGTGGGGCGACGTGACCCTGCAGGTGGTGGGCACGAAGGGGCTGGTGTATATGGACATGTTCGCCCAGAACTCCACCCTCTACGACGACCGCCACATGCGCATCACGCTGGAGCACTGGGGTTCCAGCATCGATTACGGGCTGGTCAGCGCGTTGGTGGAGAGCGTGGCGACGGGCAAACCGGTTCCCATCACCGGCGAGGACGGACTGGCAGCCGCGGAAGTGGCGTTTGCGGCGTATGAATCGGCGAAGCGCGGCGAACCGGTACGCCTGCCGTTACCCGAATGAGAGGGTTTATATTGACCTGACCCCCTGTCCCCCTTCTCCACGAGGGAAGGGGGAACGTTTCTTGCTGTTTCGTGGGTGGCAGGACAGGGGTGGCTCACTGAGGGCTCGCCCTCCAGTTAGTCCACTACTGCGCTACCAGAACCAGTGTATTCCCCCTCTGCTCTATGCGCAACCCCAAAGCCGTTGCCAGCCCTCGCGCATCCACCCACGCTTGCCTGCCGTCATACACCACCGGCAACGAAAGTGACACCTGCTCCGCCTCCGATAACCTGCGCACACGCGCATTCCATCCAACAAACGTCTGCACCTTCCATGAACCGACCAGCGCCACCCGCGCACCCAAAGGCAACGTCACCTCCTTGCCCTGCCATGCACAGCGCAACACCCCCAGCCGATCCTCCACCCTGCCGCCCAGACGCTCCAGCACCGGCTTCACCGGAACCAGCACCACTCCCTCGCGCGTCTGTCGCCCCGACACCGCACTGCCGTTCACCTCGACCGCGCAGGATGGCAGGTTGTTACCGTCCAGCAGGAGATAGTGCGCCTTTGCCAGAATGAGCCGGGCTGCCATCTCGCCCAGTTCCAGGTCGGACTGCTCGATGGGGTAGAAGACGAGGTTGCGTGCCTTGGGGTCCACGGGAGGATATTGCACGTGCACCTTCATCGCTACTCGGTCATCCCACACGACAAGTTTGGCATCATAGGAACCCCCACCCTTGCCGGGCAGTGGGTGTCCTGCCCATGACTTTTCGCCGATGGGAAGTCCTGTCCACGAGCCTTCGCCCATACCAGGTTGCCCAATCGGTCTGAACGTGGACATCGTATGCAAAACTGCCGCCTCGTACGCACTATCGCGGTCTGAGACGATCCAGATAGAGACAAGTATCTCCGCGGGGTCTCTTCCGGGCACACCTTCGTCCTTGTGGGATAACGCCTGATATAGTTCGTCCGACGTAAAGGAAAGTTTATCTGACTGTTCCCGATGAGTCTGTATGCTTCTACTGAGGAACCCAGGAACTTCGTCGTTCTTAAGCGCCACGAATTCCTCCAGCGATTTCAGCAGGCGTGTATCGTCCACCGGTTGATCCTCCAGCAATCGGAAGCCCAGTATGCTCAGCGCGAGACCTACAGCGACAGTGAAAGATACGAGCCGCATTCGCATCGTGTTTCACCTCCAATTTCACCTCCAAAACCGTGATGGTCGCTATGGCTGCCACGGTTCGGTGCTGACGTCGCACTTCCATGTTCCCCATCCATAAAGTAGGGGGTCATAAGCCCTCTGTACGGCTTTGCTTACTAACCCTAACCATGCCTCTGGAACTTCTGTGTGAGGTTTCTGCCAATAATCTTTCTACGGCCAATGATGAGAGGGATGGTGTGCTGGTGGGTTACGATAGCCATAACCCTCCAGATCCTCCCTTTGCGCTGCTGTCGGGTCCCAGATACCAGCACCGTTGCTTGGCGGATCGGGAGCACCTGTCAGGACGCAAACCTGATGCCATGCCCATGACCGCCAATCGTATGTCGAATCCAAAGTTGGATCGCTTCCGATGGCACATATATCGTTCGTGTGTAAATGGGGATAGTAGTATGGGTCGTATGGGTCCCAAGGGGAACGACACTTTTCGGGCGTACAATCAGGAAATGGAGGAACCAGCGAAGGTACTGGCGGTTCGAGCCTGCCGGTCAACTGCCTCACTGAAAAGTCCATGCCCACACTGCACAGCGCGAGCATGGTGAAGCAGGAAACATCCGCACAGTTCCCGCTTACCCAGCGACCGGAAGCCCAATTGTCTAATAGCGCTTTTAACATGAAAGTACGCGTACCAGCCCGGATCCTAAGCCAACGGGTGTCGCCCAATCGCGGATAGGCGAAGCCGGGTCTTTGAAAGAACACCCCGAAAGTGATGGCTTGAGCAGCATCGTCCCCATTGTCTTTCCGATGCGCCCACGCACAACTATACCGCAGCAAACTCACCCAAGCCGGACTCATCGGAGGCTTCGGCTCGTCCAGCACCATGAACACCTCCTCCGAAGAGTAAACAGGAGTGAGGTAATAGGTCGGTCCCCAAAAGCCCCAATACAGGATCACAAACGACATCTCCAAAC
>FWPU01013651.1_pt1 | contig 10124 bp, 7 predicted proteins | sample 2228361 | NCBI WGS metagenome assembly FWPU01 (sample SAMEA103939777, study PRJEB20133) | metagenome | reverse complement strand
TAATCCTTCTAAGAACTTTCCTTTTAAGTGCTTCCACAACAATCTTTCAGCTTCCGTAGGCCTTTTCCTTAGATTTTTTGCAATGTTAATAATCTTATTACTCAATTCTTACTCACCCCCACCCTACCCTCCCCCTTGAGGGGGGAGGGCTTTGGGCAATTAGTCATTTTTCGTGTTCTCTTTTTTCTTGCCTGTTGGAGGGGGCACTTTAATTTTCCCCCTCCCTCGAGGGGAGTGGGAAGGGTGGCTGCCCTTCCAATAGTGTTTAAAATCCTTTAAGACAGGCTAAAGCCCTGTCCTTACGGCTCCGCTCAGAATGACCCTTAAAATAGAGATTGCCAAGCTTTGCTCGCAATGACAAGTGGACAGGTCTAAAGACCTGTCCCTACATTACTATGGAATTTTATCAGAGACCTTTTCTATCTGCACCAGATTAGTGTTAAAGGCCGAACCACCTCCCATATCCGCCAGGAAGTCTGGGGTGGTGTGGTTGGCGTTCCTGCCCCCAGGACAGTAACGACTCCACCACTGCCCCATACTCACCACCACCCCCGGCCTGACCCTGTCCTCCACAGAAGCCCAGAGGAGACAACTACCCCTGTTATTAAAGACCCTCACAAGGTCCCCATCTTTTATACCCCTTGAGGCAGCCTCCTCAGGATTGATGATTACCGTAGGGCATCCGCCTAAGGCGGACAACGTGCCCTTCGAGTTATAAGCATGAGGAGTATTGGCAAAATTGGAGTTCAGAAGGTAGTGGGCCGAAGGGGTAAGGAAATACAGGGGATACCTCTTGTAAAGTTCAGGAGTGGTCTCCCTGCCTTCCTTTAACGGTACGTGGGCTGGTAATGGGTCAAGCCCCTCCGACTCCATTCTTTTGGAATAAAACTCTATCTTCCCCGAAGGGGTAGGGAACCTGCCGTCTTTAAAAGGCACATAGGGGGTATCCAGGTTAAGCGGGGCATAGCCCTCCTCAAGTAGTTTCTCCATGGTTATACCCTTAAGGGCAGGATGGCTAACACCTAACATCTCCTCAATAACGCCCCAACTGTCCTGTTTAAAACAGGGATCCTCAAAGCCCATAGCCCTGGCAAGGAGGTTAAATGTGTCCAGATTAGACCTGCATTCGCCAAGGGGTTCTATGGCCTGTTGATTCAGTTGCAGGCTAAGGTGGTAATAAGAGGCATGGAGATCCATCTGCTCAAACTGGGTAGTAGCTGGAAGGACTATATCAGCATAATAAGTGGTATCGGTAAAGAACAATTCATGGACTACGGTGAAGAGGTCTTCCCTTAGAAGCCCGGCTACCAACCTATCCTGATTAAATACCACGGCCAGGGGATTGGCATTAAATACATAAAGACTGCTAACTTTTATACCGGGTCTCCCGTTCGTGAGTATTTCTCCCAGCCTGTTCATGTTGAACGAGGTAGGCGGATTCGGCCTCATGTTCTCCCCCTCCAGGTGGTCCCAGTCCACCGGGAATATCGTGCTGGTAGGAAAGAAGATACCGCCGCCCGGTCTCCCCCATGTCCCCACCAGGGCAGGCAGACAAGATAGCGTCCTCAGGGTCATGCCGCCGTTGGTATGATGCTGGCAACCTGAACCCACGTAAATGAAAGAGGGTTTCGCATTAGCGTAGAGCCTGGCGAATTCTCTTATCTTCCCAGCCTCTACATCCGTGAGCTTTTCCACCCTTTCTGGAGGGTATTCTTCAATCCGCCTTTTCAGTTCCTCAAATCCAAAGGTGTTATTAGTAACAAAGTCCCTGTCAAAGAGCCCTTCCTTGATTATTACATGCATCATGCCCAGTGCCAGGGCTGCATCGCTGCCTGGCCTGGGCTGGAGGAACAAATCTGCCACCTCCGCCCCCTTCACCCTAAATGGATTTATCACAGCGTAAAGTGCACCCTTATTCCTAGCCTCCCGCAGGAAGGGCAGTTGATGCACGTTGGTGGAGAAGGTATTAGTACCCCAGGCAATGACGAGTTTGGCATAAGGGATACCCCTTGGGTCTGCACCCTCTGAGGTACCCATAGTGTAGAGGTAGCCAATCCGGCCCGCCTTGGTGCATATGGTGCGGTCAAGCTGAAGAGTTCCCAAACGATTAAAGAAGCGCTTCCCCGCCAGTTTCCCATGCACCATCCCCAGGGTTCCAGAACCGTAATAGGGGAGGATGGCCCTTGTACCCCCCCTGGCAATAATGACCTTCCATTTAGAGACAATGGTTTCCACTGCCTCCGCCCAAGAGATCCTCTGAAAGCGGCCTGAGCCCTTCGGACCCACTCTTTCCATGGGATATAACACCCTGTCGGGGCTATAGACCCTTTCTGGATAGCGCCTCACCTTTGGGCAGAGGAATCCCCTGGTGACGGGGTGCTGTGGGTTTCCCTCCACCTTCACCAGCCTGCCCCCCTTTATGTGGGATAGGATACTGCAGGTGTCCGGGCAGTCGTGGGGACAGACGCTCAGGACCAGACCATCAACTGGCGGTTTAGACCGTCGCATGCCCACCTTTTAACCACTTAGACGCTAGCCTAAACAGAAAAACGCCCAGATAGCATGTCCACCCCACTGCCATGCCCCAGATGAACCACAACCACTTTCCTGAGAATACCAGTATGAAGAGGGCCAACTGGAAGGTGTCCACGTTGGCCAGTTTCTCCCTGAAAGAGGCATTGTTAGCCGTTTCTTCTGCAACTGGTGGGAAAAAATAGGGATCCAGGTTTATACATATGAAGGCGGCAATTGCCGCAGTTATGCCTGCCCACAGGACGTACTCATGATCCTGTCTGGCCAGAGCAAGGGCCATGCTTATAAATATACCCGCATAAACGATACTATCACACATGGAATCAAGCAATGCGCCCAAACGGGACTGCAAGAATTTCAATCGGGCTACCTCTCCATCGCTCAAGTCCACGATGATTGAGGCCTGATATATGATTGCAGCAAAGACTCCATGCCAGTAGCCACCGTGCCAGAAAAACCAGCAAGCTACCAGTCCAATAAGGAAACTACAAATGGTTACCTGGTTGGGGGTAATCGGCAGTTTTACCAATACCCTGGTAAGAAGACCGGAAAGCCTGCGGTTGACATATATGGACCACAGGCCATCTGTGGGAAGACTCAACCGTTTATACAATGCCTGCTTTGCACCCTTAAGAGTATCTAATGAAGTAATCTCCTGGCAGAGTTCTTTTGAGACGTTAACAGCCTTCACAGTACCTTTGCGGGTCAGATGGCGGATTATTTCTGGAAAGGTTATAGGGTTCCGGTGATCACCCAGGTTGATGCCCTTTAACGCCTCTGACCTCACCAGGAGAACTCCTGCCGTCAGGGCATCAGCCTCTTCCTCTCCAAAACCAGCAACCCTCTCCCCTTCAAGCCTCACAAAGCTACCAAGCTCTGCCCTGGCCTTACGGACGGCCAGGTGGGCAACCTCTCCTTCCCCCAACTCCCAGCTCTGCACCCCCTTTATTACCTTAGGGTCAAAGACCGTTTCACCTTTGATTACCACTACACTGGCGGGGTTGGATTCAAAAAACTCCTCAGGGAGACTATTCTCCACCCACCTGAAGGAGGCCTTGAATCTGGCATCCTTTAGCAGGGGCTGGAGCTTTGAAGGTTCTCTTCCGACAATATAAAACTCTTTTATCCCCCCTTTTTGGGCCGCCAGCATAGCTCGTTTGAAAAGGGGCAACCCCGCACAATCCTCCAGGGCCCATCTGAGGGCTGTTACCAAGACGAAGGCACGGTTTACCATGGATTCATTTCAATCCCTTTTGACGCCCGCTGACTGTGGCGCTTCATCTAACCTCGGTAATATATCCCTCTCTGCCCTCTGGACATCTTCTTTAAAGTCTATTTCTATCCACGGAAGGCCATCCACGCGCTCGTAACCCACCTCACAGCAGGATAAGAGCTTGTCCAGGGCCTCTTCGTATTCCACGTCCAGTTTCCCCTCACGAATGAAATCGTCCAGGATTTCGCTGAGCCGTGAGCAGTGTTCCCCAGATAGCTTCAGGAACCCTACCCCCTCCCCTATTAAGGGGGCCTTTACAGAATTCTTCTTGGAGATTGCCACCACCCTCTCCCCCTGCACAAAGAGCTTCATCTCCTCCCCCGTATCCGTGAAGTCTTCCTCCAGTAGAAAACAACTCCTCCTGGGGGAATTTAGCAGCTTTTTCAAAAGGCTGGGATGGAAGAGGACGTCTGCATCCATAATGAGGACATCGCTACGTCCATTCAGAGTGGATTCCCTGGCCTCCCATAAGGAGGTGATACTGCCCCTGGTGTAGTTCTTGTTAATAATGTAGTGTACATTGAACTCCTTTTCGGCCTCTTTGAGCCTGGGGAGTATCATCTCCTTCAAATGGCCCAGGACAAACGTGACATCCTTAATGGAAAATTCTCTTAAGGATGTAAGGTATCTATCCAGCAGGGTCTTGCCGCCGATTTCTATGAGGCATTTGGGCCTCTGGCCCGTAAGGGGCATGAGTCTCTTGCCTACGCCAGCCGCAAGGATTACGGCGTGTACACCAGCCCCTTCCGTCCTCCCTACTTTGGCTTGCCTGGGTTCCGCTTCGGGAGGACGAGAAACTATCCTTCTCAGACAGCCCAGGAAGCCCTCAAGGTCTCTTTGGGTAAGGGCACCCATATTAGCCACCCTGAAGATTTCTCCCTTCAGGCGCTCCTGCCCGGCATAAATCACAAAGCCATTTTCCTTCAGCCTATCATGGAGCTTCTGATAGTCAAACCCGGTAGGTAAATAGAGGGTAGTGATGGTGTTAGACAGTAACTCCTCGGGTAGATAAAACCTGAGGCCCATCTCTTTGAAGCCCTTCCGCAGAATACCAGCGGCCTTCTTGTAACGGGCTATCCTCGCCTCCACCCCCTCCTCCAGGAGTTCCTCCAGGGCTTCCTCCAGGGCATAAAATATTGGGACTGACGGGGTGAACGGCACCGTATCCTTCTCCTGGCACTCCCAGAGGGTGGGTATATGCAGATACATGGAACGGGGAGGTATCTTCCTTAACCTCTCCATTTCTCCCTTTTTGACCAGTACAAAGGAAAGACCCGGTAGTCCCTGTATGCACTTGTTGGCCGAGCCAACGCAAAGGTCTGCATTACTCCCCGCAAGGTCTAACTCCTCCCCCCCGAGGCCACTTATGGAATCAAGGAGGAAGATCTTCCCGTACGCCTTCGCTATCCTGCCGATTTCCTTAACAGGATTAATTAGCCCTGTGGAGGTCTCATGGTGCACAAGGGCAATTACCTGTATCTCCGGGTGTTTTTTAAGGGTCTTTTCAATATCTTCAAGGTCTGGCAACCTTGTCCAATCATAAGTAAGTTCAAACTTGGGGTAGCCATAGATGGAGGCCATGAGGGAGAACCGCTCGCCATAGACACCGTTATTGATTACCAGGATGGCCCTACCTTTCTCAAGGGAAGAGGCAATGGAGGCCTCCATGGCAGCGGTACCGGAACCCGTAAATACTGCAGAGGTGTATCCTCCACGAGGGGCGAACGCCTCCAGGAGCATCTGCCTTACCCTTTTAAGGATGCGGGAGAATTCCTCCTCCCTGTGACATATGTCTCCACGGAGAAGGGCCTCCCTGACCCTCTTTGACACCACAACCGGACCAGGGTTTAAAAGTACCATCCTCTCAAACGGTTCGTGCATTAGTTGTTCCTCTGGCGTGCGAGATGGACTCTCACGCTGATCTCAAAATGCCGAGCAAGCTCGGCCACTACACATTGGATGATTTTGTAGTGGCAAAGTTCGCTCCGCCTCAGGCGGACGAATCTGCCTTTGGCACGACTTGCTTTGCTACATTAAGCCGCGTAATCTAATCCGCTACGTGATTACTGCCTAATGCCTTCAATGGCCTCCATAAATCTATCCTTGATAGCCACGGGACTATGGCCCACCCTGGGAAGCCCCTCCGGCTCGCCCTCGGCCTCTACCTTAGCCAAAAGGAAAGAAGGCCCTTTTCCCTTAAGACATTTATCCAGAACCGGCTTAAGGTCTTCCTCCCCGGTAACTTTCTCTACCACAGGATAACCGGAGGCCTGGGCTATCTTCTCCAGGGGTATCTTTTTGGATATAGTTGTCTGAGTACCCGTAGAGTCATAAGCCTCATTATCCAGGACTACATGAACCAGATTAGGTGGTAAGAGTGCTCCTATCTGGGGCAGTCCTCCGAGGTTCATAAGGACGTTGCCATCGCCATCTAGTATTACCACCTTACGCCCAGGTTGCGCAAGGGCGAGGCCCAGGGCAATAGAAGAGGCCAGGCCCATGGAACCAATCATGTAAAAATTCTCAGGTCTATCCCTGAGGAAAAAGGCCTCCCTGGAGACCCTACCATTGGCTGCCACTACCAGTTCCCCTTTGAGGGTTTCCATAACGGTATCCAATACAACCCTGGTCCTCAACGGAGTACTCCCTTAGGTAGAAGCAGTGCAACGGGTATCTGTCTCCTGGCCGCCGTTTCCCTGGACCATTCTATGGAACTTGCAATGTTCTCGGTAGAAAGCTCCTTATAAGGGAGTTCTATATCGTCCAGTAACCTGGTACATGCCCGCCCCATAACCAGGTGTTCTGGTGCATCCTTATCTGCCTGATGTGGATAACCCCTCCAGGTAATGACCAGGAGGCAGGGAATCTTGTAAATAAGGTTCAAGGAGGTCAAGGCGTTAAGACACTGGCCCAGACCGGAGTTTTGCATAAGCACGCACGGGGTCTTTCCTCCGAGGTAGGCACCCGCCGCAAGACCTATTGCCACGTCCTCCCTAACGGCAGGGATGTAGGGGAAGCGAAGGTCTTTCTCTAACAGGAGTATTACGTCTCCTATGAGGGAACAAGGAACGCCCGCAAAGAAGTCATACCCTGCAGACACCAGTAGATTTAAAAATTTCTCAGCATTCAAGTGCAGGTGCCCCCTAGCAGGTTGTACCCTTTGCAGATTCATCCGCCTGAGGCAGACGAATCTCCGACCTCCTGTACTGGCGGTATATGATTTCTCGGATGGTCTTTTCCAACGCATGGCAGAAGTTGAGCTCCTTATCTGCCCGTTGATATTCATTTATATCCATATACCTCAAGAAGTCCCGAATGCCTATATCTACTATCTCGTAAGGGACCCTGGGCTCGCTCAGTTCCCCAAGGCGTATGATAAGGGCCTTTATGAGTGCCTCGGGTTTGAGTCTACAGTCCCAGACTGAGGATTGAGCTATCTCCTTACGGAAGGCACCGATGTTTTCGGGCTTATAGAAATTGGAGCGGAACTTCATGTAATCAATATTATCCCAGAACTCCCAATGGGCTGAACAATAAGAGCAGCCAGGGAGAAAGACCTGCACGGGATTGTTCCAGAGGTCAAAATATATATGGCTCAATAGGCTTACGGCCGCACTCATCTTGTGACGGCTTATCTGACTGACACTGCTATCCCCCACTATCTTACCAGCCGTCTCTGCGTGCTGGAGGAAGGTGGGTGTCTCCTCAGCAATCCTCCTGTAGGCGTATATCTTATTCTCAATCTTTCGCTTCTCTTCCAGACCGTCACTGCCTCTTACGGCCCCAATTCTCTGCTCTAACTCCTTTACCTTACCTTCCACCCTCCTTCTCAAGGCTTCAAAATTACGTGACTTCACCTCCTCAGAGCCAAAAAGTTCCATGGCCACATCTAGAAACTCAGGCTGGTTAGAAAGGATGTGGGCGTAAACCCTATGAAAATGGGGCGGCTCCTTATCAATGACGGGAATCACAGAATATATGGCATTACCCTTTTCCAGACCACAACTCTCTAAAAGCTTGGCAGAAAGCACTACATGTGTTCCCCAATCCACAGCATCTCCTTTTCACACAATGTCTTGACAATTACCATACTTCAAGGTATAAAACCTAGGTCAAATTGTCCGGGAAGGATAAACCTTATAGGGGTTCTGAACTCTTAATAGTCTTATCTATAATTTCTCAACAGGGCCATTGTCAACAACATTTTTACCTACCTGCCATAAATCTATCGGACCCTGTACTTAACATATGATACAGGTAGGTCAGATTTGATAAAATGCTTATCTTTTCTCTGAAGCTCTTCTTTGCCCTGATAGTAGTAGCCTCCAGTTTTTACTACTTTCTATCCCTTTATTGCACCCATAAGTTCTTCCGTGGAAGGGCTGTTAAAAAGACCGGTGGACTATCCAGTGGCAGTGAGGCATATGGTTTCCTGCCACCAGCTACCGTCCTCAAGCCTTTAAATGGCGTAGAAAAGGGTCTCTACGAGAATCTACTGAGTCATCTCCAGCAGGATTACCCCACTTACCAGGTTATCTTTGGCGTCAGAAGCGCTAGTGACCCCGTAGTACCCATAGTGGAGAGACTCAAGAAAGAATTCCCAGAGAAAGATATTGAGCTGGTGGTCTCTGATAAGACTATTGGCTCTAACCTCAAGATAAGCAACCTGAACAATATGTACCAGCGTGCAAAATACGGCATAATCGTTATCAATGATGCCGATACCAGGGTGAAGCCCGATTATCTAAGGAGGGTAGTCGCTCCTTTTGAGGACAATCGGGTCGGTGGCACCACATGTCTGTACAGGACCTGGGACAATTTTAGCTTCGCCTCGGCCATTGAGGCCTTCTTTATCAATGGCGACTTTCTGCCTTCTGTACTGGTGGCAAACTCCCTGGGCATGAATTTCGGTCTGGGGGCCACCATTGCCATAAGACGCAAGGTGTTGGAGGAGATAGGGGGGTTCCGCCCTCTGGCTGATTACCTGGCCGATGACTACGAGATAGGAAATAAAATCACCAAGGCGGGGTATAAACTTCACCTCTGTGACTACCTGGTGGACGTAGTACTGCAAGAAGCAGGGCTTATGGAGTATCTGAGGCACAACGTCCGCTGGGCCAAGACCATCAGGAGTTGCAGACCTCTCGGTTATTTCTTACGTATCTTTACCCGGGGCACTCCATTCTCTGTTGCCTTTTTGTTAATAACAGATTTTTCTTTTTGGGGTTGGGTCTTGTTCTTGCTCCATCTAATCTCCAGGATTCTTACCTCTACCATTATTGAAGTAGTCTATCTAAATAGTACAAAGACTCTGTACCACATCCTTCTACTTCCAGTAAAAGATTTTGTTACCTTCATTGTCTGGTGCTGGGGATTTGTGGGAAACAAAGTTACCTGGGGCAAAAATACCTTCTACCTACTTGAAGGTGGCAAGATAGCGATGGCAAACGCTGGCACTACAGGCGAGAAAGGGACTTCCTCCCTCCCCGGTCAAATATCCACCCATCACGAAGCGGTGTCCTGAAGCTCTGAATAGCTCGCCAGGTGAATGGATTCTACCTCTATAAGTCCCTTTATCTCTCTACCCGTAAGGACCTCTAACTCTTCGGCTGGACGATAATCGGGCATCCACCTGGTAAATTCCTGACACGGTAACATGCAAGGGTGAAAATACATCTCCGTTACCCCCCGCGAGAGGTGCCCTAACAAATACCTTACATAATTGCGATTCATGTCCCCGTACTGGAGGAGACCATAAACCCTGTCTGGAAAGCGAAATTTCTCCTCTATCAGAACCCATTTACAGTGATGGGAGAGGAGGTAAAAGGTAGAGTAATGAAAAAGCTTGGAAAGGGGCCTGGAGCTATCTGCCTTGAGGTTTAACAGTAGGTCCTCTCCGGGGAGCCTGAAGACTCTTATGCCAAATTCCCTGGAAAGTTCAACTAGAATACCAAAAATGGTGGGGTGGACATGTATGTTCAGGTGTCCACTGAGGAAGTCCAACTTGAGACCCGCGGATAAAAACCTCTCTATCTGAGCCCTGAGCTCTTTTTTCAACTCTTGCTGGGCCTTTCCATTAAAAAAATATCTCGCTCCAGCAAGAAAGGAGTTATTAGGAAAGTTTCCATCCGGGTCAACAAGGTGGGGTATTTCTTTATGAGGAAGGGCGGACCGGCCCTGGAGAAGCACTACGTGGAGACCCACGCTCAGCCCTGGGTTTTGCCTTGCCAGTTTCACTGCCTCCCCAAAGGCCCTCCCTGTTACCATGAGGCTGGCACTGGTGAGGATACCCTCCCGATGGGCCTTGATTATTGCCTGA
>FWPU01013650.1_pt1 | contig 10124 bp, 6 predicted proteins | sample 2228361 | NCBI WGS metagenome assembly FWPU01 (sample SAMEA103939777, study PRJEB20133) | metagenome | reverse complement strand
AAAACAGGACAAAAAGAGTGCCACTTGAACAAAAATTGGCTTTGGAGAATATTATAGAGAAGTTTACTAAATTATTAGTGCATAGGAGTAAAATAGATGAGAATAATTTTTTTAGGAAGTGTCCAGAGAAAAAAATAATTAGTCTGGACTTTATTACTGGAACTAAAAGTTTTTATGAAGATAACTTTCAGGTTTTGGGGCAAAGTTCGTATGATTATAAACACGATTATGAACACAATAAAAAATTTCTTCTTCACTACATAGGACTTTCAAAAATAGATGAAATCCTATTATTAGAACCAGATCAATTATCATACTCTGAAGGAACATTAAATGAAATTCTGAGTGATTACAACGAAAATGTAAAGTTTGGAAGAAAAGGTAAATTTGCACATTACATAACTTACGATGACAGTGGTGTAGAAACGATGGTAAATTTATATATATACAGCAGGATTAAAAAAGTAACAAGAAAAGTAGCAAATTATTTATTAGAGAGGGCTTGTTTGAATAATACAGCATCTTCGATTCAACGAGAATATAATTCTATAAGAGACCTTGGAGATATTAATGTTTGTGAAAATTTTCTTAATATATTTGGCAGTTATGTATCTAAGAAGTTTAGATCAAGATTAAAAGATAGATATAAAGGAATTATCATCAAAATTAAATCTGGAAGTTTTGGCAACGAATTACTACCTTTAGTGGTATTAGACAGAAATTTAAGCACAATACTTAAATTTAAGGTATTTCCTCAGGCGTCTGTATATCAGAGCATAATTAGGAGTAAAATAAAAAAGAAGTTATATGTGATAAGAAATATATGTAAAAGAGTAGGTAGGATATTGAAATTCAAGGATCCGGTGGAAGATAGCAACTTAACGAAATACCTGAGAGGAGTTAATGAGTATCGCAAGATAATAGATAAAATATCAACAACCTGTTTAATTCTCTACACGAAATACAAAGGAACGCAAATTAAACTTGGCAATGTGTTAGTAAAGAGAGTAACAAGAAAAACAGGTGAAGAATCTTTTACTCCTTGTAACATCGACATATTAAGTTACCTTTCGTGTGAATCGCCTTTAGATGTTATTAAAATAGCACTATCTTGTAAAGACAAACGAGTGATAAAAAGTCTTCTATCCAGACTTATAAACTATAATAGTTATGTGAAAAATTGTGGAGTCATCACGGAGAGAGGACATAAATATAAACCTACACTTGATTATCTCCAAGTTCTTAAATTACTAGGAAAAATAAAAATAATTATTCCCTCTATCCTTAAAAATGAACTAAATGATATCATAAATGAATTTAAAAGCATTGATTTCCTTCCTTACGATGATAGCAGAGGCATAGATGCTTATTTTAAAGTAACGGGGAAATTATCCCATATGTCTTATCTATTGAGGAACTTATCTTATGAAACCAAGAGGAAACGATTAATCGCTAATGTCATGCGGAAATTGCTGTTACAATATATAAAAATTTTTTCGAAAGAAATACAAAGAAATCCTGCTATTTTACCTATAGTGTTTGCAAATGTCGATGCAATATACACAACTTTTCTCGATAGTATAGACGCAATAGATTTATTAGATGAATTTTGGAAAATAGATAGCATAAGGCGATTTTTATATATAGATCTCTTTAAAAAGTTAATGGAAAATACTCCTTTAAGCTTAAGAGATAACCTTATTGAAGTTGCTAAAAACTTTAATGGTTATGAACTATTTTCATTATTAAAAATATATACAACTATAAGACTACATTTATTATATGAATTGAAGAAAGGGAAAATAAGCAATGTAACACCTGATATAGAAAATATTATTAAAAAACAAGCTACATTTTTTACCTTAATGTTTGGAATAAATAATGAAAAGATCCAAAAAAAATTGGTAATAAACTCAAGGAAGATTTTTAACAATAACTATAAAAAAATCAAGAACGATATCATAAGTATATTAGCACATAGTATGGACCCTAAATACAAGTTGTATCGTAATAAAAAAATAACTAAAAAATATCGGGCCCCCGATTTTCTCATATTCAAAAGCATCTTTTTCAAAAAGGAAGTTTTTGGATATATCGACAATGCTTTCAAAAATATGTGCGCATATCTACCTGTGGGATTCAATTATTTGAGGGATTATTCACGAATGATTATTTACCTTATTGAGTATGATAATTCATTTGGAAAATATAAGAAACTTTTCCATAGAATAATAAAATTATTTCCTATGATGTTAGGTAGTGTTGACGAGTATATTCAGCTTGATAAAAATCTATATTTTGTCAGGCTAGACAGATTAAAAAGTGAAGACATTGTAAACTATCCATTTTGCAAGGATGAAAGTTGTATAAAGAACTATAAAATTGAATTTTTAGAAAGCACTTCTGATGTAGTAAAAGAGATCTATACAACACTTTTAAGGAGTAGAATAAAAATTAACAAAATAATATCTTTTTATCTTCCCTTAATTGTAGATACAAAAGAGAAAAAAATAATAATATCAGATTTTAGCAAGATAAATAAATTCATATATGAAATATTAAGTAGAGCAAGATAAAGTTTTTTCCAACAGGTATAACCACATTCTTAACAGAGACACTTAATTTATTTACATAACAAATATCAAATAGTCAGCTTCCTATTATATATTTCATTAAAAAATTTAACATTTGTTATTCCTCCCACACCAAAATTAAGTTGTGCATTGTTGAATAATTAATATATCAAGCAATTTTTATATATTAACAACATTTATTAAAAATATCAAACCTATTGTATTATTAAAGTTTAGTTTAGAAAATTTAATTTACATATTTTTATTTTAAAAAAGAGATACTGACAAGAATGGGCATGAGTAATCATCATTAAAAAATGAAAGAAAATAAAGTAGTCCCTTACCATGCGTTGATTGTGTTTCATAATTGTGATTTATAATAAAATGCAGTTTAAAATAGCTCATAAGCAGTTATATGGTCTTGTTTATAGATGAATAATTTAGTAATAGAGAAATTTAAAGGTAATTAATTATGTATAAGACTCATATTTCTATATATACAAAGTTTGTTATTCTATTAGGTATTGTCAGCTTGTTTTCAGATATGACATATGAAGCAGCAACAAGCTTGATAGGTCAATATTTGGCAATTTTAGGTGCAACAGCTTCTATTGTCGGTTTTGTTAGTGCTTTCAGTGAATTTTTAGGTAATGGTGTTAGATTATTGTGTGGATATGTGGTTGATAAAACAAGAATGTATTGGATTTTTATGTTCATAGGCTATTTTCTGAATGTTTTGTCAGTACCTCTTTTAAGTTTTGTAAGTAACTGGCAAGCTGCTTCTATTTTAATAATCCTTGAAAGATTAGGCAAAGGTATAAGAACTCCAGCAAGAGATGCATTGCTTTCTTTTTCATCAAAAAATATTGGTAGAGGATGGGCATTCGGTCTTCACGAGGCATTAGACCAGATAGGCGCAATTTTAGGACCTGTAATTGTTTATACAGTTTTTCTTTTTAATGGTAGTTACAAGGAAAGTTTTCTGGTTCTGATAATCCCTGCTATATGTGCCATTTCCACATTGTTTGTAACAAAAAATTTATATCCTCATCCTGTAGAGTTAGAAACATGTATTCCACAGAAAGTTCAAGATAGAAAACCTCCTTCCATTTTTTGGGCCTATATTATATTTACCTCTCTTGTATTATTTGGTATTATACCTTTTCACCTATGCGCATATTATTTTAAAACAAAAAGTATATTGTCTGATAAGTATATCCCACTAATTTTCGCACTGGCTATGGGAATTGACGCAGTAAGTGCCCTGATAGCAGGAAAATTTTATGATAAATATAAAACAAATGTTCTTATGATTATGCCTGTTTTTTCTCTACCTGTTACATTTTGTATATTATCCGGTAACAGCATTTTAGCTATTATTGGAATAATCTTTTGGGGTATTACAGTTGCGCTTGAGGAAAGTATTATGAGAGCTTTTATTGCAGACATAATAAGCGTGGAAAAACGCGCTTTCTCTTATGGTATATTCAACACAGTAACAGGTTTAATAAAATTTGCTAGAGCTGTAATTATGGGATACCTTATTGATATAAATGCCATTCCATATTTGATACTTGGTTCTATACTTCTGCAGATGGTTGCATTCATATTTTTTGTAAAGTTTATTAAAAAATTTTCAACTCCAAACTAAAATTAGTTTACAATTTTCCTTCTATTCAAATTCAGAATATAAAATAATTAACTCAAAATAACATAATACCACCACTTCTTGCATTAAAACAAAAAAAATAGTTTCTATTCTACATATACTATATCTATGTATAATTTAATCGTGCAATCCTTCAATTTAGACATTATTATAAAGCTGATTCCCACATTTGAAGGATTTTTTTACACATTATATTGCCAATTTGTAAATTACTATGCCTTAACATAACCACCAAAAAAATAATTACAACAGTTTGCCCGTTTTAAAATACACGCAACCTTTTATATCTCCCTATGAGAGTCCCTGAAAAAACATAAGACATTTTGCATTATTAAGCCTTGACAAATGTGTATATTTAAATAATATATATTCTCACGAATTGATAACTAAGGAATAAAAACTATTGTAAAACCATGCGAAAATCCAATTTTAACACCAATAATTACCAAATGGATTTATACTAATTTCATTATCTGTGCTATCTTTTATATGAAAGTTTTTAATTCTTTTAAGAAGTTTAAACTTTTCTAAATTTTTAAGATTATACGGATCCTCAGTTTTATATGCCACAAGATTTTTATTTTTTAGTATTTAGAGAGATTTAAAAAGTAACAACAATTATAAGATTTATTGTACCATTTTTTCTTTAACTTGTAATCCTGCTTCTTTCGCTATTGTTTTAAATTGTTCCAAATTATTAAATGCTACCTGAGCCAGTATCTTTCTATTAAGAGTAATATTTGCTTTTTTAAGTGCAGATATAAATTGGGAGTATGTGAGACCTAACAATCTACAGGCTGCTTGAATACGTGTAATCCATAATCTTCTAAAATTTCTTTTTTTTAACTTTCTCCCTTTATAGCTTGCTGCCAGAGCCCTAATAACTGCTTCTTTTGCAGTGCGATATAATCGTCTCCTGCCCATTACAAAACCTTTAGCGCGTTTTAAAATTTTTTTTCGCCTTCGTCGCGATGGAACAGAATACTTTACTCTCATTTATTTATATCCTTTCACAAAAAAATTTTATTGCTCGTATTTCTACTTCTACCTTATACTTTTCTAAATCCATAACACGCTTCCCTTTATATTCAATATTAGCTCTATCACTCCTTATTTTTACATATTAAATACAATAAGAATTTGTTTTTACATTGAGGGAAAATATTTGCTATCATGATTTATATCTTAGTATTTTTAAAAGAGAGCGCTTCTTTTTTCATAGCAATTTATCTTCTTATATCTTACTTTTATTGCTTTTTTTAACTTTAACCATATGGCAAAGCAGCTTCAAAATGCTTTATAATTGCTTTTGACTGTAAAATTTCTCGCTTTTTCAACTGTCTTTTTCTTTTAGAAGTTTTTGTTTGCAATAAATGTCGTCTAGCAGGTTGATTATATTTAATTTTACCGCTGGATGTTATTTTTATCCGCTTGGATACTGCCTTGCGTGTTTTTAACTTCGGCATTTTCCTTCCCTCCTTTTGTCTTAACCTTTTTTGGCGCTAATACCGTTATCATAATATATCCCTCTTTATTTATAGGTTTTTCAATTATAGAAATATCTTTCAAATATTCAACACACTTATTCAGTAATTCTTCTCCTTTTGAAGCAATCGTATTTTCTCTTCCTCTAAAAAACACGGCAAATTTGACTTTATTGCCTTCCTGTAAAAATTCTCTCGCACGATTTAGTTTAGTAGCTAAATCGTGACTACTTATAGTGGTTCGTAACCTTATTTCTTTTACTTCAATTTTTTTGTGTGCCTTTTTTGCACGTTTTTCTCTCTTTCGCAGTTCATATTTATATTTGCCATAATCCATCATTTTGCAGACTGGAGGAACCGCTGAAGGTGCAACCTCAACCAGATCATACCCTCTACTCTCAGAAATTTTTAGCGCTTCTTCAAGATTCATAACACCTAAATTCTTGCCCGTCTCATCTATAAGTATTAATTGACGACATTTTATTTCTCTATTAACTCTATGTATATTCTTCAATTCTTTTTCACCTCCTTATAATTTTAGTGTATTACCTCGTATATTCATCCAATAATAAAAAAATATATATCACAATTTATAACTTAAAGTTCAAATATTTTTAGAATTTATGATATTCTAAATTTGGGGGACACTTAATTCTAGCATAACCTTTTCTAAAAAGTTAGCCATTGTAAAACTACCCAAATGTCCTTCTTTCAAACTTCTTACTGCAATCATCTGTTGCTTTTCTTCGGCGTTGCCAACAATCAACATATATGGTATTTTTTTTACAATACATTCTCTTATTCTACTTGAAATACTTTTTTTATCAAATACTTTTTCACACCTTATATTGTTTTCTATCAATGTATTATATAAATTTTCTGCGTAATTTATTTGTTTTTCGGAAACCGGTAGTATTGCCATCTGCACAGGCGCAAGCCACAATGGAAATATACCTCCAAAATGTTCAATTAACACGCCAAAAAATCTTTCCATTGAACCTAAAATCGCTCTGTGAATCACTGCTGGCGGATGTTCAATATTGTCCTTACCAGCATAGCTCAATTGAAATCTTTGAGAAAGATTAAAATCTACTTGTATCGTGGAACATTGCCAGCTTCTTGATAGCGCATCTGTTATTAAAACATCTATCTTCGGTCCATAAAATGCTCCCTCACCTTTTGCTACTTCATATTTTATTACCATCTTTTCTAAGGCATTTTTTAATGCAATTGTTGCCATTTCCCACATTTCTTCTGTGCCTACATAACATTCCGGTCGGGTACTTAAATAAACTTTGTAGTCGTTAAATTTGAACAAATCTAAAAATCGTCGTGTCAAGTTAATTACACTCCCCACTTCGCTTTCTATCTGATTATACTCACAAAAAATATGAGCATCATCTTGTGTAAAACCTCTTACACGAAATAACCCTCCAACCACTCCACCTTTTTCGTATCTATACACAGTTCCTAATTCACATAACCTGAGGGGTAATTCTTTATAGCTTCTAGTTCTGGATTTAAATATCAAAGCATGACCAGGACAATTCATTGGTTTTAATTGAATGTTCTGATTTTCTAATTCTATAAAAGGATACATATTATCCGTATAATATTGCAAATGCCCTGAAACTTCCCATAATCTACTATCTGCAATATGCGGTGTATAAACAAATTTATAACCAAATTTTAAATGTACTTTTCTCCATATATCTTCAATAATATACCTCATTATTGCACCATTGGGATGCCAAAAAATCAACCCTGAACCTGCATCTTTCTCTATACTAAACAATTCCAAACTATTATTTAAAACCCTGTGATCACGCTTTTTCTGTTCTTCTAAATTTTTAAAATATTCTTCAAGTGCCTCTTTTGTAAAAAAAATTGTCCCGTAAATTCGCTGTAGCATCCTATTTTTTTCATTACCTTTCCAATATGCTCCTGTTATACGTTCAAGCTTTATATTTTCAAGATACGATGTTTGAGGAACATGCGGTCCTTCACATAAATCAATAAATTCCCCCTGTCTGTAAAATGAGACTACTTCATCTTTTATATCCGTATTAAGAAGTTCTATTTTATAATCCTGTCCTAAACTCTTCATTAATTCTATAGCTTCTTTTCGTGATAACTCAAACCGTTCTATTTTTAAGTTTTCCTTTATAATGTTTTTAACCTCTTTTTCTATTTTCTGTAATTCCTCTTCTCCTATGTTATTGGGGAAATCAATATCATAGTAATAACCATTTTCAATGGGTGGTCCAATACCTAATTTAGCGCCTTTATATAATCTCAAAACTGCCTGAGCGGTAATATGCGCCGCACTATGCCTTAAAATCTCAAGTGATAATCTATTTGAATCACTCGCCTCCAATAATTCCAAAGTATGTAACTGACCATCAGGTTTTATTGTGTAACTCAAATCTACTATTTTCCCATCAAAATTAGCCGCTATATAATCCTTATATTGTTTAGTTGTTAACTTTTTCAATATATCTATAATCTGCATTGGTTCATCTATTTTCAATTCAACTGCACCTATTTTTATGATAGTGCTCAAACGAACCCCTCTTAAAACTTACTATATCTCAGACAAATTATTCAGAATTTTACCTATTAGACCATATTTTTCGGCTTCTTCTGAGGTAAGCCAGAAATCTCTATCTGAATCTTGGGTTATTTTCTCAATTGACTGTCCCGTTGCTTCAGATACTATTTTATTGTACCTTTCGCGCAGTTTCAATACCTCTTTTGCATTAACCTCTATATCGGAAACTCTGCCAGTAAGTGCAGTACTTGGTTGATGAAGTAAGAATTTTGCATTTGGAAGAGCAAAACGAAACGATCTAGGCGCACTCAAATATACTAAAACTGCTGCACTAGCACATAAACCAACGGCATATGTATATACCGGACAGCCACTATATCTTAATATATCATAAATCGCAAAACCATCACTTGCACTACCTCCTGGAGAATTTATGAATACTCTTATAGGCTTTTCCTTACTTATCTGCTGTAAATATAATGTTTCTGTAATAATATTTTTTGCAATGTTAGAATCAATAGGGTCTGAAAGTATTATAATCCTAGACTTTATTAGTTTTTTTTTCAAACTATCATCTTCTTTTTTCTTCATAATATTATGAAATTCATATTATAACTCTAAAAATAAAAATCCAAATATCAAATTTAAAAAAGCTTGGCAGCGACCTACTTTCCCGAGCAATGCTCAGTATCATCGGCCCTGAAGAGCTTAACGGCCCTAGTCGGAATGGCTAGGCGTGTTTCCTCTTCGGTATGGCCACCAAGCAAATGTTTATTTTAAATATCAAAAATCAAAAGTCAATTTCACCTAATCGCATATCCACAAATTCCCATAACTACTAAACAAACAAATTATACAGCTTCAATCCAAAATTTTGCATCCTCGCTTTTTTCTTTCTCCTTTTTAATAATAAATGATAATATTATTAGGGTTATTAAGAGATTTAACTATACCACAAAATTACTCTCAACAAGGCGCTCACATTCTTTATAATTAAAATATATTTCATCCTATTTTACGCGCTATCATAATTAAGATAAAAAGTTCTTGCATTAGACATAACTTTTAAAGAAAGATTTTAAATATTTTAAATGAAGTTTAAAATTTATATGAGCATTATAGAACAATTTAATCGAAAGTGTTCCTCTAATTTCCTTGTGCTACAACTTTTTCGCCGAGGAATCTGTGCCAAGAAATTCTTTATTGCTTAAAAGTTACTATCAATATCACTTTCATTGAGAGGAACATTTAAGTGCTTCTTCTGAAAAAGGTTGCACATCTTTAAATTTAGATATTCTATCTTTTAATTCCTTGAAAATCTCTTCACCTAAAATATCCTTTGCTTCTTTTAAATACTCTTCTCTTAAATTTTCACTTGGTGCTGTCCCAGTGCAATAATACCACCAGTAAAACGAGTCACAATCACCAGAATTGCATCCTTCAATACTCCTGTCACAAGCTCCATCCGTACAACACATTTGACAGCACTTATCCAATTTACTATTTACAAATTCATGCCACACTTTACCTTTTGTGTTTTTATGTAAAGTTTTAAAAAAATCATCTAAATTGGTAAGAAGTAAACTTTTACCATTATACTCAATAACACTATTCCAAATATCAATGGTTTCAACATCTATAACTTTAGATTCAAAAATACACTTCATTATGTCTATGAAATTTTTAAAGCATTTCCAGAACGCTTGAAATTTAGAATCTACGATACTGACGATATATGTATCTACACTTACACTATCTGATATTACCTTAGCACATCTTTTTATCTTATAACTACGCTCAAGATACGCAATAGCAAAATCTATATATACAAAAAGACCATATAGATC
>FWPU01013645.1_pt1 | contig 10125 bp, 8 predicted proteins | sample 2228361 | NCBI WGS metagenome assembly FWPU01 (sample SAMEA103939777, study PRJEB20133) | metagenome | reverse complement strand
TTTTGAAGATTGAAAAGATGTGAATGTAGAAAAATCAACCACTTAGAGAAGTTTTTATGCTAAAATATGCCTGTAACTGTCGAAGACGGGTGCATCAAAGGAATTGATAATAAGGTTTAACAGCACCTGTTTTATCTGGTTATAATCAAAATTGAATGAAGGGATGTTTTCACGTGATTCCTGCTTGAGGAGCGACACGGTCTCCCTCACGAGATCGTTTATATTGGATGTTGCAAGTTCAGGTCTTACATGCTTTGCAAAGTTCAGGAGAGAATTGATCAATTTGTTTATCCTTGAGGCCTCATTAAGGAGAGGCCTCACAAGCCTTATAATCAGACCAGGCCCAAAGATAAGGGCTGATATAAGTGTTATGAGAAGAAGTGCATATACCATGAAATTCCTTCCTATAAAATTAATAAGATGGATATTCTCATAAAAGACGAAGAATCCGTACACAAGTAGTGGAATCACTGCAAGCATACTGAATGCAGTGAGTGCCTTATATAATATGCTCCCTGTCAGTTTTGTAAGGTCCTCACGCCTCATGCTAAAGAATAATGTTATAAAGCCAATGGGTCTTAGCAGATGACAACGGTTTTCCGCATTCTTCTGATTATGATATTATTTAAATATGCCTGCTAATTTGCCTCCTGAATATTTTGAGGCTGAAAAGAGATTTAAAGAGGCTCAGACCCCTCATGAGAAGATTATCGCCCTTGAGGAGTTGATATCAACCGTACCAAAACACAAGGGAACTGATAAGTTGAGGGCTGACTTGAGGAGGAGGCTCTCTAAGTTAAGGGAAGAGGCAACAAAAAAGAAAAGGTCAGGGAGGGGGGGCCTCTATACAGTTGAGAAGCATGGTGCAGCACAGATAGCCCTTGTTGGGTTTGCAAATTCAGGAAAATCATCCATCCTCTCTGCTCTTACCAATGCAAGGCCTGTTATAGCAGATTATCCGATGTCTACAGTTATGCCGATTTCGGGCATGATGCCTTTTGAGGATATCCAGTTTCAGCTTGTTGACCTACCACCAATAGGGAATGAGTCAACTGATGGCTGGGTCTCTTCAATCCTCAGGACGGCAGATGCCCTCATGCTTGTGGTTGACCTCTCAGAAGATCCGGATGTACAGGCTGAACTTCTTATAGAGCAGATCAGAAAATGGAGGATTCCCATTTCAGATAATGAAGAAACCCAAAAAGACGAAAGTTCCCCAAGACAAAAATCAATTATAATTGTTGCCAATAAGATTGACCTACCAGAGGCACAAGGAAATCTTGATATATTAATGGAAAAATACAGTAATTCATATCCACTCTATGCTGTTTCTGCATTGAATAAGACAGGACTGGAGGAGTTAAAAATCGGTATATTCAAATGTTCACGGGTCATAAGGGTATACTCAAAAGAGCCAGGGAAGGAGCCTGATATAAATACCCCCTTTACTCTACCTGCTGGCTCAGATGTCCTTTGCCTTGCTGAGCTTATTCATAAAGACTTTGTCAAAAACTTCAAATACGCATGCATATGGGGTTCTGCGAGGTTTGATGGTCAGAGGGTGCAGAAGGATTATATACTTCATGACAAGGATATAGTGGAATATCATGTATGAAAGGAATCTTTCGTGAATGAGAGGATCATCTATATAACATCACCAAATGTAATGGATAAAAAATCCCTCCTTTTTAATAAAATCCTTTCTCTTTACCCTGACAGTGATTATTCGTCTATTATGTATATCGGCCCTAATGCCTTTATCTTAACAGAAGCAAAGAGACAATTCTTCTCCTTTCTTAAAAAGAGCAATAAAAAATTGGCGTACATACCTTTCAGGTCTTTTACTTTAAAAGATCTTGCTGCAAGTATTGATGAATCTTTTGGTAAAGGCGGAATTATTCCTGAGCACATAAGGATTCTCATGCTATGTGAGATTCTCAAGGAGAGGGATATAGGACATGCAGTAATCTTATCTAAATTACTGCAAAAGGTCAGGCATTACCTACCTGAAAAAACCCTCTCTCAATTTAAGGATGAGGTCAAGCATCTGATATTTGAGGAGAAGGTTCTTCAGAGAGTAGAGAAGGCTGTAAAGACCCTTGAGAAATATGAAGAAGAAATAGTGAGGAGAGGATTTGTTGATACAGAAGAAGTCATGAAGAACTGCCTGACACTAATGAGATCAGAAAGCGAGAGGTTTTCTTCCCTGAAGATTGAGACACTTGTAATTGATGGTTTTTATGACCCTACACCGCTTGAATTACGCCTTATTGAGGAAGTTATAGAGAGGGCGAAAAGGGTATATGCAATTGTTGAAGATGATACCGAACTCTTAAATTTTCTTCAGTCATATAAAAGTAGATTTAAAACGATAACCCTTAAAGGCAGAAGATTGAGAGAAAATCCGGTCTGTTATGCTTACCCTTCAATGGAGGAGGAGGTGGATGGAATTGCAAAGAGGATAAAGGCCATGATCCTTGAAGGTACAAGAGCCGAAGAAATAATAGTCACGTTCCCTTCTATTCAAAAATATCTTTCAATGCTTAAGAGGGTATTCCAAAAACACGGGATACCCTTTAGCATTGCTCAGTATGATTTGTCTAATGAAAAGGCGATTGTAGCAGTAAAAGATATGGTTACAAGCATCGAAGAGGATTATCCAAGAACTGAATTCTTATCTTTTCTCACCTCTTTGTATTTTCCCAAGATCCCGCAGGTTGTCAGGGAATGGGCAGTGGCATATTCTAACAGGGCGGGGATTATCAAGGGAAAGGATACATGGCTTTCACTAAGAGACAGGGTGCTTAATTCTAAGGAAGAAATCTCAGAGAATGAGAAATCACTCCTTAATGAGATTCAAAAAGTCATAAAATCAGTTATAGAAAGCCTTGAGAGGATCAAGCACTCAAGGGATTTGATTTCCTTTGTGGATGAATTAGAGAGCACCTTAATCAGATTTGGTTTTTTTGATTCCTTAATAGAATATGGATTATCAGAGATATTAGAAGCTATTAATAATAGATTCGCTGAATTAAGGCGGTTTGCACTGGTATTCGACTCAGACTTAAGAGGGCTCAACGCATTAGGGTATCTAAGATACCTCCTTACGGGTATAGAAGGCAGAGATGAACAAAAAGGCGGTGTAAATATCCTTCCTTACGAATTTGCAGCAGTGAAAGAGGCAAAGGCAATGTTTTTTGGGGGATTAATCGATGGTGAATTCCCGTCTAAACCCGAGATTGACCCCATACTGCCTGAAAAAGTGAAAAAGGCTCTTGGCATGCCATACCTTGAGTATTACATGGATAGGCAGAGACGCTATTTTCAAAGGCTTCTGAATGTTTCTTTACATGAACCTTACCTTACCTTTCCTTCCCAAGAGGGAGATAAGATTTTTCTCCCCTCACCATTTTTTGAATGGAAAGGGAGCCTTCCTATCCCCCATATAAACATTTCAACAGAGGAAGAAATACTTATCGCGGAAGGCTTAGCCAAACAGCGGAATTTTGCAGAAGCCCTCTGGAATGGTGAGGTTCCGATGAGGAAAGACTTCAAGAGTCTTCTGACAAGGTATTTTGGACAAGATTGCTATATCAGGGTGACAGACATTGATGAATATAGAAAATGTCCCCTGAGATTTTATATTGAAAAAGTCCTGAAACTTGAGATAGAGAGACCACCAAGGTTTGAGGTTGAGGCAATGCTCTGGGGCATACTTGCACACAGGGTAATGGAATATTTATACAAAGATGGAGATGTTGATATAAAGGATATAAATAAAAGGATCCTTGAAGGGCTTGAACAGGCACTTAAAGATCTTCCATTTGGAGGGTTCTGGGCAGGGGTTGCAAGGGAGATATTCATAAGGCTTATTCCTAAGATTGAGGCACGAGAGTTAGATATAAGGATGCAGGGCTTTAGCCCATATACTACAGAGAAAACTATAAAGACAGAGATTAAGGGGCTCAAGTTAAAGGGGAAGATAGACAGGATAGATAAGAAAAAAGTGACAAAGAGGGCAACGGGGCAAGGGGGCAAGGAATTGCTAGAATCCTCGAATCCTCGAACCCTTGAATCCTGTTCTGTAATTCTTCTTGATTACAAGACAAGCTGGATTGACAAAGACAGTCTTCAATTGCCCATCTACGCTGCTATGTGGCAGACAGAGAATAAGGAAGATGTGGAGAGAGTTGGATTTTATTCTCTTAAAGATGGTTCTGTTGAATGGTTTCCTAAAAAGGGCGTAAACATGGATGAGTTTATTGAGAATGCCTTACAAACTACTGAAGAGATTATTGAGAAGATGAGGGAAGGAATATTTGCACCCACTCCCTCTCAGGATACAGAGTGTAGATTCTGTAAACATAGTGCTCTGTGTAAGAAACTAAATTAGAAACCTTATGAATTATTTTGACATTAGCAAAAGTGTGATCATCTCCTCTCCTGCAGGTTCAGGAAAGACCGAGAAGCTCGCAAGGCGGTATATTGCCTTACTAAAAAACGGTGTGGATGTGGAGCGCATTCTTGCAATTACCTTTACAGAGAAGGCTGCTGCTGAGATGAAGCAGAGAATATTGAGGATTCTTAAAGATGAAGAAAAAGATCTATTCAAGAAGATACTCGAGAAGGTTTCATTAATGAGGGTATCAACAATGCACTCTTTTAGCGGCACTTTGCTCAGGAGGTTTTCCTTTGAGGCAGGAGTTTCACCAAATTATCAGGTGCAGGAGGCGATTGATTCCAGCATAACATGGGAGAAAATCCTATATGAAATCCTGATGGAAGAAGGAGCAGAAAATCAGAAGTCAGAAGAAAGGCATAAACTTATTCTTCAGACTATAAGCGAGAAAGGCTTCAGAGGACTTGAAAACCTGAAGGGTATAATAAATTACCTCTATGAGAAAACCCCTTTTTCCTTAGAGGCTGAGGTTTCAAGGTTTACGGTTCAAGGTTCACCATTCACACTTATAGACGAGCTAAGAGAGTGGCCTGGTGCAGAAGAGGTGATAGAGGGTTATAAAGGTCTTTTTGATAATTCCTCTGAACGGCTTATGCAAATAGGAAAACTTTTTTTAACTGACAGCAAAATGCCAAGAAAAAGGGCACCTGCAGGGGTTAAAGATATAGTAGATTTTCAGAGCTGGGCAGGAAAGATGTATCTCTACTGGATGTATAAAGAGATGGAGGAAGGATCAAAAAGGGCTGAAAGGATAATCAATATATTCAGGAGATGCTATGAAAAATATAGGGAGAAAAAAGGGGCAAGTGGTATTCTCGATTTTAGCGACCTCGAATACCTTAGCTATAAACTCCTTACAGAAAACCCTGAATGGGCAAATATCTTATATGCCTTTGATGAAAAGACAGATCACATCCTTGTTGACGAATTTCAGGACACAAATAATTTTCAATGGGCAATAATTGACAAACTTACAGAAGAATGGCGTTCAGGGGTAGGGGCAAAGAGGGAGCAAGGCATAAAGCCAACTATATTCCTTGTTGGTGATGAAAAGCAGTCCATATATTTTTTCAGAGGGGCTAATGTTGAAATCTTTCACAGGGCAAAAGAGAAATTGAAAGATTGGCTTGGGGAGGAATTTTATTATGAAGAGGTCAAAGAGAACTACCGAAGCCTTCCTGCGATAATAGACTTTACCAACCATGTCTTCTCAAGGATAATGACTGCTGAAGATGATAGCCCATCCTGGATGACAAAGTATAGTCCTTTAGTTCCTGTACGTAGTCCATCTATAGATACAGGGCGTGTTGAATTAATTATGCTTGAAGACAATGATGGGGAGTCAATCTCTCAGTCAAAACAGAGAGAGGCTGAGGTTATCGCCAGAAGAATTCAATGCCTTGTTGATAACTTCCAGATATTTGATAGGAAGATTAATCAACAAAGGAAATGCAGATATGCAGATATGGTAATCCTCTTACGAAAAAGGACCCATCTAAAAAAATATGAGGAGGCATTGAGACAGCTCAACATCCCATTCGTTGTTGTTAAAGGCATAGGGTTTTATCAGGAGCCTGAGGTGGCAATGCTCAGGGCGTTTATCTATTTTCTTTCAAATCCAAAGGATGACTATAGCCTTTATGTGCTTCTGAAAAGTCCTTTATTCTCTGTTGATGAAGGCACTATCATTAAGGCAATGAACAGCGAGGGAGATTGCTTTTTTACAAAGTTAAAAAACACCTTGCATAAAAATTCTACTGTGACTTTTCTTGAGGAGTGTCTAAGCGAGCTTTCATATACTCCAATCTCGGAATTGATGGAAAAGTCGCTCGTTAAGACTCGGGCATGGGAGTATTTCTACGAGGAGCAGCGCAGGGCAAATATTAAAAAGTTTATAAAGATAATAGAGGAGATTGAGTCAAATGGCAAATCATTACTTAAGATAAGGGACTTTCTTGAGAGTGCCTCTAACAAAGAAGATGAGCCAAAAGCAAATGTTAATACCGAAGGTATGAACGCAGTAAAGATAATGACTATCCATGCATCAAAGGGGCTTGAGTTTCCCATAGTATTTCTCCCCGGCCTTGAGGAGCAATTCAGACTAAGGACAAATGATGGCCTTATTTATGAAACAAAGGTTAACGGTTCAAGGGTTCAAAGGTTTAAATATATGCCTGAATCAACACTACGAAGGCAGGATGAAGATTTTTGGCTCCATCTATTGAAGGAGAGAGAAGAACAAAAGAGGCTTTTTTATGTGGCTGTTACAAGGGCAGAGAGCGCACTATTTCTCGTTAGCCGTTGGAATGATAGGGATAATGACAGCCTACTCTCATTTCTTAAGCAGGGGCTTGGGCTTGTAAAAAATGATACAGGATACAAGATGCAGGATATACAAATTGAAGGATTGTCAATATTGACAGAAGATAAGGTAAGTACCCTTTACGAACAAATGATAAAACCAACAATACAAAGAGTAACCCATTATATCAAAGAATTCATCCCTGTACCAATAAAAGAGTCTCTGCAATGGAAGGCAGTAACAGAGGTTGTTGATATAAGACGTGAGCATGGTAAAGAGTGGATGATTCTTGGTGATGTAATCCACAGAATCTTTGAGGGCATATCAAAAGGCACTTTCAGGGATGAAGGCATTAGACTAAAAGGAGAAAGGCTTTTATCGCTAAAGGGAGTTTCAGGAGATGAAAGAAAGAAGCTTTTGTTAATAATTGAAAAAGATATAAGCCTCCTTAAACAGAACGGGATATGGCAGGATATTATTTTACCGATCCCAAAACGTCAGGAGTACGCCGAACTCCCATTTATACTTGAAGTTGAAAATGTTATCTATTCAGGAAGGATCGATCGGGTTATAGTTAAGGATGGTATTTACCATATCTATGACTATAAAACCTTTCCTGTAAGAGAGGGAGAGATTGAATATCTACTGAGGGAGTATTCGCCACAGATTGGCATATATAAAAAGGCAATACAGATGATATTTAATACTGAGGACGTAAGATCTCACATAATCTTTACCCATATAGGTAAGGTGATGGAGGTTTATAGTTAGACTGTGAAGAGGCCACTGGGGCAGCATTTTCTTTTTGACGCGAATATCTTGAAAAAGATTGTCAGAAGCAGTCAAATAACTGCTGATGATACGATTGTTGAGATAGGCCCAGGCCTCGGGACATTGACAAGGTTGCTCTCTGAAGAAGCCAGAAAGGTCATCGCCATAGAGGTGGATAAAAGACTGATTGTAAGGCTGAGGGATGCGCTTTCTGAGAGAAAGAATGTTGAGGTAATAAATGCCGATGCATTGAGGTTTCCATATGATACGATTAAAGAGAGATTCAAGGTCGTCTCGAACATACCCTACAATATAACAACCCCTTTGATCTTCAAGTTGCTTGAGTATAAAGAGAAGATAATCAGTATGACCCTCCTGTTACAAAAAGAAATTGCCCAGAGGATGGTAGCCTTACCAAGAAGCAAGGACTATGGCATACTCTCCATATCCATCCAGCTTTACACAAAACCACAAATAATATTTTTTGTATCTAAAAATGTCTTTTCTCCACCACCGAGTGTTGATTCGGCCCTTGTGCATTTCGAGATATCTCCTCTACCCCTTTTTAATCTTAAGGATGAGGAATTTCTTATGGAGATTGTAAAGAAGGCATTTTCACAGCGTCGGAAGACCATAATGAATAGTCTTAAGGAGTTCAAGGATATAAAGATGGCATTACAAAAGGCAGATATAAATCCGATGTCAAGAGCAGAGACCCTCAGTATAAAGGATTTCATAAGGCTTGCAGATGCTATAAAGGTGCAGGAACGTAACCCTTGACTTAAATCATTCGGTTACATAAGATTTGACAGTATGGATACAGAAATCTTTTACTATATAAACAGAGAACTTCAGAATTCCTTCTTTGATATGCTCATGCCCTTTGTAACCGAGCAAGCCTATATACCTTTTCTTCTTATTATAATCCCTGCATTTATTAAAGATGTAAAGAAGGCACTTATTATTACATTCTTATGTATTATTGCTGTTGCTATCGGAGATATGAGTGCTAACCTCCTCAAGCACCTTTTTGAAAGGCCAAGGCCATGCCTTACACTGAAGGATATAAGGCTTCTTGTTGGTTGCGGGGGGTCTTTCTCCATGCCCTCAAACCACGCAGTGAATGCCTTTGTAGTTGCTGCTACATTTTCTCATTTTTTCAGAAAAGCAACCATCCCTATGTTTACTTTCGCTGTGACTGTTGCCTTTTCAAGGGTTTATGTGGGTGTCCATTATCCATCTGATGTGCTTGTAGGTGCTATATGGGGAGGAATAGTATCAGGGTGTGTTATATTTCTTTCTCTTAAACTCAAACCTCATTTCATCTCGAAGTCAAAATAAACCTCACATCTCGCTTCCCATAAGGCTGACATCGTCTATTCGGAAAATGTCCGATAAAATATAACTACCTCATCAAAATCCCCTATGTAAGAGGGGTTAGGGATGTGTGATTAGATTAACAAAGCAGTAGTACGCCCTCCTGTTTCTAAAGATAAAGAAAACAGTAAAAGTGAAGACGCGACCGCATTCGCTTACCCTTTTCTATTATATATTACATTTGATATTCCATTTGCCCTGAAAAATTTGTTATTCTTAAATATCGTGAAGCCCATAAAATATGACCGCCATGCAAGAAGAAGAATGAAAGAGCGTGAGGTTGCAGAGGCTGAGGCGGAGATAACAATTAAAGAACCTGAATATGTAGAATCAAACATAAAGGGGCGACAAAATGCTTACAAATTTATAGGCGATAGATTTTTGAGAGTCACATTTAAAGAAGAAGATGACCATATTCTGGTTATTACTGTTACAGTAAGAAAAAAACCATTTAGGGGGTGAGTTTATGAAAATAGAATACAGTAAAGATGTTGATGCCTTGTATATCAAACTTAGAGAAGCGAAGATTACAGATTCAATGGATATAGAGGAAGGGGTAACGGTGGACCTTGACGAAAAAGGGCATATCGTTGGAATTGAAATCCTTGATGTGAGTGAAAAACTTGAACTCTCAGAACTCGTCAATATCTCTATTGAAAATCTTCCCCTTGAAAAAGTAGCCTCCTCCGGATAAACTTTACTATCCTCCAAATTATCCTCTCGAGTAGATATTCTTTTGTCTACTGCCCTGAACAAGGAGGGTAAGAGATTTAATGCGATTGCATTAAATGTCCGTTACTCCTCAATTCCCATCAGCCATCAGGCTAACGAGTCTGTAGAAAAACCACGATTTTTGAGAAACTTTTGCCAAAAAATCCTTGATTTTCAATAGTCCATTTTTTGAAAAAAGCCTTCCCCTACAGCTTTTCGTCCATTTTCCCGACCCTTTATGCCCTTATCAATCCCGCCTTCAACCTTTTCAAAAAAATCAGCCATAATACCTCCTTCTCACTTCAAAGCATGTCCGCACTCACTGCAAAATATTGCATCGGTTTCAACCTTAGCTCCGCACTGACTACAGAACTTATTGCTTGCACCTCGGCTTTTAATCTGAGGCAAAGATAGTGTCGAGTTTCAGCGAAAATCCCCAGTTAGTTGCAAAACAATTCCCCAATTAGTTTCAAAATAATTCCCCAGTCAGTTGCAAAAGAATTCC
>FWPU01011566.1_pt1 | contig 10125 bp, 9 predicted proteins | sample 2228361 | NCBI WGS metagenome assembly FWPU01 (sample SAMEA103939777, study PRJEB20133) | metagenome | reverse complement strand
TGGGTGGGCATGCTGTTGGGGGTGGCGGTGGGCACGCTCCTGGGACTGTTCAACGGTCTGGTCATCACCAAAGGACGGATCCCCGACTTCATCGCCACCTTGGGGATGATGACCACAGCGCGCGGTGTCGGCCTGCTGGTGACGCAGGGGCTGCCCGTCCCCTCCCACCTCACCGCCATCCAGCTGCGCGCTTACCTGCCGCGAGAACTGATCTGGCTGGGCAGCGGCACCGTCGCCGGCATCCCGGTTCCGGCGCTCATGGCTCTGGCCACGGTCGTGCTGGGGTGGTTCATCCTGCAGCATACCCGCCTGGGCCGGGCCGCCCTGGCAGTGGGCGGGAATCGGGAGGCGGCCCGCGTCTCCGGGATCAACGTCGACCGGACGAAGATCGCCGTCTACGGGTTCTCCGGCTTCATGGCTGGAGTCGGGGGGCTCGTCCTCACCGGCCGCCTGAACTCCGCCAATGCCCTCATGGGCGAGGGCATGGAACTGCAGTCCATCGGCGCCGTGGTCCTGGGCGGCACGAACCTCTTCGGCGGGGAGGGGACCGTGGTGGGCACGGTGATCGGAGCGCTGATCATGGGGGTTCTGGGCAACGGCCTCAACCTGCTGAACGTCTCGGCCTTCTGGCAGCGGGTGATCATGGGGCTGGTCATCATCATGGTGGTCGTCTTCGATCAGTGGCGACGCCGCCGGTTCGGGGCGTGACCATGGTCCGGCAGCAGGATCGTCCCACGCAGGCAGTGCCCGCCGCCCCGCTGCTGGTGCGCAGCGCGGGAACGCCGCCTCTGTATGCCCAGATCCGCGACGCCCTGCGCGCCCGGATTCAGGCTGGGGAGTACGGTCCTCGCGGGATGATCCCGGCGGAAGCGGAGCTGGCCCGCGAATTCAAGGTCAGCCGGCAGACGGTGCGCCAGGCGTTGAGCGCCCTGGTGGCCGAGGGCCACCTGGTGCGTAGCCGCGGCAAGGGGACCTTCGTCCTGCAGCATCGCATTGAGGAACCCCTGCCCAAGCTGCTCAGCTTCACCCAGGAGATGCGCAGCCGGGGATTGACGCCATCGGTGCGGCAGGTGAAGACGGCGTGGGTCATGCCCAACCTGGCCGTGCGCGAGGCCCTGCAGGTGCCACCAGGGGAGCGGGTCCTGCGCATCGAGCGGGTGCGGTGCGCCGATGGCAGCCCGCTGGCCGTGACGGAGTCGTACCTTCCGCGGTGGGTGGGGTTGACGGGACGCGAGGACTTCTCCGGGTCCCTCTACGAGCTCCTGCAGTACCACGTGGGGCTCAAGTTTGCCAAAGCCTTCCAGTACATCGAGGCGGCACGGGCATCGGCCGCCATGGCCCGTGCGCTGGGGATAGCGCGGGGCAGCCCGCTGCTGGTGCTGCGCCGCACCCTTTACGCGGACGACGGTCGGCCGATGGAGTACGTGGAAGGCTTCTATCGCGCCGACCGTTACCGGTACTCGATCTGGCTGGAGCCGTAGGTGAGGAGAGGACCGAGGGAGAGGATGGGGCGCAGGGGGTGGAAGCTGTGCGCTACGCCATCAGCAACTGGATCTACGGCGAGGAGCCGATTGAGGTCACCCTGCAGCGGCTGCGGCGGTTTGGCTACGACGGGGTGGAGCTGACCGGAGAACCCGAGCGCTACGATCCCCGGCGGGTGAGGCGGCAGGCTGGGGAGCTCGGCCTGGCCATCACCTCCGTCGCCGGGATGTACCCGTGGCCGACAGACAGCCGGGATCTGGCCAACCCGGACCCGGGAGTGCGGCAGCGCGCGGTGCAGTACCTCTGCCGCTGCATCGACTTCGCCGTCGAGCTGGGCGCGCCGCTGGTGATCGTGGTGCCCTCGGCCGTCTCCAAGGTGGCGCCTGTGGGCTTCGCCAACGACCCGGAGGCCTGGCCGGCCGCGGTGCAGAGCGAGTGGCGGCATGCGGTGGACTCCGTGCGCGAAGCCGGCACCTACGGCGCACGGCAGGGTGTCCTCCTGGCGGTGGAGCCCATCAACCGGTACGAGACCTTCCTGGTGACCACGGCCGCCGATGCCCTGCGCTTCGTCCGGGACGTGGGGCTGGAGTCGGTGAAGGTGCACCTGGACACCTTCCACATGAACATCGAGGAGGCCGACCCGGCACAGGCCATACGCCAGGTCGGCTCGCTGCTGGTGAACCTCCACGTGGCGGACAGCAACCGCCAGGCGGTGGGGCAGGGACACACCGACTTCCGCGCCATCCTCCAGGCCCTCAAGGACACCGGCTATCAGGGAGCACTGGTCCTGGAGCCACTGCCGCCGCTGCCCAACCCGTATGTGGCGACGCGCCTGCGGGGGCAGGCGCAGGTGCACGACCGGTATGCGGAGATCTCCATCCGCCGGCTGAAAGACCTGGAGGAGTCGCTGCTCTAACGGCATGGCCCGATGGCTGCAGACGGCGTGGCGCTGATCACAGGGGCATCCCGCGGCATCGGAGCCGCCACCGCCAGGCTGCTGGCCCGGCGGGGGTTTGCCGTGGCCGTGAACTACCTGCACAGCGCCACGCAGGCGGCGGAGGTGGCGGCGGCCATCGAGCGGGCCGGCGGAGCGGCGCTGGCCATCCGCGCCGACGTCAGCATACCCGCGGAGGTGGAGCGGCTGGTGGAGGCGGTCGTGGCGCGCTGGGGACGCCTGGACGTCCTGGTGAACAACGCGGGACACTTCGACCCGCTCCCCCTGGAGGGTATGCCGGTGGAGCGTTGGGAGCGCATGCTGGCGGTGCACCTGACCGGATGCTTTCTCTGCGTCCGCGCCGCCCTGCCGTGGCTGGTCCGTAGTGCCCATCCCGCCATCGTCAATGTGGCCTCCACGGCGGCGCTGACCGGGGGGACGTCCGGCGTCCACTACGCCGCGGCCAAAGGAGGCATCCTGGCTTTGACCAGGGCGCTGGCGCGCGAGTTGGCGCCCCGGGTGCGGGTGAACGCCGTCGTCCCGGGCAAGGTGCAGACAGAGATGATACCCCCTGGGGAGGAGGCCCGGGCGCGCCTCCGCGCCGCGGTGCCGCTGGGGCGGCTGGGGACGGCGGAAGAGGTGGCTGAGGCCATCGCCTTCCTGGCCTCACCCCAGGCTTCCTTCATCACCGGCGCATGCCTCGGCGTCAGCGGAGGGTACGGGCTTATTGCGGCAGACTGAGAGCAGGTGGGACGGCGGGATGGAGCCGGTGCGCGTATGTCTGGTGGGGGCCGGTCGGGCCGGGATGGTGCACGGGCTGAATTTCGCCCGAGAGATCCCGGGAGCACGCCTGGAGGCCATCGTCGACCCCGACCCGACCGCCCGGGCGGGAGCGGCGCGGGAACTGGGGGTGGAGCGCACCTTCTTCTCCCTGGAGGAAGCGCTGGCGGCCGTGGACTGTGACGCGGTGTGCATCGCCACGCCCACCTTCACGCACTGCGACCTCACCGTGGCCGCCGCCGCCGCCGGGAAGCACGTCCTCTGCGAGAAGCCCATGGCTCTGGACATCCCTCAGGCGCTGGAGATGCTGGCTGCTGTGCGTCGCGCTGGCATCCTCTTTCAGATGGGATTCATGCGCCGCTTCGACGAGGAGTTCGTGGAAGCCAAGGCGTTGATCGACGCGGGGGCGATAGGCCAGGTGACGTACATCCGCTCCCTCACCCGGGGCCCTGGGCTCCCGCCGCCTTGGGCATGGAGCACGGCGCAGAGCAACGGGATGCTGGCGGAGGTGAACAGCCACGACTTTGACGTGCTGCGGTGGCTCACCGGGGGCGAGTTCGCTCGGGTTTTTGCCCAGGTGCGCCTGCGCAAAGCGCTGCACGTCTCGGCCACCCACCCGGATTTCTACGACGTCGCCGCCGTCCTCTGCGAGATGACCGACGGGGCACTGGGGGTGGTGGAAGGGGCCTGTCCGGTGGACTACGGGTACGACGCCCGGGCGGAGGTCCTGGGCACAGAGGGTCTGCTCACCATCGGTGCGGTGGCCCAGGGGACGGTGGTGCAAACCCTGCGGGACGGGCGGGTGCTGCAGCACACTTTTCGCAGCTGGCGTGACCGCCACCGCTCCGCCTACCTGCGGGAGGACCAGGAGTTCGTGGAGAGCATTCGCTCCGGCACGCCGCCCCGGGTCGGCGTTCTGGACGGGCTGCGGGCGTTGGAGGTGGTGCTGGCCGCCACCCGCTCGGCCCGTTCCGGGCAACCGGAGATCGTGCAGCGGCATGAGGTGCCGCACGGGGAGGATCCAGTAGCGTGAACATGCGGGCCGTCGTCTATGAGAACCCGGGGCGGATCGCCCTGGAGGCGGTCCCCATGCCAGCGCTTCAGTGCGGGGACCTGCTGCTTAGCGTACGCGCGGCGTCCATCTGCGCCACCGACCTGAAGATCGTGGCGCACGGCCACTTCAAGATTCCGCCGGGGACGCGGCGCGTGCTGGGCCACGAGCTCGTGGGCGATGTGGTCGTGGCCAGCCCGGAGGCGTCCGATCTCCCGCCGGGGACGCGGGTGGGTGTGGCCCCCAACATCGGCTGCGGCCGGTGCGAGACGTGCGTGGCGGGAGAGGATCACTTATGCCCGCACTACGAGGCCATCGGGATCACCCTGGACGGCGGCTTCGCCGAGTACGTGCGTATTCCCGCCGCAGCGGTGCGGCGGGGGCACGTGGTGCCGATCCCCTCAACCATCGGCGACGGGGAGGCGGCGCTGATCGAGCCCCTCTCCTGCGTCCTCAACGCCCACGAGGCGGCAGGGACCTGGATGGGCGATCGCGTCCTGGTCTTCGGGGCGGGTCCGATGGGGCTGATGCACCTCCTCCTCAGCCGCACCCTGGGGGCTTCCTTGGTCGTGGCAGTCGAGCCCGACCCCGTCCGGCGGAAGCAGGCGCTGCAGTTCGGCGCGGACGGGGCGGTGGCCCCCGCCGAGGTCGGGGAGGCCACGGAGCGGTTCACCGCGGGCCGGGGGTTCGATGTGGTGATCGTCGCCGTTCCCGCCCGGGAAGCACTGGAACAGGCCCCGCACGTGGCAGCCAGAAGAGGCCGGATCAACATCTTTGCCGGCCTGCCCGGCAACGCGGACCTGCCGATCATCGACACCAATGCCGTGCACTACCACCAGTTGCTGTTGACCGGAACCACAGGATCCAGCGTGAGGCAGTACCGCCGCGCCGTAGACCTGGTGGCATCCGGCCGCGTGCGGTTGGAGGGGCTGGTCTCCCTGCAGACGCCGCTGGAAGGAATGGAGGAGGCCATGGCCCGGGCCCGCCAGCGGGAGGGGTTGAAGGTGGTGGTCTTGCCCCACGGCCGCTCCGCTGGATGACGGCGCGTGGACTGGGATAGCGAACCCCCTACGGTTCAACGGCTGCAGGGATTGGCTGGCCGGTCCGAACGGAGGTGAGCGCCTTTGGAGGAGGTCCAGCTTCTGATCGATGGGCGGTGGAGCGGGGGCAGCGGGGGGCGCGTCGAGGTGATCAACCCCGCCACCGAAGAGGCCGTGGCGCAAGCGCCCACCGCCTCGCCCGAAGAGGTGGAGCAGGCCGTCCAGGCGGCCCACCGCGCCTTTGCTTCCTGGTCGCGCACGCCGCCTGCGCAGCGGGGGCAACTGCTGCGGCGGGGGGCGACTCTGGCGCGGGAGCGTCTGGAGGACCTGGCCCGCTGGCTGACGCTGGAGCAGGGCAAGCCGCTGCGGGAGGCCCGCGGGGAGATCCAGGCGGGCATCGACGCCCTGGAGTACTACAGCGAGCAGGCTCGCCGCATATACGGCGAAGTGATCCCCACCGACCACCCCGGCCGGCGCAGCCTGGTCATCCACCAGCCCGTGGGCCCGGTGGCGGCCATCGGCCCGTGGAACTACCCCGTCCTACTCGTCGCCTGGAAGGTCGCTCCCGCGTTGGCGGCAGGCTGCACGGTGGTGGTGAAGCCGCCCACGGTGACCCCCGTGGCCATCACCCGTTTCCTTGCTTGCCTGGTCGATGCCGGAGTGCCGGGAGGGGTGCTGAACATCCTCATCGGACCGGGTGCCACGGTGGGCCGGCAGCTGGTGGGGCACCCGCTCATCCGCAAGATCGCCTTCACCGGTCAGACGGAGACCGGGAAGGAGATCATGCGCCTCGCCGCCGACGGTGTGAAGCGCATCTCCCTGGAGCTGGGCGGGCACTGCCCCCTGCTGGTCTTTCCGGACGCCCCAGTGGAGGAGGCCGCCAGGGCGGGAGTCTACCGGGCGTTCCGCAACATGGGCCAGATCTGCAACGCCATCAACCGGGTGTACGTGCACCGGGACATCTACCGGCAGTTCCTGGAGGCATTCGTCGAGGAGACCAGGCGCCTGCGCATCGGGCCGGGGTTGGAGGATCTTGACCTGGGACCGATGACCACCCGGGACGGTGTGGAGAAGGTCTGCGCCCACGTGGAGGACGCACGCCGACGCGGCGCGACGGTGGCCTGGGGCGGCGCCCGACCGACCGGCCCCCAGTTCGCGCGGGGGTTCTTCTACCAGCCCACGGTGCTGGTCAACGTGGATCACTCGATGCGGGTGATGCGGGAGGAGACCTTCGGGCCGGTGGCGCCTGTCATGCCCTTCGCCAGCGCCGAGGAGGCGGTGCGGCTGGCCAACGACACCCCCTATGGCCTCGTCGCCTACGCCTTCACTTCCAGCCTGAAGACCGCCTTCGAGGTGGCCGAGCAGCTGGAGGCCGGCACCGTGGGGATCAACAACGTTGCCGGCGGGGAGGTCCCGTTTCCTTACGGCGGGTGGAAGGAGAGCGGGCTGGGCCTGGAGCTCTCGCACCAGGGGCTGGAGGAATACCTCCTCACCAAGCACATCCGCCTGGAGCTACGCTAGTGGAACCGCTGCTGCACCGGCTGCACCTCGATCCGCAGGTTCTGCTGGACGCGCCGGCCGCCCGCCGCCCCCGCCGCGCCAGCGACCTGCGCGGCTTCGTGGCCGACCCCGCCGCCCTGGAGGAGCTCATCAGGGACGGCGACCCGGTGATCTACGAGACGCTGGAGCCTGCGGTGCCCCCCGAGCCCGGGCACCTCATGTACGGGATTACCGTGCTGTATCCGGGGCGTGTTGGCCGCGAGTACTTCCTGACCAGGGGGCACTACCACGTGCAGCGCGAGACGGCCGAGGTCTACATGGGGATGCGCGGCCGCGGCTACCTGGTCGTGCAGCGTGGGCCGGGAGAGGCCCGTGCACTCCCGGTGCAGGCCGGCAGCATTCTATACGTCGCGCCGGGCTGGGCGCACCGGGCCGTGAACACGGGCGACGAGCCGCTGGTGCTGTTCTATGTCTTCCCGGCAGATGCCGGCCACGACTACGCCGCCATCGCCACGAGCGGCTTCACCCTTCTCGTCGTGGAGGTAGAGGGCCGGCCGGCGGTGGTGGAGCGTCGGGCTGCGGGGGTGTAAGAGCATGCCTGAGACGTGTCTGTGCGGGGTGGATGTGGGGACTACGGGCACCAAGGCCGTCATCATTCGCGAGGACGGAGCCGTCCTCGCCGAGGCCTTCGAGCCGTCCCACCTGCGGCAACCCGAGCCCGGCCGGGTGGAGCAGGACCTGGAGGAGATGCTGGGCGAGACCGTCGAGGCTGTGGCCCGCTGTGTGCAGCAGTCGGGCGTCCCGCCACAGCACATCGCCGCCATCTCCTTCGACGGGCAGATGGCCGGGATCTGTCTCATCGACGAGGAGTGGCATCCGCTGGCCCCCTACGACTCCTGGCTCGATACCCGCTGCGCGCCCTATGCCGCCCGGATGCGTGCAGCCAGCGAACGCATCGTGGCGCTCACCGGAGGGCCGCCCAGCTACACCCACGGCCCGAAGATCCTGTGGTGGAAGCACGAACGCCCCGAGATCTTCTCCCGCGCAGCCAAGGTCATCATGCCTGCCGCCTACGTGGCCGGCGCGTTGGCCGGGCTGCGCGCAGACCAGGCCTATATCGATCCCACGTACCTGCACTTCTCCTGTCTGAGCGACACGCGGGCCGGCCGGTACACCGAGGAGCTGACCGCCCACTTTCAGGTCCCTGTGGAGAAGCTGCCCCGGGTCGTGGAGCCGTGGGAGGTGGTGGGACGGCTGACCGGGGAAGCCGCGGGCCGGCTGGGCCTGCTGGCCGGCACGCCCATCGTGGCCGGAGCGGGGGACCAGGCTGCGGCCATGCTGGGGGCGGGGATCCTGCGGCCGGGGATGGTCTACGACGCCGCAGGCACGGCGTCGGTCTTCGCGCCCTGCGTGGCCCGCTTCTCCCCCGACACCTCCCACCACACCCTGCTCACCGCTCGACTCATTCCGGCCGGCCTGTGGTACGTGATCGGCTACATCAACGGCGGAGGACTGAACCTGCGCTGGTTCCGGGATCTGCTGCGGGCCGCGGGACCGGCGGAGGATTGGGACTACCCGGCGCTGGACGCACAGGCCGCCGCCCTCAGCCCCGGCGCAGACAGGCTGGTCTTCGTCCCGCACCTGGGCGGTCGGGTCTGCCCAAACCAGCCCGACCTGCGGGGTGCCTGGCTGGGTCTCACCTGGGCGCACGGGTTGGCCCACCTCTACCGGGCGCTGCTGGAGAGCGTGGCCTACGAGTATGCCATCTACCTGGCTCTGGCGCGGGAGCTGGTGCCGGAGACGGTGTTCGCGGAGGTGCGCGTTGTGGGCGGCGGTGCCAGGAGCGCCCTGTGGAACCAGGTGAAGGCCGACGTGCTGGGCCTGACCTACATCCGGTTGAACCGAACGGAGGCGGCGGCGCTGGGATCGGCCATCCTCGCCGGGTATGCCGTGGGCGTCTTCAAGGACTGGGCTGAGGCAGTAGGGCGGTTCACCTGGCCGGTGGAGCGCTTCCTACCGGATCCCGAGCGCACGGCCCGTTACGCCCCCTGGGTTTCCCTCTACCGCCAGATCGTGGAGGACGGCGCGCTGTGGCGCCGCCTTTCCGACCTGCCGGAGGGCAGCTAGCCGACAGAGGGTCGCACCTCCGGGTTCACCACGTTGGGCGCGGGCCGCCCCTGAAGGACGGCCAACAGGTTGTCCACCGCCGCCAGTGCTCCCCGCGCTGCCGCCTCCCGGGTGTGCGCCCCGATGTGCGGCGTGAGGAGCAGACGGGGGGCCGCAAGAAGCGGAGAGCCGGCCGGGGGTTCCCGCTCGAAGACGTCGCAGGCCGCCCCGGCGATCCACCCCTCGTGCAGCGCCCGTGCCAGCGCCCCCTCGTCGACAATGCCTCCGCGCGCGGTGTTGATCAGGTAGGCGGTGGGTTTCATGCGGCGGAGCTCCGCCTCCCCCACCAGGCGGGTCGTCTCCGCCGTCAGCGGGACGTGCACGCTGACGAAGTCGGCTTCCGCCAGCACCCTCTCCAGGGATGTCAGCGTGACACCCAGCGAACGGGCCGCCTCCACGCCGACCGCGGGGTCGCAGGCAAGTACGCGCATCTCAAATCCGGCCGCCCGCCTGGCCACTGCACGGCCCACCTGCCCCAGGCCGATCAGCCCCAGCGTCCCGCGGTGCAGCTCGCGCCCCAGGATCCTGGTCCAACGCCCCTCGCGTACCGCCCGGTCCAGCTCCACGAGGTGGCGGGCGGCGGCGATCATCAGGCCGAAGACGAGGTCGGCCACCGCCTCCGCGTTGGCTCCCGGAGCGTTGGTGACGACTATTCCCAGCCGGGTGGCGGTGGCCAGGTCGATCCCGTCCACCCCAGACCCGTTGCGCGCGATGACCTTGAGCCGCGGGTGGCCGCGGGCCAGCGAGCGGGGGCCGATCCGGTCCACGCCCGCGATGATGCCGTCGACGTCGCCGAGGAGCTCGGCCAGCACCTCGTCATCCAGGGGGCCCGCCACCGGGGGGTGGATCACCTCCACCCCCGCTTGCGCCAGGCGTGCGAGCGGTTCCTCGCCGCCTTCGGCAAACGACCGCGCCGTCACCAGCACCCGCCACCGTGCGGCCACCGAAGACCCCCGTGCGGCCCATGGCCGGAAGGCATCTGCGGCCACGGGTCGTCCGTCCGGTCTTCAGTGTATCCCGCCGGCGTTGCCCCTACCATCGGGCGGGGATGGACGTGATGGGGCCGTGAGGCGGATCCTCCGGCGGGGAGCGCCGCGTCGTTGACGGCGGTCCGGGCCTGCGGTACAGTAGGCAGGCAGCCGGCATCCCCAGGGAGCCGGACTGGACGAACG
>FWPU01009147.1_pt1 | contig 10126 bp, 9 predicted proteins | sample 2228361 | NCBI WGS metagenome assembly FWPU01 (sample SAMEA103939777, study PRJEB20133) | metagenome | reverse complement strand
AGAATTATAATTTTTTTCATAATATTCTAAATTAAATTCATTTAATAAAATTTTTATATATTCTCTATCTTTAATACCGGGGTGGGGAATAATTAAATTTTTATCAAATATTTTGTAGTTTTCGAAATATAGTATGTCAATATCAATTTCTCTTGGTCCATATCTAAACCTTTCTTTTCTTCCTATTTGTTTTTCCAGAGCTTTAATATATAAAAGTAATTCATAGGGATTGAGAAATGTTTTTATTTCTAAAATCTGATTTAAGAAAAAATTTTGATTTGTGTAAATTACTGGAGGATTATCAAGAATTTGTGATTTTTTAATTATTACACATTTTTGATCCTTTTGAATTTTTTCAATAGTTTTTTTCAAATATTCTTCGCGAGGCTCTATGTTTGATCCCAGTGTAATTAAAGATTTATATTTAAATAGATTTTGCATTTTTTAGTCTATAAGCCTCTGCTTCTAATCGAATTTCTAAACACATCTCTTTAAGTCGACTAAAAACTCTTCCACTGGAAATTTCTTTCCATGAATCCATTGGTTCATTTGAGGTAAGAATAGTTAATAAATTTTTTTCATATCGGGAATCAATTAAATCATACAAAACATTATTTACCCATGGAGTTTCTTTCTGAACACCAAAGTCATCAATTACGAGAACAGGAATACTGGCTAGTTCTTCTTCAATTTTTCTTCCTTCTCCAAAGTAATCAGATTGAGGGTTGAATGTGTCTCGAATTTTACCAAGAATATCTCTCGAAATTTTAGCATACATTACAGGTATTTGGTATAATCTAATGAGTTCATTCAAGATTATACAGGAAAGGAAAGTTTTTCCGGTACCTGTTCCGCCATGGAGATATAATCCGAGAGATCTACCAGAGGGATATTCTTTAATGATTGCATAAACATGGTCAATAACGTATAAAAAATTTTCGCTGTTATTGATATTTAAATCAATATCTGTTAGTAATTTATTTTTATATCTTTCAGGAATAACGGCTTTTTTTTGTAAATAGTGAATTTTTTGTAAAGCTATTCTTGCCCCACGTGAAGGACAATCTTTCATGCAATTTTCAACGGGATCATAGTATTCGTAAGGAGGTATTCTATCACATAGGGTTATGTTTTCCACACATTCACACAGACGATATTCACCTGAAGATTTGGGGTTTAATAATCGATCAAGGATAATTCCCATACCTCTACAGATTTTACAATTGAGATCGCCATAATGTTTAGCTTGTTTTTCTAAATCGATCTGTATATCTTCTAAAAAATGCTTCATTTTACTTTTTACTTTAATAAAATTCAAATTATTTTAAGGAAGGCAATAATTTTTTCACTTTACATTTATTTTTATTTTTTTAAATCCGATATAGAAAAAAAGATTAAATTGGGAAAATAAGAGGTGCATTATATGAAAAGGTTTATATTTTTTTTAGGATTGATTTTATGGTCGATAGTTTCAGTATATTCACAACAACCACAAAATCAACCTCAGCCAACTACGGTTATTAATCCAGCAAATCCTACACCTTATGAGCCAACTCCTGGTGAATTAGTTACCGAAGAAATTGATGAAAGTCAGCTTACTGAAGAACAAAAAATTGTTCGTGCAAGGAATTTGCGCTCCGAAGAATTATGGAAAAATGCTGATTATAGAGATTATGATCCTTCTTTTACTGAGTTACATCGATTATCTAAAGCATTTGCGAATAATAAATATAGATTGGCATTATCTTCTTATCAGGCAGGTGTAAATGCAATTATAAAAATGAGAGATGAAGTAGAATTGTTCAGAAAACAAAGTGCGGAAACAAGAAGGTATAATGAAAAGTGGTACTGGCAAGTTGTGGATAGAAAATCTCAGGAAGAAAGAATCATTAATCGTATGAAAAAACAGGCAAAACAGGATGCAGTAACATATTTTACAAGGGCTATTAATTATCTTGATGAAATAGTTAATCCTGATTTGCGTGAAAAAGAGCCTTTTAAAAGATTACTATCTGCTGTATATAGAAATTGGGTGATGTATCAGTATGATTTAGGAAATATACCTCAGACGATACCTATTCTTGAACATTATATTCAAATTGATGAAAATGAAAAAGAATATCCTGCTCATAAATATTTATCTCAAGCTTATTCATTTCAGGAAAATATAATCAAAAAATATGGATTAGGAACGGAAGATCAAATGTTACGATTCAAATATAAGAAAAATGTTCATTTATTGCGTGCTACTGAGCTAAAATACGGAAAAGAATCTGCTGAGTACAAGCATGTGGTAACTCTTGTTAATAGAGATGAAATCATTTCTGTAATGCCTTAGGTGATTTGATGCTCCCTTAATGGGGGAGGATCAAATTTCTTTTAAAATGATGAATAATAATTATTAAATTTGTGAAAATCTTCTTCGTTGAATATCTGATAAGATTTTAGCTTTATACTAAGTTCTTTGGAATTGTTATAAATCTGGGGAATAAAAATTTTCTTTTCCAATAGTTTATTTATAGTAATTGCCAATGTATTCTCTATAATTTCAAACATTTCTTCCTGATCTGGTTTTTCATAGGCCCTATGGATGAATATACTGAATACGGGGTTATTGAATTCATGAATTTTTTGGTTTTCAATGGTTAATTTCTTAATTAGTATTGCATTATCCCTTGATATTATATTTTTTTCTTTAAATTTTAAGTTATATAAATATTCATCAATTTTATCTTCATCGATAAACTGAATTAACAAAAGCTGAAAAAGTATAAAAATAAGAAAATCACTTTCTGTATTATCTCCTATAAAAATTAGTTTTGCATTTGGTGGAATTGTTTTATAAATTTTTAATAATGTTATAAGTTTATAAGCTGTTTGATCTACATAACTTTGAAGCATTGTATTGATAAATTTGATAGAGCGATCCATCATTTCAGATATATTTTGATTTATATATTCTTGAAAATTAAAGAATATTTGGATCATTTTTGAAGTTATATTATTAACTGGATTCGTCATTTTTTTTAAATATAATCCATCTATAGAAATTTTATATTTTTTAAAAACTCCTTCAAGGGTTCTCCTAAAAAACTCGGGTGAAGCTGATATGAAAATTAGAGGAATTTGTTTTTCATTTAAGATTCTATAAATTTCTTCCATACCTTTAATGGATTTTTTATTTTCAATTCTTTCTAAGAGTGTTTCTATAAGGCCTTCTCTATTTTCTATTTTTGTGTCTAGAAAAGTTTTATCAATATCAGAAATTACAATATAACCATTATAATTTTGAGGTATAATTTTAAGTCTTCCGAACCCAATTATTTGATTTTCATCAATAAATTGATTGGTACTCGTGGCTAAAAAAGCCAGATCAAAAAAGCTCTGTCGAAGGGAATTAGTTCCTTTTATTCTTGTTCGTATTAGAAATTGTCCGGGAGGTAATTCATTATGAAATGTTTTTAAAATTAGTTCAAAATTCCCTGTATTATTGGCAATTATATCAGAAATGTTGAGTAGAGAATCTATTTCAGATAATTCAAGAAAATTACTCAACTTTTTTGGCTGAATAATTTCAATTTGCAATCTAGGATTTCTTACTGTTGATATACTTGTATCCTGAATAGCACGAAATCGATTGATAAGTGAATTAGGAAGCATACAGAAAATATCCCAATCTTCGTTCAGATAATTTTCCAGTATAGGAACATCAATAATCTGTCCCTGAATATTTAGTAAATCATAAATTCCGAGGGACCCTGGATAAAGTGCAATTCTTTTTCTTCCTAAAATGGGAACATTGATACTATCATTAATGTTTTCTTTATTTTTATTCTCTTCCATAATTATTCCATAAAAGATTTAATAAAAAATTTGTCTATAGTTATGTGAAATATCATATAGAATTGATAAATTATTCAAGCATTTTTTAATGGATATAATGAAATCTAATCATCTGTGTTTACCCATTTTTATTTATTCATCGTATTATAATATTCCCCTGGATGGGCATATTTTCCCGGCAATAAAGTTTTCTTTAATTTATGAGAAAATTAAATCTGATCCTTTTTTTGAAAATCATAAATTTATTGAACCTGTGTCTGCTTCCATACATCAAGCATTATTGGTTCATGAAAAAGAGTATATTGAAGATTTAATTCATTTAAGATATACGAAAAGAGTTTATCGCAGTGAATTACCACTCACGAAAGATATAATTGACGCATTTTTTCTTGCTACCGGGGGAACTATTTTAGCAGGAGAAATGGCTCTTGAATATGGTAAATCTATGAATTTATCGGGCGGTTTTCATCATAGCTTTTCTGATCATGCAGAGGGTTTTTGTTACTTAAATGATGTGGCTATTGCTATTCGATTTTTACAGAAAGAAAGAAAAATCAAACGAGCTCTTGTAATTGATCTTGATGTACATCAAGGAAATGGAACTGCAAAAATTTTTCAAAATCAAAAAGATGTATTTACTTTTTCTATGCATGAAGAAAAGAATTATCCGATAAAAGAAAAGAGTACTCTAGATGTTGGTTTAGAGACCGGTATTCAAGATGAAGTATATCTGGATTTATTGCAAAAAAGTTTGTCTATGATAAAAAAAAAGTTTAGTCCCGATATTATTTTTTATGTTGCTGGTGTAGATCCTTATGAACTTGATCGATTGGGAGGGTTATCTCTTACCAAAGAAGGTTTGAAAAAACGAGATATATTTGTTCGTGATTTTATGCCGTATGTTCCAATTGTGGTTGTTCTATCAGGTGGGTATGCAATGAATACAAATGATACTGTAAATTTACATGTTCAAACTGCAAAGGTTTTTGCAAATTTTTATTAAAAAATTTATTTTTTTTAAATAGAATTGTAAATTTTTGGTAGAAAATAAAATTAATGTTAAAACAAAATATGGCTTTGTTTGGTAAACTTGAAGATTTTTTTAAAGATAAAAGAAATAAGAACAACAAAAGTGATAAGGATTTAACTTTGCCTGAATTAGATGAAAGAGAAATTTTAGATGATTTAAATCTTAAGCCCCTCGTACAGGGAAAAGTTAACGATAGGGTTTATATTTTTGGTAAATTTTCTGAAAAAGAAATCTTTGAATTGATGGATTGGTCAGGTATTTTTGAAAAGATTAAGTTAAAGGGATATAAGAATCCAGAATTGGAATTACAGTATTTATCAGATATAGATCAAAGAATATTCATAAAGCATGAAAGTGAGGTTTTAATTCATCTGCGATTAAAAGTATCATATTTTCGCTTTCGTTTTACATCTGGAGTTCCTACAAAAAAATTATTATATATTGATTGGCTAATGACAAGAGATCCTTTAAGAAAAAATCAATTTAAAAAATCATTATTTCCAGGGCAAGATGCACCTGGTCTTGGAATTTTTTATGAAATTTCCGATTTTGTATTTAATTTAGCCTTGGGTTTGGGGGTAAAAGGAGCTTTTAATATACCTGAATATTTTCATGATGCAGTCTTATTCCATAGACAGTTTCGATTTTATGATCCCCAGAGAGAAGCTTTTTTTCGAGCTCTTATTCGCGATTTAAGAACATCAGGTGCAAAGAAAATAACAGAAGCATTAAAAGAAGGAAAAGTTTTTGATAATCAAAATCAAGTGGTAACTTGGTTGCCCGGCGAAATGATTTCTATTATCGATCCTGAATTCAGTGATTATATCTGGAATAAAGATTATTTTCATCAGGTTATCCGCTATTTGAAAAGATATAAATTTTATATTAAAGATTAAAATTCCTTCATTGTTTGAATTACTTCTTCGTATTCGTTTTCTGTTAAATAGGGAAATAATGGTAGATTTATAATGCTTCTTGTTACATAATTTGCTATTCCACGAGTTAAAATTCCTTTTATATATTTTTGAGCAGGTTTTTGTTCTGAAATAGTTTCTGGATAAACGATTCCATATCCTATACCTTTATTTTTAAGATGTTCAATAAGCTTATTTCTTTTTTCTGAATCCATTAAAATAGCATTTAAGTATCCATTTTCTTCTATTTCTATATTTTTATAAGGATTATTTTTTAAACCTGGTGGTGTTACCACATTAAAACCTAATTTTGATAGATCTTCTCTATATTGATTGGCAATCATTTGTCTTGACTTTATTCTTTCTGATAGATAAGGAAAATTAAGATTTAAATATGCTGCCTGTATATTTGAAAGTCGAGAATTCCAGCCCACATAACTGTATGAATAATGCTGTTCTCTACCGTGATTGCCCAGGGAGCGAACTTTATGTGCAACATGTTCATCATTGGTGAGTACAGCTCCAGCATCACCCGCAGCACCAAATACTTTTGCTGGATAAAAACTTATCGTAGAAACAAAAGCGTTTTTATAAATAGATTCTCCATTAATTTTAACTCGATAGGATTGAGCACCATCTTCAATAAGAATTAAGTTTTTTTCTTTTGCTGTTTTTCTGAAATCCTCAATATTTTTAGAAGCCCATCCATAAAGATGGACTAAGATTGCTGCTTTTGGGTGATATTTATTAATTGCTTCATTAAATAATTCAAAACTCATCTGTAGGTCATCCTGGTCTATATCTACTAAAACTGGTTCAGCGCCCACATTAATAACTGCTTCGAATGTTGCCCAAAAGGTTAAATCGGGAACTAAAACGATATCTCCAGGTCCGATATTACATGCTCGTAAGGCCAGCTGGATTGCATCTGTTCCATTTGCACAAGTAATTGCAAAGCGAATCTGGTTATCTTCTATTAATTTTTTTTCAAGTTCTTCTACTTCTTTACCGGCAATAAATTGCGTATTTTCAGTTAATTCTTTTACTTTTTGAGAAAATTGTTCAGCCAAATCTATTTCAAATCTTTTTAAATCAATAAAAGGAACTGACATTAAAATCCAATTTATTTTAGTTTTTATAATAACAAAGATAAATTTCTAATTTGAAAAAATTTTATTTTGTAAATGTGAAGAATATAAAATTTCTTATTTAGTTTCTAAGGAGTGAATTCTTTTAGAGCTTCTTCGTAAGTTTTATAGATTTTAAAGCCATTGGGAAGAGTCATAATTTTTAATACTTTTTCCACAAAAGGATGAATGCCACCAATTACTAATTTTCCTTCATTGTCTGAACATTTAAAAAACATAGAAAATATTATTGCAATTCCGGTAGAATTGATAAAATTTAATTCAGATAAATCTATAATTACATTATAAACTTTATCTTCAAAAAAGGAGTTATATTTTTTATTCAATTCAAATCCATTGTCATTTGAAATTTTGCCAATAAATTTAATTACTTTAAAATAGTCTTTATAAAGAAATTGAATGGACAAATCTTTTAGTTGTATTTCTTCTTGCATTATTATTTATCAATTAATAAAAGTAAGTCCTGGTTTCCCTTTATTATTCCAGAAAGATATGAATTTGTAAATTCTTTAACAAATCCTTTTCTGGTATTAGTTGTACCTTCTTTTATAAGATATTCCTTGTTATGATCATTTTTTCTTTTCAAAGGAATTTTAATTACATCACAATTATGATGCTGATTCATTACATCAAAAATATTATCATAGACTTTTAGAAATGGATGAGAATTTTGTGTAAGCTGAATATCTGGGGTCATTAAATAAAAATTTTGATAATGTTTTTTTATAAATTCTAAATAATATCTGTCAATTTCAAATGTTATTAATTTTTCTTTATTGGGAAAGCTAATAAATAAATCTCCATGTTTTTCAAAAATATTTTTTTCGCTTAAATAATGAATTACAATTCGTAATGGTATTTTTAAAGCCAGCATAGCTCTTTACCTTTTTATTCCAAATAAAAATTATTTAATTTTTTTACAATTCTTTTTTTAAATTACTCTTAAAACAACTGTGGGTAGCAAAATAATATCTCTTCTTTCGTTTATAATTTTTAAAGCAGAGAAAATCGCACTTTCTTTACATTCATGTGTTAAGATAATAACATTTACTGGTTCTGTACCTTCTTCTTGATGCATATACGCAATAGATATTTGAAAATTCGCTAAAACGGTGGAAATAGCAGCTAAAACTCCTGGTTTATCGACAGTCTGGAATCTCAAATAAAATTTATAAATTCCGTCTTCTATAAAAGAATAATGTTTGAATTCATTGAACCAGGGATTAGAAGAACCAGAACCTATTGATATAATATCTGCGAGAACAGCTGATGCAGTTGGACTACCACCTGCACCTTTTCCTACAATAAAAGTATTACCCGAATAATTTTCAATGATTTGAATAGCATTGTATTCATTTTTTACATCAGAAAGTAGATTTTCCTTTGGTAAAAGTGTTGGATGAACTCTCAATAGAAGCTTGTTTTCTATTTTTTTTAGTATTGCAAGTAACCGAATAATTTTATTCATTTTTCTTGCAATTTCAAAATCAACTTTCTGTAAATTTTGAATTCCTTCGATGATTACCTGTTTTTCTTCAATCCAGGTGCTAAAAGCCAGAGAACCAATAATTGCAAGTTTTTGTCCTGCATCTCTTCCAGATACATCAAATGAGGGATCAGCTTCTGCAAAACCTTTTTCCTGTGCAATTTTAAGGGAAACATCATAATCCATACCTTCTTCCATTTGTGTAAGAATAAAATTACAGGTTCCATTTAGAATTCCATAGATGGATTGAATTTCTCCGAATGACCAGATTCTTCTTAAATTTTTTATAATCGGCAGAGCTCCTCCAACTGATGCTTCAAATCCGACTGTAATTTGAGAATCTTCTCTTTGTATTTCTTTTAAGGTTTGAAAAATTTCTTTTCCTTCATTAGCAAGTAGTGCTTTATTCGCTGTTACCACCGATTTTTTATTTTTAAGAGAATTGAGTATGATTTCTTTTGCAGGATCGATACCTCCAATTAGTTCTACCACGATATTTATTTCAGAATCATTGATTACTTCTTCGATTTTATTAGTGGCATTATAAGATTTTAGAAATTCTTTTTTATTATAACTACGATCTGCAACTTTATGGACTATAATTTTTAAACCATGATTAAAATAAATTCTTTCTTGTTCTTTCTCAAGAATTTGAATTAGCGATTTACCTACAGTTCCAGCACCAATTAAACCTAACTTTATAGTTTTTTTATTCATCGGGAAGTAGGAAATTTTTTCAAGAATCATTTGTCTACTCATTTATTTTTTCTTGATTTTTTCATTGACGAAAAAATATTTATATAGTTGATTTAAAGAATAAGATTTATGAATAAAAATTTGGTTATTCCTTTTTCTATTTTTTCAAAAAAAGTTAAAAATAAGGATCAATATCTGAGTTTTACTCTCGAAAAAAAAATCGGTCTTTTTCGTAATGATAAAATTGATATAGGTTCTATATCTAATTCTTTTCTACAGGAAGCAAAAAAAAATTATAAGAGTTTTTCCTTAGGAATTCTAAGTAAAGATGAATTTCAGAAATATAGTTTTACAGAAGATAAAAAAGTTTTTGACTTCATATTAGATAATTCTTTTCGAGATTATTTTGATATTATTTATATATCCAATCTATTTGGTTTTGATTATAATTTATTAAATCAAAAAGTGTATTTATTGGATAGTAACCAAAAAGAAAAGTTATTTTTATTAATCTTTTTTCTAAGGGATCTGGATTTTATAATTGTTGAAAATCCACATCATTTTTTAAATTTAGAGAATCAAATTTTAATAGGTATTGTCTGTAGAATTTATTCATTGGGTTATTTAGTGATTTCTAATGATTTTGAATATCTGATTGCCTTTTGTGATTTTTTTTTATTTTTTGATTCTAATAAGATATACGATTTTAAAAATCGTTGGTGGACATTTAGAAAAAAAATTAAAAAAAAATTTTTTAAACCATTGGATGATTATTCTCTTTTTCTACCTTTCTTGCAAAAATTATATTATATTTTTTGGAATTTTTTTAAAAATGAAAAAATACCTCTTTTTAAAATTCTGAATCAAAAAGAAATTTCTATTGAGTTAAATAAAAATCAAATCTATTACCTTGATTCTCGAGAGTCAGAGTTTCTAAAAAAGTATTGGGAAGATAAAAACGGAGTTGATTGGTTTTATTTGTCATATGATTATATAAAAAATTATTCAT
>FWPU01001053.1_pt1 | contig 10126 bp, 11 predicted proteins | sample 2228361 | NCBI WGS metagenome assembly FWPU01 (sample SAMEA103939777, study PRJEB20133) | metagenome | reverse complement strand
TTTTGTGGCAGCAGGGGAACCTGCTGTGGAAATACTGCTGGATAGCCTTACAAATGCAAACGATATCAGAACAAGGCGAATCCTTATAAATGAAATAACCAGGCTGGGAGATGTGGCTTTTGAAAGGGTATTGTTTCACCTTTCAGACGAAAGATGGTATGTTGTAAGAAATATGGTGACAATTCTCGGCGCTTATGCAAAACCCGAGTCCCTCCCCCATCTTTTAGAGGTGGCAAAACACCCCGATGTTCGTGTAAGGAAAGAAGTTATCAAAACCCTTGCGAGAATAAAACATCCGAGTGTTATCTCCTTTTTCAGAGAGCTGCTTACATCGGAAAGTGATGAGATAAGGCTGCTTGTCATATTTTCACTGGGTATCATGAGAAGTAAAGAGGCGATTAAATATATTGAAAATATACTTGAAAAAGACAAAAACATTGCCCTCAGAAAAGAAGCCCTGGTTGCACTTGCCAGAATCGGAACCGAAAAGGTGTTCTCTGTAATTAAAAATTATGCCCTGAAAAAGGGTTTCTTCAAAAAGTCTGAGAATAAAATATTAAGAATTGCAGCTATAAACGGTTTAGGAGAGATAAAAACAAACGAAAGTGCTGAGGTGCTTGAGAAGTTATTAAAAGACGGCGATGAGGATATCAGGGACGCAGCCTTTGAGTCCTTACAGAAGGTTAAAACAAGAACAGGTGCATAGTATGCCAACATTAAAACTTTGCGAGACCTTTTTACAGCAAATTAACTCTGCAATTAAGAATTACACATTTTATCCTAAGGGACATCCCTATGTGTTTCAGCCTATAAAACGTTCATTTGAGCTTATGGCAGAGTTTTTTAAAGAAGTTGACGAAATACAGGTTGGTATTATAGAGGATATAATCTGGGTACAAAATATACCTGTGCCGCAGGAGTTTATGTGGGATCTTTTCAGAGATGTTTTAAAAAAGATAGAGAAAGACGCTGTTGTTATCAGAAAAGGCGTGGATTTTGAGGAGTGGGAAAGGTTTGTTGTGGCACTCGCTACCTTAAGTACCGGCGATGAGTTTAAGAATGATAATTTTTCTCTCCACATTGTTTTTCACACCATTGAAAAGGAAGATAAAGATATAGCGAAAAAGATATATAACGATGCAATATCGGCGGTAAAGAATGTCATATCAGATGTCAGACTGGGCAGAATACCCAAGGCAGACGAGGTAAAAAACGTTGTCAATAAAATTGTTGATCAGGTGCTGAAAAACAAACAGACGATGTTAGCACTTACCCTGATAAAAAGTTATGATGACTATCTGTTCCACCACTCTGTTAATGTCACTATTTTGTGTTTAGCTCTGGGGGAGGCACTTCAGTTAACCCCCGACCTTTTAAGGGAACTGGGCACCGCCGCCATGTTGCATGACATAGGGAAGATTAAGATTGACCCGAGGATAGTACTGAAACCGGATAAACTGACGGATGAAGAGTGGGAGCAGATGAAACAGCATCCTGTTACTGGTTATGACACCTTAAGGCATATGGAGGGTTTGTCAGAGGTGGTTTACAAGGTTGCACTGGAACATCACATGAAGTTTAACCTGACAGGTTATCCTGAGGTTGGCAAAGATTATAAGCTTCATCCTGCAAGCATGATTTTGTCAATCTGTGACTGTTATGATGCCATGACCACCCACAGGATTTACCAGCGTTGCCATGAGCCGAGGGAGGCTCTGGAGTTTATGACCAAGATGGCAGGAATAAATTTTGAGCCCAACTACCTTAAAACTTTTATAAAAATGCTCGGCATCTACCCACAGGGGACGCTCGTAAAGCTCAATACAGGAGACACCGCAATTGTTACAAGACCAAATCCCAACTCCCCCGATAAGCCGGTTGTAAGGGTTGTTTTTGACGTGCTGGGAACTAAGGTGGAAGATGTTATAACATATGACCTTTCTACCGATCCGGTTGATAAAGAGACGGGCATGAAGATATACATCGTAGGGACCGTAAATCCAACCTGGCACGACGTAAACTTAAGCGACTACATTATTGGCTAAATCTTAAGTTTTCCGATTGCTTCAATAATTGCTGTCAGCGTTCTGTCAGAATGCAGTTCATCCAGCATTTTGTAAAGAACAGGCAAAGAAGACTCACTGCCGATTTCCCCCAGTGTTTCTATCAGTGCTATCAACGCCTCTTCATCGGTTTCCTCAGCAATGTTCTTATGGATGGCTTCTGAAATTTTAGGCAGAGGAAAAAGCCCTAAAAACTGATAGGAAAACTTTCTTACCACAGCATCACTGTCTTTTGTAAGGGGTAAAATCTTTTCAATCAGTTTTGGCTCTCTTAAATCAATGGCAGCCTTTACCGCCATAGCCCTTACAAACTGTGATGGATCATTAAGCCCCTTCAGGATAAAATCATAACAGGTTTTGGAAGCTATATTTTTTAACGAAGCAAAAAGTTTGGTCTTTGTTTCTTCATTGAGATTATCGTAATTTTCGAAGGATTTGGCGAAAAACTGCTTTGCCTGAAGCCTTGTGATGGCATCTGCAGCATTCTTTGCCAGATGTTTGTTGGGAGAGGCAAGGAACGGCTTTAGCTTTTTTATTATGTCTGCTATCATGTATAATAAAACTATCAAAAAAAAAGAAATCGGTCAAATGGAAAAAAAAGGTAGGGTTTTGGCGGTAGATTTTGGAACAAAAAAAATAGGGCTTGCAATGAGCGATGAAAATTGTGAAATAGCCCAGCCATTCTGTGTTTTGAAACGAGAGGGAACAAAAAAGGACATTGAAAAAATATCAGGTATTGTGAGAAAATATAATGTTTCTGTGATAGTGGTCGGACTTCCCTTTAGCGACAGCGGGCATATGACAAGGATGGCTGAAAAGGCAAAACTGTTTGGAGAAATGCTGTCTGAAAAGGCAGGAAAAGAGGTCGTTTTTCTTGACGAAACAATGACATCCTCTATGGCAGAGGAGGTTTTGATTCAGGGTGGTATGAGAAGGGACAGGAGAAAAGAAACTATTGATAAGGTTGCGGCAGCGATCATCTTGCAGGATTTTTTAAGAAGAAAGGGATAGATGGTAAAAAAGGCATTAAAACTGATTTTTGGATTATTTTTAGTTTTTTTAATCCTGTCTGGCTTTTATTATTACTCTTTTCTGGTTACACCGATTAATATTGATAAAGCCACCCTTTTTGAAGTAAAAAAGGGTGACACCGTTAATGATATTCTGAACAGACTAATTGAGAGGAAATTTGTTGCCAATAAAGTATTTTTTAAACTGATGGTAAAGCTGAAAGGTGGAGACAGGTCTATACTTCACGGATATTATCTCTTAAGAAAAGATGATACGCCGGAGACAGTCTGGAGTCGTTTTTTAAAAGGAGAGGTGGAGCGTTACAAAGTTACCATACCTGAAGGTTACAACATCTATCAGGTCGGAGAGGTAATAGAAAATCAGAAAATGGGGACAAAACGGCGGTTTGTTGCTCTCGCAACAGACAAAAAGTTTATTAAAGAACTGGGGCTGAATGTGTCCACACTGGAGGGCTACCTTTTCCCCGCCACATATTTTTTTAATCCTCTTACGAGGGAAGAGGAGATGATTAAAGAAATGGTGTCTAAAACATTCACTGTTTTGCATAAAGAGCTGAACATTCCAAAGAACGATAAAAGATACGACATACATAAAATTCTGACCTTAGCCTCTCTGGTGGAAAAGGAGACTAAGGTTAAAAGTGAGCTTCCGCTTATTGCGGCTGTTTTTCATAACAGGTTAAAACTGGGAATGAAGCTTCAGTGTGACCCAACTGTGCTATATGGTACCAAACGTTTTGACAACAATATTACCAGAGCTGATCTGGTGGCGAAAAATCCCTACAACACTTATGTAAACTACGGACTGCCGCCCACACCTATTGCTAATCCATCAAAAGAAGCGATCATGAGCGTGCTGGAACCGGCAAAGGTTGATTATCTCTATTTCGTTTCCAAAAATGATGGAACCCACGTCTTTACCAACAATCTGAAGGCTCACAACAGGGCTGTCTATATGTACCAGAAAAAAAACAGGAAAAAGGGGGGCGCATGAGAAAGGAGTCTTACAACTTTTTTGAAAATCTGATAGCACTTCCAAGTCCTTCCGGATTTGAGGAGAACGCATCAAAACTTTTTAAAAATTATGTTTCAAGGTTTTGCGATGAAGTAAAGGTTGACACAATGGGAAATGTGATAGCTGTCATAAAAGCGGCTAAAGAAACAGACTTTAATGTTATGGTTTCGGGACACATTGATGAAATCGGGCTTATGGTAAAGTATATTGATGACAGGGGCTTTATCTATTTTTCTGCAATAGGGGGAGTAGATATAAGGCTGCTTCTCGGCTTAAGGGTGGTTATACACACAGAAAAGGGAAAAATCAAAGGTGTAATAGGACAGAAGCCCATCCATCTTATGGAGGCGGCAGAAAGGGAAAAGGTTTCAAAGATCCATGAACTGTTTGTTGACATTGGGGCAAAGGATAAGAAAGAGGCTTTAAAATATGTAAGTATTGGTGACTGCATCACCGTTGAATGGGGACTTGAAAGACTTTTAAACGGGCTGCTTGTGGGCAGAGGATTTGACGACAGGATGGGTGCCTTTTGTGTTGCAGAAATGCTAAGAGAGATTGCGGTGGAAAGAAAAAAACTTTCAGTTAACATTGTGGGTGTTGCATCTGTGCAGGAAGAGATTGGTTTGCGTGGAGCCACCGTGTCTGCCTACAGCGTAAATCCGAAAGTGGGGATAGCGGTTGATGTGGGGTTTGCAACAGATTTTCCATCAGTTGATTGTAAAATTGTTGGTGAAAGCAAGCTGGGAGGTGGTCCTATAATTTCACGAGGTCCCAATATTAACCCTCACATTTTTGATTTACTGACAAAAACCGCAAAAAAGGCGAAGATTCCCTATCAGATAGAAGGGGCACCGAGGGGCACAGGGACTGATGCTAATGTTATGCAGCTTACAAAAGGTGGGGTTGCTACAGGACTCGTAAGTGTGCCGATGCGTTACATGCATACGCCTGTAGAGGTGCTTGCGGAGAAGGATCTTGAAAATACCATTAAGCTACTTAAAGAGGCTGTTCTGTCAATGACACCGAACATGCAACTTATACCATTTTAAGGACTGATGCAAAGTGAAGGGCATAGTAAAGAGAATTATTGCAGAGAGAGTTGAAGAAATAAAGGGAGAGCTTTCTCTTTCAGAAATACCACATTATGATGTTGAGAAACCAAAAAACGAAAGGTTTGGTGACTACTCCACGAACCTTGCGATGGTTATTGCAAAAGTGGCGAAGAGAAATCCCCGTGAGATTGCAAATGTTTTTACAGCAGGATTTTCACATCCCCTTTTTGAGAAAATAGAGGTGGCAGGGGCAGGCTTTCTAAACTTCTTCATCAATCAGAAAGAACTGTTAAACTGCTTTTCCGGACTTGCAGCAGACTTTGATAACTTTCTTTCTCCAAAAGAGGTTGACAAAAAGAAGATACTGCTTGAGTATGTAAGTGCAAATCCTACAGGACCATTACATGTGGGACATGGCAGAGGTGCCTGCATTGGTTCATCGCTGGCTTTAATCCTTGAGGAAGTTGGCCATAGCGTTTTTCAGGAGTTTTATATCAACGATGCCGGCAGCCAGATAAAAAATTTAGGGCTTTCCATACTGCTCAGAGCAAGGGAGTTAAGGGGTGAAAAGGTGGAGTTTCCGGAGGACTGTTATCTGGGAGAATATGTTACAGAGCTTGCAAAACTCTATGATCAAAAAGGCTATGATATTGATATAACCCCTGAAAACATTGAAAAAGCAAGTAATTTTGGGACAGAAATAGTTCTTGGCTGGATAAAAGAGGTGCTTTCTGATTTCGGCGTTGTCTTTGATGACTACTTTTCTGAAAAGTGGCTTTTCAGTTCAGGATTTGTTTCAGAAACGCTTAAGCATATTGAAAACAAAACAATTTCATACGAAAAAGAAGGTGCGGTCTGGTTCAGAACGACAGAGTTTGGCGATGATAAGGACAGGGTGCTGGTAAAAGAGAATAAAGAAACCACATACTTTGCCTCTGACATTGCCTATCACAGACACAAATACCAGCGTGGTTTTGATGAGTATATAAACATATGGGGTGCCGATCACCATGGTTACGTGCCACGTATTAAATCTTCCGTAAAGGCTCTCGGATACGACGAAAATAAACTGAAGATTCTTATGGTTCAGATGGTAACACTTTTAAGGAGCGGAAAACCTGTTACCATGTCAAAACGGGCGGGAGAGTTTATCACCCTGAAGGAGGTGCTGGATGAGGTGGGTAAAGATGCTATGCGATTTATGTTCCTGACAAGAAAGCATGACAGCCCCCTTGATTTTGACATTGAGTTTGTTAAACAGAAAACCAGTGATAATCCTGTCTTTTATGTTCAGTATATGTATGCAAGGATAAACAGCGTCTTTAATGTGGCAAAAGAGAGAAATATTGATGTGGAAAATCTGCCTTTAAGTTTTGACAGGCTTGAGCTTAAGGAGGAAAAAGAGCTTATAGACATGATACTTTCTTTTCCTGACGTTATTTTAGATGCAGCAAGGCATCTTGAGCCCCATCTCATTGCCTATTATCTGATCGGGATGGCACAGCTTTTCCACAGTTACTACAATGCCCACCGGTTTATCAATGAAGATGACCAGTCGTTAACTGTAAGCAGGTTAAATCTGCTTAGAATACTGCAAAAAACGGTAAAGAAGGGGTTAATGCTTTTGGGCATAAACAGTCCCGAAAGGATGTAATGGGGCATGAAAAAACATTTTGTTTTTTCCTTTGGACAGTTTTCGCTTATTGTGATAATGGTGGTCATTATTTCTGTTCTTTCCTTTTTGCTTGGTGTGGAGGTGGGCAGGCTGTTAAAAACCGCAGAAAAGGTGAATATGCCAGATTTAAAGCCTTCTGTAACAATCAGCCTGCAGGAGTACTCCTCTGTTATAACTAAGAAAACCGATGCTGCAGAGGCTTCACCCATGAGGGAAGAAAAGGCTGAGACTGTTTCTAAACCCATCGATGAAGAGACAAAAAAGTTGAACGAAGAACTGAAAAATACAGAAACGCTTATTCAGGTTGGTGCCTATAAGGAAAAATCGAGCTATATTGCTACAGAAAAGAGATTGAAAGATATGGGTTTTGAGCTTAGAGAAAGGGAAGGTAAACTTAAACGATTACTGATTGCTGTAAAAGGTGACAGGGAAAAGGCTGAGGAAGTGCTGAAAAGGCTGGAAAAAGAAGGAATCAGGGGCTTTATTGTAAAAAGATGAAAAACCTTTTTGATGAAAAAAGACTGGTTTTTTTAAGGGACTTAAGGAGTTCCATTATCAGGATGTTTGCCGTTACTGCGGCTATCTTTTTTGTGGCTCTTTTTTTTGTGGAAAAAATAATGCGAAAACTTAATGAAGTTATAAAAATGAAACTTATTCTCTATTCACTTCCCGAAGCTTTTATGTCCTATCTTAAGCTTGCCCTTTTTATATCGGTTATTTTAGTGGTGCCTTATTTGATTTTTGAAATTGTTGGTCTTCTTGTCAGACACACAAACTTCAAGGGCAAAAAAAAATTTTTGATTATTACGGTTGCAACGGTTCTTTTTTATGCAGGTGCGGCTTAAAACAACCTGATTGTTCTGCCTTCTGGAATTAAATTCCTTTTACAGTATCAGACAGAAAGCATCAAACCCATGATAGCCCTTTCTTCATACATATCCTTTGTTTTTACCTTTGTTTTTACATTCGGATTGATGTTTGAACTACCTCTTGTAATGTTTATACTGGGCAGCTTAGGTTTAATTACCGTCACTACGTTAAACAGTAAAAGAAGATTTTTTGTCTTGGGCAACTCCTTAATTTCAGCCCTTTTGACACCGACACCAGATATTTTCAACATGCTTCTTATGATGGTGCCTTTGCAGGTGCTTTATGAACTGGGCATTCTGGTTGTTTTTTTCACAGGCAGACAAAAGTTGCAAAAAAAAACTGAACAGGTATAATTGAAATAACACCTTTTTATTGAAGGAGTTTAAAATGCTTGAAATCTTACAGGTGGTTCAGACGCTGGCGATTGTGGCTATACTTGCTGTTTTTGTATATTTTCTTGCAATGTTAAAAAAAGAGACGGAACGTCTGTCAAAAGAAATTGAAAATGTGAAAAAAGAGCTTTTGCCTCTTGTGAACGAAGTGAAGGATAGTTTGGAAAATGTAAATAAAATAATGGCGGCGGTCGGCAGAGGAGCTGAGAGTGCAGCAACGATTATGGACAAGTTTAAAAATTCGGTAAGTTCCATAGAAAAGGTTTGTCTGGATTTAAAAAGCGGCTACGAAAAAACAAAAGGCAAGGTGTCTGTTCTGAAGTTTGGCATTCAGGCAGGTGTAGGAAGTTTATTGGGTTATTATCTAAACAAAAGGAGGAAATAAAAATGAGCTGTGAAGAAAAATCAACTTTCGGTACATTTTTAATCGGGTTTTTGTCTGGTGCTGCAATTGGTGCAGGTTTGGCACTTTTGTTTGCTCCCCAGTCAGGAAAAGAAACAAGAGACAAGATTAAAGATATGGCTGATGATGTTAAGGACAAAATAGAAGATCTGGTGGTCGACACAAAGGATTTTTTGTCTGAACAGAAAAGGGCTATAAGCGATGCCGTAGCGGCAGGTAAAGAGGCTATTAAAAAGGCTTACGAGGGTGCTGAATAACTATTTAAAAAGTTAAGGACAGGTGTAAGGTTTAAGGATTGACTTAAACCTTATACCGTACCCGCTGTTCCTTATTGTTTTAAGAATTTAATTTCTTTCACGTCCCTGAGTGATATGATAAATATGCCGTATTTTGATTTACCCTTAAGTTTACTTTTGCCGTTTGTTATCAGTTTCGTTGATGTGCCGTCATTGAAATAAACCGTTGCCTCAACCTCTTTTTCATTGATAGGTTCTAAGTTTATCTTCTGTATTTCGCTAAAGTTTACAATGTGTTTACCCTTTCCTATGTTACCGGAAAGGAAAAGTCCTTCTGATATGGACACCTGTGACAGTTTTGCTGTGTAGCCATCTGCATCGGTTAATGAAATGGTGTAGTTTTCCGTTACCCTCGGAAGTTTGCTTTCATCTTCACCGCCAATACCACCCATTCCGGTTAAAATCAGAAAGACAAGGACAATGTAAATTAGCCTTTTCATTATGCCTCCCTTTTTTTTCTCTCATGTATTTCGTATGCTTTGATGACATCCTGAACCAGAGGGTGTCTTACAACGTCCTTTTCGGAAAAATAGACAAACTCTATACCTTTAAGATTTCGTAGAACATCCTGCACCTCAACAAGCCCCGAAACGTTTGTTTTTGGTATGTCTATCTGTGTAATGTCTCCTGTAATTACCGCCTTGGAGTTAAATCCAAGACGTGTCAGAAACATCTTCATCTGTTCGGAAGTTGTGTTCTGGGCTTCGTCCATTATAACAAAAGAGTCGTTTAAAGTTCTCCCCCTCATGAAGGCAATAGGTGCAATCTCAATCACTCCCTTTTCTATGAAACGCATCACCCTGTCGTAATCAAGCATATCGTATAATGCGTCGTAAAGAGGGCGCAGGTAGGGGTCAACCTTTTCTGCAAGCCCCCCCGGTAAAAAGCCCAGCTTTTCTCCTGCTTCAACGGCTGGTCTTGTCAATATTATTCGCTGAACACGCTGGTTTATTAAATCCGAAACGGCGAGTGCCACAGCCAGATAGGTTTTGCCTGTGCCAGCAGGACCTATTGCAAACACCATGTCGTTGTTTCTGACCGCATCTACGTAATGCTTTTGAGAAGGGGTTTTGGGCACAATAGATTTTCTCCTTGCTGTAACAAAAATAACGTCATCATTAAGGATATCTGTATCACTGTCTGTGGAGATAACATTTTTAATGATAAAATCTATTTCCCAGATATTTATCTGTCGTTCCTTTTTGGCAAGCTTAATCATTTCCTGAATTACACGATGGCTGGCGTCCACATGGTGCTCTTCACCGCTTATTTTGATAAAGTTGCCTTTTTGAAATATTGATACAGGCAGTTTTTTTTCGATATATGTTA